>Ga0070741_10011076_pt1 | contig 16776 bp, 13 predicted proteins | sample Coa_R1_4_FD_66440 | JGI IMG/M metagenome (GOLD analysis project Ga0070741, IMG submission 66440) | Surface soil microbial communities from Centralia Pennsylvania, which are recovering from an underground coalmine fire - Coalmine... | ecosystem: Environmental > Terrestrial > Soil > Unclassified ...
CTCGGCGGTCAGGTTGAGCGTCCAGATCCAGTCCCCCAAGTTTTTATCGAGAATGACCTTGGTTTCCAATTCTAGTTCATCCGGTTTGAATTCGGGTTCTGCATAGAGACCGAGACCAAAGGGATCCGCAACATTATCCGCCAGTTTGAATTTCCATTCGCTTGCGATCCCATCGAACATGGGCGAGACCGTAGGCGTTCCCCCGCCCAGATCCTCCATTTCCTGGGTGAAGTTCAAATAGAGTGACGTTTGGACTCCATCCCCCAGGCCGACTTCCAATTCCACTTGTTGGTCGAAAGCCGAGTAAAAATGATTCCGCCCAAATCGAAAAGTGCTATAGGTTTCCAATTCACGGTCCCCTTCGTTCAAGACCCCGGATTCATAACTATAGAGAAAATGACGATCCCCCGCATGGACCAACCCGGTGACCATGAGGCCCAAGACCACCCCCCAGGTTGTTCTTTTGAAATGGGTCCCCATGAACACCTCCAAAGTTATTTGATAATGATAATCATTATCAAATAATAACCATTCTCAAGACTTTGTCAAAGGAAAAATAGCGGGAATTCGTTCTTAAAAGGAGCTTGAAGACCTAGCAAATAAGAGTTGAAAATCGGGCGAATTAACCCCATTGTTGTGGTTCGAAGAGGAGGGGAATCTTGGTGACCGTTTCCCCCGTCCACACCACAAAGAACGGAAGAACGAGAGACCTTGGCCCGATCCCCTAAAAAAACCAAGATGAAACCCCATCAGGTCCTTCTAAAGATCATCGACGGCAAATCCCTCGCGGCCGCGATCTTGAGCGGCCTTTTAGTGCTGGCCCTTTCCTATCTATTGGAAGAGCACCGAGCCAAGGCCGAGCAGATCCGTCAGGCCGGATTGGATCTTCAAACAGCGGATAGCCTGGCCCGGGAGGAAAATAGCGTTCCGGACGCGATCCGTTATTACAATGACGCCCTTTCCAAGTTGTCCAAAAAAGAGGACGCCCCCTATTACGCTGACGCCGAGACCGGCCTCGCCCTTTGTTACCTGAGTCAAGCCCAGAAAAATAACGACCCCAAAGCGGCCCAGCAGGCCGTTGACTCCTTGAAGGAAGTCGTCGAATTGTTGAAAAAGATCTACGGCAAAAACCCGCAAGATGCGGCCCGGATAAAGGTCTCAAAGGTCTGGAACGCTTTGGGGGATTCCCTTTCCGTACTATCCGACATCAAGGAAAAGGTCCCCTATCTGGAGGATTGCGTCGATCTCTACACCGCGGCTTTGAACGCCAGCATGGGGCAAAAGGACCCGGAACTTTCCGCCACGATCTGGATGAATCTGGGATTTTCCTACATGCGCTTGGCGGAAGAAACGGACCGCTTGGAAAATTCCAAACGGGCCCTCGCCGCGGACCAGGAAGCGCTCAAGTACTTCACCCCTCAGGAGCATCCCGTCCAATACGTAAAGCTGACGAACAGCATCGGCAAAGCCTTCGTTAATTTATCCGAAGGCTCCGCCATGGGTGAAAATCTGAAGAAAGCCCTGGACGCTTATAACGAGGCCTTGAAGATCGCCACCCTGGACAGCTATCCCGAAGATTACGCCTTGACCCAAATGAACATCGGGGAGGCCCTTGCCCGTTGGTACCAGGTTCAAAATAACCGCGAAGTGCTGACCGGATCGCTCCGCGCCTTTCACGATTCCCTCCTGGTCTTCAAAAATGATACCCATCCCTATTATTACGCCTCCATTCAAAATGACATCGCAAAGATCCTGAGTTTTATGTTCGAACACGAGAGAAAGGTCGGTTTATTGGATCAGGCTTTGGAAGCCGAGAAAGAGGCGATGAAGGTCTTCAAACCGGACACTTATCCTTATAATTATTTGCTCATCAAGCTGGTCACAGGGAATATTTTCGGTCTTTACGCTTCCGTTAAGGACCCCAAAACCAATTACCCCAACGCCATCACCAATTACGACGACGCGCTTAACGTTTGCAGCCTCGAAAAATATCCCAATGACTACGCCAAATTGAACTATGACCTGTCGATCGTTTGCGGTCGGCTGGCCCCTTTGCAGGACCGGCGGCAAAATGCCCTGGCCGCGGTGAAATTCTGCCAGGAGACCTTGAAGGTTTGGACCGCCGATAAATTCCCGCTGGATCACGCCGCGGCCCAGTTGAATTTGGCCCACGACTTCATCCTCTTATCCAAACTTCCCGGCGGGGATCGGGCGAAAGCGGAAGCCCTCCAGGCTTATGCCGCCGCCGCCGCGGTCTATCAAAGCCAAAATCTCACACAACAATATCGGATGGTCTTGAAATGGATGAACCTTCTCAAAAAAGGGAACGCCACCGAGGGGTCATTCCCCTCGGTGATCGATACAGGCGCGAACCATTCCCCGGGAACCCACCTTTAGTGATTCCTTTCCAAAAATAGTTTAAACGCCAAGGTTAAACCGATTTCCCAAAAGAACTCGCATTTCCCTTCATGTTTTAGCGTTTTAACCTTTATATTTAATGCCATTCAAGTCCATTCTGTTTGACGACAGGATTCCATGGAAAACATCACCATTTCGATCGACCACCATCTTCTTCATCCCGACGTGGCTACCTTACGCATCAAGGGTTTTATTTACGCCAATACCCTGGTCCAGATTGAAAAGACCTTCCAATCCGTCATCGCCGATCATAAAAAAAGATTCATTCTGGACTTGTCCGAAACCAACTATATCAGCAGCGGGGGATGGGGCCTCTTGATCACGATCTATCAGCGCCTTCGGGATTTGGGGGGCGACTTGATCCTGGCGGGGATGACCACGGAGGTCCATGACGCTTTCGAATTATTGGAATACAACAAAGTCATGCGTTTATTTGCCGATGGGGACGCCGCCTTGAAACAAGGCTTCGGGCAACCGGCCATCCAACCGATTCCCTAATTTTGCAGCTTATTCTCCCGTTATTGAATCATCCGACCCCATCCCCTATTTTTCCTTAAAATTGAGCGTAACGTTTTCGAGCCTTCGCTCGTCCAAATTGTAAGGAGACATCATGCGAAACCATCCCTATTCATTGTTACTGCTATTATTCTTGTGGGTACCTTCCATTTCAGTGGCCGCGACCGCCCAGGAATTCCGGGATATGGGAACGGCTCTTTTCCAAAAAGGGCTCTATGAAAAATCCGCCGGATATTTCAAAGAAGCGGTCCAAGCGGACCCCAATGATTGGCAATCCTATGAGGGCCTCGGCAACGCCTATGTGAAAATGAACGACAATGCGGACGCGTTGGATGCCTACCAAAAAAGTCTCCAGATCAATCCGAACAACACCACTTTGCAGACCCTGGTGGATCGTTTGAAAACCTCAGGAGGTTCCAATCCCGCCGATAGCCAATGGGAGGACAGCCAGCCCACGACCGTGATCAAAACCCCCGCTCAATCTTCGGACAATAATTGGCAGGAAAGCCAACCTACGACTGTCGTTAAAACCTTGGTGATCGAGCGCCCGATCCGTCGGCCCCGGCCGCAGCCGATTGTTTATAACGACGGTTTGGCCCCGATGGATCATGCCCGGGTTTGGACCCAGGTTAGTTTGAGTTATTTGAACGCCAAGGTGGGCGACCTCAATACCAGCGCCAACTCCTGGAACAGCGATATTTCCGCTAACAGCTGGACCGGTTCGGCGATTTCCGGCAACGACGGGGCGGGCCTGGGCGCCAAATTCGGCTTTCTCCTGAGCCCCAACAGCGGGATCGCGCTGGGCGCCAAATATGTCGCCATGACCAACTACAGCGTGAATGTCAATTATCAAAATGGCCCCGCTTCGATCAACGGAGGGGATGGGACCATCTATGATTCGGATTACGATCAAACCACCCTGGCGCCTTCGATCGTACCGATAACCTTGGATTATTATTTGTTCCTTCCCGATGCCGGCGGCCGCTTTTTCTTGAGCGCGGGGGTCGGTTATTATTTCGGGAATATTCACGTGGATCGAAATTACAGCGCTATTCTCGTTTCGGGGGATCCCAATCAAACCGATCAATATTCGGGGGATCTGACCGCGGGAGCCTTGGGCTTCCAAGCCGGCATCGGACGGGAGTTCGCGATATCCCGCAACATGGGGATCGCCATTTATGCCGAGGGTCATTACGCCAAGCTCACCAACTTTTCCGGGACCATCACCGACGTGAACGGGAATAGCGCCACCGTAGGATTAGCGGCCGAACCTTCTTTGAGCAACGAGGTCTTCGTGGAAGATCAAACCCAGATCGGCGGCACCGGCAACCGTTACGCGACACTGGATTTCACCTCTATCGAAGTCGGATTCGCCCTCAATTTCTACAGCTTCTAATCCGGTTAAACCTCAAGGCCGTTCCCTTTCCCGGGGAGCGGCCTTTTTTATTTCCTCTTCTGCCGATAGGATGGGACCGCTTTCATATCCTTCCCACCGGGGTCCTTCATGCGTAAACTACCTTTGCAACTTTGGGTTTTGATCTTCCTCGCTTATTTCATTTCTCCAAAAGGCTGGCCGATGGATCCAAAACCCGCAGGACCCTCCTTATTGCCAATGCCGGTAAAAATGGATTGGCGCGGCGAACAAAACACCCTGGACGCTTCCTTCCGTCTGGCCCTTACGGGGGCCAAGGATGATCGTTTGGATCGGGCCCTGGGCCGCTTCCTGAAGCGATTGGAAAAAAGGACAGGGCTTCACTTTGTCTCGCCGCTCTCGAGCGATCCTTCCCAAGCGAGTCTGGTCATCCACTGCCAAGCGAAAGGACTGCCGGTCCAAAAGGTCGGCGAGGATGAATCCTACAGCCTGACCTTTACCGCCGGGACCGCCAAACTTTCAGCGAAAGACCCGTTGGGGGTTTTAAGGGGCCTGGAGACTTTTTTACAATTGGTCCAACCCCTGGGAACCGGGGCTTGGATCTATGGAGCCAACATCCAGGACCAACCCCGCTTCCCTTGGAGGGGACTGATGATCGACGCCTGTCGGCATTGGATGCCCTTGGAGGTCATTGAAAGGAACTTGGACGGAATGGCCGAAGCCAAGTTGAATGTTTTCCATTGGCACCTGTCCGAAAACCAGGGTTTCCGTGTGGAGAGCAAGGTCTTCCCCAAGCTCCATCAATTGGGCTCGGATGGGAATTATTACAGCCAGGAACAGATCCAGGAGATCGTGGCTTACGCACGGGAGCGGGGCATTCGGGTCGTTCCGGAATTCGACATGCCGGGCCATAGTACCGCTTGGTTGGCGGGTTATCCCGAATTAGCCGCCGCTCCCGGCCCCTACAGCGTCGAAAAAAAATTCGGGGTTTTCGATCCTTGTTTCGACCCTTCCAAGGAGGAAACTTACCGGTTCCTGGACGCATTCATCGGCGAAATGGCCGCCCTTTTCCCCGACGAGTATTTTCATATTGGCGGGGACGAGGTCAATGGAAAGCATTGGAACGAAAACACGGGCATCCAGCGTTTTATGAACGATCATGGCCTGAAGACCAATGAGGACCTTCAGGCTTATTTCAACAGCCGGTTGGAAAAGATCCTGAAAAAGTACCACAAAAAAATGGTGGGCTGGGATGAGATCCTGCATCCCGACCTTCCCAAAAATATCGTGGTTCAATCCTGGCGCGGGACGGACGCTTTGGCCCAATCGGCCAGACTGGGTTATGACGGGATCCTCTCCAACGGTTATTATTTGGATCTCGTTCTACCCGCCTCCTCTCATTACTTGGTGGATCCGCTTCCAGCCGCCAACGATCTAACGGATGAGCAAAAAAAACATGTTCTGGGAGGAGAAGCCTGCATGTGGAGCGAATTGGTTTCGCCCGAAACGGTGGATTCCCGTATTTGGCCCCGGACCCTGGCGGTAGCCGAACGGCTCTGGTCGCCATCCACGACGACGGATTTGGACGATTTCTACCGGCGGATGGAGGTGGAAAGCGGCCGCCTGGAAGAGCTAGGCTTGACCCACGAATCCGGTTATCTGCCCATGCTTAAAAATCTGGCCAAGGGCGCGGATGTGACACCCTTGAAAGTTTTAGCGGACGTGGTCGAACCGGTCAAAAATTACCAAAGACATCGCTGGGGAGCCTACACCAGTGATTTTCCCTTGAACCGCCTGGTGGATGCCGCCCGCCCGGAAAGCGCGGCCGCCCGTTCCTTTCGAAAGGCTGTGGATGATTATTTAAAAGAAGCGCCCCGCCTCGGTCATGACGAAGGTCTGGTGACCCTTTTGAGAACATGGGTGCAGAACCATGAAAAGCTGAAGCTCCTTTTGGAACAAAATGACTTATTAGTCGACGTTTATTCCCAATCCCAGGATCTTTCAGCCGCGGCCCAAGTGGGGTTGGAAGCCCTTCAATATTTGAGTTCGGGTAAAAAGGCGTCCCTCACCTGGTCCGTCAAAGCCGGGGAAATTCTCAAAAGAGCCTCCGAACCCAAGGCTGAATTGGAGATCGCCCTTTTGCCGGCCATCTATAAACTAACTTTCGCCGCGAGCCAATGGGACCAATTGGATAAGACGACTTCGGAGGCTTGGCTTAAATCCCTCGATACTCAAGTGGAAGCAACGCAGCATAAATAATGGGCTTCTCTTTTAACTTCTTCCTTACTCAGGCATGTAACCAGCCGGGGATCCCATCGTATTACCTCACAACATCCTTCGAAGGAGAGTTCTTTGAAACAAATCCTTAAAAACGCCGTTCTTTTACTCGTTCTTTTGGCCGTGATCCCGCGTATTTCGGAAAGCAAAGTCAAGAACGAGACCGCGACTTTCGCGGGAGGTTGCTTCTGGTGCATGACCCCGCCTTTCGAGAAACTGCCAGGAGTCCTAAAGGTCACGGCCGGATACACCGATGGGACCGGGGAAAACCCCACTTATGATGACTATGGCGACAAAGGCTACACGGAAGGCGTCCAGATCACCTTCGATCCATCCCGAATAACCTATGCCCAATTGGTGGAGGTCTTCTGGAAGCAGATCAACCCGACCGACCCCAACGGTCAATTCGTGGATCGGGGACCCCATTACCGGGCGGCCATCTTTTTCCACAATCCCGGCCAGCAAAAGACCGCGGAAAGATCCAAAGCGGACTTGGACCGTTCAGGCCGTTATGACAAGCCCATCCTGGTTCCCATCAAGAAATACATTAATTTTTTTCCCGCGGAAGAATATCACCAGGATTTCTACAAAAAGAACCCCATTCATTACGATCTGTACCATATGAATTCGGGACGGGATGAGTATTTGGATAAGATCTGGGGCAAAGGAAACCACTGAGGGACTCCTTGAATTTTAGCCTTTTCGTCAGCCGAACCGCCTTGTAGGATAAAGCATCACGAAAACTCCTCGAGGCGCGGAATGCGGTTTTTATGGGTGCTCTTTCTCCTCCTTACGGATCTCTCGCCCCTTCACGCCCAAGTCATCCCTTTTGAGGCCCAGCTGAAGAACGACCGCATCTCCCTTCAAATATATCGAGATCATCTTTCCGCCATTTCGGACTATTTAAGAACGAACCCCTATTCGAATAGCAAGATGTTGAGCGCCGACCAAAAAGAAGATCTCCGGGGATCCTGGCGCAGTTTCCTCGATAACCTTCGGGCGCTGGATTCCGTTGGGAATTATTACGCTTCCTTCCATTCGACCCCGAACAAAGGAAATTTCGAACAAGCCCTGCAGACCGCCGACTGGGTATTCTTGACCGAATACCGTTACGCTTTGGAACTCCTGAAAGCCTTGGACGGTATCCCGGGGGCCGATATTTTTTTAAATGAACCCGACGAGAACAGCGGATTGGGCGGGAACACCCTCTCGGAGTTCAAGTTCAGGTTCCTGAACGTCCAACGAGCCACGGAATTCCTAACCAAAGACACGCGTTTGGGGAACCTTGGAAACGGGGAGCCCGGGGCCCAGCAGACGCGACAGGTCAAAGAGGACCGAAAAGTGATCTTATCCATGGGGCTGGCCCCCGGACCCATCTTGACGGTCAAAAACGGGCTCCGCATCCTCAGCCAAACGGGTTTTGAAACCTGCTTCCCCGTCCAAAAGGGCCTATCCGAGTGGATGGGTAAAACGAAAGTTTATCGGCCCGGTCAATGCCTCGTCTCCCCGGACCAGGCGGCGGCCCTGAAACAAAAGCTTCAGCCGGGCGATCTTCTTTTTTCGCGCCATGAATGGTATATGTCCAACGTGGGCCTGCCGGGCTTTTGGTGCCATGCGGCTCTTTATATGGGGGATGCGGCGTCCCGCAAAGCTTATTTCGACGACCCGGAGGTGCGCGCTTGGGTCCGGTCTCAAGGGGTCCGGGGCGGGTTGGAGGACCTCCTGAAATCCAAGTTCAAGGCAAAATATTCCGCCAGCTTGAGATCCAACCCGAAGGGACAGGTCCCCCGGGTGATCGAGGCGATAGGCGAAGGCGTGGTCTTCAGTTCCCTGGGCCGTTTCGCCGAGGCTGATTCCCTTTGCGCCCTGCGGCCACGTCTTTCAAAATTGGAAAAAGCCGCCGCCCTATACCGGGCTTTTCGTTACGTGGGCCGACCTTACGATTTCAACTTTGATTTCCAATCGGACGAGACCTTGGTATGTTCGGAATTGGTTTATAAGGCTTATGAGCCTTCCAAAACCCTGAAGGGTCTGTCATTTCCGCTCCAGGAAATGATGGGCCGGACCGTGACCTCGCCCAACAGCATGGTGGAGCAATTCGACGAACAATATGGCAAACCCGCCCAACAAACCGATTTCGTGATATTTCTCGACGGTCATGAACATGAAAAAAAAGCGGTGGAATCCGATCTCAAGGAATTCCGGGGAAGTTGGAAAAGGCCGAAGTGGCATGTTCTCGTTCAAAAATGATCCGGCCTATGGGTGATCCTGATAGAGGGTTGGATAATGGACCGCGCGGGGACCTAACACTGAAGCGGGGGCATTGGTTTTTCCTGTTTGCGGCTTCTGGGACCTTGGGGGAAGAGCTTTTGAATTGGGATTGAGGGGATAGAACCGGGACTTAGGCTTGGATGGGGTCGGTTGTTTGGATCGAATGGAATAAGCCTTCGGCCCCAGCGTCCCGACCGGAGTGGGATAGACCATCAAGCCCGAACCCGGAAGCGGAAAAGTTGTTTTAGGCTTTGAAAAGGATTGGGCGAAGATCCCAGCCGTCACCCCCAAAAAACCTGCGAAAAAAAAGATGAAAGATATTCTTTTCATGGAATTAGCATAACCCATCGACCGTGATGGGGGTAGGATAAGCCTTCATAAAAAAGTGAGCGATCATGCGACCCTTTTCTTGCCTTTTATTCCTTTTATTTTTTCTCCCTTGCCCGCTCTTATGGGCACAACAAATACTCGATCTCGATCACCCTTCTTCGCAGGATAAGAAAGATGAGCTTTTTTTTCACGACACCTTCCAAAAAGCCCAGGCAGGGGATTCCCGCGCCATGGGCACTTTAGGCCTCTTATATGAAAAGGGTTTGGGATGCGGGCAAAGTGATGTCGAAGCCTTGAAATGGTTCAAACAGGGTGCCCGCAAAGGGGACTCGGATTCCCAAAACAACCTGGGCTTTCTCTATTTCAAGGGCTTGGGTATCAAAGAGAATGATTCGGAAGCTTTGCGCTGGTTCCAAAAAGCGGCGGACCAAGGCTTGGCTTCCGCCCAGGAAAATTTGGGATTGATCTACGCGAGGGGAACGGGCGTCCCAAAGAATCACGCCAAAGCCCTGGCTTGGTTTAAAAAAGCGGCGGAACAAAACGATTCCGAGGCTCAAGTCAATCTGGCCCAAATGCTTTCCCTTGGACAAGGCGGCCCCAAAGATATGGTGGAGTCTTACCAATGGTTTTCCTTGGCCCTCCGTCATCCCAACTTGGAAGATGAAAAAATCGAGGAATTAAGGAACGATATCGAATGGTTGGAAAAACGCATGAAAAGCGGCCAGATCGCTGAGGCGAAAAAAAGGGCCGATCAATGGGAAAGGGATTTTGAGTCCTTTAACCATTCCCCGATCAAAGATTCCCTCAAGAACGACGAGGAATGAATTTTTCTCCGTTACATCCCGGTAACCCCATTTCTCCCTTTTCAAAAAGCAAATCCTTAACTTTTTCGACAAAACCCCTATCTTAGGGTTACGAGGAGAATAGAAATGATTTCTTCCAATTATGACCTTATGCCAGTGGGATTCGTGGGACATGGCGCGCCGACCTTAGGCTTGGAAAAAGCCGGCCCTTCGGTCGAGGCTTGGAAAAAATGGGGCCGAGCCATCCCAAAACCCAAAGCCATTCTTGTGATTTCCGCCCATTGGCTGGAAAAACCCGTCCATCTTGGACCCACCCTTTCAACCGGCCTCATTTATGATTTTTACGGATTCCCCGACGCCCTCTACCAAGTTCAATACCCCGCCCCGCCGGCCCCGGATCTGGGACAAAGGGTTTTTTCGCTTTTGACTTTCGCCGGACTCAAACCCATCGAGAGTCCCTCCCGGGGTTTGGACCATGGAGCTTGGGTGCCCCTGCTCCATATGTTCCCCAACGCGGACATTCCGGTTTTGCAAGTCTCCATCGGAACCCGGGTGCCGATGGCCGAACACCTTGCCTTGGGAAGGGCCTTGGCGCCCTTACGCGCCGAGGGTGTCTTTATACTTGGAAGCGGGAATTTGACCCATAATTTAAGACGAGTGAATTTTGCCGACCGCTACGGAGACCCCGAGGATTGGGCCAAGGAATTCGACGATTGGGCAGTGCAAAAATTGGATGCCTTCGACCTGGAGGCTATGGCTCATTACGCAACGGAAGCTCCCTCGGCCCATCAGGCCCATCCAAGCGACGATCATTACACCCCGCTCTTGGCGGCCGCGGCTTCCGCGGGTATTGGGGAAAAGCCCAGGATCCGTTACCCCCATATGGGCTTCGAATACGGGACGCTTTCCATGCGCTGCGTGGAATTCCAATAAAATAAAGCTTTTTAAAGCCTCTCGTAACTTGAACCAACTCCCAAACGTCCAAAAGTCGGTGTAATATAGGGCGCGTCATCCCCAGCAACCCATTCAGTAAAGGATCCTTCATGTATAAACCGATTTTGTTGGTCGGCCTGGCTTTGGGCCTCATAGCCTTTTCCGCGGGGTGTGATATCTTCGATCCCCAATCCTCGAAAGCCACGATCGAGATCAGCAACACTTATAATCCCGGCGGAACGGCCTGCACCGTCAACGTCAATTTGGACGGAGGTTCCAACGTGACGGTGTCCAATGGCTCGGTTTATACCTTTCCGTTGCAATCCGCTGGGAGTCATACCGTCAATTTCAGTTTCGCCACCAACATCTGCAGCAGCGCCACTTGTACCCTCTCCCAGAACAGCGTCACCTTTCAAGCCAATGGAGGGGATCTTTACGTCATCAAGATCGCTCAAGGCGCCGCCTGCAATAATCTGGTCATCAGCGGTCCTTAAGACCTTCCCTTCCGACCAATAAAAAAAGGGCGATTCAGGGAGCCGCCCTTTTTTCTCTCCTTCAATGATAAGGTGTTGGATGGAATGACTAAGCGTTCCTAACCTTCAAAGTAATCAATGCGCGTCGCCGGGTTTGGCCATTTGTTCCGGTTTCTTCATGAAATAAATGGGGATCCCCGCGACGGCGAAACCGATGACCATGATCCACGCCATTTGGTCGAAGGCCATGACAAAAGCCTGCTTCTTGACCCGGAAATAGGCTTCTTTGATCAAGAGCGTATCCGGGTTATAGAGTCCCACCTCGTTGGAAAAATGGAAGGCCATGGCTTTCGCCCCGTTGGCCCATTGGGTGAACCCCATGGTCAAGGGGCTGATATATTGCCTCAAATGCTCATAGGCCGCGTTGGAGGCCTTGCTGAACATGGTGGACAGCAGGGCGATCCCTAAACTCCCCCCCAATTGCCGGGAAAGGTTCATGATGCCGGCCGCCTGCCCCAAAGCCGGTCCCCGGAATCCCCCCAGGACCACCGCGTTCACGGGAATGAAAAGCGCCGCCATGCCCAAGCCGCGGATGAGTAGGGGCCAAAAAACTTCCCAATAAGTGGTTTGCGAATTGAAATGGGTCAACAGGGAAAGGGCGAAGCCCACACAAACGATTCCCCAAACCATGAAAAGCCTGGGGTCGCCCTTTTGCAATTGGCTCCCGATAATGGGCATCATCAATCCCGCCGCTAATGCGCCCGGAGTGAAAAGATTCCCGGTCTGGGTTGCGTCCATCCCCATGATGGTCGTGGCGAAAATGGGAATGAAAAAGATCAAACCATAAAGCATGCCTCCTACGCAGGCCATCATGATCGTCCCGTTGATGAGGGCGGGGTTCTTATAGAGTCTCAGGTCCATGATGGGATGCTCATGCACCAATTCCCACCAAATGAAGCCGGGAATGCAAATGGCCGCCACGATCGTGAAAACCAGGATGAGATGGGAAGAAAACCAATCATCGGCCTGGCCCCGTTCCAATACATATTGAAGGCATCCAATGCCCACGATAAGAAGAGTCAACCCGATGGTATCCACCGGAGCTGAACGCATTTTTTCATGGGCCGCCGCGTGTTCGCCTTCTTCCGAATGGTCCTTGATGTAAAGGGTCGCCAGGAAAGCGGCCAGGAGTCCCAGGGGTAGATTGATATTAAAGATCATGCGCCATCCAAAATGATCGGTCAAATAGCCGCCCAGAGGGGGGCCCACGGTGGGGCCGATGATCACGACCATGCCGTAAAGGGCGCTTCCGATCCCGGCTCGCCCGGGAAAGGCCTCTTGGATCAGGGCTTGAGAGGTCGGTAAGAGGGCCCCGCCCGCGGCTCCCTGGATGACCCGGAAAAGGACCAAGGTCCAAAGATTGGGCGCCAGGCCGCAAGCCACCGAGCTGGCCACGAACAAAAGGATACAGGTCACGTAATATTTACGGCGTCCGAACCGGGTGCCCAGCCAGCCCGAAATAGGGAGGACAATGGCGTTGGAAATGATATAACCGGTCACGACCCAGCCGATCTCATCCAGCGTCGCCCCCAAATTTCCCATCATGGTAGGAACCGCCACATTGACGATGGAAGTATCCACGATCTCCAGGAGGGACGCCAGTCCGGCGGTCAGGACGATCAACAGGGCTTCCCGGGAGAATCCTTTTTCTTGTTCAGGCATAAACCACCTTCAGGATGTGATCAGCGACTGATTTGATTTTAACTTCCATGAACTGAGACGGTGACGATCGCCGACAATCCGGCCGCAAGACGGTCGATATCCTCAGGAGTCAGGTTCAAAAGTTTGATCTTGACCGGAACCCTTTGGACGACCTTGGTGAAGTTGCCCGTGGAATTATCCGGAGGCAGCAGGGTGAATGTCGATCCGGTGGCCGACCCGATGCTGTCCACTTGGCCCCGGAATTTTTTGCCCGACAAAGCGTCCACTTCCACCGTGACCTTTTGCCCGGTTTTGATCCGACCGATCTGGGTTTCCTTGAAATTCGCCGTGATCCACCGATCTTCGGCGGAAACAAAACCAAAAAGGGCCTGACCTGGCGGCACCACCATGCCTGGTTCGACAGATTTCTTGGCGATCGACCCGTTTTCAGGCGCGGTGATGAGGGTGTAGGTTAGGTTGATCTTGGCCTGGGAAGCCTTGGCCTGATCGGCCTTGAGACGCGAAGCCAGGTTGTGATAACGGGCCACGGCTGCGTCCAATTGTTGTTTGGGCACGGCCTCTTCCTTATAGAGCTTTGAGATGCGGTCGTAATCCAGCGCGGCTTGCTCCAAATCGGCTTGAACGGAAGCCTGATCGGCGAGAACTTGGGTATAAGCGGTGGAATAGTCCTGGTCGTCCAACTGGGCTAAGACTTGGCCCGCCTTGACCTTGTCATTCTCATTCACCAGGACCTTGGTGATGGTCCCGCCGATGCGGGGGGCCAGCATCAACGCGTGGGCCTGAACATAGGCGTCATCCGTTCCCTCGTGGAGATAATTTTCCACCAGGAAATAACCGCCCAGCAGGATCACGACCGCGATAATGATCCGGAATATCCTTTTCTTTTTTCCATTGTCCGCCGGAGCGGTGGGGGTCGTCTTAGTCATGGGCCAACCTCTTTCCTGTTATAAATTCTAAGTTAATGAGCGCCTCCAGGGCGCTCAACTGGGCCTGCACCAACTCGGCGGAAGCGCGGTATTCGTCCGACTCCGCCTTCAAAACATCATTGGTCGTCCGGGTGCCCGCCTTGAAGCCGAGCGTAGCCAACCGGGCGTTCTCTTTGGCCGTATCCACATTCGTGAGTTTCGCTTTGAAAAGGGCCACGCTGGAAACCAGCCTCCTTTTCCAAAGATCGAAATCGTAGGGGGTTTGGAGTTGGGCCGTCTCGTAATCGTCTTTCGCTTCCTTGGCGCGCTCGTCCGCCTCGTTCGCCTTGGCGAGCGAGAGCCCCCCGTCCAAGAGGTCCCAACTAGCCGAGGCTCCGATGAAATAATCGTCTCGATAATCGCTGGAATGGGTGATGCTCCCCCCAAGATAATCCGGGCTGTTGTACCACTGGTATTCGCCGACAATGGATACCTTGGGAAACCAGAAATTGTTGGAGGCCGCGCTTAGGTCCCCCGCGGCCAATGCCTGCAATTGCTTGGTCCTCAGTTCAGGACTGTCCTTGAAATCCGCTTCCGAAGCGATTTTTAAAAGCTCATTCTCGTCCAGGCTCGGCAATTCGCCCGATAGTGGCCTGTCGTCTTTTTTCAATCCCATGGTCTGCGCCAGGCTTTCTCGCGCCAAGAAAAACTCGTCGTGTTTCGTGATTTGGTCCGATTGGGCCTCGGATAGCTCGACTTTTACCTGAAGGACGTCGTATTTAGTGGCTTGGCCGTTGTCCAGTTGGTCCTGGACAATCCGCAAATGGTCTTCAAGGGTTTTGACGTTTTGGTCCGCCATATCCGTGAGGATCTGGCTTGCCTGGGAGATATAGAACTTGAGGCGGACCGTTTCTTCCAGTTGGAGCAGGGAAAATTCCGATTGAATGCGGGCGGCTTCATGACTGTTGTTGGCGGCATCCACCTTATGGATATTCCGAAACCCGTCGAAGAGATCGAAACTGGCATCCAATGTGAGACTGGTCTGGGGATAGATGCCCGGAAACTGGCTCGGAGGAAAGGACCCGAATTGAATGTTCAAATCCGAGTACTGAACGTCGAAAAAATGTTCTCCCTTGATGGACAGGTGCGGGATAAGACCCTCCGAGACCGCTTCCAATTGTCCCCAGCCTGTTTCCTTTTCGGCGTCTTGCGCCCGGCGATAGACCGGCGAATGGTCCAAAGCCTCTTTTTGGGCGGTTTCCAGGGTCAAATTCCCGGAAGGAACGGGGCTCGGACTGTCTTGGGCTAGGACCGCACCCGTTCCCATCAGGGATAACAGCACGAATATCGGCAATAGGGGCTTCATAGGGTCATTTCTCCTTGATCGCTTCTTGATGATGATGGAACAGCACAAGATGTTTCAGGATACGGCTCAGTTCTTTCTGGTCTTTCGATGGAAGAACGGAAAGGAATTTTTGCTCCGCCTTCGAGCCCACCTGAAGGGCCTTGGGCAATAGCTCCCTGCCCTTGGCGGTCAGATAAATGGCATGGGCCCGCCGGTCCGTGGGATGGGCCTTGCGCTCCACCAGCTCCAGTTTTTCCAAGTCGTCAATGACCGACACCATGGTGGTTCGGTCCACATGCATGCACTTGCCTATCTCCTGTTGGGGTAGGGAGCCTCTTTCTTTGATCAAGAGCATGATGCCCAGATGTTTGCCGTTCAACCCAAAGGGCCTCAAGGCCGCTTCCATGGCCTCGCGGATCTTTTGGCCCGATCGGTTGAGGAGGAACCCCATCCGGTCCAGGACCGATTCGGGGATCTCGTGGCCTGTCGGGAGCGCTTGTTTCAATTTAAGGATTGGGGTCATAATGCCTCACATGTTCGTTCTACTGATGATCAGTAATACTGATCATCTAGCCGAGAGTCAATAGCCCCTCGAAATTTTTCCAACCCTTAACATAAAAAACAGGACAAGCTCCCCGAGAGGGGGAAAACGATTCCGACCCCTCGAAAGGCCCCCCCATCCCGATAAAGGGCTTGACCCAACCTCTAAAGGCGTTTAGTCTTTTTCCATGAAAAGAGCCATGGCGAGCCTAAAAGCCCGATTGACTTCCTTTAAGATCACCCTTGCTTCCCCTTCTTTAACCCCCTCGAAACACTCGAAATCCCTTCCCCTCCCCTGGTTCACGAGGGGTGATCTGGACGGCTTTTTCGGCCTCTTCATCGACAACCTGCTTCAATTGATGCTCATCGGTTTTCTCTGCAAATTGCTTTGTGGCTTTCCCATGGACTTCATTACGAGCCAGGTCCTTCCGGGAGCGGCCCTTTCCATCTTATTAGGCAACCTTTTCTATGCCTGGCAGGCCCGGCAATTGGCCCTCAAAACGGGCCGGAACGACGTGACCGCCCTTCCATTCGGCATCAATACCCCCAGTTTGATCGCCTTTATCGTGCTCATCATGGCGCCCGTTTTCAGGGAAACGGGCAATTTTAAACTGGCTTGGCAGGCCGGCCTATTCGCCTGTTTCTTGAACGGGCTCATGGAAATCGGCGGGGCTTTCGTGGGGGATTGGCTCCGTAAAAACACGCCTCGGGGGGCTTTGCTTTGCGCTCTCGCCGGCATCGCCATTACCTTCATCGCCATGGACTTCATTTTCCAGATCTTCGCGAACCCGCTTATCAGTATTCTTCCAACCTTTTTGATCCTCATTTCCTATGCGGCCCGTGTCAAATGGCCCTTATCCTTGCCGGGAGG
>Ga0070741_10011077_pt1 | contig 16774 bp, 19 predicted proteins | sample Coa_R1_4_FD_66440 | JGI IMG/M metagenome (GOLD analysis project Ga0070741, IMG submission 66440) | Surface soil microbial communities from Centralia Pennsylvania, which are recovering from an underground coalmine fire - Coalmine... | ecosystem: Environmental > Terrestrial > Soil > Unclassified ...
GACATCGACCTGAAGCCGCGCGCAATGCCTGTCGAAGAAAAAAAGAATATGGTAGTAGTTTACGATGGCGGAGAACATTCAGATGTAGTGCTCAAGGCAACAAGCTGGATTGAACATTCCGGCAGATTCAAAGTCGGCTTGCTGTCAATTAACAAAGGCGGAAACGAAAAGAACAGCGTCGCAATGCAGCAGGATTATCTCAACCAGCTTGGCGTAGAGATGAAGGAGATACATCTGGCAGAAAGCAGTGGTGCGTCGGCAGACACTGTGATGTCTGCGATAAGCTCATTCCAGCCAGACTTGGTCATAATGGGAGCTGGCGTCGGAGGCTTTAGCGTCTTTAACAACCCTGACTTTCTTTCTCTTCTCGACCAGCTGAACTGCCCTGTGATAATCGCAAGGAACTTTACAATACCGGGAGTACACCGGGCCAAGTCCGCGATCATGAGAGCATTCAAAAAATAGCGACTAGATAAAATCAGTAAGTTTCTTTACCGCTTTTCTGCGCGAATGTCGCTCTATTCTAGCTTCTATCTTTCTCTGGGCATCATTGATAATGCCTTTCATCTCGAGTAGCTGGAGTGCGTTGATGGGCGCGCTGGCACGATAATGATTGTTAAAGTATGCATATACTACCGGCACCTTCTCCTCTATACCTTTCAGCTTTCCTATCCAAGGCTGCAACTCCTCTTCAGAATAGGTGTAGTTGTACCATATGTCCTTGCCATGCCCGTGCCACCTTACAAACGCATAGGTTTCAGCAGTGACGATGGGTTTTGACAGGAATTTAATCGGCGAGTCTGTTATCGTGTTTGCCACGTTGTATTTTCTTAAAAGGGCCCAAGTCTCTTCCCTGTCCCATGACTCGTGGCGAAATTCAACTGCAAAATGAATATGCTCAGGGAGCAGGCCAAAAAATGATTCAAGGCTGTCTTTTTCCCTAAACGTAAAGCTTGGCGGCAATTGTGCCATAATGCACCCAAGCTTGCCAGCTCTTGCAACCGGTTCCATGAGATCAATGAATTCAAAGAGCTCCCTTTCTATGGCTCTTAGGTGCTTATCATGCGTTATGGTTTTTGGAATCTTTAGAGAGAATTTGAAATCTGGAGTCGTGGCCTTTATCCACCCTGCGATCATTGACTTGGAGGGGATCTTGTAGAATGACGAATCGACCTCTACTGAATTGAAGATTCGGGAATAGAATGGGAGTTTGGCGATTCTGTTATTGGGATAAAATGCACCGACCCATTCCTGATAGCTCCATCCACATGTTCCAAGCAGTATGGTCAATAGTCACCAATTGGGATCAGAGAGATATAACCAGATCACGAATTTATTTGAGTATATGATTCACAATAAATATCGCAATATCACAAATGTTTTTAATTTTATGCTAAGGATTAAAGATGATTTTTAGTAATTATAATTTACAATATGATTACTATAAAGCGCATTATAGTGATAGCAAGAGTTTGCTATTAGATAGCAGCTCTGGCTATGGCACAAAAGTGCTTTTTACCAAATTCTATAGCATACGGAACCGACAGTTAATTCATGTCGTCTTACTATGATGGAGAAAGGCAGATCGAATACAGTGCTAGCAAAGGAAAATCAATGATCCTGCTTGGCAGTATGGCGGGCAGTCCTGCCTCACCGGACCTGCAATTGAGTCAGAAAGCAGAGCAGCTGTGCAAGATAGAGGGCATAAACTACAAGAGCCTTGAGCCTATACAGAGGCTGTTCCTCACGCACTATCGCTGCCCAGTATGCAAGCTTCTGCCACTCTACTACCTGAACCTTGCGCATCCAAAGAGGGTGCGCTGTGGCAAGTGCGGCAACCTGATCTCGTTCACCAACTCTGGCAAGTATGGCAGGATGAGGAAAAAGATCGCGTTCACGCTCTGGCTACCGCCAGTGGAGGAGAAGTTCAGTGTATCGTAACAGCATAGACGCTTTCGCGCACTTGATATCTGAAGGGCGTGAAAGCGTCTTTCGCGGAACAGCAACTGTGACCCAGATCTCGGCAAAAATTGGATACATGCAAAATGGCATAAGGTACTGCAACGTGCAGGTTACCTTCAACAACGGCGAGGAATATCGCATAGAGGCATATGGGGAAGAGGCGGACGAACTATACAATAAAGCAAGAGAGAAATCCGCAGTTTCATGCTTGCACTAGGTTTGCCAGCCTGCTCGGCTAGAAAATCATAATCATAAAGCGCATAACATCACGTAATTTTCAATAGATCGATGATCTTTTGTCTTGGCGATATGTTCACACTTTTGTTCGGATCTATATCCAATCTGCTACAAGTGTTCCAGTACATCCTGTTAAACATGATATCTACATAAGAGCCAAAGATGTCGCCAAGTATGTCTATGGTTTTCTCGATATCAATGCCGGAGTCGTATTTTATTCCGGAATTCTTCTAGTAGTCGATCGAAATCTTTTTGCTCTCACTGCCAAAGGCAGATAATGACACATCAAGCTCTTCAAATAAAGTCTGCCTTATGGACTTTTTCATGGGTATGTTTGGCGTACGTTACCAAACTCTGGTAAAAATGTTTTTTGTAAATTGCTATTTTGATCTAGAACCGGACTTTCGCAAGTACAGTTTCGCTATTTCAGGCAGCGCCAAGGCATAGTGGATATGGAGGCAGTCCTTTGATTCGCAGACATTGCAGTAGAGGGTGCGATCGCGCAAGTATATTTCGGCCGTCTTGCCAAGCTTTGAGTCCTTGACAAATAAGATGTTGTCCTCAAAGCCTATCTTGGACAGAAACGGCGCGTAGGTCTGCAGGAACTTGTCTCTTTCAATGGCCTCCAAAAGTACTGTGTTGATGTAGTCTTTGGTGTTCCAGCGCCTCTTTGTTGCTGTGGCCTTCATTACATCGTATGTCTCTTTGAATATCTCCACAGTAACCACTTCCTTTCCTCCGCGCTTTACCACAGTAACATGTTACAACATGATCACTTATATCGTTTTTCTCTTCAATTGCCGAAATAGGGCAGCTGGGAGGACATGTTGCAACATGTCAGTAAATGGCCCTCCCTCTCCCCGGAGTGCTAGCTGTATTATAACAACTATTCCAGAGCTTGTAAACAATGCCACCTTGCAAAAATCTGTGTGAAAAAGTTGGATACCCGTGCCTCGCTCCCAATCCGTATGCGATAGGACTTAAGTATTGTACACAATGTGCGAAATATTTTGATACCGAGGCGATACGGTGCCATTGCTGCAATAGAAAGCTACGATACAGGAAAGGAGGACGGCATGCTAGACATTAGGTTTGATGATGATCTTGTGGTTCAGATCGTAGTACCTAAGGAGATAGTTTTTTGTGATGCCTGTGGCAAAGAGGCCTTTATCTTCCAAGATGAAGGTAACTTTTGCTTGAATTGCTGGCAGGAAAGGACAGAGCCTTACATAACGGTAAATAGAATAAGCAGTGAAGGATGATTTTAGATCACAGTCACGGAACGACGAAGTTCTGAAAAAGACAAAAGCCTAATAGATTGATCCTCATTATTAGATATTATTCAAAATGATATACTCGCCATGTATAGAATAACAAACGAGTTAGCGACCCACGGGCTTGGAGAGATTGAGTATCCATTATCGAAAGATAAACTGAGAACTGGCGAGATGCTTGAGGGAACCGAATATGTGATACTTGATTGTCGTGACAGAGGTATCGGGAATCACAGCTTCTGGTATTGCAATTTCTTTTCTTTCACATCTAAAATGCTCAAACAAGAGCTGTTGATAGTCTGCCTCTCCATGTGCAAACCGATGCTGTTTTGACCTCCTTAAGTTGGGTGACGGCTTTACACATTCAATATGATAGTTGGTACAATCCGTTCCTTCAATTGAATAAGCTCCAAATTCTGGAATAGGCATTTCTGTTATATCAATTCCTCTTGTGCCTACCTCGGTTACTTGTTCTATTGATTTTTCTGACCTTCGCAAGATATTCTACAAAGTCATGGCAGAAACGATGGATAATGACAAGCTGGATATTTGGTATTCGCTGCACTATCCTATATCTTGGATAGCCGTTTGCTGGCTTTGGCACAAAGGCAGGGCTGGTTCCAATGCATCTTTGGCTTCCAAAGGCCCACCCGGCGGCTCCAAGCAACATGTCTGCCCTGATGTCTGCTGTCATGATCAAGATCGCAATCTATGGCCTTGTGAGGACGACTTTTGATTTTGCCGGCCCAAGCTCACCTGATTCTGCCTGGTGGGGCCTTCTCTTGATAGCGGCTGGCTCTGCCTCTGCACTAATTGGGGTGCTATACGCTGCAATAGAGAAGGATATCAAACGAGCCCTTGCGTTTAGCAGCATAGAGAACATTGGAATAATCATACTTGGCCTCGGGCTCTCTGTGGTATTTCTATCGTACAACCTAAAGTCGCTAGCTTCATTTGCTCTCTTGGCAAGCATGATGCATTCGCTAAACCATGCTGCATTTAAGAGCCTGCTGTTCATGGGAGCCGGCTCGATAATTTTCAGGACGCACACGAAAAACATGGAGCAGCTCGGCGGACTCGCAAAAAAGATGCCGCTGACTTCACTCCTGTTTCTAGTAGGTGCTCTGGCAATTTCCGGCCTGCCGCCTCTAAACGGCTTTGTAAGCGAATGGCTGACGATGCAGGCGCTCCTCTCCTCATACCAAGTTCCAAATACCCTTCTCCAAATCTCTATCAGCTTTGCAAGCATTGCTTTTGCCCTGACAGCAGGAATAGCCTTGGCGACCTTTGTCAAGATATTTGGTATCTCTTTTCTATCCAGGCCCCGCTCAGTGCACGCCGAGCGGGCAACAGAAGCCCCAAAGAGCATGATAGCAGGCATGGCAGTAGCCGGAGGCATGTGCATCATTTTTGGCTTTACGCCTTTTCTGGGCATCTCGGTTATATCATCAGCTTTTGGAGTTGACGGCTCTCAGTTTATTATGCCAACCTCTCCATTTCAATCGCTCTCTGCTCCACAAGATGCCCCTGTGACACCGGCTAGCATCTCCATGCCGGCACTCGGAGTAATGATGGGCTCTGTAGCTGCGGCAGTCATCGGATTCATTGCATTTGCCACCCGTGGCACAAAGACCGTAAGAAGGGTATACAGCACTTGGGACTGCGGCTTTGGGAATCTAAACGAGCGTATGGAATATACACCTACCTCGCTATCCCAGCCCATCCGGACAGTCTTCAAGTCACTGTACAGGACAAGCACGAGCATCGACAAACAATATTTCTTTGGTTCAAACGCTTACTTTAAAAAATCAATCAGCGTCAATTCAACTTCAAAGGATGTTTTTGAGGACCTGCTATACCAACCATTGACCGGCGCTGCAATCGCATTCTTTGACAGGGTTCGCAAGATGCAGACCGGCAAGGTCAACGCTTATCTGCTTTACATCATGATAGCGCTACTCTTGCTCTTGGTTCTGGCGAGGTTGATCTGATAGATGTCAGAAACCCTAACACTTGTTGCAATAGGAATTTTTCAGACAATTGCAATAATCGCGTTTGCACCCCTCCTGATGGGGATAATGCGCAAGGTAAAGGCTAGGACCCAAAAAAGACTCGGCGCAAGCGTCCTTCAGCCCTACTATGACTTGCTCAAGCTGCTGAAAAAAGACGAGGTGGTATCAGACCAAAGCTCTTGGATTTTCCGCGCCGCGCCATGGGTAATGCTAGTAGCAACGGCAACTGCGGCACTATTTGTCCCTATCTTTTTGCCATTTAGCCCGTTTGGTACTGCCGGCGACATACTGGTCATGCTTGGATTGTTTGGCCTTGCCAGGTTCTTTATCATGCTTGCAGGTCTAGATGTTGCAAGTGCGTTTGGAGGACTCGGTACAAGCAGGGAGATGATGATATCTGCTCTGGTAGAGCCGGCTCTATTTCTAACAATATTTGTCGTTTCGCTGACACTTGGCGGTACAAACCTAAGCTCCATCGTGGCCGCATCTGCCGGGCAGTTTGTCTCCGGAGTCCTTATCGTGCCTAGCATGCTATTTGCCTTGATTGCATTTTTTGTAGTAATGCTGGCAGAGTCAGGCAGGATACCGTTTGACAACCCTGCAACGCACCTGGAACTGACAATGGTCCACGAGGCCATGGTGCTTGAATACTCTGGCAAAAGCCTTGCCATGATCCAGTGGTCTCAGTCTATAAAGCAGGCCATTTTGCTTGCTCTTTTTGTAAATCTGTTCATTCCTGCAGGCATGGCTTCATCAATTGTGGGAATCGATACTGCAGCTACAAGCGTTGTTTCGTTTATTGCCAAGGTACTCTTGCTGTCAATGCTGGTTGCGTTTATAGAGACTCGGACTGCAAAGTGGAGGCTATTTAGGTTGCCCGATCTTTTGGCGATGGCAATTGCGAGCTCGATGATAGGAGTGCTCTTTTTCTACCTATAGAGGGAGATGGTTGATTCGATGATTTTGGCACAGCCTGACATCTTGATGCTTTCCTCTGCAGGTTTGCTGATAGCAACCTTTGCAGTAGTGGTTAGAAGAGGCTTTGTTGACTGGCTAAGCGCATACCGGTACCAGAGCATCGTACTGGCCGGCGCCGCGGCAACCATTGCGTATTTTGCTGGAGCGTGGGAAATCTATATCGCGGCAGCACTCACGCTTCTAATCAAGGCAATAATAATACCAAAGGTGCTCCTGCGAGTCACAAGGAAGATAAAAGATGAGCTCAAGACTGAAGCAAACCCATACGTCAGCTTGAGGCTGTCCGTAGTAATCGCAGCATTGCTTGTAGGCCTTTCCTATGCTCTGACTCGACAGATGCTGCCAGACTCTACCCTTGACAAGGTTGCGTCGACTTATCTGCCAGTATCGATGTCACTTTTCTTAATAGGCCTCTTTGTTATGGTCAACAGAAGGCTAGCGCTCAATCAAGTTGTGGGCCTCTTGATAATAGAAAACGGGCTTTTCCTCTTTACTACTGCACTCACGCATGGGCTGTCTATTCTGATAGAGATTGGAATTTTTGCAGATATACTGGTTGGCGTGGTGATATCGTCGATTCTGCTGTACAGAATAAGCCAGACCTTTGACACTCTAGATGTTGGCGAGCTAGAGAAGCTCAGAGATGATTGATTATGGGCCTGCCTATTGATTCATCAGCGTTTCCCACCCAATCAAGCGTTCTCGTTCTGTCTTTATTGTTGACGCCGGCCGCAAGCGGCATACTAGTCACAGTGACTCGCAAAAAGCGGCCAGTCGAGATAATCACGATAGTGTCAGCTGCACTGATACTGGTCCAAGCTGCGCTGCTTGTGGCAGGGGTTATTTCTGAAAAACAGATCAGGGCATTTGGCGACTTGTTCTTGCTAGATGCATTTGGAGCACTTGTCATGCTTCCAATAGCGGGAGTGGGCTTGATCTCTGCTCTGTACTCTGTCAACTATATGGGCAGGCAATACGACCGCGGCACGATAGACGACAAACACATCATCAGGTTCTATCAGGGCTTTAACGTCTTTATGCTCACGATGCTTCTTGTGCCTGTTTCAAACAACATGGGCACAATGTGGGTGGCAATAGAGGCCACAACTTTAGTCTCAGTCCTATTGATCATGCTCTATACAAAAGAGAATGCAATAGAGGCCGCATGGAAATACCTGATAATAGCGACTGTCGGCCTGTCCTTTGCCCTGTTTGGCACTGTATTCTTTTACTATGCCAATATTACAGCCGTCCCGGCTGAAACAGGCTCAGAAACTGCGATGAACTGGTCAGACATGGTAGCGCATGCAAAACTGCTTGATCCAAACATCGTCAAAACAGCGTTTATCTTTGTGCTTATTGGATTTGGTACAAAGGCTGGACTTGCTCCAATGCATACCTGGCTGCCCGACGCGCACAGCGAAGCGCCGACTCCTGTAAGCGCCCTACTTTCGGGAGTTCTACTCAACTGCTCAATTTATGGCATATTGCGCTTCCATATTATCACTTTAGGTACCCTAGGTGACTCTTTCTCTAGCACACTCTTGTTAATTCTAGGCATAGTCTCTGTAGGAATTGCCGCCGCATCGATATACTTCCAGAAGGACATGAAGCGAATGCTTGCCTATTCAAGCGTCGAGCATATGGGCATAATCTCGCTTGCGTTTGGTTTTGGCGGGTTCTTTGGAATCTATGGCGCTCTATTGCATATCATCAACCATGCCGTTGCAAAGCCTTTGATGTTCTTTGCGAGTGGATCTATAAGCCAGAAGTATGAGACAAAGAGCATGTCCGAAATCAAGGGCATAATCCGGAATATGCCGATAACAGGCGGATTGTTTTTGATAGGCGGCCTTGCGATAGTTGGGATGCCGCCATTTAACATGTTCATGAGCGAATTTATGATACTTGGCGCCGGCTTTGGCAGCGGCCAATTCCTAGCAAGCTCGCTTGTGGTTCTGTTCCTTGTAGTCGTGTTTGCAGGGTTTATGAGACACCTTATCAAGATGGTTTTTGGGAATCCAAAGCCAAAAAGCGCGGCCTCTATGGATAGCAGTAGTGAGATGGGCAAGCTCTCGGTAGTCCCAATGGCAGTCTTGGCGGCGCTTGTCATCGTCCTTGGCTTTTATGTTCCTCAGCCTTTGCAGGCTCTTGCGAGCGACGTAATTCACATTTTCAATCAAGGCTCTGACACACCTGCGACAAGCATTGCACCTATCAAACCTGCGGCAGTCGCTCAAGTACCTGCCACTAGCATTAACCAAGGAGGACTAGGATAGTTGGCAGCTGCAGATGCTGAAAAATATGTATCAGCAATCATGGGCAGGATGGGTGAGAAAGTGAAATCTTGCCTTGTCAATAGCAACGAAGTCCACATGCTTTTGGCCGACAAATCCAATATACCGGAGGCTTGCTCATATCTGCAAGACGAGCTTGCTTCAAAACTCTGCAGCTTGATTTCAAGCGACGAGCGCCAAACTTCTGGCGCGTTCGTTCTCCGCTATGTGTTTGAAGTTCATGGTAAAGAGGATGTCTTTATCGCTGTGACCGCAAGAACAAAAGAATCTGCAGAAAACCAATTACCATCAGTTCCAAGCATAGTCAAGAAGTTCCCCCTTGCAGTCTTTTATGAGCGAGAGATAAGAGACATGTTTGGAATTATCGCAGATGGCAACCCAGATGCAAGGCCACTTGTACTCCATGAGCATTGGTCAGCTGGCGTATATCCACTAAGAAAAGATTTTGACATAAAAACTAAAGTCTCTAGAGACACCGGAAAAGAATACCCTTTCATCAAAGTAGAAGGCGAGGGAATCTGTGAAATTCCTGTGGGACCTGTGCATGCTGGTATTATAGAGCCTGGCCATTTCAGATTCAGTGTTTTGGGTGAGAATATTATCAACCTTGAAACGCGGCTATTCTATACACACAAGGGCGTAGAAAAACTTGCAGAAACCATGAAGTTAGACCAGGCGTTGCTATTGAGCGAGAGGATATCCGGAGATGAATCGGTAGCAAACTCGCTGGCGTACTGCCAAGCCCTAGAAAAGATAGCACATACAAGTGTGCCCAAGCGCGCACTACAGATCCGATGCATATGCGCAGAGATGGAGAGAATATACAATCATCTAGGCACTCTAGCAGGAATCTCTACTGATGTCGGGTTTTCTTACGGATCGGCTAGGCTCAATATACTCAAGGAAAGGATGATGCAGCTCAATTCGGTGATCTCTGGTAGCAGGCTCTTGTTCGGTGTCAACAGAATAGGCGGAGTAGGAATAGACCTAGATGCCGAAAAGCTTGCAATGATCATAAATACCACCCAAATCGTGCAGGAAGATTTTGAGAAAATCATATCGATGCTTAGGACCAAATCATCCGTAGTTGATAGGCTAAGAAACACCGGTATCATATCCAAAAAAGTGGCTTATGACCTCGGGCTTGTTGGTGTAGTTGCAAGGGCTGCAGGTCTAGATGTAGATACGCGGCGAGACCACCCATATGCAGCTTACCCGACGGTTTCTGTTGATACTCATCATGACACGCCACAGAACCTAATGGAATACAAAGTGAATCTAGAAAAGAGAAAAGGTGATGCTCTTGGCAGGTTCGAACTAAGAGTAGAGGAAGTGATTGACTCGATAAGGATGATTGACGAATTGATCTCTGATTTGTATGATGATAACATCTTGACCACAGACACACTTAGGCTGGAGCCTTATGGTTATGCTCTCGGGTATGCAGAATCTCACAGGGGTCAGACAATTCACTGGGTAATGGTCGGCCAAGATTGTGATTCGCTATTCAGATACAAAATAAGGACCGCATCCTTTGTCAACTGGCCTGGCATAGAGCAGGCAGTACTCAGTGATATAGTTCCTGATTTTCCGATTGTAAACAAAAGTTTGGATCTGTCGTATTCGGGGAATGATTTGTGAGGAAATAATTATGTCACATAAAAAAGATGCAAGTGGACTTAGAAATTCCGTAGACAGTGGAGACTCAAAACATGTACAGACCAAAATAATGTCTGACATTATGCGTGATGACGTAGAAACTATCAAAGATCCTGTCAATGGCTATACGAATAGCCAAGAATTTAGAGGAAGCATAACACTATTTGATGCAATCCCACATCAAGACTCGCTTGACAAGTTGTGTGCAGCCAAAGCTATCGAAACTGATGGCAGGAACGTTAGGCTTGACCTCGGCAAGTGTATAATGTGTGGCAGGTGCCAGCAAGCCGCGCCAGACATCTTTCTAATTGGTAGCATATTTGAGACACCTGTAAAGGTAAGGCAAGACCTAATACGACTATCCGGCAAACTGGACAGCCAAGGTCAAAAGCCGTATGAACAAATGGGCAAAGAGCTCAAGGAAAAGACGAGCAAGATTCTCCGTAGGTCGCTAGCAATAAGGGAAGTAGACGCAGGCTCTTGCAATGGCTGTGAAGTGGAGATAACTGCTCTAAACAATGCAATATATGACATAGAGAGATTTGGCGTTCACTTCGTGGCATCACCAAGGCATGCAGACGTATTATTGGTAACGGGTCCTGCTTCAAGGAATATGGAAATTGCACTCCGGAGAACCTTTGAAGCGATGCCGGACCCCCGGATTGTAGTGGCTGTTGGAGCCTGTGCTTGCAGCGGCGGGATATTTGGTGATACATACGCTACGACTGGCGGCATAGACAAAGTTCTCCCTGTTGATATCTATGTTCCCGGATGCCCTCCTACACCTCAAGCAATATTGTATGGGCTGTTGCTTGCAGTAGACAGAATTGAAGCCAGTAAGATCAATGGGTAGTATGGAATTCATGCCTTGGAAATTTGGTTTAAGCACAAATCTTCAACATCTATGTAATTATTGAAATTGCGGCAAATTGCGAAATTGTATATGACAAGGCCGAGACTATTGAAGTACCTTGCAAGTGTGTTGCTTGCAAGTGTGTTGCTTGCAATTAGTGCCACTGGTGCTTTTGGGGGCGTAGTATTGATGCTGATGGAGGCTGGAATTCTGACAGGTGTACAGAAATATGAAAATGCAAGCAAGGCGGGTGAAGAACCACTGAGGGCTTGGTAGCTTCCTACTGCCGAATCAAAAGAATTTGTTTCCATGACAATCATTGGAATCTTACTTTGCGTGGTAACTTTTTACATTGCATTGGGCATGCTGAAACCAAAGAAGATAAAGTGGATCCTAGTTATTTTATTTGCACAGATTGTATTCTCTTTATTTTACTCCTTTCTGGGAACCGCTTTTAACATAGTCAGCATCATAGTGTATTCATTATGTTTTGTCTATGTGTGCAGACCTAAAGTCAGAGCCTATCTTGAATATTTGCGTCAATGCTAAGGCAAGTGTCGCCGCCAAATGCCCTATTGTTTGGCCTTGATGTGGCATACCGTAATGTCAAAGTATGAAAAATAACCGAGCCCTACATTTGCTCTGCCGTTATCTTAGAATGTTAAATTGCTGATACTAACTCACAACAAAAGTAAGTGTAATAACTCGGCTCTTCCATTTTGCTGACAAGTTTGAACAAGAGAGCCACGTATGCCATAGTTGCTATTTCTGTAATTTTATCGACAATAATGCTATTTTTTGCACTTCAGAAAATGTCTACAGGTACCATAAGAGATACCGATCTTTATGCAAATAATTGGAGTGGCTATTCTGCGGTGTCGTCAGATACCACATTTGATTCGATTAGCGCGAGTTGGACTGTTCCAGAAGTTAAATCTACTCCTGCGCCGGGATATTCCGCGGTTTGGATAGGAATTGGCGGGATCTTGGACAAGAGCAACAAATTGATTCAAGCCGGAACAGAAGAAGATATTCAGGCCGACAGGTCAAAAAACTACTATGCATGGGTTGAAGCTCTTCCAAGACCTGCGATAAATATTGGAAGTGTTTTACCGGGAGACCTTATTAACGTTAAAATCAATAAAATTGGCAATTCTCAATCAACTTGGCATGTAACGCTTTCAAGAGAATCGCGCGGAATCGTCACTACACTTATCGAGAATGATCTTGTAGCAAGAGCAAACTCTGCCTCTAGAGGCTCAGCTGAATTCATAGTTGAGGCTCCGACAGCTGTCTCAGGATCATCAAACAAATTGCTTCCATTAGCGGATTTCGGCAGCGTAACCTTCACTAATTGCACTACCAATATTGGCGACCTAGGATCATTGAAAAACATTTACAAGTTTACCATGACAAATGATGGAACAAGGGAAGGCACACGTTTGGCTACGCCCGGGCCACTCCTCTCAAACGATTCATTTGACGTAGATTGGCATAATCAATAATTTTTAGTCTAGCATCTTTAGCCATTTTTATATATCAAACAAATCCCTGTCAGCTATAGATGCTGGACAAAATCCAGAAAAAAGTACAAAAGATGTTGGAGGGCCGCGATCCGGCTCATGACTTTCACCATGTCTTGCGCGTCTACAAAAATGCCGAGCTAATTGGCCGGCGCGAAGGTGCCGACATGGAGGTTCTTCTCACAGCAGCACTATTGCATGACCTCATTGTGTACCCAAAAGGAAGCGCCAAAAGATCAAAATCTGCAGACGACAGCGCCGACATGGCAGAAAAGATACTACATAATTATGGATATAGCCAAGATAGGATAGACAAAATCTGCTACTGCATACGAACACATAGCTATTCAAAAAAGCTAATGCCCTCTACTCTGGAAGGAAAGATACTGCAGGATGCTGACAGACTAGATGCGCTCGGTGCGATAGGAATTGCACGGACGTTTAGCGTAGGCGGATCAGAGAACAGGATGTTCTATAATCCTGCCGATCCATTTTGCAAATCCCGCAGGGAACCTGATGACAAGCAGTGTACACTTGACCATTTCCAGGCAAAATTGCTCAAGCTAAAGAATTCTATGCACACGCAGACCGCCAGGGACATGGCACAGGAGCGCGCCAATTTCATGGAACTCTTTATAGAACAGCTGCAAAAGGAGATCTAGCTATAGTCAACATAGTACTTGTAGCGCTTTTCAACTTCCTTGTTCTCGCCGGCAAGTACCTGAGCAATCTCATCTTCCAGACTCTTTTTTGCATGTGCTCTAAATTTCTCTGCCTCCTGAGTCTGTGGGAATGCAGAAAGCGTGTATTCAAAATGCTTCATGAACTCCACTGTCTTGGCTCTGAATTCCTCCTTCGTTGGGCGCCTGTTGCCCATTATCTTGAACCAGGACGTCGCGCAGGCAGTGGAATAGATTTTGGCAAGGTCTTCTACAAGCCTGTCAATTTCAAAATAATCGGGCATTCTAGCATGTGCTCATGCGTTTGTGATATATATTCTGCGCAATAGGTGTTATTGTAAAAAAGGAAAAAGAAAGGTCGGGCTTCTTAGCCGAAGAAGCGCCTTTTCTTTTGTTCTGGTGCTGGAGCTGCCTTGGGCGTCTCGCCAAAGGTGCTTTCGACACCTGTCAGCACGACCATAACGCGGGCCTTGCCCTTCATCTGCGAGTCAACTCTTGCACCCCATACGATTCTGACGTCCTGCGGGAGGCTTCTTGTGACCAGTTCTCCTGCCCTTGTGACTTCTTCCAGAGTGATGTCGTCGCCACCAGTTACGTGCACCAGAGCGCCGTGGGCCATCGACATGTCCTTGACATCAAGCAGCTGCGTGTCAAGCGCCATCCTGGTTGACTGCTCGATCCTATCGATGCCATCGTTGTAGCCGACACCGATTGCTGCAAGTCCCCTGCCTTCCATTATGGCTGTCAGGTCTGCAAAGTCGATGTTGATCAAACTAGCTGTCGTAATTGTCTCTGTCGTTCCCTTGATGAACTGACCGACCAATTCATTTGCTACGCCAAGTGCTTGCTGGAGTGGCAGGTTGCCTGCAACCCTTGTCAGCCTATTGTTGTCGATTGCGACTACGGTATCGCATGACCTCTGCAGGTTCAGCAAGGCTTCCTTTGCCATCGTGTAGCGGTAGCGCTCGACTGCAAATGGCAGCGTGACTACTCCTACTACCAGTGCGCCTGTTGCTCTTTTCAACTCGTCTGATAGAATCTGTATTGCACCTGTACCTGTTCCGCCTCCGAGGCCTGCGCACAGGAAGATAATGTTCGATCCTTGCACTTCTCTTACGATTTCTGCAAGGCTTTCACGCGTTGCCTGCATGCCCTTGTCCGGATAACCACCGCAGCCCCTGCCCTGCGTCAGTTTAGGACCTATCAATATACGCCTGTCTGCCTTTGTGATGCCTAGGTGAGCTGCGTCTGTGTTAACAGCGATCAGTTTGCCCCCCGAGATGCCCTTTGCTTTAATCCATGAAACAATGTTGCTGCCTGCGCCACCTGCTCCGATTACGGTAACAGATGGTTTGGCCATTTCCATTGCTGCACGGATAGTCTCTTGTTCCATCACCGATTCCGGTGTTACATTTGGAAGTGAATGACTCATGAAAGGCATTACCGGCCAGTATTAGTATAAACAATAGCCAGTAGCCTGAATTAATCCAAAAAATATAAATACATCAGAACAGGGGAAGCGGTTTTATAAATTGCAACCAGTCGCGATTTACAGTATGTATCTACCTGCTCCTGACAAGCCATTAAGTATTATTCACGCATAAAAATTCCCTTTTTGTCTCAGAGTCTCCTTATTTAGGTTAAGATTCTATACATTACATGTCACAGAAACACCGTCTGACACTGCCTGCCAATTTTGAACAGGTTAGATGTATCGATTGTGGCCAGCCTGCCAGCTACATGATAGTCCATGACAACACCAGTGAAATTATCAAGCAAGAGTATTACTGCAAGAATTGTTGCAGCTAGAGTACTTACCAATTCAGTTTATCGTGGTGCTCATCGCTAACGTGCTTTTTAATACGTGCAATTGTATCAAAATTAATTTCACAGAATTCGCATCGGAAGCTTGAAGGGTCTTCTGAGAAATCTGGCGACATTGACAATAGTTATTCAACATTACATATAACGATCTGTAATAGTTTGCTTTACTTGCAAATTGGATCATTGTACAATAAGCTGAAAGTGGGATATACACTCGTTTTAGGAGGATCAAAAGATCAATGAATCCTTTGAAACTTTGCCTTCTTTCTATCCATGAAAGATTCCGTTTGTAGTAGCATATCATTGACCTGATGTAGTACCATGTCTGGAGATATGGGTTTCATTACAACAACATCAGCGCCTACCCTCATCGCCATCGCTTTAGCATTATTTTCTTCCACTACTGCCATAATTTTTTGGTCGCGCTTGAGCCTTCTAATATTTAGAATTACCTCAACTCCCTGATCGCCAGCAATCGCACCATCCATCAGTACCATGTCAATTGAATCTTTCAAACCGCTATAGATCGCTAAACATTCTGCTGCAGTAGTAGCCGTATAGACTGTAAAGTTGTTGAGCTGAAAAGTGCCAGCAAGCGTATAGAGAATGTACGGTGAAGTATCGGCTATGAGGATGACTGGCTTGGTTTTTGTCTCGGCGCGTGCCTTATCCATTAATTTAGTACTCTTCTTTGTGAGTCGCTCTGTCGATTTCTTTATGCCTGATTATATCACACATCGCTTAAAATGGTAATACTTTATCATGACACTGCTGAATAAATCATGTCATCAAATCAAGCGCCAATCTTAGTTCCCTTATCTCCTTTTCTATCGCGAGCCTGTCATCCGGATCGTTTGCGTATTTTGACAGCTTTTCGCATGCATCGAGCTGAGCCGAGATAAGGTCCTTTTTGTCTATGCATAGTGTGTGATATTCATTCGTAAATGCATAAGTAATCTTCCTCTTGTTATCCTTGCATCCACACGTTTTCGCTACCACAGGGGAATCATACTCGCCAGTGGATATGTTCATGCGATCCTAATGATCTATCCTGTATATACGGGGTGTGGTGTTTGAAAATTGTACAACATGCGAGGACGAAAAATGCTTATTCGATTAATGCTGACAGCGAATATCTGATCATTGTATCTAGGCCTTCTGTTTGGCTAAAGGCCTCGAGCCAAAATCTTCAACCATTGCAACAAACGCGTCCAGATCGAAGAGTTTCTGCAGAACTTCTATGCCCAGTTGGACCTTCATTAATCCGTCCCAGACATCTAAAGTGTATGCAGTTGCAAATCTTTAGAGGTTGAGAGCAAAGCAGGATCTACACTTGCTTCTGCAGGATACCCTCGAGATTGACTTGATAGCACTGGTTGACCAATGAACCTTTAATGAGCACATTTAACCGGTTAATGTGCGGCTCATAACGCCTCTTCCCTCGTGGGCTGTCTTCTCCCACATGACTGGCTTGA
>Ga0070741_10011078_pt1 | contig 16766 bp, 20 predicted proteins | sample Coa_R1_4_FD_66440 | JGI IMG/M metagenome (GOLD analysis project Ga0070741, IMG submission 66440) | Surface soil microbial communities from Centralia Pennsylvania, which are recovering from an underground coalmine fire - Coalmine... | ecosystem: Environmental > Terrestrial > Soil > Unclassified ...
CCCAGGCCGCTCACGCTCACCGGCTGCGATATGGCGACCTTGCTGCCCTCACTCAGAAGTGTGCTGAGTTGCTCAAGGTGCTTTTCGCGGCCAGTGAAGAATGGGTTCGGCGGGAACGGCAGATTATGGATGCGTGGCGACACTTGTGCTGCTGCCCGGTAGAGCGTATCTTCATCTTCACCACTGAGGCCGAACATGGCAGCTACGTTCTTGAGGTCGCTTTGTGAGGGTAGGCTATCGCCATTTTCCCAGCCGACGTAGAGACGCCGGGATACCCCCAGCGCTTGGGCTGTCTTCGCCTGGGTCCATGCTTTTCCCTTCCTTACACGCAGGGATTTGAGGATGTTCTCGAATTTGTTTTCTTCGGGCATGGATAGAGACTCCATTGCTACACATTTTCCTCAATCCAGGTACAAGATAGTGTGCGTGTTTCAGCGAGAGGCTCTTGATATATCAAGAGCTAATATGTATACGAGGAAGCCTGCATGCACATACAGATCTATTACTTGTCAAGTATAGCGTATTTTTGAAAGAGATGCCAAAGGATTATTCAGCAATCTGGAGCAGACACGCATTGTGCGACAGAAGTGATAACCCTACACCCAAACCCTGTTAGAATGTAGCAGTAAGAGCCAATGCACTGCGGTAGAGTTTTAGCCTGTTGTATGGAAACAGTCAGACATGGCGGCTGAATTATCGCTCCATGAGCTACTGTAGTATATGCGGCTGCGTCCAGTGGGCAGCTGATAAAAAGGCCGTGTAATCATATAAAATCCGGCCCGCCGCAGATAATCGCACAGAACGCCGCATATTCTATAGTCTTGCCCCGGACGCCTATGTCGCGCATAATTGATACCATTATGACAGAAGACCAATTCAAGCGCCTCCTCGAACAGAATAATGCTCAGCTTCTTGTACACTTTGATAAGCGTCTTGATGAACAGCTTGAGCAAAATAACGCTGTACTCTTCGGACAACTAAGCAAGTACTTCGATGAACAGCTTGAGCAAAATAACGCTGTACTCTTCGGACAACTAAGCAAGTACTTCGATGAACGCGTCAAAGAGGTAACAGGACGATTGGATAAGCATGACACACGCTTCGATCAGGTCATAGGGACACTCGATAGCCTCTCAAAAGATATGGAGGCAGCAGAGCAAGAACGTACCGTCATCAATCACCAGCTTGACCGTCACGCAGGATGGATCGGCCAGCTCGCTAGAGCGACAAACGCGAAACTTATCCCTGAACAGTAGCGCTAACACGTTGCTAAGGGGCCTTTTTGATCATTTCATGTGCTAGACAAGTAACTAATAGCAGCCTGGAGAATATCAACGCTATCATAGGCTCTGCCCAACAAGTGGTTACAATTAGCACAGAGCAAACCTCGTGCCTGCCCATTCGCGTGGTCGTGGTCGAGATGAGCAGTCCTTCCATCTATCCCACGGGTACAAATTGCGCATGTATAGCCCTGCCGCTCTAGCATAGCCAAGAACTGAGACCATGTGACGTGAATACCTTGTCGCTTCCACTGGTATTCTCGCTTTTTCCAATAAGGCGTCTGAATCCGCTGTACACGCCTATTGTACTTCTTTATGTCGAGCATAAGTTCAGCAAAAGATGGTTTTGACCTCGCCATATTGATACTCTTAAACTCCACAATCAACGGCGACAGTCTTACGTTTTCGGCGGGCAAACCAGCCGTTATTACGGCCACAAGTAGTGCCTACGCAGGCGACCAAAGAAAGTTCAACGTCGGCTTCTCAGATGACCCGAATGTCCAATACTCAGGCCCGCAATGGCAGTCGCCAAACCCTTATGGCACCGAAGCTACCGAGAATTGCAGCATAACGGGCAAAAGATATTCCATCGAATACACGCAAACAGTTACCGGCGTCACCAAAGGCGACAAGGTCTACCAATACGTCTTTAACTCAGGCAGCAAACATCTGAACGTCGTGTATATGCAAAATGCTGGGGATACGGATAATCTTCAAACCGTCGAGCAGGCTATTAAGACCATTGCCATACACTGATAGACTCTATAGACCTTTCGCTTTAACTACTGCTGATGCGATAATCGCCGATCTAACTTGGCGTATTATGCCCATGCTGCTACCATCAGAACTAACTGACTCAACCCAGCCTACGTGGTCATGCACGGAATCCCAGAATATAGAGCCAGACTGATGGTTCATGTTTGAGCAGTTTTTAAACCACTCCCTTCCCCTTGATCGTCAGTTGAGTCCCACCGCTGGATAATCTATACCCAACAAGGCATCATAATATTCTGGCTCTTTTAAGCTCGATTTATCTTCAAACACATACTGTTTCACATACCCGCGAAGTGCGATGTTCTGTGCGGCCTGGAGGTCAGCGTCAGCAAGGTGGTGGCAGTCAGTAAAGGGACAAATATATACCGCCTTATTGCCTCGCTTCTTTACCCATTCCTTGGTATCTCCAAGCGCTTTTGTATGCACCAATTGCATTGCGACACCCTCGACCGTCGGGAGCATCGCTTTATAAATAGCGCCTTTCAAGTCCTTCCCTGTCACTGATTCCGTGCGAGGATTATCTAGGAAGGCGACAACCTGCGCGCCATTATCGAGCGTTGTGACAGACAGACGGCTGATTGTCGGATGTGGCGCCAGCAGATAGGTCGCGTTATCTGTAAGGAACTTGCGGGTCCATCGCTTGCATTTGCTACACGTTTGAGATGTACCAGCTGCAACAACTTCCCTTGCCCAGTTGTGCTGGTCTCGGCTGAGGATGCCCCACGCTTGTTTATTTTGCGGAGCGTTCCCTTTTAGTTTCACGTCAGCACGCTTTATAGCATCATGCAGCCGGATAATTTCGCTACTACCGTCGAAGGAACTCATGCTCATCTCAAAGACGGGGGTGGCGTTGTACATAAGCTCCAGGCTGGCTAACTGGTTTCTGTAGGCGCCAGTAACACTTTCGCGTATACGAGCCAGGCGGTTGTCGGGGCTGCTAAAGGTGGCGCGGACATGCGTTTCCCGCAATTGTCTGACGCGCGCGCCGAGCTGGCGATGTCCCGGCTCGGAGATGAAGCCGCTGGCTACATTTTTAGCCCGGTTTTTGTGTACCTCAACCACCCTATACGCTAGGCCGTACTCGCCAACATCTATCCCAATAAACCGTGGTGAATCGGTACGATCAATGACGCGCGGCTCCTCTCGCGGGACGATAGTAAACGGCTGGGAAGTGTACACGCGCATATCTTCAGTATGCGAGATTTGCGGCCGCCCTCCTTGCCAATCAATGGTCGCAGTATATTCCGCGACTGAAAAGGCTCCGCCTGCTTGGAGCGTATTTTTGCGCTTCTTGATATTCCCCACTAGCCACTCCATAAACTGGATCTGGTAGCGTGAAGATCTGACCTCGAGGACCGGTACTGCCTGTGCCTTCGCCCTGAAGTCTGCCGCACCAAAGTTGTATGACTTCTGTGCGAGACAAACCTCATGCGCAGTCTCGCCGGAACCTTCGAGCCTGGGGAAATGGTAATAGTAACGGCGGCTCTTCTGGCCTTTTTGTGAAGTGGTTATCGCTGTTGCACAGATTGTTTGGCTGCCGTTTACTGCTTGCACGGACGCACGAACCACGACTTCCCGATGGCTCATCAACGAGGCGTAGCCGCTCAAAGCAGCGTGCATATAACTTTGTAAGATACGGAGAGTATCCTTGCGTATCTTAGGTTCGTTGCCCATACGTTCCAGAAGGAGGTGCTGCCGAGGAGTCAGCAAGTGCGCTATCGAGGATATATCATAGCGCGCCTCATCTGATAGACTGGCGACAGCTGCAGCAAGTAAGGTTCTAGACAATTGTGTGAGGTCGCGGAGGAGGTACTCTTCGCTGGGTTGTGTGATGGCGGCATCCAGAATCTGGCTGTCCCGGAAAATGGCAATAACGTCATGAAGGATAGCTGGCTCATACTGAAGCTTTTTTATACCTGCTTGATGCTCGTACCCGCTCAAAAAATAGCGTGATTTTTGCGTCCGCTTGTCAAAACTTGTCTTGAGGATTTGTTCGATTTTTGCGTATACGGCAGTAATGAGCGGATGCTCAGTGCGTGCCGAGGACAGCGCAAGGGCGTCGACCTGCCGATCGGTGATCGAAATAGGAGCAGCCTGGGCGGATATCCAATCCCATAGTGAACGGAGCGCCGTCAGTTGCCGTACCGCCTCGGCTTTAGCATTGATGAGATCGGTATATCGGCGCTGCTGGCTGATGCCAAAGAAGAAGGGGGAGCTTTGTATGTCCTTCCTGAGTATTGTATTGATTTCGGACAGTCTGCTATCCTTGCGAGCGTTTTTTTGGCCCCAGATATTCAATTCGTTACGCAGCTCCTTTTGGAGCAGCCGGAGTGTCGCACTCTCTTCTTGGGAGATCGTGTTATCGTTTCGATGAACTTCGTCTATCGTGCGCCTTAATTCCTCGGCTATCGTAAAGCTCGGCTCAGACTGCGCCTTATATTCACGCAGCACCTTCGTCAGTTCCTCAAGCGCATTGCTCACTGCAACGAGCTGCTCGTCGACCGTCTTCTGGATGCGTTCCCTATTGCTGTACCAGCTTTCCACTGTACCATTAAGGCTGCTCCGGTAATCAGCCCACGAGCCGACAAGCCGTGGCGTTTCCAACCGTCGTAAGTAGTCTGTTAATATTTCAAGCCTGCGGTGGACTTCTTTTTTCTGTGATCCAGTATATTCGTAGACATCAGCGATCTGGTCCGCGACCTTATCTATTTTGTCCTGTAAGAGATAGGTGGAGCCTGTGTTTAAGATGTTATTAAGGTACCCACCATTATTACCAATTCCAAGAGCGGTCGCTATACGCAGGTCACTCTTGCCAAACACACGCTCATACCGCCCGATCACATCTTCGATAAGCTTTGTCGGGTCCTCACCTATTGACCACGCAGCTACTGGAGTATCCGGATCGATCGTCCAGGTCAAGTTCAAAGGAGTCGACTCTTGGGCCTCCACTTCTGGGGCGTCAACACCAAATAACCGGGCTTTGAACTGAGTTTTGTCACGCTGCGTCACATATTCTTCAGCCAACTGCTTGATAATAGGCTGCAGGAGTGCCTGCTCTTCGGGCGATGGATCTTTACGCAGTATCTTTTGGATGCTTTTAGCGGCAAACTGTTCAGGGGATTTCTGGCCAGGCCGTTGGTTTTCGATCACGAAAGAGATCCACGCCCCTTCATGAAGTAAATCACGTAACGCTGGCCTGATAGACAGAAAGGCCGTCCGCCATGCGGTCTTGCGCCCCTTATATGCTGCAAATTCACTTTCAATCTTGTCGCGAGAAGACCCATAGAAGACACCGAGTGATAGGCTGAGCAGCCAAAATTCGAGGACTGATGGTGTGCGCTCTGTTTGCAGAAAGTCGGGTAGATTTAATGGGCCAAATAAATGCTGATAATCATAGAAAATCGCACGCCCAACCGCATCACGTAAACCCGTTACATTGCCCGTGTCCTTAAGCTCGTATTTGATCGTGCGCATGCTCCCTTTGCCATGTGATTGAGCTATACGTTCGTCATGTAATCTGTACCCTACTAAACCTGTGTGCCGGCCCATAGCTTCAATGCTCCCGATCTATTTTAGGCGCATATTCACATGCTGTTATCAGGAAAGATTCCTGGTCCAAAGGCGAAGGCATCCTCAGGGAGATGCCTGGAAATGACCAGATGTACGAGGGGGGCATTAAAGAAGCGCGTCACATGCTCTTTCGAAGTATTCCCCTTCTGCCTACGCCTTTACCTCCCCGGATTGCGAGGCCATAGTTTACGGAAGAATGGCCTTTGCCTCCCGTAATTACGAGGCGAACTATACCGAACTGCTGTCTTTACCTCGAGGCGATCGGCATGCATATGTTGCCTTTACCTCCGAATTACGAGGAGAAACTTCCCCGATAACAGATTGTGAAGGTGCGAGAAACTCTATTCATATTGCATGAATGGGGATCAAAATGCAACAGTAAACATCCCCGCAGCAGAGACTGCGGGGCATTCAGCAGCCGGTCTGCCACTCACCACATGGTGAGCTGGAGGTCCTGGAGGTTCTTGCTTTGGTTTTTGACGTATCGTTTTACGATTTCGTCCCAATTCCCACCGGTGCCGACCGTTCCGGCATAGTAGCCGTCACTCCAGAACTCTCCGCCCCACAGCTCCTTCTTGAGCTCGGGAATCGCTTTGAAGAGTTCGCGTGCTGTCAGGGATTTGAAGAGCCGCACGATCTGCCCGATGCTGTACTTTGGATGGGAGCTGACCAGCAGGTGGATGTGGTTTTGGTCATCGCCCATTTGTTCGATCTGCAGATCGTACCGCTCTTCAATGCCTTGGACGGTAGCGGCAATGCTCCGCGTCACAGCCGAGCTCAAGAGGGCTTTGCGGTACTTGACCGGGAAGACCAGGTGGTAGCAGGGCGATCGTAGACGCAATGGTTCGAGCGGGTGATGGTCACCCTTCTATATAACATCATGAAGGCATATGTATAGTGCAGGTGTCACCATCGCTGCCGGGTGTTGGGCGTGAACGATATAGTTTTGATATGGTTTTGAAACCATGTATTTCCTGACATGGGCAATATATCAAACGAAATGACTGTAATTCGTTCACTGTTTCAGTACTAGTGGCGCCGAGCCGCTCCCCTACGCTTACCCATCTCATGATAGTGTGCCCTCCCATAGCGGGCCTTCGTGGTGGCTCCCCCTTTCTTTCCTATTGCAGAAAAATAAGCAACGCCGTAACGGTTTTTGACCTGCTTACCGCCCCTTGCTCCAATCCGTTGAAAATATTCTTTTCCCCTTTTATTTGCTTGTAATGGTTTATCCTGCGAAGAGTCTGACAGCATAATGAACTCCTTTGCTATTTTCCAGTACGTCTTTGCCTATGGCACAGACTTGACTGGTAGGATTGCTGCAGCGGCCAGCACACTGGAAAGGGCCGCCAAGAGAAAGAGGACCACAAAGCTATGGACCGTATTTAAGATAACCGCTCCCATTACTGGACTCATCATCAAAGCAAGGAAAATGGCTGTATGTAAGATGCCCAGATCCTTACCCTGCTCCGTTGCTTTAGGTAACACCCGGACGGCCATCACGATATCAAGTCCAATAAACGCTCCAAAACCACTGCCGAAGATCGCGGCAGCAAGCAACAGTACTGACCAGATCGGAAAGAGCGCCATGATGCTCAACCCTACTGCCATAAGCAGGGCTCCTCCCACCAGGAACGTTTTCAGTCGCCGCATGCGCTGGACTGCAAATCCCGTTCCTAATGCCCCCGCTACTAACATACCTGTCGAGATGAGCTGTAATGTGGCAACCCCTTGAGCAGCGGTTCCAGCAGTCATGCGTACGACTTGGCTTAGATAGAAAAAAGTGTATGTGCCGAGCATGGTAAAACTGAGAAAAACCAGCGTGCGCGAGAGCAAGACGCAGGCGAAATCTCGGTAGGCCAAAGGTCGCACAAATCCAGTAAGAAATATGCGCCAGCGAAAGGGAGCCGCCTCATATTGCCTAAGAGACGGCTCTCGGAGTATGAGCAAAAACAGCACCATGAAGCACGCTGAGACCACCGCGAGCAAGCTATAGCTTTGCCACACTACATTGGGATTGGTCAGGCGTGTGACCAGCACGAGGCCAAGCACACCTCCAACGATGGGGGCCATACCATTAAGCACGGACAGTCCCGTCCTGCTTCCTTCCGGCATCCGATCGGGGATCAGCGACGTCGTGGTAGCAAGAAGGCTATCCACACCTACCTGCGCCAGGATTTCTCCAAGTAAGAGGAGCAACAGGGTTCTCGCTTGTGCCATCACGAGCAGCCCAATGACAGCTAGCATGGTCCCGCCGATCATCCAGGGCCGACGGCGCCCCCAGCGTGATATCGTACGGTCACTCAGCGCACCTGAGAGCGGCGCAGCAATCAGACCGGCACAGGCACCGAGCGAAGCAATGAGCGCAAAAGAGGTAGCGGTTGTGCGCGGATCAAGCTGACTCACCTGGATGGGGAGTAACAACTGCTTGATACAAACGCTGGAGAGCCCGCCGACCGTACTGGCCAGAAAAAAACCTACCCGATATGGCAGGTTCACCTTCATAGACAGCCCGTCCGCCGTGGGCAAAGACCCCATTGCTGGCGCTGGGGAATATGCATGTAGTTCCTGTGGAAGAGAACCGGCGACAGACACATCTCCCATTAACAGCTCTCCGCAGGGAATTTCAGAAATGTTGCTCGGTATGGGGGCAGGTATAGCCCCTCCATCATCGGTCGCCGCCAGATCAGCAGGCGTGGCATTCAGAGAAGGGTCTGTCATGATTAACTCCTTTCAATCTCTTCACGCTAAGCAAGATAAAAGGCACGCGCATAGTATAGCTATACGGAGGCCGGAAAGCAGTACCACTCCATTGCCTCGCCATGTACCTCACAGGTAGCCAGCAAGTCATATGAGGCCAGGACACCACCTCGGTAGGTACATAGCTCCAGCCGGGGTTGCTGCCCTCGCGCCGGGTCCAGTTCCAGCGAAAGGTGGTAGATTTCTCTCGTTTGCGAAGCCTCTAGGAGTTCCTGGACTACCTGCTCATAAACCACCTTTGGTCCCTGCGCCAAGGCGTAGCTATGCCAGAGACACACCGTGGCATCTGGAGCAAGGGATTCCAAAACCCCAGGCAGTAGTTCACAGGCATCGCCTGCGAGCAGGGTAGGAGGATGTTGGCGAGCAACCTCAATAGCTGCAATGAGCACCTGATAGCGCCTGATCTCTTCGGGCCAGATACAGGCCAGCAGCCAATCCACATCCAGCGCGTTGTTTGTGTCGAGCGGAGCAAGATCGATGCCGACGCGCTGTGCGATGACCGGCATCACCTCAGGGAATGGTGGGAGGCGCGATCCTCTCAAGGAACAGGAAAGCTGCGTGGGCGCCTGTTGATCGCCTACCAGAATGTTCCCGTACCGGTAGCCATAGCGGTCCCAGTTGAGATTGAGACCAGCGCTCGCCCCTACCTCGATTACCGCGAGTGGTTGGCGTCCAGCCCGGCGCGAAACGAGCTCAAAGGCTGGCAGCAGGTTGGCGCACCGCGTCACCTCGTTGGTTTGCAGTCTGGCTCCTGGCAAGATGAGACGTAATACCTCCTGGTTACTCAGACAAAACTCACGAAAGACCGGATACGCTTCTATTGCAGGCCGAGGGTTCTGACAGAAATATGGATAAAAATCGGTGAGCAAGCGATGTTGCAACCGTCGCGCCAGCAGGTTGACGACGCTAAAGAATAGGACATACATCGGTTGATCCGTATCTACCAGCGCAAGCAAGTCCAGCATCTCTGGGTCGTCTTGCATTCCCTGGTAAAACTGATAATACAACGGCGAGAGACGCGCAAAGCGTGCGGCTACCGCGTGATCCCACTGCCGTGGGTCATGCACGGGGTGTTCTTGTAAAGACATAACTACCTCCGGTTATTCGGCTGTCCGGTGAGACGTACCACATACGGTGAAGGTCGATCCGAGAGATATTTGCCGTTGAGCTGCCGGAAAAAAGGCGCGAGCGGCGTCTGGTTGGCAGGAAGCCGGAGCGGCTGCTGCTCCTGAAGCGCTCTGGTGACCGTCATCGTGAAGGGGTTCTCCAATTCCTTCATCCAGCGAACCGCCTGTTCCAGTTGGCGCCAATGCTCAATCTGCGGACGGAGATGTGCCAGTTCCTGCGCATCCTGCCGCATACTTTGGTAGCGTGCGAGCAACATATTGAGTGAGCCGACCAGCGGCCAGAGCGTCTCCCCTTCGCTGACAGGGACCCGTGCTTGCAAGTCACCCTGTGCGGTGCTGTTCAGCACGCGGATTATCGCGGTCACCGTGTCATGCAAGCGCAGCGCCTCTTGCATCTGCGCCTGGTTGAGCTGGGCCAGCGCGTGCTGCAAGCGAGCAATCTCTTCAGCCCGGTCCGCTCGTTTGATCGCTTCGCGGGCATGCTGGCCCACAATCCACATCACTGCCGTCACTAAGACATGCAGTTGGATGAGACGAAAGAGTATGGTGGGGCCACTACTTGGCAAGAGCGAGGCCAACAATGGGGTATGCGGGGCAAGAGTCAGTTCAACAACACTAAAAGCAATGTTGAAGAGCGCAGGCAACAGCACCCAGTTAACCGGTAGGATGGCGCCAATCAGGAGCTCGCCAAAGACCAGCAGATACAGAATATCTTTATCGTCAGGCGACATCCCTCCTGGCGCGCGTAAAATGCTCAGATACATGCCCGCGATCATCGAGAGACATAACAGGATACCCACCAGGTTGACCTTGCCTTTGCGGTTGAATCCAAGACAGAAGCCGATCACCACCCAGACCGTGATGGCCGTGAAAAAGATTTGTTTGTTGGGCCCGAGTAGGCCAATAGGCACAACCAGCGCTAAAATGCAGGCGAGAAAGAGCATCATGGCGCTGGCAATGCGCCCACGGCGTACCAAGTCCCGCTGCTCAAACGAAGCTCCAGGGATGGGATCTGGTGGTGCCGTATGTGCATACCACCAGGCCAAGAGCCCTTGTGTGGTTCGGAAGTTTTGATCGCCCAGCACATGGTGCGACCAAAGATCAGGAACCGCTGGCTCCGTGTGAGGTGGAGGAGAAAAACGAGGGCTCATAGGAAAACAGCCTCCTTTGTATTCATAAAATGCGATAGACCAATGGATGTTCCCCGTTCTCTGGGCCAGGTCAACGAGCCAATGCATTGGCTCGTTGGCAGACAGCAGAGCACTCATCCATCTGGGGCACCAAGTATCTGCGAGTACGTCTCAAAAATGATGCGTTGAGCCTCCTCGGGTCCGATAGAGCGGGCTAACTGCTCCTGATGCTGGCCCAGGGCCCGGAAGCGGTGGGTAATGATCTCGTGCCGAGCAACCGTGGCATAACCAAATAGGGCCTGTTTCATGGCTTCACATTCGGTCTGGATACGTTGGCGTAACATTGCAATATCACTGCTCATGGCTGACTCCTTTCTGGCTCTTGAGCAACAAGCAAATGGAGATCTTTCAATCTCTGCAGCATGTGCTCGACGTGTTCAGGGGAGAGGCACAACAACTGTGCAATCTCCTCGGGACGCTTACGGGTCTCGACGAGCAAGAGCACCTGTTTTTCCCTATGAGCTAAGGTCTCCAGTACAGTCGGCAACAGCGGAACCACAATTTTCCATCCGTACCCTTTGGCGCTTGGTGCTGTCTGACTTTCCGTAGCATGATATGCCTCGCTCGAAAAAGATGCCTGCAGCGTCCATCTTAGCTCTCCTAACTGCCCTAACATGTGGAAGGCATCTGCCTGCTGGAGCAACAGTTGTCCTTCCATAGAGCTGATCGTACATCTGTATGGCCGACCCCGAACAAGCCGCAGTTCAGCTATGCATGCCCCACCCCTTTCCTCTGGTAGTGCTGCGATGGGTGCGCGCAGCACTACGGTGGCTTGTACGCCGCGCATGGTGGCCAGCAGCACGTCCACGGGCAACAGGTACTGTTGCACTTCTGTCACCTCCTTTCTTCCCCTCGCGGGGTTAGATGCCTCACTGTGCTTCTCCCTGATTGGGCGCATCAGTTGGTCAAACGGTGCCAACAGAGAACCGCTCTGCCCGTCCACCTCCAGTGCGGTACGGGACCCATAGGAATGCGAGAATTGCGATCTGTGTGCTCAGGTCGGTCAGCACTGCTGTAATGTGAGGTAAGAGCAACAGCGCATGGCGTTCCGCGCAGATTGAGGACGAAAGGAAGCCTGGCGCCCACCGCACGGGGAGCGTCTGCATCGGCTCTTCGACAGAGCGGAGATTGCATAAACGATGACATTGTCGAGGCCCGATAGCCTGTTCTTTGCCTCCCAGTTCCCTGATGCGGATGGTCTCCTGCCCCCGGCGTAACACGAGCTGGTATTGACCGAACCGGAGTTCAAAGAGCTCATCTATTTCCATCAGCATCCTCCCCGATGTCAGATATGGCAGACCCATCCATCGGCCCTGCCTGCCCCTTTTCCTCTGGAAGAAGTGGGACGCAGACATTGTCCAGGGTATAACGCTGCCCCGTCAGGACAGAAATCGTAGCCAAAATCTGCTCAGCCTGTTCACGGCTTATAGGTCGTCCAACCATCATGAAATAGACTGTTCCTGGCGCAACGTTCGCCTTCCAGGCCAAATCGGCGATATTAAGGCCATACTGCTCCCGAAGCTGTAGTGGCGTAATCTTGCTGGGTGGTTGGCATGGATTATTTTGTGTTTCTTCCATCATGTGTTCCTCCGCGCCTCCCGTTCTTCTGGGGGCAAGTATAAGATGCTCAGTTCTTGGTACCGGTCATACGCTTCAAGCATGCGGCATGCATCAGACAACGCGGTATCGTACCAGAGCGTGATTGTCAGTATATGAAGGCGCTGCCTGCGTATTGTGCCAACCGGGAATATGATGCTGCCCTCCTAAACGTGGCAGCCATGCTGCTCCATCAGCGTTTTCGCTCCGGGTAGAGATTTGCTGAGCCTACCAGGCTCAGCGGCAAAAGTATACCCCTGGTCCGCCTTGATTGCCGCATGTTCACTGCTCTCCACGCGAATGAGGAAACGGAGGTGGTCAACTATCCACTGAGGTCGTAACACCGTTGCGAGCCAATAGCCGCCTTCATCCAGGCTGTATTGCACCCGTTCGTCCGGCTGGAACTCAGGCCCCTCATAGAGGACAAAGCTGGTGGCAGGTGCCTCATCAGTCATAAGACCCTCAGTGAGGACATTCCAATATTCCACTCCATTCGCATAGCGCCCCATACATTGGATGGTGCCCAGCAGAGTCATCGCAGGCAGCAGCGACAAACAGACGACGCGTTTCCCGATACGTGGGTCTTGACGCAGTTCCTCGCCTACTTTGATCCAGCCTTGCTTTGTTAACATTTTCGTTATTCCTTCGCGTAGTTCCTCACTTGTACTACTGAAGCATAAGGATATTACAGCGAATGGTATGACCTTGTGGAACTAGCTTGCATCAGGTCAGCCCTTCGCAAGCTCTCTGTTATCTTCAGAGGAGCATACCTCGTAACACCGTGTACGAGCATACCAAAAAAGGGTTTGCAACGGATGTAGGCAAGCTTTCTGTGTGCAAGGGCAAAAATGAAGGAAAAATGACAAAGAATGACGTTTGGATGTTAGAAAACAACGGGGAGATGACGAAAGAAGGGAGTCGGAAGAGGTAGCAGCTTGCTATAGCTCCTCCAACGCAAGACATGTCTTATTGAGGAAGTATGACATCTGTTAGGCCAGTCTAAAAAGCACCATTTTTGGACTGCTATAATTTTCGTGGGAATATAGCTGACTCGGGTATACTTCTCTAAAAAACGCCATTTCCGTACTTGGTATGAACTATATATGAAACTCAACGGTGAGTACTAACATACTTGCGTAATCAATCCATGGATTATGATACAGTTTCCTCTGTAATGCCTGCTGCTTACGGCCAACGACATGTACGCGGCATTTATTAGGCTGACAGGCCAAAATTGAGGGTTTCGCCGTCAAGGAGCGTGAATGCTCGAGTGATTGCCGCAAACTCTGGATCGCCTTGCGGGTACTCCGCCATATGCAACTGACCCTGAGAGAACCATGTATACTCTGAATGATCTTCGGGGTGAAGGGTAATACGCTCCAGTTGACTGACTAGCCTTGCCAGGTATACGATTTTCACGGAATGTGCTCCCCGTGCTTGATTGATGTAACCGAAGGCCGCGAAAGGGTCTCCGACGATGATGTGCACTCCAAGCTCCTCTAAGATTGCGCGCTTTAAGCCTGTTGTGATATCTTCACCAAAAGCAATATGGCCGCCTGGCAGCTCATATCTCCCTGGCAGAAACTTTTTTGTCATCGCTCGTCTCGCCAAGAGAATTTTTCTATTGTGTACTAGCGCACACGCCGTAATAATACGCTGAGTTGCCGCTGGTGCATCGCTGTTATTGGAAATCTTACCCATGTCCTGTATACAATCCTAGCAGGGGGCGGTTCGCGAGTAAAATAGTAAGCGCCTATGGAACGTGGTGGGGCTACTTCTTTTTGATCTTGTTTTTCGGCACCTGGACAATGTGCTTCACGGCTTTGGTGAAGTTGTCCATGGGGTTCGGTTGCGAGTTAGGCTTATCACTCATAACGAATATTATATAGCCACCAGCCTGTTTAGTTAGCGGAGGATTTAGATTTATTCGCAGCCGCTTGTGTAGTGTCCTGCGCCTGCGGGAGATTTATATTTTTGCAGCTCGTTATAGCCGCCGATTTGCCATCTGTACCGACATTGACCACACACAAAGGGGTGTACTTCATAGCCGTTCCAACTCCGATAACAAAAAGAAGAAGGGCGAGTAAAGTTGCAAGTAAGGTAAATAGAGGTTTATTTTCTTTCCAGAATTTATGTTCCGAGGCGACGACTCTTGCCTCGGCGGCTTTTAAGGTCGTAACGCTGCTGGTTGTTTCCCGGGCAAGAGCAACAATCTCATTGTGGTAGCTGTCGAGTTTTTCGAGTAGGTCCTTTGCGCTAATCTCACCATTGCTCATTGCGCTACCGGTTTGTCAGTCTTCTTTTTCTTAGGTATGCAGTTGTGGCATCTAGGTAATCTGCGATTTTCTTGATGGCCTGCCTATTTGTAAGGCTAGATTGCTGAGCGATTACGGGAGTAGTAATGCTAGCCTGTACGTTGATCACGTAGCTAGAAATCGGATCTCTGGGGACGACAACGTTATTCATCGTAGCTCTCCATAATTTTTTTGAGTGATTCCGCCATCTGTCTTACATTTTCAATATCCAAAGCGATACGTTCAATAAGCTGCGGTTTCTCATTTGGTGCGGCATGCAAAAAATTGAAAATAAGGCTGTGCCCGGCTTTTGCTAGACCAACTTGCGTCGCCAGCTTTGGAACCATCCGATCAGGAATTGCGAGCACCTCCATAGGGAGATCTTGGGAATTGAGTTTGTCGTTGTCGTCCGTCATAAGTATAAGTATAGCAGCTATGCGCCAAACTTACGTTCAACTAGCCCTACATACGCTAACCGCCTCGCACATCCCCCGAACCACATCACAAACCGTTCGCCGTCCGAGTACTGGCGGTTATTGTAGCGGTAGACATGTTCATTTACATAGCGGCCGAGGTGGTGAGCCGCCAGATGGGTATATGTTCCCTTGTAGGAGCGCTTGAACAAGTTCCACACGCCTTCAATAGTATTCGTGCTGGTGCCGCCACGGGCATATTCCCGGCGAGCGTGGTTGACGACATCGTGCTGGAAGTTCCGTTTTACCCGGTGATAAATCTTGCTTTCGTCGGTCTGCACCTGGGAGCCTGCTGCAATGCTAGCATGAATGAACGGTGCGGCCACGGTCGCATCAACATACTTCGTGACCATTGCCCGCATTTGCCCGGTGCCTTTCTTCTTTTCCACGGCACCAATTATTGCCATCTTATCCTTGAGATAATTCTCGTGTCCGATACGGCGGCCGCCGACGTACGTTTCGTCAATTTCAACTGTACCGCTCAACTTTTCAAAGCCGCCGTTGGCATTAAGCGCTGCACGGATGCGGTGATTCAAGAACCAGGCCGATTTCTGCGTGATACCGAGCGTCCGTGCCATCTCGTATGAGCTGACGCCGTTCTTGGCATTCACAACAATCCATACGGCAGGCAGCCACTTACTCAGTCCAAGCGGACTATCTTCAAAAATAGTGTTGGTCTTGGCGGAGAACTGGCGCTTAGGATGGGCTGATCTCTTGATAGGCTGTAGCAGCGGCTGTTTAAGACTACTCCGCCTTAAACCAGCCGGCAAACCGGATATGGATGCTGCAGCGTTCTTAGCTGGCTATCGCCAGTTTCTGTAATTACTGCCTTTGGCCGCGTGCGACTGACAATATCTGTGGGGCGCTTTGGCCAACTTCTTGTTTCAGTTTTGCATATTCTTCGGCAACGATATCTTTATAATTCGGGAAATTAGTCTCTAGCCAACGGAAGGCACCGGCGTCGTCCTGGGCATTAAAGAAACGCTCGAACTCGTCGAGTTGAGCGTTGGTCATCTGCTCGGCCAAACGCATGCCCACGCGCATTTCGAGCGTTTCGTAAATATGCTTCAGAAGGCTCGTCTTCTCATCTGGAGGCAATGCCGCAAGCCCTAGTTCAACGAACAAGCTATCGTCGATCCGAAGATTTCCTTTTGTCATGTCTGCCATACTCTGATTATACCTATTGGAGCGGGAGGTTGCTTATGGCACAGTTGCCATGTCGCTATACGTTTGAATGGAGAGAATGTTGATAACGTACTGACATTCAAGTGTTCCAGTTCATAGTAGCCAAATTCCGGTTCTGGGCATAGGGGTATTCTTTGCAACGTTATTTCTGAAAAGTGCAGCCGCTCCGCAGCCGATTTCCATATGGGAGGCTAGATAAGGGGAAAATCCAACTGTGGACTCGTTTTAGCACACTTTTAGCAGTGTAGCTTTAAGACGCGTGTTTTATATATTGACAGGTGCATCTATTACGGTGGACTAACAGAGGCCAAGGGAGACGAGTGCAATTTTCATTTTTGCCTAACACTGATTATACAGCATCTATATCTTCTATCCGGCCAGGTACAGGCACTGTCATCACCACAGGAAAGTCAGGAGCATCCGAGACGGCTATGTCGACCGTCGATGCCGGGTTACTGCCGGTCTCACCGTAGAGACGGTTACCGTTCTCGCCAGGCAGTACGCCGAGCAGTCGGAC
>Ga0070741_10011079_pt1 | contig 16764 bp, 19 predicted proteins | sample Coa_R1_4_FD_66440 | JGI IMG/M metagenome (GOLD analysis project Ga0070741, IMG submission 66440) | Surface soil microbial communities from Centralia Pennsylvania, which are recovering from an underground coalmine fire - Coalmine... | ecosystem: Environmental > Terrestrial > Soil > Unclassified ...
GCTCGCGAGCTCCGGCATGTCTGAAGCCGCCGCGACCGCCTACTCACACGACGCGTACCTGCCTCAACCGTGGCTCTGATCGAGAATCGGACCGCGGCGATCAAGGCAGAAGTCCGAGGGCCTGCGTCGGCTCGATGACTTGCTGAAATCGCGCAGGGTTGGCAGGCCGCCCCCGCTGCGGCGACAATGACAATCCCGGGCTCTCACGGAGCCCAACTGCGGAGACAAGCATGGACAAGTTCCTCGTGCTTTACAGGGCGCCCAATTCGGTTATCGATGAGTGGATGAAGAAGCCCGAGCAGGAGCGCAAGCCCGAAGAGACCAAGATGATGGAGGCATGGAAGAAGTGGATGAGCGCGAACGGCAGCAAGCTCGCGGACAAGGGCGCGGGCGCCGGCAAGCCGAAAGTCGTGTCTTCATCGGGCGTGAAGGATGCTCGCAATGACATCATGATGTATCAGATTGTGCAGGCAAACTCGGCCGATGAGGCGGCCAGGATCTTCGTGGGCCATCCGCATTTCGGCATTCCCGAGGCGACCATCGAGGTGATGCCACTCAAGGCTATGGAAGGCTAGAGGTCTTGGGAGATCGTTCCGGCGTAGGCCGGGACGGCTCGTGCAGAGGACGGGACGAAGGCATCAGACGGGCTCTAGCAGGTCGCATTGGACTATGCGCGTGACAAGGTGCGCCGGCCCCCCCATTACGGCGGCAAAAAAATGGCACGCGAGCACCGATCAGGCGTCGAGCGCGCGCCGTGGCGCGGTTCGATCAGCCGGACAAGTGCTCCAATGCCCGAATGATCGCAAGCCACGCCGGAGTGCTCGAGAACGGCACGATGGCGAGGGTCCACAGCACGAGCACAAGACTTCCGTAAACGAAGACAGGGTGCACTCGGCCGAGCTGACGCCGATCGCGGATGACGGCCGGGATGATCAGCAAGGCTGCAGTCAAAGTCGGTGGAATGACGACGAATATCGCGGGAGGTCCGCTGGCCCCGGCGGGCTGTAGAAGCACCAGGAAGACGCGCGCGATCGCCGGAATCATCAGGCCGACCATCAGCAGATACATCAAGCGGCGATGGATCTCCGGCCGACGGACATTGGCGATGGCTGCGATGAAGAATCCGGCAACGAGTGGCAATGAGCAAAGCGCGACCGCCGAAAACCGCCGTGCCGCTTCACCGTAGCCTTGCTGGATTTCGCCATGCAGGAGGATGAGTCGTGTCGCGATGATCGAGCAGCACATCACGCTGAAAAGCGCGATGCCGATGAGTCCAACGGCCTGATGGCGCCTGACGTTTCCGGAGGCGATGAGCGAGGTCTGCGCCAGGTACAGCAGCGTCCAGCTGAATAGCAGCGCGCCGTGGACGTGAACGATCGGCGGCCCGGAGAACGTTCCCGACGCAAGGCGCGCCCAATAGGTGGGCGTAAATCCGAGGAACGCAATGACGACAAAGACGATCGCCATTCGAAAATAGAAGCGAGTCGTATCCAGGCGGTGTTCCGGATGCGAAACCAGTACTGTCGCCATTCAATCCTCCGAACGCTCTCAGACGAGAGATTCTAGTCGGGGGCCGAACTCGTCCACACGAGGTCTGCGCGGTCGTTGCGACACGTGGCTGTCGCTGCCGATCATCGTGGCACCCCTTGCAAGTCGCCTGAATGCTGAGTAACATGTCAGTATGTTGGCAGATGGAGGCGGGCCGTGGTCACCACCCATGAGCTGCGACAACCGACGCAGAGCTTGCGCGCTCGCGCCTACCAGAATTTCCAGCAACAGATCCTCGATGCGAACGTCCGTCCGGGGCAATTCATCTCGCAACGCGAGCTGATGCAGTTGCTCGACATGCCGCTCGGCGCGGTCCGCGAGCTGATTCCGCGGCTCGAGGCGGAAGGGCTGCTGCGCACGGTGCCGCAGCGCGGATTGCAGATCGCGCAGGTCGACCTGAAGCTCGTCAATAACGCGTTCGGTCTTCGCCTGATGCTCGAACGCGAGGCGGCGATGAACTTCGCGACCGTTGCCACCGACGCCGAGCTGGAAGAGATCGAGCACGCGCACCTGGAGATCGTGCGACGCGCACGCGCGAGGCCAATCGATGAAGAGCTGTTGACCGACGCGACAACCGTCGATTGGGGCCTGCACGACCTGATGATCGACCGACTCGGCAACGAGCTCGTCTCCGACGTGTACAGGATCAACAGCCTGCGTGTCCGGCTGATCAAGCTCGAACGCTCGATGTTGTCGAGTGACGCGTTGCTGCCGGCTTTCGACGAGCATCTGTGGTTCATCGATGCGCTGAAGCGGCGCGATCGCGACGCCGTCGCGCAGCGCCTCGCGCATCACATCGAGAGCGCGCATCGACGGGTGCTCGGTCTGCCGCGGCCGGCATTGCCATGGTCTCGTGAGCAGACGAGATGACTGCGACAACGTCGGGTGCGTTCTCCGGCATCTGGCCGGCACTGTTGACGCCGCTGGACGCGGGCCTCGCCATCGACCACGCGCGCTTCGCCGAGCATGCGCGTACATTGATCGCCGTCGGCTGCGGTGGCGTGACGCCGTTCGGCACGACCGGTGAGGGGCCGTCGTTCGCCGTCGCCGAGCGGCGGGCCGCGATCGACGCGCTCGTCGCCGGCGGCGTACCGGCGCAGCGCATTCTGGTCTCCGTGAGCTGCGCCGCGCTGCCGGACGTGCTCGCGCTGACACAACATGCGCTCGCGATCGGCGCACACGGCGTGCTGATGATGCCGCCGTTCTTCCTGAAAGACGTGTCCGACGCTGGCGTGATCGACGCCTATCGTTATGTGATCGATCGCGCCGCGGACGCGCGTCTCAAGCTCTACCTCTATCACATCCCGCAGTTGTCCGGCGTCGCTCTCTCTTGCGAAGTCATTGCGGAGCTGCGGCGGCTGTATCCCAGCACCATCGTCGGCATCAAGGACAGCGGAGGCGATCGCGCGCAGTCGATTGCGTTCGCACAAGCGTTCATGCCGCCGCTGACGGTTTACGTAGGCACCGAGCCCCACCTGCCCGAGCTCGGTCGGCGCGGAAGCACTGGTGCAGTGAGCGGGCTCGCCAATTTCATTCCGCGTGTCGTGCATCGCCTGGTCGCGCAGCCCGACGCACCCGGAACAGCGCGCGATCTGGCGCGCGTCGAGCGTTTGCTCGCAGTGCTCGGTGGTTATTCGCTCACGCCCGCGCTGAAAGGCGTCATGGCCGCCATGGTGGGCGATCGCGATTGGCTCACCGTGCGTCCGCCGCTCGTTGCTTTATCCGCAGAGGAATTTGCCGCACTCGAGCGTGAGCTCCGTCCGCTCGAGCTCGATCCCGCCGTCGACTGACACAACCAAAAGGAGGAGAGCATGACCATTTCCGTCTCCCGCCGCCGCGTCCTGGCTACGGGCACCGCGCTCGCCGCCGCCTGCGCGTTTCCATTTTCCGCGCGTGCACAAAGCAAGGTGGTGCTGCGGATCTCCACGCCGGCAGTGCCCGAGGACTGGCACGCCAAGATGTGGACGGTGATGAAGGAGCAGCTCGACAAGACGGCGCCGGGCGAGTTCGACGTGCAGATCAACCTGAACGCGTCGCTTTTCAAGCAGGGCACCGAGCCGGCGGCGATGGCGCGCGGTAACCTCGAAATGTCGGCGATCTCCGCGTTCGACATCTCGAAGCTCGTGCCGGAATTCTCGATCTTCACCGCCGGCTACGTGATCCGCGATCCCGGGCAGCAGCAGAAGGTCTTCAACGGGCCGATCGGGCAGGAAATGTTCAAGCCGGTGGCCGAGAAGATGGACGTCACCGTATTGTCGACGGCGTATCTCGGCACACGCGAAGTCAACCTGCGCGAAGTGCGCAACGTCAAGACGCCGGCCGACATGAAAGGCGTCAAGCTGCGGATGCCGGGTACGAAGGAGTGGTTGTTCCTGGGCGAAGCGCTCGGCGCGACGGCGACGCCGATGGCGTTCGGCGAGGTCTATCTCGCGCTCAAGACCGGTACGATCGACGCCCAGGACAATCCGCTGCCGACCGTGCGCGCCGCGAAGTTCTACGAGGTGACGAAGCAGATCGTGATGACGGACCACCTGGTCGATGCGGTGTTCCTCGCGATCGCCAACAAGACCTGGAACGCCCTCAAGCCCGACCAGAAACAGAAGCTCAAGGCCGCAGCGCAGGTGGCGGCGCAGTACAACAACGAGAACCGGATCAGGGAAGAGGGCCAGCTCGTCGAGTTCCTGAAGCAGCAGGGGCTGCAGGTCACGACACCCGATCGCGATGCTTTTCGCAAGCATGTGCAGCAGGTGTATCTCAATTCCGAGTACGCGAAGGTCTGGCCGAAGGGTTTGCTCGAACGCATCAACCAGACGGCCTGAGCGGGGATGTCTATGCGCAAGCGCCTGCAGCACTTCTGCGAGATCGTCGCGGCGGCGGTGTTCGGTCTCCTGTTCCTGACGTTCATCGTTCAGGTCGCGATGCGCTTCATCTTCGAGCGCCCGCTGGCATGGTCCGACGAGCTGATCGTGATCCTTTACATCCTGATCGTGTTCTGGAGCGCGGCGACGCTGCTGCAGGAAAAGGACCATGTGATGCTCGACCTCGTGTACGCCGCGCTGCCGCCGGGAGGAAAGCGGCTCTTCGCGCTCGTCGGCGCGGCGCTCACGGCGGCGCTGCTGCTGATCCTGCTGCCGGAGGCCTGGGACTACGTGAAGTTCATGGGACGGGAGAAGACACCGGTGCTGGACATACCGTTCTCGTTCGTGTTCGCGCCGTTCCTGCTCTTCATCGCGATGGTCGCGGCGCGCTATCTCGTCAAGGTCGTGCGCCTGCTCGGCAGCGACTGGAAACAACGACTCTGAAGAGGCGCAATGAGCCTTGCCCTTGTCGTGCTGCTGGTGATGCTCGCTGCGACGCTGCTGCTGGGGCTGCCGATCGGGTTCGGCATGCTGATCAGCGGGGTCGCGTACCTGCTGTTCAAGCACCAGGACCTCGGCCTCGTCGCCGACCAGGTGCTGAACGGCATGTACAACGGCTACATCCTGCTCGCCGTGCCGCTGTTCATCTTCGCGGCGGCGGTGATGAACTCGGGTACGGTGAGCGAACGGCTGTTCGAGTTCGCGCTCGCGATCGTGGGACGCCTGCGCGGCGGCCTCGCGCACGTCAACATCATCGTCAGCGTGATCTTCTCGGGGATGAGCGGCAGCGCGATCGCCGATGCCGCCGGTCCGGGGATCGTCAGCATCCGGCAGATGCAGAAGAACGGCTACTCGGCCGAATTCTCCGGCGCCCTTACTGCGGCGTCATCGACCATCGGCCCCATCATTCCGCCGTCGATTCCGATGGTCATCTACGCCCTCGTGTCGAGTGCGTCGGTCGGTGCGCTGTTCCTCGGCGGTGTGGTGCCGGGATTGATGATGGCGCTCGCGCTGATGCTCGCCGTGCAGTTCGTCGCGAAAAAGCGCAACCTGCCGCGCGAAAAGCCCATCCCGCTGCGCGAATATCCGCGCATTCTCTGGCGCGGCTTGCTGCCGCTCACGTTACCGGTGGTGCTGCTGGGCGGCATCTATTCGGGCGTATTCACACCCACTGAAGCGGCCTCGGTGGCCGCGCTTTATGCGCTCTTCCTCGCCGGCATCGTCTATCGCGCGCTCGGCCTGAAGCGGCTTTACGAAATCCTGGTCGAGTCGTCGAAGGCGAGCGCGTCGGTCACGCTCATCATAGCCTCGGCATTCGTCATCAACTACGCTTTCACCGCCGAGAACGTGCCGGCGATGGTGGCGAGTTGGCTGACGGCGATGAACCTGCAGCCGCTCGGCTTTCTGTTCGCCGTCAACGTCCTGTTCCTGATCCTCGGCTGCTTCCTCGACACGTCCATCATGCTGCTGGTGCTGGTGCCGATCATCCTGCCGGCGGCGAATGCACTGCACATCGACCTCGTATTCTTCGGCGTGATGCTGGTCGTCAACATGATGATCGGGCTCGTGACGCCACCGTTCGGCATGCTGCTGTTCGTCATCAATGCGCTCGCCGGCGTGCCGCTGAAGGGCATGATTCGCGAAGCGTGGCTGTTCATCGGCGTGCTGATCGTGGCGCTGGCGCTCATGACCCTGTTCCCACAGACGATCCTGTGGCTGCCGCATCAATTGGGCTACGGTATCAAGTGACGTGACCGCCGACGTCGTCTCCATCGCGAGCTGGAACGCCGATCTCGTCTCTCGCGTGCCAAGGCCGATCGCGCGCGGCGAGACGCTGAAAGCGAGCGCGTTCGAGATCACGCCGGGCGGCAAGGGGAGCAACGCCGCGGTCGCTGCGGCGCGGCAGGGCGCACGCGTGGCGCTGATCGCGCGCGTGGGTGACGACACGTTCGGGCAGATGGGGCTCGATCTGTGGCGCGCCGAGGGAATCTCCACGGCCCACGTCGAGATCGCGGCACGCGAGACGAGCGGCGTCGCGCAGATCATGGTCTACGATGACGGCGACAACAGCATCGCGGTCTACGCCGGGGCGAGCGCCGGGCTGGACGCAGGGCACGCGCAGGCGGCACGCCATACGCTCGCCGCATGCCGTGTGGTCATCGCGTCGTGCGAGGTTCCGCTCGCCGTGACGCTCGAAGCATTTCGCATGGCGCGCGCCGCCGGCGCAAGCACGGTGCTCAATCCGGCGCCCGCGCAGCCGCTGCCCGACGAGATCATTGCGCTGACCGACGTGCTGACGCCCAACGAGACCGAGGCGCCCATCCTCGCGGCGCTCGCAAGCGATGCGCCGGTGGACGCTGCAGCCCACGCGTTGCTCGCCCGCGGCGCGCGCGCCGTGCTGGTGACGCTGGGCGCGGCGGGCTGCATGCTGTACCGGGATGGCGAGACGCCGCAGGGACAGATCGGATATCCGATGGCTGTCGTCGACACGATCGGCGCCGGTGACACCTTCAACGGCGCTCTCGCCGCGGCTATCGCGCGCGGGGAGTCGCTGCCCGAAGCGATGCGTTGGGCGAACGCCGCTGCTGGGCTATCGGTGACGGGGCGCGGCGCGATCGGCGGTATGCCGACGCTCGAGCAGGTGAGGGCGCTGCTCGGGTGGCACGCGCGCTAGGTCAGGCTCTTCGCTGCGAGGTTCGACATGAGAACGTCCGCGACTAAGACGACCAAACTTTCCGCTCCGAAGGCGACCGGTCGATGCGTTTGCGGGGACGTGAAGTTCGAGATCGACTATCCCGCCTTTTGGGCCTGGCACGACCATTCCGATGCCAGCCGACGCGCCCAAGGCTGCGCCTACGTGACATACGTCGGTACATGGCGCAGCCGATTTCGCGTGTTGCAGGGATCGGAACGTATCACGCGCTTCGAGGAACCGAAGACGCACGCAAAGAGAAGCTTCTGCGCCCGATGCGGGACGCCCCTCTTCTACGAACGCGCGAGCGCGCCCAAGTGGGTGAACATTCCCCGCGCACTGTTCTCGGGACGCACCGGTCGTGAGCCGCGCTACCACTTGTCCATCCAGGAGAGAGTGGATTGGGCCTATATGGGCGAGCCTCTGGGGCCGTTGAAAGGTTATCCCGGTGTGATGTGGGCGCGGCCGAAGCGCAAGAAAAGCGTGGAGCTGCCCGAAGTGTTGTAACCAGGCACGTGACATACAATCGACGGCCCGCCAGAGAAACGTACCCAGCCCACACCCACACTCTGTCTGACCCATGCGAACATTGAAGTCTCTAGTGATGGCGGTGCTATGTCTCGGCTTGTGCTCGCCGATCCTTCGCGCCGCCGATTTTGCGGAAAGACCCGTTCGCATCGTCGTACCGTTTCCTGCCGGTGCAGCCGCTGATGCCGCGGCACGCGTGATCGCGAGCAAGCTCGGCGATTATTGGCGCCAGCCGGTGATTGTCGACAATCGTCCGGGCGTGCCGGGCATTCAGAGTGTCGCGATGGCCCGAGCGGATGGCTACACGCTCCTTCTCGGCGCGGGTTCGAGCATGGTCACCGCACCGCTCATCAACCCCCGGCTGTCTTACGTGCCGCAGCGCGATTTCGTGCCCGTGGGCCAGGTGCTGACCAGCACGGCGATCCTGACGGCGCATCCTTCGCTGCACGTGAAGTCGGTGAAGGAATTGATCGCGCTCGCCAAAAGCAAACCGGGTCAGCTCAATTTCAGCTCGAGCGGCATGGGCAGCCCCAATCACCTGGCGATGGAGCTGTTTCAGTCGCTTACGCATACCGAGATGGTCCACGTGCCGTACAAGGGTGCTGCGCCCTCCGTCGCCGAGTTGATCGCCGGACAGGTGCAGCTTGGGATCAATGCGTTGCCCAGCGTGATCGGCCACGTCAAAGCCGGCAAGCTCGTTCCACTCGGCGTTGCCAGCACTCATCGTGACCGGGCATTGCCGGACGTTCCCACCATCGCGGAAGCGGGTGTCCCCGGATTCGATTACACGATCTGGTATGGGCTTTTCGCGCCGGCGAAGGTGCCGCCCGCGATCGTGAACAAGATCAGCGAGGACCTGCAGCGCGCATTGCGCGACAGCGAAGTCGCGAAGCTTCTGGTGGAGCAGGGCAACGAACCGGCGCCTTCGAGCGCGCAGGCGCTCGCGGCATTCATCAGGGATGACACCGCGCGGTGGGCGAAGATCATCAAGGAGCGCAAGCTCAAGCTCGACGAGTGACGTGCGGGCCGTCAGCCCGGTAAGCCTGCATTGGCGCGGACATATCCCGCGACGCGATCCACGAAGGTCGAAAGATCACGGCGCAAACGCTCGAAGCCTTCGTGCTTGCGCAACGATGCTTCGTCCATGTAAAGGCGCCGGTTGATCTCGATCTGGATGCTGTGGCGCTGAGCGTCCGGATTGGAATACGCGGCGATGAGCTCGGCCCCGACGTAAGGATCATTCACCTGCACCGCGTATCCGGGTTCGCGTAAGGCGTCCGCGACAAACTCCACGAACTCCGGCGCGCTCGTCTTTCCGCGGCGATCGCTGATCACGAAATCGGGTCGCTCCGCGCCCAGATCGTCATTCATTTCGTTGCCAACAGATTTCATCGAGTGGCAATTGATGTGCCACACGGCACCGTGTCGCGCGTGCAGATCATCGAGCATGCTACGGAGCGCCGCGTGATACGGATCCCAGAAGGCGCACAGCAGGGCCTCGGCGTCCGCGGCGGCCAGCGGAGCCGCGTAGACCGGAATGCCCGGCAAGGCCAACTGACGCAGCACGCCCATGCCATGTCCGGACTTCGCACTCGGCCGCAGCGGATGCAAGGGCTCGCCAACGATCATCGAGGGATCGAGATCGTCGCGTGCGCGATTCGCATCGACAAGCCAGCGCGGGAATCTTGCCGCGAGCAACCCGGCGCCCACCTCGCGTGCGCGGCCGAACAATTCATCGACGAAGGCATCGCAGCTCGTCGCCAGCACAGCGGTTGACGCCGCCGGCTTCTGCCTGGGCATGCACCAGCCGCTGTGGGGCGAGTCGAAGACGAGCGGAATCGCGGGTCGCTCCCGACCGGCGGGAAAGCGATCGAGGGGATCGAGTGTCGAGAGCTCCGGCGGCGCGAGCACATCGAGGTGATCGGCATTCATTTGAGACCGCTCATCACGACAGCCTGCACGACCCAGCGCTGCAGCAGCACGAAAATGAGCAGAATCGGCAGGATGCTGAGCACCGCGGCGGCGGTGAGCAGGTTGTACTCGATGAAGTACATGTTGGTGAAGCTCATGAGGCCGATGGTGACGACCTTCATCTCCGGGCTGGTGGTGATCACCATCGGCCAGAAGAACTCGTTCCAGCTCCACATGAACTTGATGATGAGCAGCGTGGCGATGGCCGGCTTCACGGAGGGCAGGATCACTGAGAAAAAGATCCGCAAATCGCTGCCGCCGTCCATGCGCGCGGCGTCGATGTAGTCGTTGGGGATCATTTCGATCGCCTGGCGCATCAGGAAGACGCCGAACACGCTCACCAAGTCCGGGGCCACGATGCCGGCATAGGTGTCGAGCAGGCCGAGGTCGTTCATCCAGACGTAAAGCGGCACCACCACGGACTGGAACGGCACCATCAGGATGCCGACGATGGCGAGAAAGAGAACGTTGCGCCCGGGAAAGTGATACTTGGCGAATCCGAAGCCTGCGAGCGACGACACCACGACGCTGCTGACCGCAGCCACGGAGGCGACCAGCGTGCTGTTCAAAAGGAAGCGCAGGAACGGTTGCCGCTTGAACACCTCGATGTAGTTGCCGAGGTTGAACCAATGGTCCGGTGCGATTTGCAGCGGCACGCGCTGGATCTCGGGCGCCGTCTTGAGGGATGTCACCGCCATCCAGAAGAACGGAAAGAACACGAAGAGGGCGCCACACGCCACGGCCAGCGTAAGCATCCAGCGCCAATGCGCCTGCTTGAGCGTAAGCCCGACGTCTCGCACCGGGACTGTCGACGGCGCGATCGAGCTCATGCTGCGCTCTTCAGTACTCGATGGGTTTGCGCAGGTATCGCCATTGCAGCAGCGTGATCACCATGAGGGTCACGAAAACGAACACGGCCATCACCGAAGCGTCGCCGAAGCGGAAGTATTTGAACGCCGTGTCGTAGAGCAGCATGATGATCGTCTGGCTCGCGCCGCCAGGACCGCCCTGCGTCGTCGCATAGACCTGGTCGAAAACCTTGAAGTTGAAGATGAGCTCGAGAATGCAAACCATGATGATCTGCGCGTTGAGCATGGGCAGCGTGACGTAGCGCAGGCGCTGCCAGGCGTTGGCGCCGTCCATCCTCGCCGCCTCGTAATACTCCTCCGGGATCGCTTGCAGCGCGGCCAGGAAAATCATGGTGTCGAAGCCGATGCGCACCCATACGCTCACCACGGCGATCGACGGCTTCACCTGCGTGAGGCTCTGCAGCCACCTCTGCGGCGGAATGCCGAGGTACGACAAGGCGTAATTAAGGACGCCGTACACCGGCTCGTAGATCCACTGCCAAACGAGCGCCGCCGCCACGAGCGAGGTGGCGAAGGGCAGGAAGTACATCGATGCCCAGACATTGCGCCACTTGAGATTCGCGATGCGATTGAGACCGAGCGCGACTGCGAGCGCGCACACCACCGTGACGGGCACCGACAGGAACACAAGCTGAACGGTGTTGCCGACCGCCGCCCAGAACGTGTCGTCGGTCAGCACCTTCTCGTAACGCCCGAGCCCCACGAACTCGCGCGCGCCGCCCGGCACGATCTTGTAGAACGAATACATGATCGACTGCCCGAGCGGCAGCAGATACACGAAGCCGAAGAAGAGCAGCGCCGGCAGGACGAACAGGAAACCGGCGCGCTTACGCCGATCGAGGTGGTTCTTCGGAAAAACGAGCCGATACCACTCGTGCACGGTTCTTACAGGCAACCGGTGCGCGACCGGTTGCCCGCTCGAAGTTTGAGGGACTAATCCTTGAGGATGCGATCCATCTTGGCCGCGGCCTCGTCGAGCAGGGCCTTCGGCTGGCCCTTGCCGAACAGGACACCCACCACCGCCTCGCCGAATGCCGTCGCAAGCTCGTTCGACTTGGGATGGAAATAGGTCGGCGGCACGGGTTGCGCGAGCATCGCCTTGGTCGACTGATAGTCGGGGCGCGATTTCACGTAATCGCTCTCGAGATTGGCCGTCCAAACGGGAAGGATGCCCTGCAGCTGATGATGCTCCATGTCGTCCTTCGCGTTACTGATGAAACGCATGAACTCCCACGCCACCTGCTTATTCGGGCTATTCTTGTACACGAGGTCGGTCCAGGGGAAGAGCGCACCCGCGCCGGGACATGTCTTCTCGCATGGCAGTGCATAGACCTTGAAATTCACGTCCGGGGCATTCTTCTTGACCCAGCCGTAGAACCACGACTCGCGGAAGATCACCGCCGCGCGCTTCTGGCCGAACGCATCCTCGGGATTGCCGAACGACAAGCTCGCCACCTTGTCCTTGTTCACGAGGTCGCCGAAGAAGGTGAGCGCCGCCACCATCTCCGGGCTGTTCGCGTAACCGGTGGCCTTGCTGAGGTCGGGACTCAGCATGCGCGCGCCAAAGGCGTGCGCGAACGGCAGGAACTTGTCCGTGATCCCGACAGGAGCGCCCTTGCTGCGGATCGCGAAACCGACCTGCGCGGGTTCGCCACCCTTGGGATCCGCGATCGTCAGCTTCTTCATGTCGGCGATCCAGTCGCCGGTGAACTTCATCGGCGGCTGGTCGGGGTTGAGCCCCGCCTTCCTGAACATGTCGACGTTGATGTACATCTGCTGAAAATTGCCATGCTCGATCGGGATGCCGTAGCGCACACCCTTCCACTTGCCGATGTCCGCCATGTACTTCGGAAGGTTGTCGTCGTACATCTTGGCGAGATCGGCAGGCATCTTGTCGCAGAAGTCGTACTGGCCGCACCATTGATGCGTCATGCCCATGAACATGTCGGGCGCGCCGTTCTTGGCCATGAGCGCAGCGAGATACTTCGCCTCATAGCCTTGATAAGGAACCGTGACCACCTCGACTTCGTAGCCGGTCTTCTTCGCGAACTCCTGGCCCTTCATGGCATACCACTTGTTGAATTCCGGGTTCTGATCCCAGTGCGTCCACAGCACGAGCTTCTTCTGCTGGGCGAGCGCGGCATCAGGTGCCGCGCTCGCGACGAACATGGCCATGACGAGAATGCCGAACATCGATCTTGCTTGCATGATCTCCCCCCTTTGTCGCACGGCGCGTGGTTCCGGCCAAAGCTATGCAACCCGTGACGCTCGCCGCGTCGCGAACGGAAGATCGCGACTGCGCCACGGACGGTGCCTCGGTCAGCGTGCGCCTATCATATGTCGGGTCTATCGAAAAGGCCAACGCGTAGCCCGGTCGCACCTTCTGCCGCCGCAACCCATTCAACAGCGGCCCGCGCTGCCTTAAGTCGTAGCGATGACAGGAGTGAGCATGGTCCAGCCAGTCGAACTCAGGGTCATGGCAGCGAGCACCATCAAGGAGGCCTATCTCGAGCTCGTGTCGGCCTTCGAACGCTCCAGCGGCAACACGGTCGCTACGACCTGGGGCGGCACCGAAGGGCTTGCCAACAGGATCAGTGGCGGCGAAGTGGTCGATGTGGTCATCGTCGCTGCTCGCAACATCGACAAGCTGATCACCGAGGGCAGGTTGGTGCCGGGCAGTCGTGCCGACGTCGCGAAATCAGGCATTGGCATCGCGCTGCGCACCGGTCTACCCCAACCAGACATTTCGTCCGCCGAAGCCGTGAAGCGCGCAGTGCTTGCTGCGAGCTCGATTGCCTACTCGACGGGCCCGAGCGGCTTCTATGTCGCGGATCTGTTCCAGAAGATGCGGATCTACGATCAGATCAAGCAAAAGGTGAGGCAACCCGTCTCCGGCGCTCCGCTGGGTGAGTTGGTGGCGCGTGGAGACGCTGATCTAGGGTTCGAGCAGATCAGCAATCTCCTTCGTGTGAAGGGGATCGATTACCTTGGTCCATTGCCACCCGAAATACAAAACATCACGGTCTATTCCGCAGGCGTGCACACGCAAGCGCCAATGCCCGACGCAGCCGCGGCGTTGGTGAGATTTCTCACGGCGCCCGAAGCGGCGCCGATCATCAGGAAGATGGGCATGGAGCCTTAGTGCTTCTTCGTCCCGTCGATGATGGACTCCTCAGTCCGGCCGGAGGCGAGCAGTTCGGGTCAAGGGCCTCGAGCATCGGCCGTGCTCAGCGGCTCGTAGCCGTGTACGTGAAATCGTCGAAAGCGGTGACGCTGTCGGCTTTCGTCCATACACCCACTGCACCGGAACCGCTGATGTGCTCGTCCTCCTGCTCGATGTAGACCTTACCGTCGAGCGCGACTCGAATCGACTTGCCTGAAAAGTCGACCTTCAACGTATGCCACTGGTTCTTCGCCACCGGCGCCTCGACGTACTTGATGGTGATGCGTCGACCGTTCGTGGTGTGATACAGCGATACATTGTTTTCGAGCGCGTTGGCGCGGGCCACGTAGTAGTTGTCGCCGTCCTTCCACCGCCAGATCAGACCGCCGGCGGCATCTTCGCGACCGGAGATCGGCTTGAACTTGACTTCGATCGAGCCGTTCTCGATGGAAGTATCCGACTTGATGCACCAGGGAAACGTTCCGCTTCCCGATTGCTTCAAAACGTTCGGTGGACTTGGCGCGGTGTTGTCCTTTTCGATCGCCCATTTCGGAGAGCCACGCCCGGTCACACCCGACTTCCATCCTGTGGGAAGGCTCCCCGGTTGATCCTGGTCAAAGTTGATGTTGATCGTGTCAGCCATGACTGTCCCTTGCAAAAGTGTCAGCATGCATGCGCCGGCGATCAGCGCGCAGCGATGCATCATCGTGAAGCGTCCTTGTATTGCTGTGCCCGCTCCAGTCGCTCGAGCACCGTTTCCCAACGGATATTCTGGAAGAAGGCATCGATGTACTTCGCCGCCGCGGCGCCGAAGTCCATCTGATACGAATGCTCGTACATGTCCATGACCAGCAGCGGCAGGGTCGACGCCGCGCCATGCATGTGGTCCCAGAGCCAGTAGTTCTCGATTTGGTCGGTGTGGAGATTCCAGCCCAGCAAAACCCAGCCCGACCCACCGCCGAGTCCCGCGCCGATGCGGCGGAACTCCGTTTCCCACGTATCAAACGCGCCGAAGGCCTCAGCCAGCACCTGGCGCGCACCTACGTCGGCGTTACCACTGCCCCCGAGATTCTCGAAATAGAGCTCGTGTAGGACGACCGATCCCGTGCGCAGCAGGTGCTCGCGTTTCAAGTCGTTGTAGACGAAAGGTGGCGTGTCCTTGTTTGCCAGAGCTTCGCCCAGTTGCTTCTTCACTACGGCGAGCGCCTTCATCGCGCCGCCATAGTTGTTTTCCCAATGTGAGCGAATCAGGCGCTCGGACAGCCCGTTAAGACGCGCCGGATCGAAGGGCAGCGGCTTCAACGTCATCGAAGCGGCGAATGCAGGTGATTCCGATGGTGTCATACAGTCCCTTTCAGTACGGATGCTCTAGTTTGTGGTGGTGTAGACGCGGATCTCGGCGGACGAGAGGCCGCGTGCCGGCACGGCAACGTAGAGGGCGTTGCGCGTCGGCGCGAAAAGTCCGGTACGTGCGCCGGGCGCCGTCTTGATCCGATTGAATGTCTCGTAGTGATCCGGATCGCGCTGGTGCACGATGTCAACGAGACCCTCTCCGCAAACAACGTAGATACGTTTGCGCGCGGCGTCGTAAAACAGATCGTCGGCATCGCCGCAGATGGCGAGCTTCGCGACGCGCTTGCCAGTTTGGGTGTCGTACGCGAGCAACGCAGCCGGCCGGCGCGTCGCGACGAACAGTCGATGGTCTTGCTCGTCCAGGGCCATCGCAAAGTTGGCTGCCGCATCGTCGAGCACCCAGGCGCCGATCACCTCGCGTTTGTTGCGATCGATGATTGTGATCTGCCGGGCACTCGGTACGTTGACGAACATCCGCGGCCCGGCGCTTTCGATCTGAAACGACTCGGGGTGTCCCGGCAGGTCGATATGGCCGAGCAGTTGCACGTTTTGGGCTGCAATGGTGGCAAGGGCGCTGCCGTAACCGACGTACACGTTGCCGCTGATGCGGTCGTAACGCATGTTGTCGGCGTCCTCGAGCCCGTCGACCTGCCCTACCGTACGCAGTGGAGAACCCGTGAACACATCGACACGCGCGCCTTGTCCATTGGCAACAAACAGCCGCTTCTGCTCGGCTAGGTAGAGCACGCCTTGTGGCTCGCGCAGTCCGGCGATGCGCTCGCTGCGCTTCGCCCCACGCAAGTCGACCACCTCGAGGCTGTTGTTGCCCAACGCCGCGACGAACAGCCGCTGCTCCTGCACATCGAGGTCCAAGTGATCGATGCGCCCGCGCACATCGGGAAGGGCGATCGTTTGCGCGAGCTGGAGACGCCCGAGGGATTCGGACTGCACAGCATCGAGCGGCAGCGACACGACCGCGAGCGCGAGCATGGCCAACCATCGCCAGGTTGCATGTACGACATCACGACGAACGCATGCAAGCGCACGCAATCGCACGATGTATCGCTGGAGGGTGATGGCGTCCAACGCAAGCTCCTTCGCCGAGGCTCAAAACGGGCCTCGGAGGAGCAGAGCTTGGACGCGGAAGCGTCTTGGCGTCCGGGGAGTCTGCTTACGTCCCCGGGAGTTACACAATTATCCTAATCCAAACCGAAGTACCCGTCGACTACCGCTAAACCACGGTGGGTCAACCACCCCTGGCTACTGCAACGCGCATCTGCGCTGCGCAGGAAGCGTGCAGCTGCCTGGGTTCATGGTGACTCGACGCGACTTGGACGCACGTGCGGGGCTTGCTCCGCACGCGCGTCGCGCTCGACAACGTGTTCGACCGTCAGTACGACGAGCTCATCGGATTCCCGAGAGAGCGCCGGCGCGTGCGAGTCGAAGCCGAGCTCGCCTTCTGAGGCCATCGGCACGCAGCCTCAAGACGATTTGGGCTCCGGCAACGACTTGAGGTACTCCACGAGATCGCGCTTCTCGGCGTCGGTCAGGCCGAGGTTGAAAAAAATGTTGTAGTGATTCACCACATCGAGCAGGGTTGCGAAGCGACCATCGTGGAAATAGCGACCCTTGTTGCTCGCGCGCATGAAAAGCCCGTTCTCGCGCACGAACAAGCCGGCGAGATTCATCGTCTTGTACGTGTGGTCGGGCGCGCGATCCGCTTCGAAGCTGTCGATGCCGATGTCCTGCGGCTTGTGCAGATTCCATCCGGGCTCGGTCCAC
>Ga0070741_10011080_pt1 | contig 16763 bp, 13 predicted proteins | sample Coa_R1_4_FD_66440 | JGI IMG/M metagenome (GOLD analysis project Ga0070741, IMG submission 66440) | Surface soil microbial communities from Centralia Pennsylvania, which are recovering from an underground coalmine fire - Coalmine... | ecosystem: Environmental > Terrestrial > Soil > Unclassified ...
GTTCGCGCTTTGGCGTATATTGTTGCGGGTCACGCGCAGCATCATTACGAGCTGCTGAAGTCGCAGTTGGAAACCAGAGCGGCACATGGTTAGAGCTGGGCAATAGCGAGCGTGGTGGATCGTTTGGAGGACGGCGTCGCAAGCGTGGTCTGCAATCCAGGCGGACTGCAGTTGGCCCGGTGCCGGCTGAAGCCGGCGAGATCGGAAAACTTGCGACGCGAGACGCGAAGGTTCGCTCTACCTGAGCACGCAAAGCTCGGTCTAGCTTGGGATGCAAAGCTAAGGTTCTCTCGCTAAATACGCGAAGCTGAAGATCCGGTCTCGCTACTGCACGCTGCCTTGTGCGGACCTGAAGCTTGTCATCGCAGTTGTTATACTGAGGTCGTCATGGGAATCGTTAAGAACATTGCCGCCATCGCCAAGGGCATGAGCGTGACCTTCATGGAAATGTTCCGGCCCACGGTGGTCGAGAACTACCCCGACGGTCCCGGCCCCACCCGCGGCGCGATGTTTCAGGACCGCTTCCGTGGCATGCATGTGCTGCAGCGCGACGAAAATGGCCTGGAGAAGTGTGTAGCCTGCTTTCTGTGCGCGGCGGCTTGTCCTTCCAACTGCATCTACATTGAAGCCGCCGAGAATACCGCTGAGCATCGCGTGAGCGGCGCCGAGCGTTACGCCAAGGTCTACAACATCGATTACAACCGCTGCATCTTCTGCGGCTATTGCGTCGAGGCCTGCCCCACCGACGCCATCACGCACGGCCACGGCTTCGAGCTGGCGACCTACAACGCCAGCAATCTGGTTTACCGCAAGGAGCAGCTGCTGGCCGGAACGCCCGCGCATATCGGCGCCAACGCCGTCTTCAACAAGGGCGATAATCACCGGCTCGCGCCTAAGCGGTGATCGCGGCGAGCGTCGTGCGCGACGAAACAACCTGCTGAAAGCTTCGTGTACGACCGCATTCCCGGAAGTGGCGAAGCGTCGTGATTCGCGTTACTCCCCTCCATCCAACTGTTCCAGGATGCCATGCGCGGGGATACGTATCCAGGCCGGACGCTGCTCAAGTTCGTGCTCAATCTCGATGAGTGCCCGCTCAATCATGTAGGCGGCCAGCAGGACACGGAACTCGTCGGCTTGCTGCGGCAGGTAGGGCGCCCCGGCGCTGGCCGACAGATATTCCTTTAGAAAACTGGCGCTCACCCACTGATACCAGACGCGGGCCCACTTCTCCAGCTGAGGATGCGCTTCGCGGCTGGGCACGATGCCGGGGACATCGCCGAAGAGTGCGGCGTGCGACACGTAATGGAAGGAGCGCAACATGGTTGCCACGTCGCGCAGTGCTGACCGCTTGATCCGGCGCTCGCTCAATGGGCGCGCGGGATCGCCCTCGAAGTTAGTGATGAGCCACTTGTCTCCGGCGAACAGCACGTTGGAGAGGTGATAGTCGCCGTGAGCGCGAATGCGCGCGCCTGACATGCGCTTGTCGCGGAGCGACAGCAGCTGGCTGCGAATTTCGCTCTCCCGCTCTAGCACGCTGGTGATGTCGGCTTGGGCGATTGCCGGCAAGCCACGCATCTGGCTGCGTAGCATTTCGAACGAGCGATTCAGCTGACCCAGCATGCCGTGATAGACGCTTTGCCGATAAAAGGTGGTAAACGGCTCGGGAGCAAAGTCGGGAACGTCGGGGCGGGAGCTGAGCGCGTTGTGCAGCTCCGCGGTGCGACGCCCCAGCAGGCGAGCGCTGTCCAGATAGTTGCCCATGAGCTCGCCGATGATCTGCGGCACCGCGTCGCCATGCCCCCACAAGGAGGGCGAGATCAGGTCGCGCAGGCGCGGATCCTGCTGCGGGATGACCAGTGCATGTTCGAAAAACAGTCCCAGCTGGTCCAGCGTGTAGTGCCACCCGCTGTTGGCGTTGGCTACTACGCTGCTCAGGGTGCCCAGGCACGTCTCTACGACTGCATCGTCGTAATACATACGATAGTCGAGTGCCCCCAAGGCACGGGGGGTGAAGGCAAAGCTCGTCTGCGAGCACAGGAACTCTGGTATCTCGCGGCCAGGATTGATGCCCTCCTCCAGCTTGCGATAGAGCTTCAGCATGAATTCGCTGCCGTAATTGATAACCGTGAAGGCGTCGTCGGTCTGCAGCGGCGAGGGCTCCAGGTTGGACTTGACGGCCTTCCATGCGGCGCGAAATTCGCGGGTGTGCGAGCCTACCAGTTCGCCTCGCTCGCCGCGGATGCGACGCCGGCGCACGATCGCAGTCAGCAGAGCGTCGCCAAAGTCGCGATCGAGCGTGGCCGGATAAAGCACGGCCTTGGTTTCCCCCGGCAGCCCCGAGAGCCGGGAGTAGACACCATTTGGGTCGTGCGTGACCGCGTCCGCTTTATCGCCGGTCGCCACCGATGCCGGTATCTGGTACACCTCGGGATCGCCCTCGCCGTAGAGCACGGTTAGAAACAGCAGGTGCGCCGAGGTGTTGGGCAGCCGCAGTACGTTTTGCAGCGACAACCCGGTGATGTCGCGCCGCTTGCCCAGAAACCAGGGACGCGCACGCAGCATGCGTGGGATGATGGGCTGAAGCTGCAGCAGCAGCGCTTCTTCCGAGAATGCTTCCTCGAGCGAGGCGACCTGCAGCACGGGCGCCTCCTGCGGCGCGGCTGGGCCGCGGAACGAGTCCTGTATGACTTCACGCCTCTGCAGGTGAAACCAATAAAACGCGTGCGGCCCCAGCGACAGCAGATAAGGATTTTCCGTGATAGTGGGAAACTTGGCGCGCCCAAACACTTCGACCGGGACCATTCCTTGCCGGCTGGCCAGGTCCAGCTCCACGCACTGAGCGAAGCGCGAGAGATTAGCTACGACCAGCAGCGTCTCGCCCTCGAATTGGCGGACAAAGGCCAGCACCTTGCGATTGCTGGGATAAAGAAATTCCAGCGTACCGCGCCCGAAGGCCTTGAAACGCTTGCGCTGTTGAATGAGGCGCTTGGTGAACCACAGCAGCGAGTGCGAATTATTCTGCTGCGCCTCGACGTTGATAGTCTCGTAGTGATATTCGGGATCGATGTTAACCGGCAAGTACAGCCGCTGAGGATTGGCGCGCGAGAAGCCCGCGTTGCGGTCCGAGCTCCACTGCATGGGGGTGCGCACGCCGTTGCGGTCGCCGAGAAAGATGTTGTCGCCCATGCCGATCTCGTCGCCGTAATACAGCACCGGCGTGCCCGGCAGCGAGAATAGCAGCGCATTCATCATCTCGATACGCGGACGATCGTTTTCCAGCAGCGGCGCCAGCCGGCGGCGGATGCCAAGGTTGATGCGCATTCCGCGATCGCGCGCGTAGCTGCGGTACATGTAATCGCGCTCTTCGTCGGTCACCATTTCCAGCGTTAGCTCGTCATGGTTGCGCAGAAACATGGCCCACTGACAGCTCTCGGGAATGGCCGGTGTGAGCTTCAGGATGTCAGTGATGGGATACCGGTCTTCCATGCGCAGCGCCATAAACAGGCGTGGCATGAGGGGAAAATGGAAGGCCATGTGGCACTCGTCGCCGCTTCCGAAGTAGGCTACCGCGTCCTCCGGCCACTGATTGGCTTCCGCCAGCAACATGCGATCGCGATACTTCTCGTCAACATGCTTGCGCAGCTCGCGCAATGCCTCGTGGGTCTCCGGCAGATTCTCGCAGTTGGTGCCCTCGCGCTCGAAGAGGTAGGGAACCGCGTCCAACCTCAGGCCGTCCACGCCCAAGTCAAACCAGAAATCCATAGCCTCGAACATCGCTTGGCGTACTTCGGGGTTGTCCCAGTTCAGATCAGGCTGGTGTGCGTAAAAGCGATGCCAGTAATAAGCCTTGGCGAGCGGGTCCCAGCTCCAGTTCGAGCTCTCGAAATCCTTGAAGATAATGCGCGCGTCCTTATATTTCTCGGGCGTGTCGCTCCACACGTAGAACTCGCGCCAGCGGGTCCCGGGTGCGGCCCGGCGCGAACGCTGGAACCACACATGCTGGTCGGAGGTGTGATTCAGCACCAGCTCGGTGATGACCCGCAGCCCCCGCCGGTGCGCCTCGCGGAGGAAGCGCTGGAAGTCCTTCAGCGTGCCGTAGGAAGGATGGACATCGGTGTAGCTGGCGATGTCGTAGCCATCGTCGCGCAGCGGCGAGGGGCAAAAGGGCAGCAGCCAGACCGCGGTGACTCCCAGGTCGCTCAGGTAGTCCAGCTTTTGGGTGAGCCCGCCGAAATCTCCGATGCCGTCAGTGACGCTGTCGAAGAAGGCGCGAACGTGCACTTCATAGATGATGGCGTCTTTGTACCAGGTGAGGTTCGGGAAGACGTTCATGATTTTCCGATGAACAAAGGGAAGATACTAAGGCCGCAGCTCGGAGTTGTTCAACTCGCGTTGGATGATATTTAGGGCGCCCAGGCTGCCGCAGCGTTTTCGATGGGCAAGACCCGCCTTAACAGGAACGAGCTGCGTCCCCCGCAATTGAGGGGGAGCGGTAGTAGCCGGCGGAAGCGGTTGGAGACACGTCGGGGAGAGCCGCGAAGGGCGCGACCTTGGTTTGTGTCCCTGGCGCAAGCTTTGGGTGACGGGCGAAGAACATCGCAGGCCGTGGCAGCCGCCCCCGGTTGCGAAGTCTCAATGAGCGTCCGTGCTCTGCATACAGGCCTCCGTGCCGGAGAGAGACATGCGGAAACCAACAAAAGTAAAACCTTTGCTTGACACCCACATCGAATGCATTATTATTCATTATGACGTATATTTATGCGTCAATGACAGTATTAGATGCGATGTCGAAATTAGCCCGTCATGCCGTAATCCGGCGCCTCGTGGAGGACAGCGAAGTTGCCAGCCAGGACGAGCTGCGGCGCAAACTGTTCCGGGTGGGCCATCGCGTCACGCAGGCGACGCTGTCGCGCGACATCCACGAGCTCGGGCTGCTGAAGACACCCGAGGGCTACAAACTGCCCCAGGGGGAAGACGCCGAGCTGGGACTACCGTCGATCGAGCGCCTGATCCAGACCTTCGTGTATGAGGTTCGGACGGCGCTGAACCAGGTAGTGATCAAGACCAGCGCCGGTAGCGCGCAGCCCGTTTCCGCAGCCATCGATGCGGAGGAGTGGGACGAGGTGGTCGGCACCATTGGCGGCGATGACACGATCCTGGCGGTCACCACCGACAGCCGCGCGGCGGAACGTCTGGCGCAGCGGCTGCGCAAACTGATGGCGTGAATCAATGCGGTTCGGAGGCTCTAGAGTGCCGAACCAGGCGATTGTCATCACGACGGGGCTTGACCCTACGAGAGATCTGCGCAGGGGAACTGGGATGACTGCTTTGCTCCAACCCGCGATCTTCGGCGCCACCGGCTATTCCGGCTTCGAGTTGGTGCGCCTGCTGGCGCGGCATGCTGGATCGAAGAAACCGATGCTGGTGCGCCGCAACGGCGAAGGTGGGGGGTATTCCGATCTCGCTGAAGCTTATCCGCAACTGGCTGGCAACGGCGGCTTTCCCTTAGAGAGCTTTTCCTGGCAGGTGTTGAAGAATGCGGGCGTCGATGTATTGTTCCTGGCGACACCGCACGAGTTTTCGCGGGAGCTGGTCCCGGAAGCGCTCGCGGAAGGCTTTCGCGTCATTGATCTGAGCGGCGCCTGGCGGCTGAAGACCGCCCAGAACCGCGAGGTCTATGGCTTTTGCGATACTACGCCGCACGCAGACATTGACCGCTCGGCGGTTTATGGCTTGCCTGAGCTGCATGCCGGAAAAATCAAGGACACGGTCCTGCTCGCCAACCCCGGCTGCTATCCAACATCGATCATTCTCGCGCTCGCGCCATGGATTCGCGCCGGCTTCATCGACCTGGAGCACGGCATCGTCTGCGACGCGAAATCCGGAGTCAGCGGGGCAGGGAAGACGCCCTCGGCCAAGACCCACTTTGTGGAGGTCGACGGCGACTTCTCCGCCTACAGCGTATTCGGGCATCGGCACACGGGCGAGATGCTTGAGCAGCTCGGGATCGACAGCGGTTCGCTGCAGTTCACGCCGCACCTGCTTCCCATTCCCCGCGGCATTTTGTCAACAATTTATGTGAAGCTGGCCTCGCAGCTTTCAGCCGAAGAGCTGGAGCAGGCGTTGCGCGCGTTCTATGCCGGAAAACCGTGGGTACGGGTCTTTGGCGCAGCACGATTGCCGCAGATCAAGTTCTCGCTCAACACCAACTATTGCGACATCGGCTTTTCGCTTTCGCCTGACGGCAAACGCGCGGTGCTGGTCTCGTGTCTCGACAACCTGTTGAAAGGCGCAGCCGGACAGGCCGTGCAGAACATGAACCTGATGTTTGGATTCGATGAAAGAGCGGGCCTGGCATGAAGCTGGTCATCAAAATCGGAGGCGCGGCGCTCGACGACAAGCAGCTCGTCGGCACATTCGCCAAAACCATTCCCAGCCTGGTGCGCGAAGGCCACAAGCTGCTGATCGTCCACGGCGGCGGCGCGGCGCTCAGCCGCACGCTGAAGCAACTCGGCTGCGAGACAAAGTTCATCGACGGGCTGCGCGTCACCGACTCGCAGACACGCGACGTCGCCATCATGGTGCTCGCCGGCCAGCTGAATAAACAGCTGGTGGCCGCTATCGGAGAGGCAGGGCAGCCGGCACTCGGTGTCTGCGGCGGGGACCTGCGCCTGGTACTGGCCTCGAAGAAGCAACAGCCCGACCTCGGCTACGTCGGCGAAGTCTGCGCTGTCGACGCTCAGTGGATTGAACGGCTGTGGGCTGCGGGCGTGGTGCCGGTGATCTCGAGCCTGGCACTCGGCTTCGACGGCGAATACTACAACATCAACGCGGACCAGATGGCCTCAGCTTGCGCGGTGGCCTGCGGCGCACAAGCCCTCATCTATCTCACCGACGTTCCGGGGGTGCGCGATGCCGAAGGTTCCGTCATTCGCTGGCTGGGGGTGAACGCGATCAGCGACATGGTAGGGCAGGCCACGGTCAGTGGCGGCATGCTGCCCAAGCTCCAAGCCTGTATGAGCGCTCTGAAACGGGGCGTGAATCGCGTGCGCATCCTGCCGGCGTCGTGCGCCGAAGTGCTGCCGGGATTTTTTACCCATCCGATCGATTACGGTACCGAGGTGATTGCCTCGTGAAGCGCTGCAACCATCTGATTCTCTTTCCGACCGAGCGCAAAGATGGCGCCTGGCCCGGGCCGCGGTTCGACCGTGCCTTAGAGCGACGCAGGTAGCTCCCTCTCCCCGATATTTTCGCGTTTCGTTTCCACCGGCTGTCCCGACAGAAGGAGTTAGAACATTGATTGCAACTACCATCCCCCCCGGCGCGAATCCCAGCGCATACGCTTATCGCAGCGTCACCGGGCGCGACCTGATTTCGGTCCAGGACTTTTCCCCTGACGAGCTTCTGTGTGCTTTTGAGTTGGCATCGGCGATGAAGGCGAGGCCTGCGGATTTTCGCGACATTCTCTCCGGCAAGCAGCTCGCGCTGTTCTTCGAAAAGCCGTCGCTACGCACGCGCATGACGTTTGAAGCTGCCATCACGAGCCTCGGTGGCACGTCGTTCTTCGTCGATCAGACGCAATCGCGACTGGGTGTGCGCGAAGCGTTAAACGATCTTGCCCACAACCTGGAGCGCTGGGTCGACGGCCTTGTGCTGCGCACGTTTTCGCATGACACGGTCACTGCCATGGCCAAACACGCCGGCATTCCAGTTATTAACGGGCTGAGCGATCTCGAGCATCCCTGCCAGGCGATTGCCGACGTGCTGACCTTGCAGGAGCACTTCGGTTGTTTGCGCGGCCTGCATCTTGCGTATGTTGGCGACGGCAATAACGTCGCGCATTCACTGATGCTGGCTGCGACCAGCTTAGGAGCTTCGATCTCGGTCGGCACGCCGAAAGGCTATGAACCGGACATCGAGGTTACCGACGCCGCCCGCGAACTGGCGGCCGCCTCTGGCGCAGAGGTCCGGATCCTCAACGATCCAGTCGAAGCCGTGAGCGGCGCCGACGCGGTTTATACCGACGTGTGGGCCAGCATGGGGCAGGAGGACGAAGCCGCCGATCGCGGTGAAATCTTCGCGCCGTTCCAGGTGAACCAGGAGCTGTTTTCCTTTGCTGCCAAACATGCCCTGTTTATGCATTGCCTGCCGGCGCATCGCGGCGATGAAGTCACGGCTTCCGTCATCGACTCGCCGCGTTCTGTTGTTTTCGATCAGGCGGAGAACCGCCTGCACGTCCAGAAATCGATTCTTGTTTTGCTGCTGGAGGGCGGGGCTCACCGCTTTCCGCCGAGGAGCGCCAATGCGTGAAAAAGTCGTACTTGCATATTCGGGTGGGCTGGATACTTCCATCATCATCCCGTGGCTGAAGGAAAACTACGACTGCGAGGTGATCGCATTCGTCGCCGACGTCGGTCAGGGCGATGATCTCGATGCGGTCGTGAAGAAGGCCTACGACACCGGCGCGTCGAAAGTGATCGTCGAAGATCTGCGGCAAGAGTTTCTGACCGACTATGCCTTCCCGGCAATCCAGGCGGGCGCGGTCTACGAGCACAAGTATCTGCTCGGCACGTCGCTGGCGCGGCCGATCATTGCGAAGTATCAGGTCGAAGTCGCTTTGCGTGAAAGCGCGACTGCCGTGGCGCACGGCTGCACCGGCAAGGGCAACGACCAGGTTCGCTTCGAGCATGCCTATCAGGCCCTGGCTCCGGAGCTGAAGGTTATCGTGCCGTGGCGCGAGTGGACGCTGCAATCGCGCGAGGATTGTCTCGACTACGCCGAGCAGCACGGCATTCCTGTCGTGCAAAGCCGGGCGAAGATTCACAGCCGCGATCGCAACCTGCTGCACGTCAGCCATGAAGGCGGCGAGTTGGAAGACCCCAACAACGCGCCACTGCCCACAACGTGGACCTGGACGAAGTCGCCCAAGGATGCGCCTGACCTAGTCGAGAAAATGACGGTCGAGTTCAAGCAAGGCTTACCGGTTGCTGTAAACGGCATCGAGCTCGATCCGGTCGCGCTCGTCGAAATTCTGAATGAAATTGGCGCGCGCAACGCTATCGGACGGATCGATCTGGTCGAGAACCGCTTCGTCGGCATCAAGTCACGCGGCTGCTATGAGACCCCCGGCGGGACACTGCTGTTGACGGGGCATCGCGAGCTCGAGGCGCTGTGCCTCGACCGCGAGCTCACCCAATTCAAGCAGCACATCGCGCTCAAATACGCGGAGCTGGTGTACTTCGGGCTGTGGTTCACGCCGCTACGCGAGTCGTTGCAGGCCTTCATCGAAAGCTCACAAGCTGACGTGAGCGGCATAATCACGCTCTCGCTCTACAAGGGGAACGTCGAGATCGCCGGGCGCCAGTCGGAGACGTCACTCTATCGTCCCGACATCGCGAGCTTCACCATGGGCGCCGCCTACAACCAGAAGGATGCCGAGGGCTTCATCCGCATTCTCGGACTGCCGGCGCGCTCACGGGCGATTCTGAAGGCGAAGCAGGAGAAGGAATCTGCTGCGGGTAAGGCGGTGGCGAAGTGAAGATGTGGTCGGGCCGCTTCGGCCAGCCGCAAGACGCGGACTTCGAGCAGTGGCAGCGATCGTTCCCCTTCGACCGCGTGCTGCTGCCGTACGAGGTGGCAGCCAGCAGGGCGCACGCGTCGGCGCTGGCGAAGGCCGGCGTGCTGAGTGGGGAAGAGCTGGCTCTGGCGCTAGCTGCGCTCGACGAGATCGCACGCGAAGGTGTGCCGGACGATGATTCTGCCATTGAGGACGTACACCACTACGTCGAGACGCGGGTGGTTGCGATTGCGGGTGAGGTCGGATACAAGCTTCACACCGGTCGCAGCCGCAATGAGCAAATCGCCACCGATCTGCGCCTGTACGTTCGCGAGCAGATCGACTCTGTCACAGCTTTGCTGGCGGACTTAGCGAGCGTTTTCGTGCAGCAGGCGGAAACTGCGGGCACAAGCGCTATGCCGGCCTACACCCATCTTCAGCGTGCCGAGCCGGTACTGGTCGCGCATTGGCTGCTGGCGTATTTCGAGATGTTCTCGCGCGATCTTGAGCGGCTCGCCGATTGTCGCAAGCGGTTGAACTTGTGTCCGCTCGGCTCCGGAGCTGTGGCGGGAACGATTCTGTCACTCAATCGCAAGGCCATTGCGGAAGCTCTAGGCTTCGCTGCTCCAACTGCAAACAGCATCGACGCGACCAGCGATCGCGACTTCGCCATCGAGTTCGTGCAGACGCTGTCGCTGGTTGCGCTGCACCTCAGCCGCTGGGCCGAAGAGTTGATTCTGTTTGCGACGACGGAGTTCGCCTTCCTCAAGCTGCCGGAACAATTTGCTACGGGCAGCAGCGCCATGCCGCAGAAGAAGAATCCCGACGCGCTGGAACTGATTCGCGGCAAGGCAGGCCGAGTCTTCGCGCAAGCCACATCGCTCTTCATCGGCATGAAGGGCCTGTCGCTCGCCTACAACAAAGACCTGCAGGAGACGCAGCAGCCGGTGTTCACGGCGGCGCAGCAGATTTCCGGCATGCTTCGAGTCGCGACGGGGTTTATGTCTGCGGTCGAGTTCAACTACGAACGCATGCAGCAGGCGGCCACCTGCGGCTTCATGAATGCGCAGGCTGCCGCAGCGCACCTGGTTCGCCGGGGGATGCCCTTCCGCCGAGCGCACGAACTCATCGGACGCGCGGTCCGCCTTTGCATCGAACGAGGCTGCGAGCTGGAGCAACTCTCGCACGCCGACTACGCGCTGTGCGGCATCGAAGCTAATGAAGAATTCCATAACGCCCTTGCCCTTGACGAAGTGCTGGCTATTCACGACGTTCCGGGAGGCACTGCGCCGGCACATGTGCGCGAAGCCTTACAGACGGCGAAAGGAACCCTATCTCAATATCTCGGAGTCGCCCATGCATGCACGTAACGCTACGCTACCCGACGCCTTCGCCATCGAGCGGCTGATCCAGGTGCACGTGGGCGACGGCACGCTGCTGCCGCGCTCGTTGGCGGAAATTTGCGAGAACATCCGCGACTTCATCGTGGTTGAGAACGAAGTCGAAATCGTCGGCTGCGGAGCACTGCACCTCTACGGCATGCATCTCGCCGAAATCCGCTCGATCACCGTGACTCGCAAGTCAAAAGGCAGAGGCGCGGGGCGCGTGCTGGTCGATGCGCTGCTGCAGGAGGCGACGAAGCAGAGCGTGACCTGCGTCTGTCTGTTTACCCGCATTCCAGAGTTTTTCGGGCGCATGGGATTTCAGACGATCGAGAAGGAGCGCCTGCCGGACAAAGTGCTGAAGGACTGCATCCGTTGTCCGCGGCAGAACGCCTGCGATGAGATCGCAATGTATCGCGGCACGCTTCCGAGGATCGCGGGCATTCGTCGTCCGCGAGCCGCGCAATCGGTCGTGCAGATCGCGCCGCTGCAGGCGTAAACCAGCGGCGCAGCTTGTCCGTTGGATGCTCCCTCGCAGTTTGAGTGTGTCATCCCGAGCAGGGCTTCGGCCCCCGTGGAGGCAGTTGCTTCGCGATCGCAGTCGGTAATAGCTCACGAGAAGCAGGTCCCTCCACTCCGGTCGGGATGACAAAGAAACACGAAGGAGCTTGTCGGCGCGGCTGAAGCCGCACTTTTCCACCTAGTACGCCGCGTGCCCCGTGATGTGCTCGCCGATAATCAGCGTGTGGATGTCGTGGGTGCCCTCGTAGGTCTTCACCGACTCCAGGTTGGCCATGTGGCGGAAGATGGGGTATTCGTCCGCGATGCCGTTGCCGCCGAGAATGTCGCGCCCCATGCGCGCACACTCCAACGCCATCCAGACATTGTTCCGCTTCGCCATTGAGATGTGGTAGGGCTTGGCCTTGCCCGCGTCTTTCAGCCGCCCGACTTGCAGCGCCAGCAACTGCGCCTTCGTGATCTCGCTGATCATCCAGACGAGCTTCTCCTGCACCAGTTGATGGCCTGCGATGGGCATATCATGAAACTGCTTGCGGAACTGCGCGTACTGCAGCGCGCAGTCGTAGCAGGCCATGGCCGCGCCGATCGCGCCCCAGCCGATGCCATAGCGCGCCTGGTTCAGGCAGCTCAACGGCGACTTCAGGCCGCCAGAGTCAGGCAGCAGGTTTTCAGCCGGGATATGGACATCCTGTAAAGAAAGACTTGAAGTTACGGATGCACGCAGCGACCACTTGCCGTGCACATCTGCGGCGCGGAAGCCGGGTGTGTCGGTGGGCACGATGAAGCCGCGAATCAAGTCCTTCTCGTCTTCGACTTTCGCCCAGATGATTGCGATGTCGGCGATCGAGCCCGAGGTGATCCACATCTTCTCGCCGTTCAGGATGTACCCATTGCCATCTTTCTTCGCGCGGGTGCGCATTGCGCCGGGATTCGAGCCCGCGTCCGGCTCGGTCAGCCCGAAGCAACCGAGAATCTCGCCCAGCGCCATCTTGGGCAGGTACGTCTGCTTCTGCTCCTCGCTGCCGAAGGCGTAGATGGGATACATGCACAGCCCCGACTGCACGCTGACGAACGAGCGCACGCCGCTGTCGCCCCGCTCCAGTTCCTGCGTCATCAGGCCGTACTCCACGGCTGACATTCCAGCGCAGCCGTAGCCCTTCAGGCTGGCGCCGTAGAAGCCCAGCTCGCCCATGGGCTTGATGAGCTCCTTGGGAAAGCGGCCGTCGCGGTTGCACTGCTCGATGATCGGGACAAGGTTTTCTTCGATGAATTTGCGGGTCGTGTCGCGCACCAGCCGCTCGTCGTCCGTGAGCAGGGTATCGTATTCGATGAAATCAACGCCTTTGAATTTCAGTGCCATGACTTGCTCTTTCTGGTAGGAATTTGCGGGTAGGGCAAACTCTCGAAGGTATCAGGCGGCGAAGAGCGGGGTCAAACGGAGCTTAGCCCAAGACGACCGTGCTTATGGGACGCCCGTCACGAGGCGGCGTGATATGTGGCACAGATTCTCTCGCCGGGAAAGCGCAGCCTAACCTGTCCTCGACCTGAGATCGGCTGATGGTCGCGGCTACGAGGAGACTACGCTCCGACTGCCCTCAAGCGCGATCGCATCTCGTTCCATCTTCGCTGCTAATAATGGCGTCTCCCGCAGCGGCGCGTCTGCTGGTGGCCGCATATCTTCTTCCGGAGGCTTTTATGCTTCACCTCGACACCGGTAATACCGGCTTCATGATTCTTTGCACCAGCCTGGTGATGCTGATGACACCAGGATTGGCGTTTTTTTATGGTGGGCTGGTGGGACGGAAGAATGTCCTTGCCATCATGATTCAGAGCTTCGTCTCGATGGGCTGGACGACCGTCATTTGGTATCTGTACGGATATTCTCTTTGCTTCAGCGGCGACTGGCACGGCATAATCGGCAACCTCGACCAGTTTTGTCTGCATGGCGTCAACCTGTCGACCCCTTCTCCGCTCAACAACACGGTCCCAGCGATGGTCTTCATCGCCTATCAGATGGCTACCGCGATCATCACGCCGGCCCTGATCACCGGCGCTTTCACCAATCGGGTCACCTTCAAGGGTTACATGTGGTTCCTCACCGCATGGCTGACATTCGTCTACTTCCCGTTCGTGCACATGGTGTGGGGGGGAGGACTATTGCAACGTTGGGGAGTGCAAGACTTCGCTGGCGGCATCGTCGTCCACAACATTGCGGGCTTTGCTGCCTTGGCCTCGGTCTTTTATGTGGGCAGGCGCCGCCTGCTGGATCGTGGACCGAATAGCATTCCGCTGTTTGCGTTGGGAGCAGCGCTGCTGTGGTTTGGCTGGTACGGTTTCAATGCCGGCAACGAAATGCAAGTTGACTCGGTGACCGGAACGGCATTCCTGAACACCCAAATCGCTGCCGGGTTTGCTGCCATCGCCTGGATGGCCGTAGCCTGGTGGCGGGACGGAAAACCGAAGCTGGTCGCACTTCTTACCGGCGCTCTGGCGGGCCTGGTGACGATTACCCCTGCCGCCGGTTACGTTTCGCCGGCGAGCGCAATGATCGTTGGCGTCGCCTCGGGGGTGATCTGCTATCTGGCGGTCGAGGTGAAGAACAAATTGCACTGGGACGATGCTCTGGACGTGTGGGGAGTCCACGGCGTCGGCGGCGTCCTCGGCATCCTGATGCTGGGCCTGTTCGCTAACAGCGCGTTCAATCCCGCCGGAACTAACGGATTGCTGCATGGCAATCCTGGTTTCTTCTTCAAGCAACTGGTCGCGGTCCTGTTCTCGTCGGCGTGGGCCTTCGGCTTCACCTACGCCATGCTGGGCATCATCGACAGGTTCACGCCGGTAAAAGTGGATGAGATGAGCGAGGAGCTTGGGTTGGATGAATCTATCCACGGCGAGCACGCCTATGAAACTCTGGAAGTGGAGGAGTTCTTCAACAACGATGGTCATCATGTGACGATCGAGCACGCCGACGAAGAGTATGAACTGGTTGGTCCCAGGAAGTAGCCAAGGCGGGTCAGGTGGTCAATTATCGCTGCTAATCTGATCTCCGGTTCTAGTCTACTCACCGGTGGTCCCAACCGATCCGCTGGAAGGTGCCCAGATCCGGTTAGCCCAGCTTGGGATGTCGTACCGCCGACTGATATTCGCCCAGGTCTCAAAAAGCGGCGAGACCTGGGGCACCCTTATGTCGGCGGGAACACACAGTTTCTTCATTGCTGGCTTCCACCAATCGACTGGCAGCGAGCGTTCAGTTGCCTGCAAAAAACTCTGACATCGCCGGTGCGGTGGTTCCGTTTCCCATACATGGGATCTCGACCGCGTCGCAGATCAGCCGCAAGGTCGATTCGTGCTGGTAGAACGTGTTCGAGACATACTGGCTTTTAAGATTGGAGCCCACCAGAATCAGCAGCACGTGGCCGCCGCCATATTGGCTGTCGGTATCCCATGACTCGTCCCAGGTGATGATCAGCAGGCCATTCTGCTGGAAATCAGGGTTGGCCAACAGCGGGCCGAGATTCTGCTGCGCCCAGTTGTCTCCCACCTGCAACTTCTGATCGTTGTCGCAACCCGGCTCGTTGGCGGGACAATCGTGCATGGTGTCGATTTGGTTCGGCTCGATGAACATGAAATCTGGAAGGGTGCCGGATGTCATGTCGGCTGTCAGCTGCGTGAGTGGCACCAGGTTCGCGGCCTGCGCTGGATCGTTGCGCACATCCGAGAAATACGCCGCGGGGTCGTGCGTCTTCTCGTAGGGCACCGCCATATCGCCCAGGTAGCCGACCGACGGAATGCTCTCCTCATAAGCCTTCCAGGTCTTGCCGGCCGCGACGATCTCGCGCACTATGTTGTCGGCATCCACCACGCCGCCAAAGTTCAGATCGTTGGTGATGATCTGCCCGGTAGTCAGCATGAAGTAGTTGCCCAGCGAGGGATGGGTATCTGCGAAATAGTTTGCCGCATAGGCGTTCTGCATTGCGAGATTAGTCAGCCAGGGCATGTTGGGATTACCCAGGATCTTGTCCTCTTCCTGATTCTCGAAGACCAGGAGGGCGACGTGGGCGAAATGCGGCACATTGTCGTACCTCGCAGACTGCGTTGGCGGCGGCGATGGACTGGAAGGCGGAGGTGCGGCTGGGTCGCTCTGCGAGGTCGATGCGGCTCCTCCACAACTCACTTCCGCCATTGCCATAAGCACAGCGATCGATGTAATGATTAGGCCACGCATCATGCCTCTCCCCCTTCCGCATTCATCTGGGATTAATAATCGATTGACAGAAGGATTCGGGGTTTTCAGACGATGTTGCTCGACAACGAGAGTGGCGGCTGGAAATCGCTTGTAGCCCCCTTTGCCGGCGTGCTCTCTTTGTGCTACTTGCCGGGGGAGCTAGAATCGGCGACTATCGTGTGCTCAGATTGTTTTCATTTCCAGGGGCAAGATTGATCACGGCAACTGTCGCGGCGGAGGAGCTTTGGATAACCACTTGAGTAGACGATCCTTTCTGGCGCAGGCGGGAGCGACGCTGGGCACACTCTACCTGGGCGCACTCACGCCCGAGTTGCTGGCCCAGGCGCACGCGCATGCAAAATCGATGCCGCCGGCGACGGCTTTCAACAGCTCGCTGCGCTTCTTCACGCCCGAGCAGGCCGCCGACTTCGATGCCTTCTCGGCGCAGATCATCCCGACGGACGACACGCCCGGGGCACGCGAAGCGAATGTAGTGCACTGCGTCGATTACCTGTTGAGCTCCATTGGGGTCGATCATCAGGCCGACATGACAAAGGCCCTGGCAGCGTTGCAGGAGGCGGCGACGAAATCCGTTCCAGGGGCGAAGTCGTTCGCCGGGCTCACCTCCGAGCAGCAGATTGCAGTCATGAAGGCGATGGAAAAGAGCCCCGCGTTTGGAGGACTGCGCAGTGTCACCATGGTCGCGTTTTACGACGATCCGGCACTGGGGGGCAACAAGAATGAGGTTGGCTGGAAGCTGATCGATTTCGATAGCAAGTTCCTATGGCAGCCGCCGTTTGGCTACTACGATGCTCACGCGACTGAGGAGGAAAAAGTATGAGCGCGGTTCCTCCCATGCGGCATTACAAGCTGACCGAGGCGGTGGACTTCCTCATTATCGGTTGCGGCGCCTCCGGCAGCGTACTAGCACGCGAGCTCTCGCAGAACGGCTTCAGTGTGGTGGTGCTGGAGCAGGGGCCCTGGCTCTCCACCGAAGACTTTAGCCATGACGAATTTAGGAACTGGACGCAGGCACTGCTGACTAACGACTATCGCAAGCAGCCCACTACATTTCGCAAGA
>Ga0070741_10011081_pt1 | contig 16761 bp, 16 predicted proteins | sample Coa_R1_4_FD_66440 | JGI IMG/M metagenome (GOLD analysis project Ga0070741, IMG submission 66440) | Surface soil microbial communities from Centralia Pennsylvania, which are recovering from an underground coalmine fire - Coalmine... | ecosystem: Environmental > Terrestrial > Soil > Unclassified ...
TCGAGATATCCTCTGGTCCTCAAAGTGTGAGGGCAAAACCGGGAGCAAATGGGCTCTATACTCATCTGGGGTAAATCGATCTGCTCACTAATCCCTGGCATGAAGGTTTGAACACTTTTGTGCCAGGGATCGAACAAGCTGGCGATTACCCCTGTTTACTGTTCTCTTCCACAAACAAGTCACAGGTCCACGCGGTCGCGCCCGGAGAGAGCCGCATCGGCTGCTTCTGCCGAAGAGACGACATGGACGATTTCAAAATCAACTAAGTCTTGCCAGTGAACAAGCCACTGCTCAAAGAGCTGCGGGTCGTCACATTCCATGAGTTGAAAGCAGCGGTCGAAGTTGTCTTCCACCCAACTTCCCAGATACTTCAATCCCTCTGGCGTCATGCGCCCCGTCTCTTTGAAGCGGCTGTAGACAGCCTTCGCGTCACGATTTTTGAATCGCTCAATCACCATAAATAACATCTTGCATCTCCCTATCAGAATTTCACTCTACTCATCTCTATCGTATCCAGGTACACAACTTTTTTCAAGGGCTTCTTTCCTCTTGACAATTGTACATACTGGTAGGTACAATCTGAGATAATTATAGGGAGCAACAAGGAGGTTAGATGCCGACACGAGAGCACTTGATTAGTGCAGCCAAAGAGTACTCTGGGAGCGCTTGGCTCCTGGTGGATTGAGAGACTTGCTACAGACGTTTTCAGTGAAGACTTGAAGACAACACGTTCGAATCAATTTTCGCGAAGGAGGAAAAACATGCCACTTGTGCATATAGATCTGCGTGAAGGAAAGACGGTCAGTTATAGAAAGGCAATTGGCGATGCAATTCAGCGTGCTATGATTGAGCATCTCGATGTTCCTGAGCGAGACCAATTTCAGATTATTCGTGAACATAAGCCTGACGATTTGGTTTATAATCCAGACTATCTGGATATTGAACGAACCGACGATATTGTGATGATTCAAGTAACCCTATCCGTTGGGCGCTCCACAGAGCAGAAACGCATGTTTTACAATCGTCTGGTAGAACTGTTGCAAGAAAATCCGGGTCTGCGTCCACAAGATGTACTTATTCACCTGGTGGAAAATACGCGTGAGGACTGGTCGTTTGGCAATGGAGAGGCACAATATCTCTTGCTGCCACGAGAACAATGGAGATAGCACCACAACCATTTGAAATGAAAAGAGAAAAAATATGAAGCAGATACCTGTTCATCAGATACATCTTATCCATCTTGGTGGTCCAACAGCTCTCATCGAAATCGGTCAATTGCGCATCCTGACTGATCCAACCTTCGAGTTAGTGGGATATCAATATAATGCGGGTCCTCAGGTGATAGCTAAGACAGCTTCTCCAGCTATTCTACCCTCCGCGCTCGGAGCGGTGGATGCAATTTTACTGAGCCATGAACAGCACGGCGATAATCTTGATCCGGCAGGTCGGGCCTATCTGGTGCAAGGGAAACAGGTTCTGACAACCCCAGCGTCCGCGCAGCGTCTGGGAGGCGACGTTCAGGGTGTGTCTACCTGGGAAACGGTCAACCTGAGGGATACGAACGGCCTGCAAGTTCGTGTGACGGCCATGCCTGCACGTCATGGTTCGGAGGAGATAAAGGAAGCTGCTGGTCATGTCAATGGATGGATGCTGGAATGGGAAGGTCAACAGCGAGGTGCTCTCTACATTTCGGGAGATACGGTTTTATACGAAGGGCTGGAAGAAATTGCACGACGTTACCGGGTTGGAGTAGCACTACTTCACTTCGGCGCTGCCCGCGCTCAGAGGTTCGGCCCGGCCCACCTCACACTAACCGGTGTTGAGGGTGCGCAGCTCGCGCAGATGCTTGGGGAGGCTACCATAGTTCCCATTCATTATGAAGGTTGGACGCACTTCACTGAGGGTCGCGACGAGATAGAGCAAGCGTTTGCGGCGGCGGGATCGGAGAAGCGGCTGCGTTTTCTACCGTTGGGACAGCGTGTTGCTCTCGATCTATGATCGTCGAGGCAACGAAGATTTGTGGGAAGCAGCAGGCGATTGCAAGGATACATCCCTACTATATACGCTAATGATGCGTGTATGGTAGGGATGCTTCTTGCGGCCGTCTGCTTGCTGCAATAATTTGAATGGCATCTCTCCATATATTTTTGCTTGATAAAATATACAAATCTTTCTATACTATCAGCAGAGACTTTTAAGGAGAGTGTAGGCGTGGAGATGCCTTTCGAGATTTTTTTCTCGTGTGCGCCAGAGGATGAGGATTGGCAAAAAAAGCTTGAAATCCATCTGAGCCCATTAAAAAGACAAGGCTTGATCAGGACGTGGCATGTGTACAAAACGTTGCCGGGTTCTGAATGGGCTACTGAATTAGAGAAGCAGCTTGCATCCGCCCAGATCATTCTCCTGCTCATTAGCCCGGACTTCATCAACTCTGAGGAATGCTGGAGCAACCAGCTACGCCAGGCCATTGAACGACATCAGGCTGGAGAAGTGCGCGTGATCCCTGTGCTCGTTCGCCCAACGGCTAACCTGGATGAGACCCCTCTGGTTCCCTTGCAGATGCTCCCACGAAATAAAAAACCTCTCTCCTCTTCACGCAACAAAGATGCTGCATTTGCTAAAGTCGCAGAAGATATCAGAACTGTGATAAAGGACCTACAAAACAAGCCGGTTAACAACGCTTCTGTGTCTGATACGCGTGATTTGTGGAATGTGCCCTTTCGGCAAAATGCTTTCTTTACGGGCAGAGAGGATGTGCTCGCACGGCTGCGTACGACGTTGGAGAAGGCTCTCGCTGCCGCATTGTCTCAGCTGATAGCCGTGCAAGGGCTGGGAGGAGTAGGAAAAACACAGACCGCTGTGGAATATGCCTATCGCTATAGAGATAGCTATCAGGCCATCTTATGGGTCAAGTCGGAGACAGCAGAGGTTCTGGCAGAAAATTTTGCAGCGCTGGCCCGCGTCCTGGATTTGCCTGAGCAAAACGAGCGGGAACAGGTTCGTGTGATTGCCGCAGTCAAGCGGTGGCTCGATAGCCACGGTCTATGGCTGCTTATTTTCGATAATGCTGATGATCCCCTGATTATTGGTGAGTATCTGCCTCAGAAGAGCAGCGGGCATATTCTTTTGACCACACGCGCTTCCGCGACCGGGGCCGTAGGGATCGCTCAGAAGATTGAATTGATGCCTATGAGCCAGCACGAGGGCGCGTTGCTGTTGCTGAGACGAGCCGGTGTGCTTTCAGCAATGGGCTTGTTAGAGGAGGCAGAGATAACGGATCGTCAGCATGCAGAGAGCATCGTTGGCCTGCTAGGTGGTCTGCCCTTAGCACTGGATCAGGCAGGAGCGTATCTTGAAGAAACGGGAGTGCATATATCTGCCTATCCAGCACTTTATCAGCAGGAACGGGCAGCACTGTTGCGGCGGGGCAGTTCGAGTACGGCACATGAGCCGGTGGCTACCACGTGGTCCCTCGCCTTTGAGCAGTTAGCTAGAAGCAATGAAGCGGCGCTTGAACTGATGTATGTGTGCGCCTTCCTTGCGCCCGATGCTATTCCAGAAGAACTCTTTCTGAGCAAACCATCTGTATTCAGTGCGAACTTGCAGGCTGTGGTGAAAGATCGCTACCGTTTCAATAATGCTATTGCCGATTTGCGCAAGTATGCCCTTATCAGTCGAAATCCATCGATCGGTAGCTTTTCTGTGCATAGACTGGTGCAGGCGGTGATTCAGGATGGGATGGACGAGGACCGGCAGAAGGGGTGGACCCGTATAGCTATTCTGTGTGTCAATGAATTCTTCCTTTTTGGGGAACCTGGGCCGTGGTTGCGCAGTCAAGGCATCTTCCCACACGCTCTGATCTGCATCGAATACATTAAACGGTGGGGTCTGACTTTCTTCGAGGCAGGGCAACTTCTCAACACAACGGGTTTCTATCTTTATAATCGAGGACAGTATAATGAGGTTGAACCGCTCTACCAAGAAGCCCTCGCTCTCTTCAAGAAACTGCTAGGAGACGAGCAGCTTGCTATTGCTGCCAATCTGAACAATCTCGCTCTCCTCTATGATGCTCAGGGTAAGTATGAGCAAGCGGAACCGTTCTTTCAGGAGGCGCTCTTTCTGTATAAGAAGTTGCTAAGGCCTGAGCATCCTCTTACTGCCCAAAGCCTGAATAATCTCGCCAATCTTTATTGTGCTCAAGGTAAGTATGAACAAGCGGAGGCGCTCTATCGGGAGGCACTCTCCCTATTTAGGAAATTGCTAGGAACTGAGCATCCTGATACTGCCCAAAGCCTGAACAATCTCGCTGTCCTCTATCATAATCAGGGCAAGTACGAGCAAGCTGAACTTCTCCATCAGGAGGCGCTCTCGCTGCGTAAGAAGCTACTAGGAACCGAACATCCTGCGATTGCCCAAAGTCTGGACAATCTCGCTGTCCTCTATCATAATCAAGGCAAGTATGAGGAAGCGCAGCCGCTCTATCAGCAGGCTCTCGAAATATACGAAGCTAGTCTAGGTCCCGATCATCCTCGGACACGGTATGTAAGAGAGAACTATGCCAGATTACAACGGCGTATGCAGAAATTGCCGGAGGAGTAGTTTGTGCTATTTCTGGTTGAAGTGCAATTTGTGTTCATGCTGATTTTTATTAGTATTCATGCACAAGAAAGGATCTGTTTGATGTATCTGCAAGCTCATCACCTGAAAGTGGTTGAACGTCTTAAAGCGCTTTTTCAGGACGATCCACGCTATCTGGCCCTGCTCGTGGGCGGCTCGCTGGTGAAAGGATGGGGGAGTATGAACTCCGATGTGGATATTTTGCTGTTGGTGACCGAGGAAGAGTACGTCAGGCGCGTTGCCAGTGACGATCTGGGATATTATAACACCGAAATCTGCGATTATCCCGAAGGATACGTCGATGGAAAAATCATTAACGAAGCCTTTCTTCATGACGTGGCTCAGCGGGGCAGCGAGCCAGCACGGGCCGCCTTCATCAATGTCCAGATTGCTTTTTCTCATCTTCCGCATCTGAATGAACTCCTCAAACAGATTCCTGTCTACCAGGAACATGAGCGAGAACAAAAGATGCGCTCCTTCTATTGCCAGATCCAGGCGCATCGTTGGTTCATTGGCGAGGCAGCAAAAAGGCAGCAAGTCTATTTGATGGCTCATGCCACCAGTGAGATGGTTTTTTACTCTGCCCGCCTGCTCCTGGCCTACAATCGTATACTCTATCCATACCACAAGTGGCTGATGCAAGCCCTCCAGGACGCGCCGGAGAAGCCCGCCGACTTTTTTACCCTGGCGGAAGCGTTACTGAAAGAAGGAACGGTTGCTCATGCCGAGGCTCTCTGGAATTGCATCAATACCTTCCGAGACTGGCAGATCACCGATTCCTGGGGAGTTCGTTTCATGCACGATAGCGAATGGACCTGGCGGGGGGGACAGCCATCCCTGGCAGATTGGTAAAGCCAAAACAGGTGTGAGTAAGCAGCCCCAACGGCGCGTACGCAGCGCGCCGTTGGGGTGTTTGTCAGGCGTTGTCGTTCTCTTCGGTTGAGGCCAGCGATTCGCTGACGGAGATGGTGATGGCTCCGTCGATGGGTTGGGTATCGGCGATGTTATATCCGGGGGCTCGACCAATGAGGCTGATGATGGGCTCGAAGTTGTCGTAGTCGGTGACGAGTTTGTCGGAACCCCAATTTTTCTGAGCGAGTGCTCGTAGGGAACTGTCGATGCCACTGGCGACCTGCTGCTCGGTTTCGGCGTCAGGTATGTCGCACCAGACATGGAGTTTGGCCCCGAGGTGTTTCTGATGCAACGGGTCGATGGGGGCTTTGTCGTGGAAGATGTGCGTCTCGAAGATCTCGTAGATACGCTCTGGTTTGGTGTGCCAGTCGTGCCCCAGAACATAGTAGAGGTATGAGGCGTTGCCGTTCATGATGTAGAGGCCCAGATCGACGATTTCTTGCGGCGTGAGCCCGTGGCCGTACCAGTGCTCGTAGACGATGTCGTTGGCTACGGTCACGGCCTGACCCCCGTAGAGACCGTCGTTCCAGGCACGTGTAATCTTGCCGTGCGCTTTGACGATCTCGTTGGCCCAGTTGACAAAGCCTAGATAGGTGTCTTTGGCGATGGCTTCGGGTCCGTAGTGCTTCTGTGCATAATCGAGCAACTGGGGATAGCTGGCGTAATCGTCATGCATCAGATATTCGTCGGCCCCGATATGCCAGTAGGGGCCAGGGAATAAGGGAATGTATTCTTCTAACAGATCCTTCATCAAGGCATAGGATGCTTCTTTGCTCAGATCGATATCGCCGGGCCTCTGTTTGCCTGTAGCACTGGTTAAACAGAGTTCGGGATGCGCCGCCAAGATGGTATCCATGTGGCCGGGCATGTCGATCTCGGGAACGACCGTGATGTGATATTTACGTGCCAATTCGATCAGAGCGCGAATTTCTGCTTTGGTGTAGTGCTGCGGCGAAACGATCTCGGGATGTCTTTCACTCTCCAGACGAAAACCGAAGTTGTCGGAGAGGTGGAGGTGAAAGTAATTGTATTTGAGGTAGGCAATGTCGCGAATATGACTCTCTAGCCAGGAGACCGTGAAGTACTTGCGGCCCATGTCGATCATCAGGCCACGCTCAGGGTGATTGGGCAAGTCACGAGCAGTACCAACTCTGGTGGTATAGCTCTGTCTGAGCAACTGAAGTATTGTGCGCGTACCATAGAAAACGCCATGCACGCTCTGAGCCATGATCGTCACGTACTCTGTCACATCCATGTAATAGCCCTCGTTGCCAAGGGGCGTATCGGTCTCGTGCAATCTGAGCACAATATCGCCCGCCTGCACATGGTCAGTAATGACTACGGGAATATTCAGACCGGTGAGTTGCAAGAGATCTGCAGCGAAGACTTCGGCGGTCTCGTGCAACTGAGCGGCTGCGGTACTGTTGAGCACGATACGAGATTGAGCATCGAAGGTATAGCTGCCAATACCATCGGTCCATTCGCGCAACGCCGGAATCGTTTGAGGGCGCTCGATAGCCCTGGATTGCGCATCGGTGATTGTTGGGATGGAGACCGTGTAGAATGGTAGGAGCGCGAATGAAACGAGGGATTTACATACCCGTGAAAGTGACAAGTTCCTGACCCTCCTTGATCCTTCTTACAAGATAGCTAGTTTCTCTTGCAGAAAGCGGGATTATACCAGAATTTTGGATATAGTACGTATTGTATATCATACCATATTGTTGTGTTTAAGGCCAATGACAAATAAGAAAAAAGTCCCTGAAGGATCGAAAATGAATTATTCTATGCCTCTTTAGAGTGATAGCTAGTTCCATTGACTTCTCTATATATACATGTTATATCAATTATTAGATATATAGTGATTGTAGAGCTTTTACTTTTTGAGAACAATTGCTAATTCAAAGGATAAATCCACATTTTGTTTGAGAAGAGCCGGGATGGGCATCACTTCTTGTTGCAGGATTGTGCACAAAGTGTAGTAGTTCCTCTAGAACCTGTAAGATTTAAAAGCGGGCAACTGCTCAGCGCCGCCCCTTGAGGGCGAACCTGAGCAGTTGCAAAGCAGGTAAATAGTCAATTCTTCAGATTGCTCTCGATTTGATCAAACAGGAGGTTTGGAGAGGAGAAGGTCTTATGAGGCATTTTTTCAGACTATGGGCCGTGGAATTTGTGCTGTTATTAGTTGTGCTTGTCTCGATGTCAAGCTTACTTCCGGTAGAAAAAATCTTTGCACGGTCTCAGGCAAGTCGTGCGGGCGAAATGGTAGAGCTTATGAGTAGTGGCAGTGGCATCATGAATGCGGTGGTGTATGATGTGACACACCAGCGCTATTTTAGCTATAATACACCGTCCCAGTTTGTCGCAGCCAGCTCAGTGAAAGTGCCTATTATGATGACCTTCCTGGATATGGTCGAGCGACAAAGTCGGGAAATTAGCGGCCATGAAATGCAACTGCTGACAACTATGATTGAGAACTCTAACAACGATTCGGCTTCGGCGCTCTATGGTGAAGTGAGAGGCGCGGCAGGGGTAGAGCAGTTCATGCAAAGTGTTGGTATTGGTGGCCTGATTCCTTATGCGCGTGCATGGGGATGGAGCTTGATTACTCCTCTGACGATGGTAAAGTTGATGACGTGCCTCTATAATGGCTGCGCCCTGACGGAGCGTCATCGCCAGCTGGCGCTCTACTTGATGGAGCATGTGGAGCCCGATCAGCAGGTGGGAGTAGGAGATACCGCACCTGCAGGAGCAACCGTGGCAATGAAAGATGGATGGGTAGTAGCTCCTGATGGGTTATGGGCTGTGAATTCTTCTGGCATTGTAATGGCAGGCGGAGAGACGTATATTATTGCCGTGTATACGAAGGAAGAGCCATCTCTACAGGCTGGGCAGAATGTAGTGCGGCAGGTCTGCCGCATGGTTGCATCCAAACTTCTCTAGTGTGAGACATTTTCAAAAGAAAACAACAGCCACCAGCAGGCGCGCCTGCTGGTGGCTGTTGTTTTCTTTTGAAAATGTCTCACACTAGCGCAAGATGTTGCTGACAACGAACATGAGGTTGGCGGGGCGCTCGGCCATACGGCGCACAAGGTAAGGATACCATTGTGTACCATAGGGGACGTAGACACGCATGTTATAGCCTTGCTGGACGAGCTTTTCTTGCAGATCGCGGCGTATACCATAGAGCATCTGGAATTCGAAGGTAGATTTGCTGATGCCGTTGTCGCGCACAAAGTTGCAGGCGGCATTGATGATTGCTTCGTCGTGAGTGGCGATGGCGGGAAAGTTGCCGCGCGCAAGCAACATCGTCATGAGTTGTATATAGTTATGATCCACCGCGCTCTTGTCCTGGTAGGCGATGTCAGGCGGCTCTTTATAGGCCCCTTTGACCAGGCGCACACGGACACCCTGGTCGATAAGTTGCTCAATATCGTGTTGGCTGCGGTGCAGATATGATTGAATGACAGTACCCACATGCTCAAATTGCTGACGCATACGCATGGTTATATCGACTGTACGCTCTGTATAGGCCGAGCCCTCCATATCGATGCAGACGAATATAGAATGGTGGCCGGCGCTCTCCAGGAGGGTACAGAGGTTTTCTTCGCACAGTTCTCTGGAGATATCGAGACCAAGCGCGGTAAGCTTCACAGAAATGTTGGCATCGATGCCCGTACGCTTGATGAGATGGATAGCGGCAATATAATCCTGAGTGGAGCTTCTGGCCTCTTTAGCATCGGTGACATTTTCGCCGAGCAAATCGAGGGCGGCCTGGATACTGCGCTGGTTGAGCACACGTGTTGCCTGAATGGCATCATCAAGGCTCTCGCCAGCAACGAAACGGCGGGAAACATTACGGGTGGCTTTGTTATGGACGACAAAATCACGCATACGAGAATTTTGCGCGAAGTACAGCAGTGTATCTCTAAGCATCACGGTTAGTGTACGCTCCTTCCACTAAACGACGTTGTTTTTGCTGATAGAGAGCAGCGTTGTTCTCTAACAGCGTAAAGTGTCGTGAACGACGGTAAGACAGTAATAGTGTCATATCTGTACATCTCTACCTATATTTATGTGGTTATTTCTACTATTAAGTATACATCGTGAAGGGGTAGGGAAACAAATCCCCCCTTTTCCAACCCTATCGTGCGCAACACGATAGGGTTGGAAAAGGGGGGATTTGTTTATACTTTTTACTCTTGTACGGGTCCAATACGATGCCATAATCCAAGACGGATCAATTCGTTGCGAGCTTCAAAGCCGAAGAGTTCGGGGTCCATGCCGCGACCATGACGTAGTACCAGGCCGCGCAACATCTCGATCATTTCGGCTTTGCTGGCGGTATCGCGCTCGAATGGGATATGTTGGGCAAGCTGTTCGACTGCCTGCCGGTTATACCATTGTTCCTGTGTCTCTGTCATAAAATTGCCTAAGATGGATCAGGTAGACAACTCTTCCAGGAAATATCGTAGCACCTAAAAAGGCATCGTTCAAGGGACGATAATTATACTGTGATACACGTTCATACAGAATGAAGAGAAGCAAACAGGTATAGATAGTATTAGCCATTTTGCCCTAGAGATCACGGCAATACTTGATTACAAAGGGTTAACAATGTTAGTGTGAGAGATAGAAAAAAAGAAAATAACCAAGGTAGGCGATGAAGATGTTCTGTACATATTGCAAGGTAGCACGAGTGGAGAATGAGGCCCCGTGTCCGAACTGCGGAGCACCATCGCCGCTGCTGGGAAGATCCCAGGATGCGGGTTGGGGGACAGCAGGCTCAGCAGCGGCGATGTGGGATAGTCCCGCTGCGCCCTCGAATGATATGATGTCCAACATACAGTGGGATCAGGTACCACAATTGCCATTTGATGCTCCTGCATGGTCTCAGCCTGCTCAGCCCGTGCAATCGCAATACTGGTCGCAGGTGCAAGAGGCATCGCCAGGATGGCCGCAGTCTCCTCAGTCCCCTCAGAATGATCAAGCTGGGCAAGCGCAATACTGGTCGCAGGTGCAAGAGGCATCGCCAATCTGGTCGCAGAGTCAGGCAGGAAAAGGTGGACAGCCATCGCTGCTTCCCGTGCCGTATCAGGACCAGATGGGGGCGCAACTGGCAGGACAACAATACACGATCCCTCTCCAACTGGTGCCAGAGCAAGCGCTAGAGCATTTGTTGCCAGCCTCTTCCGCAGAGGCCGAGACCGTCTATGTGCCACCGATGTACACGCAACCTCGGGCCATTATCCCGAGATATCGCGTCATTAGCGGATTTATCAGCCTTGTGGTTGTTGTGTTGCTGTTGTGCTCGGGAGCTGGCTATTATGCCAATGCAACAGGCACCGTAAGCAGAATCCTCAATGGCAATACGCCACCAAACATCAAATTGGCGCAAGCACCACTGCCCGATCCACCAGAACAAGCGGACAAAGATCGTGGACCGGCATATAATATTATCCCTTCTGCGACAACTGCATTGCGTGTCAATAAAAACGATGGTTTCGCAGTGCAGGAAGTGAAAGTTTTCAAGCCGGGTCAGCCGTTCTTCCTTACCTTTACGGTGCACGCGCCAGCAAATGCAGATGGTAAAGTAACCACAAAGTGGTATACGGACCAGAGATATTTCAGGACGGTACCTACGAATACGGTTATTAAGGCGGGGGACAACAAGAATGGGGATATCTCAATGGTGTATCAGCAGGCGTCGGAGGGAATGGTGGAATTGTATTGGAGCGCGCAAAATAAGGATCAGTTTGCGCAGAGAATCTATTTTGTGGTGAGGCCATAGAGAAAGCGCAGATCGAGCATAAAGAGAACCAGCCAGGCATTGCCTGGCTGGTTCTCTTTATGCTCGATCTGCGCTTTCTCTAGCCTTTGCACTGTGTTTCGACCGTAACATCGCCGTAGACCTGGACCTGGCAGGCGAGGCGCATGTTCGGGTTCTTTTTGAGGTCGCTACGCAGCCAGAATTTTTCCATGAAGCTGAGGTCGTTGGTGTTGGTTGAAGGGGAGACGGCTACACGGTCGGTGCCGCATAGGCCGTTGCCGTGGCAATTGGCGAATTTCCAGAGCCCGCAATAGACGGGAACGTCGTTTTCTAGTGCTGGGTAACGAACTGAATCTCCTTCGGGTACCTCAACCCGTACATTTTCACGTACATATGTGATGGTCGGCACGACTCTATCCTCCAAAATATTTGTTCATCGTAGAACGGGTTAGCAAATCTAATTGATGCTTTGTCAGAGTATAGCACAGAAGCACAAGAGCATCAACGATGCTAATTTTTCTTTGACTATCTGTTTCAACTGCTCAGAAGGCCGCCTGTAGCGGGGTTCACAGGCGAGACGAAACCGCCAGGGTTTTGCACCCTGGCGGCTTGAGTGAGCGAGCTTGTAAGAAGATTGGTCTGTCGGATCAGGCAACAGTACAGGCTTGATTGTTCACGAAAAAGATGGTTGGAGGGTTATTCACGCCACTATAGGTGCCGTTGAAGCCCAGGCTGGTATAGTTGCCAGGTGCGATAGTGGCATTGTAGCCCGCATCCTTGACCGATATATTCTCCCCTGTCTGTGTGAGGACGCCGTTCCAGAGCTGCGTGATCTTCTGATTGCCAGAGAACGAGAAGGTCAGCGTCCAACCATTAATCGTGGTTGTGCCATTATTGGTGAGTTTGATGCCAACCGAGAAGCCGGTATCCCATTGGTTCATCGTGTATTGCATTTGACAACCAATGACGGTACTTCCGGGAGCATTGACGGTGACAGCCACCGGAGCGGAGACTGTCGTGCCGCCCCCGCTATCATAGGTTTTCGCCGTCAGAATATAGCTATTTGCCGCAACACCTGTCCAGCTAAAGCTATAGGGGCTGGTAGTAGCTGTGCCTACGAGCGTACTGCCATTATAAAACTCGACTTTCGCAATCGTCTTGTTGTTTTTCGCAGTTGCGGTCGCCGCCAGGTTAATAGTCGCTGGTGATGTGAAAGATTGCCCCATAGTTGGACTGGTCAGGCTGACAGCTGGCGGAGGGCCACCAGTAGCGGCCAGAGCGAGCAGGTGATCGTGCAGTCCCGCACCAAAGGCGGTCGGTGTTCCCGTATAGTCAGTGATAAGGACCGGACCGGAGCTACATCCCCCTGTTACAACGGTCCAGGTCCAGCCCAGATAGCCGATATTTGCAGAATCCAGCCAGCTCATCAGCGCATCGATAAAGCCATGTGCACAGTCATTTTCTCCGATTTCACCAGCGATCACAGGCACTTTGGCCGCCACGGGTGCAATTTGTGAATTCCAGCAGCTGGGGTTGTTGCAAGTATTAAAGTTGTAGATATGGACTGAAGCGGCCAGATTATTATTCGGATCGGTCGGTTCGTTCGTCAGCCAGCCGGTCAAATCATTGGAATATGCCAGCCCACCCAGCATCAGGATATTGGTAGCTCCAGTCGCGCGGACGGTATTGACCAGCGTCTGCATGCCGGCGACCGCGAAGGGTACATCGGCGCAGGGGCTTGTGCTGGCAGCGGTACTCCCATTTTTCCAGCAAGACCAGCCAGTGGTGCTCCCGGGGCTGAAGCCTGGATAGGGCTCGTTATATAGGTCGAAGATCACCGAGGAATTGCTCTTAAAGGTATTGGCGACCGAGGTCCAGAAGGCCGGTGCATGGTCCAGGTCAGGCATGGGCTCCTGAGTAAGCGATGCATTCGTGCCACTATTATTCCAGTGCAGATCCAGAATAACAATCATGCCATTCTGATTGAGCAAATTCACCCAGTTGACGATATCGGTCTGATACTGGGCTGCCGTTTTGCCATTCGCAGGTTCGCCGTTGATACCGAGCCAGCAATCCTCGTTCATGGGCACACGTACAATATTGATATCCCAGGTCAACATCGCACTGACAGAAGCCTGGTCAACTGGTCCATCGAAATCGCTGGGATCTCCCTGGGCGCGACAGGCGTATTCAGTGCCCATGCGATCAGCTCCACGAGGAACAATCGCATGCCCCGCTCCATCCTCAATCTGGTTGCCCACGACGTGCAGACCCGTTGGTGCACTGGCTGCGTGGGCGGGGCTTGCCGGATGGGCAATGACAGTTGCCGCCGAACTGATGAGCAACGCCACGATGAAAAAACCTAGCAGGCGAAAGCATCCGTTGCTTTTCATAGAAACCTCCTTGTTATACGGAGTCGTTCACCAACATCCAGAGAAGATCGATACTATAGAAATTATCAACTGCACTATTATTTATAGTCAACAAAGAGGAAACATGCTACGCCAAAAGAACAATAACTGAATAGATCAAGCAAAGCCAACGTCCAGAGTACAGGAAAAATAGCACCTTTCATAACCTGCCGGAAGCAGGTTATGAAAGGTGCTATTTTTCCTGTAAGTCCCCGCCGCAGGCGGGATTCATCGGAAACGGGCGTTCGGGAAAATGTTCGGTGACTTACGTTATTGTGATCTGGGTGGAGATGCTGAGTTTTTGGGCTTCGTCGACGGCTTGAATGAAATGCGGGCCTGCTGACCAATCAGCGGGGATGCGCATAGAGACGGAAAAGTTGCCCTGGTTGTTGGCATGGACCTCCAGCGGCTTGCCGTTGTCGCTTGTGATTGTCTGGTGGGTGTTATCGTAGGTAAAGATCATCAGGTTGTTAGCGCCAAAGCCGTTGCCGGTGAGCGTCAAGGGCTCGTTGACGTGTACTATGTCAGGCGATGCTTTTATGATTGGTGTGGTCTTGTTCGCAAGCAGCACGAAGGCAATAATGCTGCTGGCGAGCACGAAAAGGAGACATGAAGTGATAAGCATGATAGAGGCGATGCGCTGCGAAGACATATGTTGGTTGGCTATGGAGGATGGCGGCGACACCGGCTTGCGCAGATGGTTGGCGGGCCGTAATGGTTTCGTGGGGCCAGTGGGTTGGCTGGCACGAAGGGGACGGGTGGATCGCGTGGGTTGGGTTGTGCGTACGGGCGTGACCTTCTCACGGGAAGTTTTGATGGCGGGTAGCGCATTGGTGGCGGGCAAAACGATATGCTGCGGCTCCGATTGTGCCCAGTAGCGATGCTCGGGTTCTGGACGCCGAGGATGCTGTACAGCTATATAGCTCGATATATAGGGCTGGTCCTCGGGATGGAGACCGGAGTAGTGCCCGGCACGATGCGGCGAGGCCGGGGGGATCGATGGTAGGGTCATCGATGCCTTGAACGTCGCAGGCTTTTTCTGGATAAAGGCATGCCCGCACCCGCGACATACCTGGGCGCTGGCTCGTTGTAATTTATGGCAATAGGCGCAACGTTTGGTATCCATAAAGCATCGTTCGGGAGCAGATAGAACAGTTAAGAACTAAAAACTGAAAACTATGCTATCCGTTCCCATCCTCCTGGCGCTGTATAGTTGTATGGCGATATTGGAATGATTACGATAATTATCGCCGATGAAATAGTCTCTATCTGGTAAACGTTGTAGGGTACAAGTTTTCAAATGCGTTTATGGAGACTCAGTTTTTATTGATCTGTATTTTTATGTAGCAACATGTATTGTATCATATTAGCACAAGTGTGAGTAGCATGCATAAGATTGTTCTCGGGGCGACAGTTAGATCAAGAGCAGGATATTTTGCCTTGCTCCTGATCCTGCTGGCGCTTATTGTAACGGTTTTCTACTATCTCAATTATCCAGGGGTCGAACTGAATGCCGATACGCCCGCTTATCTGCACGTAGTCGAGCGTATTCAGACGCACGCGTACCAGCTGGCCGATACCTGGCGTCTTCCTGGCTATCCCCTGCTGATTTTGCTGGTCTATGCGCTGTCTGGTCAGGGGAACTTGATGGCTGTGAGTATTGTACAGGCGGGGCTTTTTGTGCTGGCGACTCTGGAGATTTATGTGCTGGCACTGTGGCTGGCGGGGCGGGCGTGGCTGGCCTTTCTGATTGGTTTGCTGGTTGGGAGCAATATTATCTTGCTCTCGTATGTCAAGCCGATTATGTCTGAGGGCGTGGCGCTGTGGCTGCTGACGACGCTGGCACTGGCGATTGCTTATTTTGTAAGAACAACGAGCGTGCGCGCCTTCTGGCTTGTCGTGATTTGTATTTTACCACTATTTCTGACGCGACCGGAATGGACTTATTTGCCGCTCCCACTGTTCGCTTATTTGTTGCTTGTAGCACTGCGGCGTGGGATGGCTCAACGTCTGTGGCGGCACGGGCTGATCGCGCTAGGGCTGATCTATGTTGTTGTGGGAGGGTATGTTGCTGGCAATGCTTTGATGAATCATTATGCGGGAATAACTGCCATAGAGAATATTAATTTGTTTGGGAAGGTGCTGCAGTATAATATGCAGGATGAGGCGGGACCAGAGTATGCAGCCACTGTACGCAGGATAGATGTCTACCGGTCGCGGGGGGATTGGGACCCTTATCATATCTTGCCCCACGTGCCGGAACTTGCGCAGGATAATGCTGCCCCTGCTGCTCAGTTTGCCAGAAGCATTATTGTCCAGCACCCGCTGGAGTTCCTGGTGAAGTCTGTGCCTCCATTCTTTTCCTCGCTGATCGATTACTCGGATGTGGATCGGCAGAATATCCCTGGACCGTTCGATGGACCTCTGAACGCGCTCAAATCTGTGGATCGTGTGTTGTACCTCTGGAACGCGACTTTCCCATTGTGGGCTGTAGTGTGGCTATTTATGTTGTGCTGGCGGCGCACAAGGTCGAATGTGATAGTATTGACGATGGGGGCTATGGTGCTGCTAGTGCTGTATGGCCTGATCGTCACGACGCTGGGAGGCTACTCATCGCATGATTATATGCGTGTGCATATCGTTTTCGATCCATTGCTGATTCTGGTGACGTGGCATCCAAAAATACGCTAGAGCACCAGACAAGAATTGCTGTGCTCAGAAAACCAATGAGATGCAAGCACGAAATAGTGCCTTTCTCCCCCATCAGACCGCACAGTTTTGCTTTTCCCAACAGTTTCATGAGTAGAACAATTCCATTAAGAATCATCTGAAAGCGAGGATGATATGGTCAAACTTATTGTACTCTGGAATGCCTCGGAAGATCCCGTGGCATTTGAGCGCTACTATCGCGACGTACATATCCCATTAGCCAAGCAAATGCTTGGCCTGCGACGCTATACGATTGGTCGTCACACCACGCCGGTTCACGGAGGCGAACCCTATTACTGGATAGCCGAGTTAGAGTGGGACAACATGGACGCTCTCCAGAAG
>Ga0070741_10011082_pt1 | contig 16759 bp, 15 predicted proteins | sample Coa_R1_4_FD_66440 | JGI IMG/M metagenome (GOLD analysis project Ga0070741, IMG submission 66440) | Surface soil microbial communities from Centralia Pennsylvania, which are recovering from an underground coalmine fire - Coalmine... | ecosystem: Environmental > Terrestrial > Soil > Unclassified ...
AGGATCGTCAGCACCAACGCCTTGGTGAGCACGTCGCGCATCGGTACCTCCTCGCGCCGCCCCCCGAGCTCGACGGGGAGTCGAATGACACGACTGTAGTTCTCGGCGGCGAGGTACCGAAGCGGGACGCTGACCCGGTTCTGCGCGCGGATGTGGTCGAACCACGACCGCCCACGCGCTTAAAGCATCCGGGACGTAGCCAAGCGGGGCGCTGACCCGGTTTTACGCGCGGATGTGGTCGAACCACGACCGCCCACGCGCTTAAAAGCCTCCCGGGGGGAGCGCGGCGTCAGCCGGGTTGGGCGCCCACGATCGAGACGAAGCTGACGCACTGGCCGGGGGCGCCGCCGAGGTTGTGGGTCAGCCCGAGCGTGCGACCGTCGTCGATGCTCTTGATGCGTCGCTCCGCCGGCGCCTCGCCCCGCAGCTGGAGCCAGCACTCGAACAGCATGCGCAACCCCGACGCGCCGATCGGGTGGCCGAACGACTTGAGCCCGCCGTCGGGGTTCACTGGCAGGTCACCCTCGAGGTCGAACGACCCGTCGAGCACGTCCTTCCACGCATGGCCGCGAGCCGAGAAGCCGAGGTCCTCCATGAGCACGAGCTCGGTGGGCGTGAAGCAGTCGTGCACCTCCGCCATCGCCAACTCGGCGCGCGGATCGGTGACGCCCGCTTGCTGGTATGCGTCCTGCGCGGAGCGCGTGACCTCCTCGAACGTCGTGTAGTCGTACTCGGGATCGATCGGGCCGGCGGCGGGACCTGCAGCGAACGACAACGCCTTCACGTACAGCGGCTTGTCCGTGTACTTCGAGGCGTCCTCGGCGCGCACGATGATGGCGGCTGCCGATCCGTCGGAGACACCGGAGCAGTCGAAGATGCCGAGCTGGCCGGCGATCAGCGGCGACGCGCAGATGACCTCCTTCGGCACCTCGTTGCGGAACTGCGCGCGTGGGTTGCGGGCGCCGTTGAAGTGGTTCTTCCACGCGATGCGGGTGAGGACGTCCTTCATCTCCTCTTCGGAGACGCCGTACTTCTCGCGGTACGCAGGCGCCAGGAGCGAGAACATGGCGGGCGCGGTGAGGCTCACCGACGTGCCGTCGTGCGGTGACGGCGTGCCGGTCAGCCCGGAGAACCCGGAGTCCTTCAACTTCTCGACACCGACGGCCATGACGATGTCGTACGCGCCCGACGCGACCGCGTAGCACGCGTTGCGGAACGCCTCCGACCCGGTGGCGCAGTAGTTCTCGACGCGGGTGACCGGCTTGTAGTCGAGCTTCAACGGGCGCGACAGCGTGAGTCCCGAACCCTGGCCCGAGCCCATCGTGCCGAGCCAGTACGCGTCGATGTCGTCCTTCGTCACACCGACGGACGCGAACGCCTCCTGCGTCGAGTCGATCAACAGGTCGTCGGTCGACTTGTCCCAGTGCTCACCGAACGGTGTGCACCCCATGCCGACGATGGCGACGCGGTCCTTGATGCCGTGTGAACCCATGGGTCACGAACCTCCCCGGATGGGACGAGCCTTCCAGAAGTAATTGTGGATCGACTTCGCCGTGACGACACGGCGGAACGTGAGCTCGACGCGCTGGCCGATGGCGACGTTGTCGGGATCGACGTCGGTGAGCTCGCACGTGTAGCGACCGCCGTCGTCGAAGTCGAGCACGGCCGCCACCGTGGGCGGCGAGAGCGAGTACGCCAGCCGGTCGATGGTGTACGTGGCGATCGTCGCTCGCTTGGCGGACAACGGCGCGGGCGCCATCTGGTCGACGGCACCGCACCGGCTGCACACGCGGTTGGGCGGCAGGTGCACGAACCCGCACTCGGTGCACACGCTGCCGACGAACGCGAACTTCCAGGCCTCGGTGCGATGCGCGGGGGGACCGTAGTAGGCGTCCGGGTCGGGCCGGCGCGGTGGCTCACGATCGAGGAAGCCGCGCCACGTGAGGAACGCGTTGTACGGCAGGTCGTCGCGACCGGACGCGATCTGGTCCTCGACCGTGGCGGCGCGCCGCTCGCGGTAGGACGTGATCGCGTCGGTCGTGCGCAGGACGAACGCCGACGCGCCGTCCGCCAGTTGGAGCACGAGGATCAGCTGGTTCGGCTCGGCGCGGTCGAGCACCTCGGCGAGGCCGATGCCGATGTGGGCGGTGCCGGTGTTGCCGATCGCGGCGGTGAGGTCGGGCGCGTACGCCTCGGCCCTCGCGCCGATGCGCTTCGTCGCGGCGCGCATGGCCCGTGGGTGCACGCCGGTCACCACGACGTGGTCCAGCTCGCCTGCGGTGATGCCGACGGACTTCAGCGCGTCGCTCACGGCGTCATCCGCGAGCGGGGCGTAGGCCTGCTCGCCGAACCGCTCCTCCCAGACGTGCGAGGCACGCTCGCCCGGCAGCCGCCAGCGGTCGAGGAACTCGTCGGTGGCGAACCCGCCGCCGACCAGCTCGGCGATGACCTCGTCGTGGTCGGCCCACAGGATCGCGGCCGCGCCGTCGCCGCCGTCGCGCTCGTCGGCGCCGCCCGGCAGCCCGGTGCGCACGTCGGCCAGCACGGCCAGCACCGCGGTCTCGTCGTGCGCGCCCAGTCCGAACGTGACCACCGACGACCGCACCGCGCCACCGGCGTCCACCGCGACGGCGGAGCGGGGTAGCCCGAGCGCGGCGTGGATGGCGTTGGCGTTCGTCTTGTCGAGGTACGGCGGGCTGGCGGTGGCGAACAGCACCGTTCCGGGGGTGACGTCCTCGGGCGCGGCCTGCACCGCGAGGCGCGCCGCCTCGACACCCATCGACGTGGCGTCCTCGTCGTACGACGCCACCGCGCGCGTGCCCTTGCCGCCGCCACTGCCCAACGCCCCCGCGATCGCGCTGCGTTGCAGCCGCCAGTACGGCACGTACGCGCCGTACGCAACGATTCCCCGTGCCACCGTTCCCCCTTGCTCGGCCGCCGTCACCTCCGACGGCCCGTCGCCAGCACGGTAGGCGCGGCGCCGCGACGGCTCACAACCAGCCCTTGGCCTCCGCGGTGGCGATCGCCTCGGCACGGTTGCGGACACCGAGCTTCTGGATGACGGACGACAGGTAGTTGCGCACGGTGCCCTCGGAGAGGAAGAGGTGCGCGGCGAGGGCGGCGACGGTGGCGTGTTCCCTCGCCGCCCGCAGCACGTCGCGCTCGCGCGGCGTCAGCGGGTCGGTGCCCTCGCGCAGGGCGGACAGCGCGAGCGATGGGTCGACGACCGACTCGCCGGCGTGCACGCGCCGTACGACGGACGCCAGCTCGGTGACCGGCGCATCCTTGAGGACGAACCCCGCGACGTCGGCGGCCATCGCCCGCCGGAGGTAACCGGGGCGGCCGAACGTCGTGACGATCACGACGCGACACCCCGGCACCTCGGTCGACAGCCGTTCCGCGACCGTGAGGCCGTCGATGTCGGGCAACTCGATGTCGACGAGCGCGACGTCCGGTGACAAGGCGGCGGCCGCGGTGATTGCCTCGCTGCCGGTCGCGACGGCGCGCACGACGTCGATGTCCTCCTCGAGCGCGAGCAACGACGACACCGCGTCGCGCAGCATCGTCTGGTCCTCGACCAGGAGGACGCGGATCATCCGCGCCTCGGGACGCAGGCGACGAGCTCGAACCCGGCGTCGTCGGAACGTGTCGTGAGCGTCCCGCCCACCTGCGCGACACGTTCGTGCGCGCCCGTCAGCCCGTTGCCCGGCGCGCGCCGCGCGCCACGCCCGTTGTCCGCCACGACGAGGCGGATGACGCCGTCGTCGACGCAGGCCGACACACGACACGCGGTCGCGCCACTGTGACGGATCACGTTCGTGACGCCTTCGCGCAACACGTACGCGAGCGCGTCGTCGACGTCCGGGCCGACCTCGGTCACCTCGATGTCGACGTGCGCGTCGACGCCGGCGGCGGCCAACGCGGTCTGCGCGGTGTGCGACTCGGTGACGAGCCCGCGCCGGCGGTAACCGGTCACGGCGTCGCGCACTTCGGCGAGCGCGGTACGAGCGACGTGTTCCACCTCTTCCATCTCGCGCGTCGCGCGTGCCATGTCGCTCGACGCGACGCGCGCCGCCAGTTCGCTCTTCGCTCGGATGACGGTGAGCGAGTGGCCGAGCAGGTCGTGCAGGTCGCGAGCGAAGCGGAGCCGCTCGTCGACGATCGCCAGCCGCGCCAGCTCCTCGCGCGCCGCCACGAGCTCCTGGTTGGTCGTGCTCAGGCGACGCACGCCCATGACCATGAGCGCGACCACCAGGACGATGACGCTCGTGGTGACGGTCTGGATGGGCTCGTAGTGCGCGTGGACGCCGATCGCGGCCACGCCGACCGCGCCGACGACGACGAACGGCGTTGCGTGCCGGGGGGTGAGGCTGTCGGCGGCCATCGCGCCCGCGGCGGCGAGGAACACCGCCGACGTGGTGCCGAGGAAGAGCAGCACCACGGCCAGCGCCATCATCGCGAGGATCGGGACGAGCAACTCCTCGCTGGACGGGTGGGACGCGAGCGCGAGCCACAGGAACAACGCGGTGAACGCCGCGATCCCCACGATCGACGCCATCGCCAACGGCCGCGACTCGAGCTGGAGGACATCGCGGATCGAGAAGGCCACTACCGCGAGGTACGCGGGGATGCCGACCACGAGCAGTGCCCGGTGATCCGGTGCCGCCCGCAGGAACGGACGCGGACCGCCGGTGGTGGGCGATGTCACGGCCACGGATTCGTTACGACGGACGGGCCGACCTGCCGTCGGCCGGCACGCGGTGGCCGTCCTCGAACGAGCGGAGCATGCGCTCGAAGCCGATGCGGCGGGTCACCCAGGCCCGCGCCCACTCGAGATCGTCGGGCGAGGCGTGCGTGGCCGCCGTCCCCGTGGAGGGCCGTCCGAGCGATCGCTTCGTCATGCGACGACCGTACGATCAGCGCGGTTCGAGCGGCAGTCCCCGGCGTCAGCTCCTCGCCATGACGGATGTCATGACGTGCGCCGCAGCGACATCGAGCGAGCTCAGTAGTAGGGGTTCTCGCCCACCGAGTGATCGGTGGTGTCGACGACCTCGGTGATCTCGGAGATGGCGGCGAGGATCGCCGACTCGATGCCTTCGCGCAGCGTGAGCGCCGACATGGCGCAGCCCTGGCAACCGCCGCCCATCGTGATGAACGCGGTGCCGTCCTCCACCTTCACCAACCCGGCGTAACCGCCGTGGGCGGCAATGGCAGGGTTCACCTGCTGGTCGAGAAGCTGTTGCACCTTCTCCGCGGTCGACCCGGTGAGCTCGATCGGATCACCGAGGCGCGGGATCGACGGACGGTTGGGGTTGCGCAGCACCAGCCCGCCCTGGTCGCTGTTCGAGGGGAGATCGAGCGTGGCGCCGAGCAGCTTGTCGACGCTGGCGGCGGGGACGACGACCGGCAGGCCGCCCTGTTCGTGCACGACGTCGTCGTCGGCCTTCTCCGCCAGCGGCTCGAAGGCGAGGTCGTACGTGAAGTCCGCCCCCCGGGTGCCGGTGACCTCGATGCGCAGCCCGAGGCCGTCGGCGTCGTCCTCGGCGGCCCGCAACTCGAGGATCTTGGCCAGCGCCACGTCGGTCACGGTGATGATCGGCTCGGTCAACGTCTCGGACATCGTCGACCAGGCTACCGGGACGCCCCCGAGGCGCTACTGCCCGCCGGCGTCGACGTAGATGCGTTCGCCGTTCACGTAGCCCGCGCCGGGCGACACCAACCACCGCACGACGTCGGCCACGTCCTCGGGGCGGCAGACGCGGCCGTACGGCGCGCCGGGATCGAGGGTCTCGATGTCCTGTCCCCACGACTGCACGAGGCGCCGCCCCATCTCGGTCTTGACCAGGCCCGGCGCCACGACGTTGACGTGGATGCCGTTGCGCCGCTCCTCCTTGGCGAGCACGACGGCGAGCGCCTCCATCGCCGCCTTCCCCATCGTGTACGGCGCGGTGTTGGCGGCGGGGTTGCGGGTCGCATTCGACGAGATGAACACGATGTCGCCGCGCGGCCTGGTGCGCATGCCCGGCAGCACCGCACCGCACAACCAGTGCGGCCCGAGCGCGTGCGTCTTCACCACGCGTTCGAGCTCGGCCGGATCGGTGTCGGCCACGAGGTGGCCGCGGCTGGCGATGCCCGCGTTGTTGACGAGGATGTCGACGGGACCGAGCGCATCGACGGCCGCGGCGGCGAGTGACCGGACGTCGTCGAGCACGTCGATCGATCCCGCGACCGCGATCGATCGCCGCCCCATCGCGGTGATCTCGGCGACGGTCTCGTCGGCGGCGTCCTTGTCGCGCCGGTAGTTGACAGCGACGTCGGCGCCGTCCGCCGCGAGTGCGAGCGAGATGGCGCGGCCGATGCCGCGACCACCGCCGGTGACGAGCGCGACCCGCCCTTCCAGTGGAGCTGCCATGAGCGGTTTCTACACCGCACATCGACAAGAGTGACCGTGTGGTGGGTGAACGGCGGCGACTGGAGGTGGAGGCGGACGATCGGCTGCCGCCCGGTGCGTGGTGCGCGGTGGTGCACCGCGGTCGCGCTGCGGTCGAGATGCGACACGGCACTGCCGTCGAGTGCGGTGACGACGAGATCTTCGAAGGCGTGTGGTCGTCGCCCTTCGGCGACGGTCGCATGTGGGACGCGCCGGTGCGGATGGGCACGGGTCTCGCCGTGCGCGACGGCGACATCGTCGTGACGGCGCCGAGCCACGCGTACCGCGCCGTGGCCATCGGGCGTCAGGACGATCGTCTCGTCATCTCGAACTCGTTGGCGTTCGTGCTCGCGATCACCGGCGCCCGTCCACGCGTCGAGGTGAGCCGCTACCACGCCCAGCTCTTCCGCAGCGGCCAGTTGCCGAGCCGCGAGGTGACGATCCGCTTCCCGCCCCGTCTCGCCGTGCGGTTGCTGTACCTCGACCGGTGCGTCGTCGACGACGAGCTGCGGTTGACTCGGCAACGCATCGACACGCGCACGCCGCCTCGCGCACTGACGGACTTCGCCGCCTACCGCGAGCACCTCACCGACGTGACGGCCGCGCTCACCGCCAACGCCGTCGACGGTGGTCGACGCGCACCGTTCGGTCTGCTGGCGTCGATCTCGCGTGGTTACGACTCGGGCGCGAGCGCGGCGATCTGCCGCACGGCCGGCTGGGAGGAAGCGGTCACGTTGTCCGGCGGGGACGACGATCCCGACGACGGCACGGTCGTCGGCGAAACCCTCGGCTACCGGGTGCATCGCCACGACGTCGACGCGTGGGAGACGGCGAACCCGTGGCCGGAGGCCGAGTTCCTCGCGTGGTGCGGCCCGACCGCGCTCGCCCGGCTGGCGGGGTTCGAACCGCGCGTACGTCATCGCGTGCTCTCGCTCGGGTCGTACGGCGACTACGTGTGGGGCGAGCCGAGCACGGTGGTGGAACCGCGCTTCGACAAGCCGTTCGACCTCGTGCCCGGGGTCGAGGCGCTTGGTGAGTGGGAGCTGCGCAACGGCTCGGTGGCGTACCACCTGCCGACGATCGGCGCCGAGGACGCGCGCGCCGTCGCCCGCCTCGGCGAGTCACCGGCGATGGACCCGTGGCGCCTCCGGCGGAGGTACGACCGTCCGTTGCCGCGGCGCATCCTCGAGGAGGCGGGTGTGGCGCGGGACGCGTTCGGCGTCGTGAAGCACCAGGGCTCGCACATCCACGCGCCCTACGAGATGACCGACGAGTCGCGTGCCGATTTCCGTCGCTGGCTCGACGAGCACCGCATGCCGCTGCGGGCGACGGCCCGAGACATGTTCGTGCGGCCCGCGAAGGTGGCACACGCTCGCGTGCCCGACACCGTGCGTGACGTCGCGGGACGGCTCGTGCGACCGATCACCGGTGGACGACGGCTGCGGCCGACGTGGGAGCAGGGTCACCTGTTCCACTGGGCGATGGCGCACGTGCTCCCCCGGTACACCCTCGACTGACCGACGCCATCCGCGGGCGCGGAAGGGCGCGTCGGTAGGCTCCCGCGCCGTGGCCAACCGCGATCGGGGGATCCTGAGCGGCCTGCCCGATCTCGAGGCGGCGCGACGGACGCGACCCACGTACCCCACCGTCGAGGCGCGGCCCGGCCGCATCGTCGAGCACCGCGCCTCCGGACTCGTCGGGTTCGTCGTGCGCACCAAGGGCAACGTCGTGATCCTGCGCGATCGGCGCGGCCGCGAGTGTCCGGTGCGCATGCTGCCGGGCGGCTTCGTCGTCGACGGCCAGACGGTGTCGCTGGCGCCGGCTCCTGCGGCGCCGCCGGACACCGTGGACGTCACCGCGTCGGGCTCGATCGCGACGCCGCCCACGCCGGCGCGCGTCGCGCAGGCCAGTCGCATCCTCGTCGAAGGACTGCACGACGCCGCGCTCGTCGAGAAGGTGTGGGGCGACGACCTCCGCGTCGAAGGCGTGGTCGTGGAACCGGTCGACGGCGTCGATCGTCTCGCGGAAGTCGTCCTCGACTTCCGGCCCGGGCCCGGACGCCGTCTCGGCGTGCTCGTCGACCATCTCGTCGAGGGATCGAAGGAGTGGCGCGTGGCGGCGGCGTTGTCGTCGTCGAGCGTGCTCGTGACCGGCACCCCGTTCGTCGACGTGTGGGAGGCGATCGACCCCACGCTCGTGGGGTTGCCGCGCTGGCCGTCGATCCCGCGCAGCGTGCCCTGGAAGGAAGGGGTGTGCGAGGTGCTCGGCGAGCGAGACCCGGGCGCGTTGTGGCGCCGGTTGCTCGCCGGGGTGCGCAGCTACCGCGATCTCGACCCCGCGCTCGTCGGCGCCGTCGAGCAGCTCATCGACTTCGTCACCGGCGACTGAGTCGTCGTCACGCGGCCGCGACGGTGGCCGCGCGCAACGCTCGCAGCGCCAACCCTTGATCGCCCAACCGCGCCCGCAGCGTGCGCTCCAGCCCGCCGATCGGGAACAGGTTCTGCGGGGCGCGCGTGTCCTTGTGCGGTGACGACGCGAACCGGGGCAACGAGCACGCCGACGCGTCGGCCAGCGCCACGACTGCGTCGGACGACAGGTCCGCTGCCTCGCAGCGCACGACACCCGCCAGCGGGTGCACGAGCGGACCGGGCAGGCGCACGTACCACGACCACCGCGCGATGCCTTCGCCGATCACCATGACCGGCGTGCGCTCCCCCGGCTGCAACGCGGCCGCCGTGCGCAGCACCTCGGGTGGGCCGTAGCCACGCTGCAACGTCTTCACGTACCCGAGCGCGCCCGGAAGATGGCGGTGCTGGCTCAACGGACCGTCGACCACCAGTTGCTCGCCGGCGACGACCACACGCGCCGCCAGCGACGCCTCCACCTCTGCCCGCACGCGCGCCACCGCTCGCTCGAGCACCTCGACCTCGTCGTCGGCCACGGCAAGGTGGCGCCACGTGCCGTGACGGGTGTGCAGGTGATCGGCCCCCTCGACGGGTGACACGAGCACGCGGTCGACAGCGACGTCGACCACCTCCGCCACGCCGTCGCACCGCACGGCGCCGGCCGCCACCGTGGCGCACACGCCTTGCCGGGTCACGCCGTCGTCGCCGGTGACCCACGCCCGCGCGTCGATGCGTTGCACACCGTCGACGAACACGACCACGGGCCACCGCGTCGCCGCGCACGCCAGCGGCTTCCATTGCGCGAGCGGCAGCTCCACGTCGGTGTCGGTGGGGACGTCGCTCGGTACCAGTGCAGACGCGTCGGCGGCCCCGCTGCCGTACCCGGGATCCCACGCGTCGATGGCGATGCGCGTCATCGATCGATCCGCTCGACCGTGGAGGCATTGCCGGCGCGCCGCACCTCGTAGCGAACCGGCAGACGTTCGCCGAGGTCGGCGACGTGGCTCACGATGCCGACCATGCGACCGGACGCGCCGAGCTCCTCGATCGCCGACGCGACCACGTCGAGCGTGTCGGGGTCGAGGGTGCCGAACCCTTCGTCGAGGAACATCGACTCGAGCTGCACGGCCCCCCGCGCCGCCACGTCGGTGACGCGATCGGCGAGGGCCAACGCCAGCGCCAGCGAGGCGAGGAACGTCTCACCGCCCGAGAGCGTGCGCGCCGAGCGCGTCTCGTCGGCGTTGCGATGATCGACCACGAGGAACGAGCCCGTCCGCCCATCGACCCGCAGCGCGTACTGACCGCCCGACAACGTGCCGAGCAACTCCGTGGCGCCCTCCGCGAGCGCGGCCATCGCCTCGTCGAGCACCCACTTCTCGAAGTGCCGCGCGTCGAGATGGGTGGCGAGGGATCGGGCGACGTCGTGCTGCGCCTTCACCGTGGCGAGCTCGGTGCGCAAGGCCGCGGCACGCGCCATCGACTGCTCGAGCTGATCGCGATCGGCGATGGCGCGACCGAGCGCCTGCTGCACCGCGCTGACGAGATCACCACCCACGGCGACGGTGACGCCCGCGTCGCGGCACCGCGCGGTGACGGCTTCGGTCTGCGCAGCGCGTTCGCGCTCGAGCGCGGCGACCTCCTTCTCGACGCGCCCGACGTCGTCGTCGCCCGCCGCTGCCGCGCCTGTCGCCCATTCGGCGAGCAGCCGCCACTGGTCGACGAGCGACGCGCCCGCGCCGAGGCGCGCCGGCGGGTGCAGGTCGGCGACGGCATCGCGGGCGGTGTCGAACCGCACCTGTGCGTCCCGTTCGTCGTCGACCGCGCGCGCCTGCGCGGTCGTCGCCGCTGCGAGCGCGTCGCGCGCCGCGGTCGCGGTGGCGCTCGCCTTCTCACAGGCGGCACGGGCTTCGTCGACGGCGGCGATCGCCGCGACCGCTTCGTCTCGCGACGGCGCGCCGGCCAGCTCGCGCGTCACCGCTTCGACTTCGGCCACCAGGTGGGCCATCGTCGCCTCCGCGCCGGCCAGTGCCTTCTGGGCGGCACCGCGCGCGTCGGTCGCGGCGCGGTGGTCGCGTTCCGCGCGCGCGCGTCGTTGCTCGGACGTGCGCAACGCGGGCGGCGTGGGCTCGTCGGGCACGGTGGTGACGATCTGGCGACACACCGGGCACGGCTCGCCGGCCACGAGATCGGCGCGCACCGCATGGGCACGGTGGGCGGCACGGGCCGCCTCGTCGGCAGCGACTGCCTCCCGCAACGTGGCCTCCGCGGCGACGGCGGCGGCCGCGGCCGCCGCTTCGTCGGCTCGCCGCTCGTCGACGACGAGCCGGCCCTTCTCCTGACGTTCCTGCAACGCGGCACGGCGATCGTGCGCGTCGCGGCACACCACCATGTCGCCTCGATCGGGCAGCGCGGCGAGCGCGGCATCGGCGATCGCACGAGCCGCCTCCGCGTCGCGCAGCGTCGTCGACGCGCGCTCGACGGCGCGCGCGGCGTCCTGCACGCGCTCGTGGAGCTCGTCGACACCCTCGGGCACGGCGATGGCCCGCAACCGTTCGACGTCTGCGGACAGCTGCGCGGCCCGCGCCCTCGCCGCGTCGGCGGCGCCGGCCGTGGCCGCCAGCGCGGTGACCGCCTCGCGCACGTGGGCGACGAGCGCCTCGAGCTCGGTGACCCGCGTCGCGGCGGCGGCGAGCGCCTCGTCGGTGGCGCCCGCGAGGTCGCCGAGGCGGCCGTCGAGCACGTCGGCGTCGCGCTTCGCGCCCGCGGCGCGTTGGCCTGCCAGCTCGGCCATGCGGCCGTAGAGGCCGAGATCGAGCAGCGACACGAGGAGGTCCTGGCGATCCTTCGGCTTGTCGTGCAGGAACCGGGCGAACTCACCCTGCGGGAGCACGACGCACTTGGTGAAGTGGTCGTAGCGGAGCCCGAGCAACTCGGTGATGGCTTCGTTGACCTCGTCGGCCGTGCCCGCCAGCACCTCGCCGCCGTGCTCGAGCCGGGCCTCCGCGGTGGTGCCGCCGCCCGTCTTCGTGCGCCGCACGACCCGCGTCGCCGAGTACTCGTCGGCACCGATCGTGAAGTCGAGCCGGACGCGCGCTTCCGCCATCCCCTGCGCGATCACCGGCGCGACCGCTCGCTGGTCGGCGAGACGGGGGACGTTGCCGTACAGCGCGAACACCATCGCGTCGAGGATCGAGGTCTTGCCGCTGCCGGTGGCACCGGTGAGCGCGAAGAGCTCGACGCCCTCGAAGTCGACGACGGTGTGCGAACGGAACGCGGTGAATCCTTCGAGCTCGAGTCGCAGCGGCCTCATCGCACCGCGTCCTCGTACACCTCGTCGAACAGCGCCGACAGCGCGGCGTCGTCGACGCCCGCATCGCGCAGGTACGCGTCGAACAACTCACGCGGCGTGCGACCGGCGCGCGTCGCGCGGTCTCGACGCTCGCCGTCGGGTGTCGCGCCGTCGAGGACGACGTCGACGACGTTGTCGAACAGGGCGCGCACCTCGTCGCCGAGCCCGACTCGCAGCTTCTCCCGCACGCGGACGCGGAGATGGGCGCATGCGTCGACGGCGCCGGACGCGGCGAGCGACGCCAGCTCAGCGATCGAGCCCTCGACGACGACGAGCGGCCGCGCCGCGTGCAGCGGCACCTCCTCGACCTGCGCGGGCGCGCCCGCCGTGGCCGTGACCACGACCGCGGTCTTCTGCTGGCCCGCCTCCCCGAAGTCGAGCTGCAGCGGCGAACCGCAGTACCGGATCGGACACGGCCCCGGGATCGACTGGGGCCGGTGGAGGTGCCCGAGGGCGACGTAGTGCGCGCTCGCGGGGAAGACGTTGGAGGGGACGCCGTACGCCGCGCTGAGGTGGGCGGCACGTTCGGAGCCCGTCACCTCCGCGCCGTGCACGAACGCGTGCGCGGCGACGACGTTGACCGTGTCGGCCCGGAACCGCGTGCACAGCCACTCGGTGAGCTGGCGGTACCGGTGCTCGTACACCTGCACGGACTCGGCCGCTTCCCCGCCCATCAGCTCCGCCGCCTTGACCACCCAGCGCTGCGACAGGAACGGCATGGCGGCCACGAGCATCGTCTCCGCGCCGTCGCGACTCGGCACCTCGACGACCGACGTCTCGGGCGCGGCGAACACGGGGCGCGTGACCACGGCGCCGAGCTCGAGCAACGGCTGCACCGCCTGCCACCGGCGGTCGCTGTCGTGGTTGCCGGCGATGACCACGACGCGCCGATCGTCGGCGGCGAGCTCGAGCAACGCGCGGTACACGATGCGTTCGGCATCGGGAGTGGGCGCCGCCGTGTCGAACACGTCGCCGCACACGAGCACCGCGTCGACGTCGTGGTCGCGCGCGACGTCGACCAGCTCCGCGAGCGCCGCCTCGTGCTCGTCGGCGCGCGAGCGTCCGCGTATGGTGCGCCCGACGTGCCAGTCGGCGGTGTGCAGGAACTTCACGGCGCGCTCACCGAGGCAGACCCTCGAGCGGGTCGGCGGGGAGCACGACCTCGACCTCTGCGGGGTTGGCACCCGCCTCGCTGGCCCGTGTCGCCCATGCCGGGAACGGGAACTCGAGCACGATCGGCACCGGGAGCATCGGCTGGCTCACGATCATCGTGCCCGGCTTGACGATCGTGGCCCGCTGGCGGTGCACGGGCGGCAGGAAGCCGTACTCGCCGCGGCCGGCCTCGGCCGGATCGAGCCGCCCCACCACGCGCACGGCGGAGTTCGCGACCACGCGGCGCTCGACTTCGCTCGCCGTCTGCTGGCAGCCGATGAGCACGATGCCGAGCGAGCGCCCGCGCTCGGCGACATCGAGGAGGATCTCCTTGATCGGGCTCGATCCTTCACGGGGCGCGTACTTGTTCAGCTCGTCGAGCACGATGAGCTGCAGCGGGTGCGCGGTGCCGGCGCGCTCCTTCGCCTCGAACGCGCGTCGCAGCAACACGCCGACCACGAAGCGCTGGGCGCGGTCGTTGAGGTTGTGGATGTCGACGACCGTGACCTGGTGGTCGAACGCCACCGAGTGCTGATCGGGGCGGGCGACGTCGGCGCGCACGAGGTGGCGGATGTGACGGGTCGCGCCGTGCAACCGGCGCAGGAACGCGTTCACGGTGCCACCGGTGATGGCGCGGCCCGCCCACGGTCCGAGCTCGCCGTCCTCCGTCAGCACGCGATCGCTGATGACGTCGACGAGGTCGTCGAAGTGGCGCACGACCCTGCCGTCGAAGCTCACGGTGCCGTTCACCGGATCGCCGTTGTCACGCGCCGACTTCTGCAGCTCCGCGGTGACGTTGTGCACGACCATCGTGTACTGCTGGCGGTCGTCCTCGGCGTCGGCGAACAGGAACGGGAGGAGTCCCTGGTCGCAGAAGTCGTGGATCGTCCAGAAGAAGCTGCGCACGCCCAGCGACCGGCTGGCGACGTCGGGCGCGGCGATGCCGTCGCCCGTGCCGTCCCGGCGTGGCGGCGCCCACACGCCGACGCTGCGGAACGGCTCCGCCGGGAGCCCGAGCGCGCGGTAGCGCGCCGCCTGCTCGGGCGCGAGCCCCAGGTTGGGATGGTCGAGGAAGAGCAAATCTTCGCCCTTCACGTTGAACACCAGCGCCTTCGTGTTGATCGCCTCCGCGCCGAGCACGCCCGAGTGGAACAACCCGTAGAGAACGAAGGTGGCGTAACTCGTCTTCGTGGCAACCCCCGAGACGCCGGAGATGTTGACGTGCGCGCCCTTCGTGCCGTCGAGGAAGTCGACGTCGAGGTACACGGGCTCGCCGTCGCGTGACAGCCCCGCGGGGAGCTGGCGCGTCACCTCGTCGAACCCCAACGCCGAGGCGCGCTCGTCGCCCGTGGCGCGCCGCACGACGTCGCCCGGGCACGGCGGCACGAAGATCTCGGGGTCGAAGCGGGTGGCCTGCACCTGGGCGGCCTCGCTCACCTCCGCGGGGAGCACGCCGTCGGCGACGAGGAACACGTCGCTGTCGAAGCGCAGGCCGTCGTGGCGGGCCCGCACCTGTGACACCACGCCGTAGACCCGCACGATCTCGCCGTCGGGCAGCACCCGGTCGAGGGCGACGACGTCGTCGAGCTGGAGGTACGCGCCCTGCTGCACCCCCACCCAGAACTCGAGCGGGGTCGCATCTTCCGTGCCGATCACGCGGCCGACGGGGGCGCCTGCTTCCACGCTCGCGATCGTAAGACCCCCCTGTGACAGTCACCGGGACCGGCACCGGGACGTGCGGCAAGGCCGCACGTCCCACCGGGCGCGCGACCGCCAGGGAGCCGGACGGTGATGGGGAGCGAGCGCAGCGAGCGTGGGGGCGCAGCCCCCCACAGGGATGGGACGCGCCGCCATCCGTGTGGGCGCCGTGTCCGTAACGCGACGGTACGGTGCGGGGACGGTTCGCCCGAAGGGCAGGAAGCACGCGAGAGGAGTGGCGATGCGGCACATGACGAGAGTGGGTGGCAGCGACTACGTCTGGCTGGCGCCGGTCCGCAACCTGACCTGGGTGGCGGCGCGGTTCGGACACCGGTAGTCCTCCGTGCCGTCGCCCACGCGGTGCCTGACCGCGGGCGACGCGCTCTCCTTCGTCCGTGATCGGGCCGTGCACCGGCCCACCAGCCGACCCCGGATCGGCCTCGAGCTCGAGTGGCTCACCCATCACCGTCACGACCGCCGCCGGCGGGTGACGCCAGGCGATCTCGCCGCGGTCGTCGACGCGCTCGACGGGCACCTGCCCTGCGGCGGACGCCTGTCGATCGAGCCCGGGGGCCAGATCGAGCTCAGCTCCCCACCGTGTGCCTCCGCGGCCGCGGCCATCGACGCCGCGCGCGCCGACGCCGCCGTGCTCACCGCGGCGCTCGGTCGTCACGACATCGGCCTCGAGGCGGCGGGCGTCGATCGCGACCGGCCGCCGCAACGCGTCGTCGACGCACCGCGCTATCGCGCCATGGAGGCGTACTTCGACGCGCTCGGCGCGGAGGGGCGCACGATGATGTGCAACTCGGCGGCGCTGCAGATCAACATCGACGTCGACGGCGACGCGCGCGAGGCATGGCGGGCAGCGAACGCAGCGGCAGCCGTCCTCGCGTCGACCTTCAACGCCGCGTCGCCGAACCGCGCGGACCTGTGGCATCGCATCGACCGCACGCGCACCGCCCCCGTCGACTCGGACGACCCCGCGACCGGATGGGCCGAGTACGCGTTGCGGGCGCGCGTGATGTTCGTGCGCGTGTCGCCGACGGCGTGCGTGCCCGTCCTCGACGGCACGACGTTCGTCGAGTGGATCGAGCGCGGCCACGAGCTCGGGTGGCCCACGGAGGACGACCTCGCCGAGCATCTCACGACGCTGTTCCCACCCGTGCGCCCGCGGGGCTGGTTCGAGATCCGCACGGTCGACGCGCTGCCCGACGCGTGCTGGCCGCGCGCGGTCGAGCTGGCCGCCGCACTCGTGCTCGACGGACCGCAACGTCGCGCGTTCCTCGACAGCGGCGAGGTGCCCACATGCAACTGACGACCTCCGTCGTGGACGCGCTCACCGAGGGGCGGGCGCGCACGCTGGCCATCGTCGACCGCTTCGACGACGACTTCCTGCGCGCGCAGCACTCCCCGCTGATGTCGCCGCTCGTGTGGGACCTCGCGCACGTCGGCAACTACGAGGACCTGTGGCTCGTACGCGCATGCGGCGGCGACGCCGTGCGCGCCGACCTCGACGACATGTACGACGCGTTCCGCCACCCGCGCGCGGGGCGACCGGCGTTGCCGTTGCTGTCACCCTCACAGGCGCGCTCGTACATCGCCGAGGTACGCGAACGCGCGCTGGCACTGCTCGACGAGCCGACCTTCCTCCACCGCATGGTCGTGCAACACGAACATCAGCACGACGAGACCATGCTGGCAACGATCGCGCTCGCCGGTGTCGAC
>Ga0070741_10011083_pt1 | contig 16759 bp, 19 predicted proteins | sample Coa_R1_4_FD_66440 | JGI IMG/M metagenome (GOLD analysis project Ga0070741, IMG submission 66440) | Surface soil microbial communities from Centralia Pennsylvania, which are recovering from an underground coalmine fire - Coalmine... | ecosystem: Environmental > Terrestrial > Soil > Unclassified ...
TGTGCCTTTTCCGTCCGCTTTGTTACACGGTGGAGGCGCCGGCGGTTGCGGAAGAGTGTTGTAGCAGCAGACGCCGTCGATTTCGAGAGGGACATCGTCGGCTTCGGCTTGAAGATTTGTCGTGACAGCAGATTGATGGGTTGAAGCAAAGCTGTAGCTGCCGACTTCTTCGAGCAGACTGGTGGAGGTCGGGTTTCCAACGTCACTGGCACGAACATTGATCGTCAGAGTGCATGGGTTGCTTGCCGAGGGCACGGGTGGGCATCGGACACTGCCGGTTTCTGCCGTGCCCGTAAATCCTGGCGCTGATCCGAATTCCGGATAGGTGATGACATGCGGAAAACATGCTGACACGGAACAGAGATCGACACTCTGTGCCAGCCCGGCATAAAAAACCGGGTTATTGAGTGCTGTGTTCTCCATAGCGGCATAGTAGATGGTGTTCCCCATCTGCCAACGCGTCACATACTGAAGGTAGACGGAGCCGGGGATCTCAGTCGCTATCGTTGCGGGATTGGACAAGTCGACGATGTTTGTTGTCACCGTCAACATCCCGTTCGACAATGAAATCGAATTGGATAGGACGTCCATGCCCGGCACGTTTGTACCTCTGATCACCGGGAATAACCCATCGCCAAAAGCATCGGTCATGCCACGGACGGGCTTGTTCGATCGCCCGTTAACCTGAACTCCGTAGAGGCCCGGACCCGACGACTGGCGGGCCACCGTTATCACGCCTGCTCCAGCGTGATCTACGGTTTGGTTGTTATTCGGGGTGAATCCAGGCTGAGCTAGTCCGTTTGAAGTATCGTCGTAGACGATCTCTGCAGCGCCAGTCTTGTCGATTGTGATGTTGAAGAAATCTGCCAAGTTGCGATTGCCTTGGCTCTCAATACAGCCCGTGCCGGCGAGGCAAATGTCGTTGTAGTGCATGGGGTGTGGAGTCACTTTGACTTGCGAAACCGATGGCGCGGCGCCGGTCACGGCACCAGTCTTACCGACTGGATAAACGACCTGTGACATAAACACATCCCAAGCCTGGCCGGACGAGATGCTGGGATCCGCGGTCATGTTGGATCCGTACCAGACCACATCCGCGCGTCCTGCCCCGCCCGCTTTCACCCATGGAAATACGCTAACCATAGAAGGTGCGGAACTGACGCGCGTCGGAGTCGCCCACTGCGTCCAGCCGCTTGCCGCGCTGGCAACACTAATCCAGGTCTGTCTCTCGGAAGGCGTGTTGCTACGGCCGACCCACGTGACATAGAGATTCCGTGCGGAATCCATCGAAGACACCACGAAATTTGCCACGTCACCCGTGTTTGTAACATTATTGGCCACAACGATCAGTTTGCTCGTGTCGCCGCAGATTGTTTGCGCGCTTGTCGTCGGTACGTCGAGAAATGTCAATTTACCGGTCGCATCGGGATTGCGACCCAGGATGTCAACTCCCGAGCAGTAAGGCCATCGACTGTAAAGTGTTCTGCAGCCGCACCCACTGTGCCGATACAGCAACAGGCGCGCAGCGTCGCGCTGCTCGCATGTTCAACGTGTCTGAATATAGCCGCGGCTCCCGCGAACAACGCGCGCGCAAACACCGCAATCGGTCCAGCAGTTCCGTGCATCGCCAGGACTCGACACCAGTCATTCGAGAATCGTAGTCCCAGACCCTTGTCGTGAATCAACCCGCGGGCAGCATTGCCCGACATGTGGCGCGCGAAATGTCCCATGAACCCCAGTCGCAGGCCTGAGTTGAAATCGCAAGTTGAAGCGAAAAACCGAGGTGTATAATCACCGCCGTTTTTGGAACCCAAACGGTTGTTCCCATTCGCAAGAGCGTAGCGAAGAAGCGAAGATTTGAAAACGCCAGGACATGACGCGAGCAACGTGGCATCCGCGTTTGAAGCGAAGACGTACCATAAAGTTGATGTCCGTTTAATTCCGTTCCTTTTCCTTTGCTACATCTTAGCGTATCTCGACAGGGTCAATGTTGGTTTTGCGAAACTGCAAATGCTGAAAGATCTTTCAATGAGCGATGCGGGTTTCGCCACGGGGGCTGGTATTTTTTTTATAGGCTATTTCTTTTTTGAAGTCCCAAGCAATGTTCTTCTGAAGAAACTTGGGGCACGCATGTGGATTGCCAGAATCATGATCTCGTGGGGTGTGATATCCGCATGCATGATATTCGTAAAAGGTGAATGGTCCTTCTATAGCTTGCGTTTTCTTCTTGGTGTAGCAGAAGCAGGTTTCTTTCCCGGGATTATTTTTTATTTGACCTTGTGGTATCCGTCGCGGCTGCGTTCAACGCGTACTGCATGGTTCGTAGCGGCTATCTCAGTTTCGGGAGTGATCGGTAATCCCATCTCCGGCTGGATCATGGATACATTGTCAGGTGTCCTCAATCTTAGCGGATGGCAGTGGCTATTCTTGGCGGAGGGCATTCCCTCCGTTAGCGTAGGCATTTGGGTTATTTATTATCTGGACAGTAGCATTGAAGAATCCAAATGGCTTTTCGCTGAAGAAAAAGCACTACTCGCAAATAACCTTGTGGCAGAAGACAAGCATAAAACTGACCACAGACTGATTGATGCTTTCAAAAGTGGGAAAGTATGGGTTTTATGCGCCATCTATTTCACGCTGATGATCGGTTTGTACGGTATCGCTTTCTGGTTACCGACGATTGTGAAGGCATTCGGTATAAAAGGGTATTTCGGGGTCGGCCTGATTACTGCCATACCATATGGTGTGGCTGTTGTTGGGATGATTGCTCTTAGCCATCATTCAGATAAAACCGGAGAGCGGAGGCTGCATTATGTATTTAATGTTACTGCTGGAGCCACGGGACTAGTGTTAAGCGGGGCTTATGCGTCGAATCCTGTTCTGTCCATAATCTTTCTGTCCATAGGCACTCTTGGGGTTATTGGGTCCATGCCATTGTTCTGGCCGATACCGTCTGCATTCTTAGCCGGGACTGCTGCCGCAGCGGGCATTGGCATTGTAAATTCAGTCGGCAATTTGGGAGGTTATTTTGGGCCCAACATCCCCATATGGGCACGACTCATTTCTTCCGACCGATCTGCTTCTTTGTACATCATTGCAGGAGTCCTGATGATCGGGGCGTTTTTGACCTACTTCTTCGTACCCAAGACACTGCGTGTGAGAGTCGGCTATTAGTTCGCGTCTATGGGTGATCTCACCGAATTCCTGCTGAGTCCTCCAAAGCTCCGACTAGGTGCTACACTTTCGCATCTCGGCCCTTCGATGCGATGCGCAATAACGACTGGTCAGCCTCACACATGAAGTCCGGTAGCTCAATGTCGTCACACACCAGGCGTCAGAGCCAGTCGACTGCCCTTCTACCGTATGTTGAATGGGTGATAGGTTTTCTACAATGGCTGAAGGACTCTCAGGAAGATGAAGCCATCCTCGGGCGTGAAGCGATTCGCGAGGCTGTTAAGGATGGGGCATTACCGTCAGTATTTCTCCAAGCCGTTCATAGCCTACTCGAAATAGGTGTCGATCTTAGAAAGCCGCCGGCCGAACGCCATTACCCAGGCGCGTACGAACACCGGATCAAATCTATACAAACGATGTTGGCTGAGCTCAAGGAGGTAATCCGGCTACGAAAGGAAATCGCGGCGAGGTCGGCGAAGCTGAACCCAGACCTACTCAACGGTCGTTTACCGGCTAAAGTGTTACGCCATCTGTTGGGCAATGCCGGCGCATGGGAACCGATGTCTACAAGGAATATCAAGTTCATTCGGATACAATCCAGTAACGATTTAGCCTTTGCGAATCTCCTGTCAAATCATGAATTAATTTTATGGGAAAAACTTGTCTCTAAGAGGCAGACCCTACTTACGCGTAAATTCTTGCTCTTTTTCTTGTACAGGTATTTCACCTTGCGAACCGGTGCTGCACATGCGCAACAAATCGTTGATTTGGTGCATGCAGGCATCGGCATGGCGTTTGGCTCTAGGTCGGGTGAGCCGCCCATCATCAAAAGACTCAAGGCGGGCACGCAGCCTGCCCGACGCCGTGCTTCCGTCACGCTCGAGAATCTATACTCAGTCGCGTCGAGATTCCCTAGTGAGCACCGACATGCCGCGGAAGCTATCGAAGGGTGGGCACGGCGCGAAGCTAACAAAGGCCCATGGCAGTCGCACGACAAATCAACGACGTACGAATCAGAACCAGAGAGCGCGTTCTTTGAACAGTTCGACGCACTGATATTGGCCCTGGCAATATCTTCCGAGTAATTCCTTCTCGAACGTTTGCCTCCTTGCAAATGCCTCCCCAAAAAAAAGCTGTAGTTGCAAGGTCGGATTCACCTCACGATGTGCTAATGCTGGGGTATGGATGATCAGGGCAGCACTCCTACTGGGCGGGAGGCGAATCCAGAAAATAATCGTGAAGCGAACTCGGGCCAGAGGAACACGAATCCATCCGACGTCTCGGATATTCTCACCACCCGTGGGCGAGACCTACTTCGCCATTACTTAGATCCGAATAGCCCTGGGTTTCTCAACGCAACTAAGGCAGCCGAGTTGGCCCACTACAAGGGACAGCCTGGAAGCAACCAGCTTGCGGTCCAGGGCTACCGCACGATTCGCCGAGCATCCGATTCTGGTCTACTGCGGGAGATCCTAAACCAGGCGGGCTGCACCATGGAGAGCGCCGCTCGCCACTTGGCGGCTTGCATGGATGCGAAGACCCGATCCGTATTCTGTTTTCAGGGAGAAGTCGTGGAGGGCCCGGAGCAGGACGACTTTCGCCTCCAGTTCGAGGCAACTAGGTTCGTGTTTAGTCTTCATGAAAAATGTGACCGCGCAACTGCTACGCACGTGGCGGATGGTCACGACGATCCGGGATACAGAAACTGTCAGGAAATGTCAGACGCACAGCAGCAGGCGATGGACCTCTTAAGCAATTGTAGCCCGGCTGATCGAGCCTCCCTACGCGATGTACTGGAATGTGACGCAACCTTGGCGAAGGCGCAGGCAGAGGGGCAGCACAAGGTCGAGTCGGACAAGTCGGACTATGAGCCACCATCGGATAGTGGTCCACACAAGGCGTGAAGCGGCGCTTGCGCGACTCAGCCCGCGTCTCAGGCAAGCCTATGAGCAGCATGTCGTCAGTGCTACTGAAATCGGGAAACACATCAAGCGAGCTTGCTGGAACATTGACTATGAGCGCCAGCCCGTTTCTTTCACTCGGTTCATCAAGGACGACTTCTATCTGGGGCGTACACTCGGCCGATCACTGTCGCCGAAGCTAATTGCGGATGGAGAAGAATTTTTTTCCGGAGGTTGGGTCGAGGCGGTGTTAACCGGCGCGGTTGGCTACGGTAAGTCAACGTGGGCTGTGAGCACGATGTTGTATGACATCTATCGCATGAGTTGTCTGCATGATCCAGCCGGTGCCTATGGCATGACGCCGAGCACGGAGTTCGGCTTCGTAAATGTCTCCACGACGCTGCGCCAAGCCAAAGGTGGTTTCTTCAAACGCCTATACGAAATTGCTGCGCGCTCACCGTACTTCAGCAGCGCTTTCCCATACAACCGGCGTATTAAGTCGTGCCTGGAATTTCCAAAAGGCTTGCGCGCCTATTCGGTCGTGAGCAATGTGCAGGCAGCGCTAGGTGACAATGTATTCTGCGCCTGCTTTGACGAAGTAAATTTCTGGCCGATTGTTGAGCGCTCCAGGCGACACGTACCTGGCGGTGACTCGACCTACGACGCAGTCGCAGCGGTCTATAACAAGATGCACCAGCGCCTGCGCTCACGCCTAAACCAGCTGGGCAAGGTACCGGGGCATATATTTCTTCTTTCTTCCTGTCGTTATCCGAACGATTTCACCGAACGGAAGTTAGAACAAGCGCGCGAAGAAGCGGTACGTGGTGAGCACTTCATCTTCACTCGCCGATATGCGTTGTGGGAGACAAGCCCGCCTGGAAAGTTCATGCCCGAGACCTTTCGGGTCGAAGTAGGCGATCACTACCGCCGTTCGCGCGTGCTCTCCGGCCAGGAGGTCGACGTCAATCAGGATAACGTAATTGAAGTTCCAGTCGACTTGGCGCGGGACTTCCAACGCGATCCGGATGGCTGCGTCCGTGATTTCGCCGGCATCAGCACACTTTCCATTCGGCCCTTTATTCATCGACGCGAAAAGATCGAACGAATGTTTGCGCTGGGCGAAGCTGCTGGACTGCAGCACCCCTTTAGTGCGCAGGATGTAACGCTCCAACAGCCGGATCCGACGGTCGAGCGGTTGTTAGGTGAGCACCTGCACTGGGTTACACGGCCGAAGCGCGGTTCTTATGGATGTGAGATCGTAGGGCGCGATGGTCGGGTGGTGATGGACAAGGTGCTTTTCCCTGCACTCTACTTCGCGCATGTCGACTTGTCCAAATCGGCTGACGCTAGCGGCCTAGTTGTGGCGCATCCGATTGGCTACCGTAAGCTCATGCGATTCGAGCCCAGTCAGATGAAACACATCGAGGAAAGCAAACCGGTTATTCGCGTCGACCTTGTGTTACGTATCGTGGCACCGCGTGGGGGAGAAATCGACGTTCCTCGCATCCGCGACATCATTTATGAGCTTTCTTCCTTTGGGATGGAGTTCGGCAGGATCAGCTTCGATGCTTTCGGCTCTCAGGAATCGATCAAAAGCATGAAGGATTTAGGTTTCAGTGCCGAGCTCTTCAGCACCGACCGGGATATGAGTGCTTATGAGCAGCTGCGCAGCGCGCTTTATGACGAGCGGCTGTTGTGCTATCGAGTGCCGCGGCTGCAGCACGAATTGAGCCAGTTGGAGTTCACCGGCCAGCGGGTTGACCATCCCGCGACTTGCGACGGATCAAAGGATTTGTGCGACGGGCTCGCCGGTGTGGTACATCACATTGAGGATAGTTGGTCTGGCGGGATGGGAATGCAGGATCCTTTTCTCTTCAAAGAGATTTGCGGGACTAACGATGCGCAACAGGAGCTTGACGCGATATCTCGAAGGATCGCGAAAGGAGAAGCGGTTAGCGAACAAGAGATCGATAAGTGGTTGTTCGGTGTTGACGGAATGCCACCCGAAGAACCTTAGCAAATCTTAGCTTTTGAACACTACGTTTGGGCCGACCCAGGTCGGCATACTCAGACCTTTGATATCCATGTGCAGTAGCAACCGGAGCGATCCCGAGAGGGGTTCGGGTTGTGATTTTCGGTTTTTAATCCGCTCGCGCTCGCGCGCGGGATGGCCGTGGAAAACGGGCTGCACTTAATACTATGTCTTCTATTTATGGCAAGTGCCCTGTTTGCGCATCGTGCAACTAGGTTGCACTTTAGAACCCATCGACCTGAGTGTTTGTTTAGGACGGCGGTCATCTTGTTGCTGTTGACGAGCTGAGCGTTGCGGGAGTAAGTTGAGAGTGGCATCAAGAGCCGCCTCGCAAAAAAGGGGCGCGCCAACCGACCAGAGATCGGCGCGGTGGTTAGGGCTGCAAGGCCCGATGTGGCGGCAATAATGCCGCAATGATGATCTCCTTGGACCGCCTTGATGCTCGAGGCGGATTTTTATTGCGTGCGGCTCCTGATCGCTGCAAAGCGACAGAGCGGCTGTCTTTCGGCCGTTTGACGCTAGGTTGCAAAGTAAAGGAGGACATGTGATCAGCCGCAGACAATTTGTGAACTTTCTCTCAGCACTGCCGCTCGTTGGCAACGGATTGGTTAAATACGAGCAGCAGCACATTCATTTCTCGGTACAAGAGTCTAAGGAACTGGCCTGGGGGTACTTTGCCAGCAACTTGGCTGATGCCCTCGCAGATCTCGATGAAGATGAGTTTTTGATTCTCACGATAAAGGAAAATTTTCGTTACGTGCAGTTTGCCGCGCAAGGCAAATTCGGCTTGAGGGCCGAGGCACGATCCAATGCATATGAATATTGCGGCAACGCTTTATCAAAACAAGCCTGCGCGAAGCTATTGGACTGGGGTTGGAAAGCTCCGAACCAGCGGCCCGACAACGAGGATGACAAAATACGATATCCAGACGGCTCGCCTAACTATTTCCTAGACGTTGCCGCTCCGGTCCCGTACGCATCTGTCGCCGACTTGGCTGTGAATACATTGCGCAATGTGTTCGGAGCTCAGCACCCGGGAGTGCTCGAATACAAGTCCTTTGCCAAAGATGGCGGAGACATTCGATTCCCACATTTGCGAATTAAACGCGAGTTAATGGGCTACCGCCAAAAAACAATCCAAAAGGTGGAGTTACATCGAGGGCAGTCGGGGCTCCTCTTATAGGGCCATTGGCGACGCGCAGTAACACAACGTCGGTCAGAGCGAACCGCGGTCGAATGCGCCTCGATGGAGTACGTCTCGGCACGCCGGGTCAGACTGACGTTGGCCGCACAGTTCGGGCTTACCGTCCCGAACACAGGTGGCAAAGGCTACTCAGCGCCGCCGATGGGTTGGCAGCACAAGCATGAAACCAGCGCAGAATCCCAAGAGTACCAGCACAATCGTCAGTCGGGACATGCTGATGTCGGAGGTATGCCAGCCTAGTGGATGTGTGAAGTAGGTGCGGGCAGTCTGCCCAAAGCTGAAAAATGCCAATACCGCGACCAGCAGCCCTACGAATGCTCCGCCGATACCGCCCTCCATTGCGCGAAAGGTACTTCCTTCGTCCGCCCGCCAGGAGGTAGCGACCTTGAGTGCTCGATACGCGAGCCAAGCGGCTATGGCTGCGAACACCGCGGAAGAGGCTCTGAAGTGATCGGGCGTTATTGCAAGGACGCTGACAGCGCGACCGGCCAAGCCGGCGAAGCATAGACCGGCGACACCACCAAGAATTGCAACCATCCAGCGGTCTGCTTTCACGGGGTCGGATTTTACGACGATGTGGCGTATCGGCGAGCAATCTTCAACCCGCCTGCACTCGTCAGCACTTCTGCCGGGTCCAGGTATTCTACCCGTCAGAGGCCAAGTTTCATCAACACCGGAAGCACGATGCCGAAAGCGGCGACCCCGAGGGTGAGCAGTGCGACGTAATCTCCGACATGTCCGCTGTGCACCTGCTGCAATCCACTGATGAGGCCCCGCACCGGCTTGAAGACGATGTATTCGCGTCGCCAGTAACGCGAGAGGGAAAGCGCGGCCAGCGCCAGCGCCAGCCCCGTAGCTACGACGCCGCGCAACACGCTGGACATCGGAAACACGTGCTCTACAGGAGGTGGGTTTACGGGAATGGAAGCGTGGTCGAGCACGATGGCCTGATATCCAGCCGCATCGGCCATGCGCGTCGCCGCGGTCTGGGCCACTCCGCGTACTCCTGGAGTGACCCCCACCGCGAGCGCTAGCGCTGCTAACACAGCAGCGGGACCGAAAAGCTGTGGCGGGACCCCACGCCGCGAAGGTGTTGTCTCTGGCTTGTCGGCGATCTCCTTTGAGCCACGTGCGCTTTTTTGACGCGTTCCCCATCCCCGGAAGACACGCGCTCCTACCCGGAAGACGGCCCCGGCCGTAAGAACCGCGGATACCAGGAATACGACCCAAACCCAGCCCTGGCCGGCTTTTTCGCCGGCATCTTCGATCGCAGCCTCCCCAAGGAAAGTAGCGAAAGGCGGAAGCCCTGCCAGACCCAATCCCGCAAACACCCACACACCAGCCGTGACGTGCAGCCTGCGCGCGTGTCCGTGCAACCGAAGCTCATCAACCGTCGCATACCGGTGCAGCAGGATCCCGGCCACGATGAACAGCGCCGATTTCACCAGACCGTGGCCAATCACATACAGCGCGACTCCTGCCAGCGCAGCCGGTTTCAGCAACGCAAACCCGATCAGCATCAGCCCCATGTGACTGATCGTCGAGTATGCCAGCAGCCGCTTGATGTGTTGTTGTGCGAAGCACATCATCCCCCCGACCGCCGCGGTAATCGTCCCCACACTCAGCAGCAGCGATGTCAGCGCCATACGATGCGGGGCAAACGGTCCATCCATGTCACTCCAGTAGACTCGCGCCACCGCGTACAGCCCAAGCTCCACCATCACTCCAGAAAAAAGAATGCAAACCGGTGTCGGGGCCACTGCATGCGCATCGGCCAGCCAAAAGTGAAACGGCACGATCGCCGCCTTCACAAAGAACCCAGCCATGATGAAGACGAAAGCGACGATGACGATGGGGCTGCTGTCGCTGCCGAGAGCACGCCCGATCTGTGCCAGGTTCAATGCGCCGGTGTGCCCGTATAAAACCGCAATGCCCGTCAGAACAATGAACGCACCAACCGTATTGGTGATCGCGAAATTGAGAGCGCCTTGTAGCGGACCCACTTCTTCAATCTTGTACCCGCATAGTGCGTATGCCGCCGCACTCATCAGTTCGAACCACACGAACAAATTGAACAAATCACCCGTGAGGCTGAACCCGCACATGGCAGCCAGAAAAACCAACATCAGGGCGTGGAAGAGTGTGCCTACGCTTTCGAAGTATCTCCAGGAAAAGACGAACGCCGACAGCACCAGCAAGCTCGCGAACGATGCCAGCCCAGCGCCGACTGGATCGATGGCGAACGAGATTCCCAGTGCCACGCCCGAGCGCGGCGTCCACCCGCCGAACCAGTACAGTATCGGCTGTCTGGCTGCGGCGTTCATCAGATCGAGAGAAATCCCCAATACCGCGGCACTCACCAGGATCGAGACAATGTCTGCCAGGCGCCGCGGCGTGAATTTGTTCAAGCCGGCCAGGATGCCGGCGGCAGCCAGCGGAATCACGACCGGCAGTGGAGCTAGCTGAGTGGTCATCCGCGCAGTTCCTGTAGCTTATCGGGATTGAGCGTACGGAAGCGTTTCTGCGCCTGGACCGCGAGAGCCAGTAACAGTGCGGCGACGGTCGCTTCCACTACGATATCGGTGAGCATGAGCGCTTGGACCACCGGGTCCACTGCAGGTGTACCGACCTTCACGCCGGCAAATACAGGCGCCACACCCCCAACTTTGTAGCCGATCGCCAGCAGCAGCACATACGTCGACGACTGCACAATCACCAGACACATGATCAGGTGGACGAAGTTCTTGCTCGTCACAACGCCATAGAGCCCGATGATGAACAGCCACGCCGCGATCGCAAACGGAAGGAGACTCATTGTTTGCTCCTCAGCCTGAGTGACAACGCCTGCTCCAGGAACGAGTGCATCAGCAATACGAAGCCGCCGGCAACCTCAAGGCCCACGCCCGCACTGATCACGGCGATGGTTCCCGCCGAGTTGATGTTTCCTGTTGTCCCGAGAGGCAGCACGTTCTGCAGGAAAAGACCGCCCCCAGCCATCCCTGCTAATCCGACGGCGACGTACGCACACGCGCCAATGGCTTCGCCTATTTCAACCACCGTATGCGACGCAACTCTTTGGAACGTTTTGTAATCGCCGGCCAAGTAGACCAGCAAAGGAGCGGTAGCCAGGATGACGCCGCCCTGAAATCCTCCTCCCGGAGACAACTGCCCATGCGTGACGATATAAATTCCGAACGCCACCAGCGGCCCGACTAGCGCGAGCGTCATCACTTTGGTGGCGTCGCTTGGCTCGGGCGCGTCGCGTCCGAGACTCTCATCATTCTTAGCCATGTTGTCCTGTTCATCCTTCGCCTCTTCGGGTTGCTGGCGCAACAGCAGCGTCACTCCAATCACGGAAATGAATAGGATGAATTCTTCGCCAAGAGTGTCAAAGCCGCGGTAGTCGAAGTTGACGGCAGTCACCAGGTCGGTTGCGTGCCGTTCAAAAACTCCGACCTGATTGATCACATCGCCGTATGGTCCTTGATAGTGGCCGAATCGCGGTAGCCCTCGAGCCGCCCACAAATACACGAAAAATACGGCCAGAGCTGATCCCACAAACAGCACGGAGCGCACCCGCCGGCTCATGCGGCCTCCTCGTTCTCTTTTCGCTTTGCGTTCTGCTGGTCACTAATCCTGGCGATATCCACATTCAAGCGAACCTTGGCCAGGGTGAGCAAAAACATCAGTGGTAGGGCAACTGCGCCTATTACGATCTGCGACAGCGCAACATCGGGCGCCTGAAAGATGAAGAACATCAGCGCCAACAGCAGCCCGAAGAAGCTTATGCCGATCACCTGAGACGTCGGATCGCGCGTCAACACCACGGCTGTGCCCGCAGCCGCCACCATCACCAGGATTGCGATCTGCAGAATGAGCAACTTATTCGTTCTCCTTTCGCTGACGCTCCGCCTCGGTATCGCCGCGACCTCGGGTGCCCGGGATTTGTTCGTGCGGGTCCGATGACCAATGCCCCAGCGTACGGACGCGAGCGGCTCGGGCAGTGGCATGGGTCACGATCGCGTTAATCAGCAGCAGCACCACGCACGTCAGAATTGTCTTCACCGTGGCCTGGCCCCACCCTTCTTCGATGACAACCGCCAGAAGAATGGAGAATGCAGAAATCGCAGTGACATTCGACAGGTAATGAATTCGCTGGTAAAAATTCGGCATTACAATTATGGCAATGCACGACAGCCACGTGTTCAGCACTGCAATCCCCAGAAACACTTCGACTGCGATGGTGGCAGCGCTCACAACCACCTCTCGAGGAAACGTACGAACACCAGGCCACCACCGAAAGCCAGCAGGGACATGGTGAGTCCAAGATCGTAAAAGTTAGGATTTCCGAATCCCTGCGCCAGCAGCAGAAGAATCAATGAGGTGAGGATTCCTGCCATTTCCAACCCGACCATGCGATCGATCGGAGTGCCGCGAAAACAAGCGATGCCGCAGGGTGCCATCGCGAACACCAGCGCAGTCGCCGCGATCAACCAGGTATTCACGCCTGCGGTACCTCCTCAACCCCGTGTGTCTTCGCGCCAAGGCGTTGCGCGATAAGTGGGACGCCCGTTGGTGATACCTCGTGTACAAGCATGCAACCTTTCTCATGATCGATTCCAAGCACGATGGACGTTGGCGGAATCGTCATGTAGGCGATCATAAGCGTCCTTCGCGCCCAGCTCTCGGCATCGTCGCCGCCGGTGATCATCGGAACGGACACCAGCTGCGCCTCGGATTTCTTTCCTGCCAGATGCTTTACCAGCGCAACGATGATCTGCCAGGTTCCTTCGAGCGCATACCACGCCTCCCAAAAAATGAGCGGTAACCATTCGAGCCGTGGCTTGAACTTGGCGAATTCAGTGGATTTGATGGTTGCGTCCGCGACCGCGGCGATGAGCGCCGCGATGATCCCGCCGATGATCTCCTGGCGCTTGGTCATGCTGACGAACAGCATCCAGAGGCCGAATAGGATGATCCACTCCACGGCCGAATCTTTCACAGCGGCGAAGGCACCGCGCCCGGACGATTTATGCGAGCGAGCCATCTGCAGCGTAGGAGAGTAGAGGTTGGGCGCAGGTTGCCCTGTGCGGCGGTGGTTGCTACGTCATCAGGCGCGCCAGGCGCATCCAACAGCTGAGACGAGACCCGCGGCTCGTTCCCGCAACCCTCACGGCTCTGTCAATCGTCCTTTTCGATGGCGTACGTTGATAAACCGGCAGCGACCGGAGCGACAAAGCGCGCCGTTGCGCTGGTCCTCACCTTTACCGCCGGTTATGTCGACATTATTGGATACCTTGGCATTTACAAGCTCTTCACTGCGAACATGACGGGCAATACGGTGCACCTGGCCCGCGACCTCGGCCAGGGGAACTGGGCCGAGGCCATGCTCGCCGGCTACGTCTTGCTGGCTTTCGTCGCGGGATCACTGGCCGGACGCATCACCGTTGAAATCGGCGCACGCCATCGCATCAGGAGCATCGCGTCGTTGACTCTGTTTGCCGAGGCCGCCTTGATCGCGCTGGTCATAGCTGTGTCACTGCTTCCGGAAGTGAACAAGGGAGTGATGCCGCTGCTGGTGCTCTTAGCCGCAGCCATGGGACTACAGACCGCTACCCTGACCAGAATCGGCCCGCTGACGGTGCACACGACATTCGTCACCGGCATGATCAACAAGTTTGCGCAACTGCTCTCACATGCCCTGTTCTTGAGCTACGACCGTCTGTTTGGCGCGAAAGATTGCGTTGAGAAGCAACAAACCGCTGCTCGGCAGACTATCTTTGTCTTGTCGATTTGGATCTTGTACTGCTCCGGCGCGTTCGCAGGAGCACGTGTGGACACGAAATTTGGATTACCAGCCCTCGCCCTACCTGTCCTGCTTCTCGTCAGTACGATCGTCGTAGATCAAATTCAGCCGCTGGCACTCCAGGAGGAGCGCGATCAGGCCTGAAGGACCTCAGGCCCTCGTCAGCTGCGGAATCACATTACCATCCCGCCGTCTTTTTCTCCGGCTTCGCTGGGTCTTTCGCGTACACCCGGCAACACCTCCCGCAAGCTCCACTCGATGCGTTTCACAGCTTCGCGGATTTCCGCAATCGCGTTCGCGTCTGCGATCGATAGCGCTGACCGGCCTACGATGACCTGAAGCGCGTTCCGCGTGTGGTGATTCATCTCAGCGATGACTCCCAACAGCTTCTGATTGCGTTCAAGCTCTCTCTCGTGACGTAGCTGCTGCGCCAGCACGAGAATGAAGACGAGGACACTCAGCACAAAGTTGTCTATCAGCGTTTCTTCACGCCGCAGCCCGAGACGCGAGAAGAGCCAGTCGATCACCAGCATCGCCGCAAATGCAATGACAGCGGATCCAATCGCCCACGCGTATCGGAATGCCGGGGCAGCACGGGCCGGCATCTTCGAAGGGGTTGGTGTTTGGGTTGTCATTCCGTCTTTCTACCGGCGTCTCGGTCGAACTCCGCTGGCGCGTGAAAGTTGCGCAAAGAGCGACTATAGGCGTGGAAAAACGGAATAACAATAAAACGTCTGTCAAGTTTTGTAGACGTCAGAAATTGGCGTTGGCAGGACGGTTGCCCCACCCTCGCTTGCAGTTGGCGTGGGCCCGACGCTACGACTCCTATCCGCCTGCAATCGCTCCGATGATCAGAAACGGCTCCGCGCCCGAGGCGATCACGTCGGGCAGCGGAGCGTCGGGGGACTCATGCGACCAGTCGTCTTCGCATGCATAAAAACGCAGGAATGGGCGCCGTTTTTGCGTCACCTGGTCCCGTATCGTCCCCCGCAGCATCGGATATTTCGCTTCCAGCGCGTCCAGCACTGTGCGCTGCGTAACCTGACCGCTGACCTCGAGCTGTATCTCGCTGTCCACGTGCGCCAGGGACCGCAAATGCGCCGGAAGTATCACGCGAATCATGGCAGCGTCTGCGCTTCGACCGAAAGCACCGCCGGCAGATCCCGGACTATCGGAGTCCACGAGTCGCCGGCATTCGCTGACGCGTACACCTGTCCGCCGGTGGTTCCGAAGTACACGCCACAGGGATCCATCTGATCGACAGACATCGCGTCGCGAAGCACGTTTACGTAGCAATCGTTCTGCGGCAGACCCTTCGTGAGTGCCTCCCATTCATTGCCGCCTTTGCGGCTGCGATAGACACGCAGCTTCCCTTCCGGCGGAAAGTGCTCGCTGTCGCTTTTGATGGGCACCACATAGATCGTCTCCGGCTCATGTGCGTGAATATCGATCACAAACCCGAAATCCGTCGGCAGGTTTCCGCTGACCTCATGCCAGGACTCGCCGGCATCATCGCTGCGCATGACGTCCCAATGCTTCTGCATGAACAACACACCCGGACGCGCTGGGTGCATCGAGACATGATGAACGCAGTGTCCGACCTCAGCCGTGGGATCTGGAATGTACTGCGAGTGCAATCCGCGGTTGATCGGCTTCCAGGTGGTCCCGCCATCGTCGGTCCGGAAAGCCCCCGCGGCTGAAATCGCAATAAACATTCGTTTCGAATTCTTCGGATCCAGCAGGATGGTGTGCAGACACATCCCGCCCGCCCCTGGTTGCCACTTTGGACCCGAACCGTGACCGCGAAGTCCGGGCATCTCCTGCCAGTTCTGACCACCGTCAGTAGTGCGGAAGATTGCAGCATCTTCCACTCCGGCATACACCGTGTCGGGATCGTTCAGCGAGGGCTCGAGATGCCATACGCGCTTAAATTCCCACGGGTGCGCAGTTCCGTCGTACCACTGGTGCGTTCCCGGGACTCCGTCGTACGTGAACTTGTTACCGACCGGCTCCCACGTCTTCCCGCCATCGCTCGAACGCTGGATCAACTGCCCGAACCAGCCGCTCGACTGGGATGCGTAGATTCGGTTCGGATCGGCAGGCGACGCTTTTAAATGATAGAGCTCCCACCCGGCGAAGTGCGGCCCGCTGACCTCCCACTTGTCGCGCTTCCCGTCAGCCGTGAGAATAAAAGCTCCTTTGCGGGTTCCGACCAGTACGCGTACTTTGCTCATGCTGATTTCCTGCCTTTCGCGAGCTGTTCGGCCTCGCCGCGCAACCGCTCCTCCTGCGCGCGCAGCTCAGGAGTGAGGTTTTCTCCGAAATCCTCGGCCTCGAATAGCGGTCGAACCTCGAGTTCAGCGCCTGGTCCGAAAGGACTGCGCTTTAACCAGTCGATCGCGTCCTGCATCGACTTCACTCGCCACAACCAAAAGCCTGCGACCAATTCATTGCTATTGCCGAACGGGCCGTCGCTGACGATCGGTTTTCCGACCTCGGAGAACGTCACCCGCACGCCTTTCGAACTGGCTTGCAGGCCCTCGCCGGCGAGCATCACGCCCGCCTTTACAAGCTCCTCGTTGAATTTACCCATTGCGGTGAGGATCTTTCCGTCCGGAAGCACGCCCGCCTCCGAATCTTTG
>Ga0070741_10011085_pt1 | contig 16755 bp, 5 predicted proteins | sample Coa_R1_4_FD_66440 | JGI IMG/M metagenome (GOLD analysis project Ga0070741, IMG submission 66440) | Surface soil microbial communities from Centralia Pennsylvania, which are recovering from an underground coalmine fire - Coalmine... | ecosystem: Environmental > Terrestrial > Soil > Unclassified ...
CTGGGAGCCGACATTCCGCAGCGTCCTCAGATCGTGCGTCGTATCGAGGAGACGGTCAGCGAGGAAGGCGAGGTGCTGGATACCGCCAGCCCCGCGCTACGCAAGCTGCGTTTTGATATTCGCGGCGCCAATCAGCGTCTTCAGGAGCGACTGCGCACGCTGGTCCACGATTTTGGCTCCGCCTTGCAAGAGCCAATTATCACAATGCGCAATGATCGCTATGTCGTCCCTGTGCGGTCGGAGAGCCGCAGCCATGTGCGCGGTATCGTTCACGACCAGTCATCCAGCGGCGCCACCGTCTTTATCGAGCCGCTCGTCGTTGTTGAGCTGAATAACAAGATACGTGAGCTACAGATCGAGGAGCGCCAGGAGGTTGAACGTATCCTGCGCGTCCTCTCCGAAGAAATTGGCAACGAGGCCGAATCGCTCAAGGTCGCGGTAGAGCTGCTGGCCGAGTTTGATCTGCACATGGCAAAAGCTCGTTACGCTCGTATGACGCGCGCTACTGAACCCCGGCTCAATGATCAGGGCCGGATTGAGCTGCGCAACGCGCGCCATCCCTTGTTGACCGGCAAGGTCGTCCCGATCAATTTTCATCTCGGGCGCGACTTCTTTATGGTGGTCGTCACCGGTCCGAATACCGGCGGTAAGACGGTCGCGCTAAAAACGGTCGGGCTGCTTACGCTCATGGCCCAGGCGGGTCTGCATATCCCGGCGGAGGAGCAGTCGGAGATCGCTATTTTCGAGGAGATTTTCGCCGACATCGGCGACGAGCAGAGCATTGAGCAGAGCCTGAGCACCTTCTCATCTCACCTCACCCGTATTATTGATATCCTGCGCCATGTTGATGCTGAGCGGCAGCGCGGCGTACCGGATATACGCGGCAAGATGTCGGAGACGCTGGTGAAAAAGCGGGAAAAGGAGCTATCGAGCTACCTGGTATTGTTTGATGAGCTGGGAGCAGGCACCGATCCAAGCGAAGGCTCGGCCCTGGCCCGCGCCATCCTCACATTCCTGCTTGAGCGCCATGTGACGGCGGTTGCCACGACCCATTACTCCGAGCTTAAAGCTTTTGCCCACGAGCAGCCAGGGGTGGTCAATGCCTCGGTCGAGTTCGACATTGAGACGCTCTCGCCAACGTACAAGCTGAGCATTGGCCTGCCCGGACGCAGTAATGCCCTGGCAATCGCTAATCGTCTGGGACTGGATGAGCGCATTATCGAACGGGCGCGCGAATTTCTGGGCAGCGCCGGCGTACGGATGGAGAATCTGCTGGAAGGGCTGCAATCCGAGCGTAAGGCGGTGGATGATGAGCGTTATCGTTTGAGCATGGAGCGGGCCGAGGCCGAGTACCAGCGTCGCCAGCTAGAGGAAGAGCGTCACAAGCTCGAAGCGCAACGCGTGCAGATCCTCAACGATGCGCGTGCGCAGGCCAGGCGCGAACTGGAGCAGGTTCAGGTCGAGCTGGCTAAGGTCAAAATTGCTGTACAACCTGGCAATCTGACGCGCGAGCGATTAAGCGAGGCTCGTCAGAAGGCTCGTCAACTCGAAGAGAAAGTGGTCACAATTCCCGAGCCGCGTCGCGTCCGGCATGTCGAGCCTCAGCAGGAACGGCTGGATGGCCCCATTCAGGTGGGTGATACCGTGCGCGTTCTGACCTTTAACCAGAACGCCGAGGTTGTGGGCCTCTCAACCGACCAGGGCGAGGCCGAGGTGCAGATGGGCGCGTTACGATTCAGGGTCAACGTGGACAACCTTGAGCGCCTGAGCAAGCGCAAAGCGGCTGCGGCTGAACGGTCCGCCGATATCGTCATCCCGCGCCTGGAGGAGCGACCGGCTGTTGCCAGGGAGCTTGATATGCGTGGCTGGCGCGTCGAGCAGGCGCTTGAGGAGCTGGAAACATACCTTAATGACGCCTCTCTATCTGGTATGGCCTCAGTGCGCATCGTGCATGGCAAAGGCACCGGAGCTTTACGGGCCGCTATTCGCGAGCAGTTAGCCCGTCATCCCCTGGTGAAATCGTTCGCGTCCGCGCCTCCGCAGGAAGGGGGAGACGGCGTAACGGTGATCAAGCTGAGCGCATAGTTTCGACGCACTCAAACAAGAAGAGGTCCTTCACGGCTCAAGACACCTGTGAGAGATGTCTTGAGCCGCTCACACTTAACTCTGCCAGCTCGACTTGGCTTCGCGTAGCTGTTCGGGGGTCAAGATTCTGAAGAGGATCAGGAGGTTCTCCAGATCGTACTCCAGGCCTATCGCGTGCAGCTCCTGGCGGATACGACCGAGGGCGCTGATCTGCGTGGTGGTAATCAGGCCAAAGCTCACAAGGCTCGCAGCTAATAGCTGGTCAGGCGTAAGCAATTTAAACATAAGCAATATTTCACCCAACTGGTAATTCAAATCCACTCCACACAACATTCTTTGAATATTTTCTGCCACTTCTAACCGGCTTTGCGGCACGAGATGGCCCGCGATCAGCACGCTGCCGAGTGAGCGAGTAGCACGTCCGTTCAGCACCTGCGGCTGAATCGCCTGTGGTGGTTGAGCCGCAGGCGGCATCGGCGGCAGGCTTTGCATGATATCTATGAGCAAAGAATTGTTCTGCACCTCGTCCGTCTCTACAGCATCGTTCTTGGGAGACCGATCCTGCGCCTGCTCCGACTTTTGCTCCACCAGAACGTGCTTGCTGATTCTCTTTCGCTCATCAATTTTCTGGTGTGATAACACATCCGTGATCTTCTCCTTCTCCTCAGCATGAGGCGGGATCGGAGTCAGCGCCTGCCGTTTAACCGTTGGAGCCGGCGCGCCATGATAAGGGGAGGAAGCGGACGTTGGCTTTGAGGTTGCGATTGATGATAACGGCGGCAACGGCGCCGATGGTTGCCCATAATTAGAGCGCGAAAGCACATCAGGCCGCCTCAGGCTATCTGTACTTGTCTGCCCGCCTGCTCGCTCACCGGGTAGATCCTGGATGGGCGATGCGCGCAAGGGTATTGAGCTAAAGTTATCGCCGTGTTGCGCTGGGCGGGTCGCCGGGGCCGGAGGAGTGTAATTCGCCCTATCAGGATTGTAGGGAGAATGTCCGTTTCCCCGGTAGGATGTCTGGGAGCCGGCCTGCTGCCCGAACTGGGTACTTTCAGGGAGGGGATAGGGCGCGCCATGATTAGTATACTCCCTGGTAGACGGTTTGTGCTCCTGGACCATACGCGAAAGCTGCGCCAGGCTGGACTCCGTTTGCCCATTTGCCAGACGCTGTAAAGCGGGTGTCTCAGTAGTAGCGGAATTGACGGACATGGCCGGTTGAGTTGAATTGTGGGTATCTATTCTATTAGCATCTGTATTATTATTATCTGGCATTGTTGCTGAACTCGATTTTCCTTGTGAACTCCAGGTGCGTTGATTGGGATAAAGAACAGCCCGAATCTTCTCCACGTAAGACGGTTTTCCCGCTCCCGTTGTTCCCTTGCCTGTACCTGAAGGAGGTGCAGCAGGGGGCGCGGGCACGCCTGTCCTTGTAGAGGCCGTAGAGGGGGGAGGCATAGGCTGGCTGTCCATATTCTGGGTAAAAGGGGCGCGCAGCGGCCTCTGATTTCCTGAGAGGGGGGGGCTATCAGGTGGAAATTCGGGCTGGTATGTCATCCCATTCCTGGGTGGTAATGGACTGGTGGTCATAGATGATGTCCAGGGAGCGGCGTTTTGGGCTATGGGGGGGGATGAGAGCGGCATCGTCGGTATCGGCACAGTCGCTTTGGAAAGCTGCTGAGAGGTAGGAGCAGGAGCAGTGGCAGTCGGGACGCGTGAGCGTACTAGCTCGATAAGACGCATCACTCCCTGCACCCCATCAACTTCCGTGTCCGCCATGGCCTCCGATGCGCGTTCTTCGGGATCAAAGGGACCATAGCCCGCGAGGTTGGAGCAGCGGAAAGATATTACCTGAATCCCGCGTCCCCGCCGCTGCGTCTCTAAAGCTACCCAGAACTCATGTCGTGATGTTGCCGCCTGGGCAAGATTGATAAGAACGAGTTGTATCGAATTGCGTGCAATAACATCGAAGACTTCTACTGCGGTCCGCGCCGTGTGACACTCGTAGCCTGCAAGCTGAAATTCGCTTGTCAGGAGTGCTGCCATCTGTTGGTCACGCTCAAAGAAAAGTACCTGTGGACCGCTCGTGCTAATATTCATGCCAACTTCACCCCCGGTTCATTGCACGTATTCTACTTCGATCCCGCATTCCTGAGCGAAGCTAGACGCGATAGCGGCGTTGGAATGCGGAAGGTTTTCAGGTAGATTGAGCCTGCAAGGGAGCCGTTATTCCTCTTTAGATCCGTTCCTGCTACCCATCTATCTGCGCGTCGTTCCTGCTGTTCGAAAGCTTATCAATACTGCGCTAGTATAGCATATATTCCCACAAATTTCATAGCAAATGTGACTATTGAGGCAGAAGTTTTGCAAATCAGTCGCCAACTGGACCTTCTCTCGAATAGCTATCTATCATGGAAGCATTCGGATGCGCATACAGGCTATAGGCCAGCCAGGTTGGATCGCCCTCGCGCCTGGCTTCCAGACGGCCCTGCCTCACCGCCTCTGCAATGGTGTTCCCGTTGGCAAGGCTTTGATACATGCTCCTGGTGAAACGATAGGCGCTGCCATCTTTCACCGGCCAGAGGGGAGCGAGGAACAGACTTGCTCCCGACCCGATGAGGCGACTGGCCCAGCCTCCAAGCCCATTGATGCTCCAGCCCTGGTGTCCGACTTCGCACGCGTTCAATACAAAAGCGGGTCGTTGCCGACGAATGGCCTGCGCCACCTCTGCTACGATGCTGTGCGGCGTAAGTGATTGCCGGTCCTGGAGCCAGATCGCGGATTCTCCGCTGGGATCAGATGGATAAAAGGAGCCGTGAGTTGCAATATGCACCCAATCATAGATCCCTTCCTGTAAAAACCGCTTGACATTGATATAGGTTGGCTCTGGGGGACTGACATTCTGGAACTGATGCTGATGCATGAAGGCTTCCAGAAAAGCGCGTTCCTTCGAGGTAGAGGATAATTGCGTATCAGGAGGAGCAATCACGGCCATGCGCCGGAGCGACAGCCAATGTTCTGGCTCGTAGATGTTTTTTTCTTGGGGACTGCGCCGTAGCCAACGCGCGAGATTCATCTGGAGGCAGAGCGGGTGCGGATCTACCCAGGTTTCCCCGTGGGGCCAGAGCATTTCCCAGGGAATATCTGGCTCGTCAGAGATGATAAGCAGGCTTTTATCGGCCCACGCTTCGCGCTCGCGTTCATAGCGCGCCTGCAATTCCAGAGGGACCAATTCTTTCCAAAGATTCATGCCCACTTCGCGCAAACGTTCCTCTATTGTTTGTTTATCGATAGGTCTCGCGCTTCCCATAACCGCAGGCGTGGTGGGATCAAGCCCATTCATTAAAGCGGTCAGACGGCGATAGATCTCCCGAGTATAAGCCAGGAGCGAACTCTTCAAGTGCAGTGGGGCAAATTCCTGCCCTAAATCCTGGCCTTTCTGCAACAAATGAAAACGCAGTTCAGGAGGAGAGGACGCAGGAGTATAGGCAATATAGAGGGTAAAATCTGAGGGATCTCCGTTGCCTGTGGTGTGTAACCGAGTCTCAACACGCTCCTGAGCCTGAACACTCACCTCAGTTGCGGCAATCTCAAGCAGGAGTTCGGTCGAGCCAAGATGATTGCTATCCTGGATAAAATCAAAATGAATGGAGCTAAAACAGACGCGACGCGGCGCGAGGTCAAAGACCAGCGGAGCGCTGACTTGCTCTGAGGACAGCACCAGTTCTTGCGCTCCTGGTCCCAGCAGCTCGAAGTCAGGGGCGTCAATCCTCACCAGCACAGGCTTCTCCTCTTCTAGCTGTAGCGCTTGCTCAGGAGCATCACTATACTCGTAATGAGACTCTTTCAGGCGCACCACAATCGAGACCCGGTGGGATTTAATCCAGACTTTGCGCGGGCAAGAGATATCGACAAAGCGTATAAGAGCAGGCTCCAGCGGTTTTTTTCTCAAGAAGCCCTGAAAGAGCGCGACGAAGCTGCCCCTGGTTATCTGCTGACCATGAGATGGGTCGAACAGCTTCATTTCTTGATCGAAACGCTGAATGAGTGCCGGGACCGTCTTCAACAACTGAAGAACCTCATAGCAGATGAGATCCTGCCGCTGAGGATCTTGCTCCTGCTCCAATTCAGTCAGGAGGGCGAGCAAAGGCCCGGCCAGCGCTCCCCATTGCTCGCCTGCCAGGGCAGGAAATTCGGGAGAGATCTTGTAGAGAATTAAAATGACGGGATTCTCTTCCATGCTTGTTCCTTTTTCTGAAAACTATCAAGCGCCATAGTAGACGAAGGCTGCCCAGTCATAGAAATGAGCATAGGGGCGCATCTCCTCCTTCTGGAGTGCTTGCTCATCTTTTTGCGGTGTAAGAGCAACACGCAGATAGTGCTCCACCCATATCGCAAGCTGGATGAGGCCCCGCAGGCGCAACTCTGTCACGTAAGCCTCCAGACTTTTGTAGGTCTGGTCGCGCAACCAGCATTGGGCCAGGCGTAGAGCTTTGGCAGGATGGAGTTGTCTCCAGTCGGGCGAGGCATTAGCACCAGACAGATAGAGGTCATAGAAACGGATCATCAGCAAGGCTGCGCTCATCTGCTCCACCGACCAGAGCGTGCCAATCACAGAGGGGACGCCGGTATGGAGGAAACCAGCAAATAGACCAATGACTTCATTGGGCAGATTTTGCATATCTGTGACTGCCGTCTGGCAGGCCGGGAGCACCGCTAATTGCAGCAAAGCCAGGCGCGGCTCATCGGCTTCGAGGAGATCACGCAGGCTCAGACTGGTGTTCTGAGCCAGCAAAAACGCAGAGTCAAGCGGTTTATCGGCACGAAAGCTCGCGTGACAGGAGAGGTGGAGAATGGAGGCTTCTGGCAAAGCCTTCCACAATGCATCTTGGGTGGCCTGAGACCCGTAGAAGGTCGTTGCATACTGCGCTGTGAAGAGCTTTTGAATCCCTTCCATCTCAAGCCGTGTGAAGGGCAATGCGGGGGGAATGCGCAAACTCAGAGTTCCAAAGGACTCGATAAGATCATCGGGTGCTGCGGCTAAAAACGCGAAGTAGTTCGCCCACCAGAAGAAACTCAAGCCTTGTTCAATCAGCTTTTCGGGAGACTGATCGCTCTGGGCCTGCAAGACCTGTAGCGCCCGCTCCCAGGAAGCAATAAAGATATGAGCGAACTCGGGATTTAGCGGGGCCTGGTTATGCAGAGAAGCGGGATGGGTCCGAACATACTCCTGAATCTGCTGAGATAGGCGCTCCAATTCTTCCTGAGCCCAGATCCCCCGGCCCGCGTCCAGCAGGGGTTCTGAAGGAGATTGGTCATCAATCTCAGCACGTAATTCATTGACATACTCTTGCAGAGATTTCAGCAGGCGCCGTAGCTCTTCCTGCGCCCATTGCCCTTCGTTGACTGCTGGCAGAGGATTGCCCACGCCTAACAGACGCAGCGGAGCCCCTGCCTGTCTGGCACGGCGTTTATCGGCCTCGTTGCGCACTGTCACGAGCACACGAGCCGAAGGAGCATAGCTCACATCAAAATGATCGAGTAGGCAGACCTGCCGACCTTGCACGCTATATGGGGCGGCATGGAAGGGGATTACGCCTGTACTTCCCGTAGGAATCAGCACTACGCTGGTTGCCTTGAGGGCGTACAGGCGCAGCGCAATGCGTCGGATCAGACACTCGCCGATATAGGGAAGCGAATCCGTTAGCGAACTGCGCATCCAATCCGGGATAGATTGCCCAGCAAGATAGCCACCAACCAGGTTTCCATCCTTCCTCTTGACCAGCAACAGATCATCAGACTTCAGTTCCTCCGCCCAAATCGCCTCAGGCTCTTCTCCTGATACCGGGACCAGTAAAGCCAGACTCCCTATAGCGGTCACGACAATGTACACGAGCGGAACGTTCGACGAGGCTGCCTGGGCAACCTGTTCATAGCCAGGGTCAAGCTGAAAGTCGGCATGCCCCGCAATCTGCCTGATCTCCTCGATTGTCTCTGTCAGCGCAGCGCGCACCTGCCGGATCTCTTCGACCAGAGGAATCGAGGTTACCCTCATCTCTCGCTTGAGCTGTTGCTGGCTCCCTGCCATATCAGCATTCTCCAACTGCCGCAATTGAGATATTTGCGCTAAATATTTTTGATGCAGCCCAGGATGTTCCTGTTCTAGAGCCCGCAAATTTGCCCTATCTCGTGCCAGCCGTTCCCCCATCTCACGGGCGCGTCCTCGTTCCAGGCTAGTGACAGCATCACGAAACAGGCCAGCACGCGCCAGGGCATATGCCGCCTGTTCATAGATATTCACCCAGTTCCAGTTAAGCGTATCCAGGCTTCTTGCCGCAGCCAGACGCTGGCGCCTGTGGGTCAGCGAAACCTGCTCCTGGTACAGCAGGTCCAACGCCCGCATGGCGTACCCATATGCCCGCCCTGCTTCATTCCAATCTTTGGGCGGTGCCTCGTGCTGTATAGCACGCTGCACCGCCCAATGTCCCCAGATCGCCGCGCTGTTGAGCGCAGACTCTGGAGAGAACTCCAGACCTTTTTCGCACGCCTCCTCAAAGGACGCCCTGGCCTTCTGCTCGTCCTCCTTCTGCCCCGATAGCATAGCGTACGCCCGTAGAACGCGCCCCTGACTCACCAGCAGGTTCACCCGTTCAGGGGCCGTTGGCGGGATCACCTCCAGCGCCTTTGCAATCAGTTCAATCGCCTCCTCCAGATACTCGTATTGCCCGCCCATCTCGTAGGTAATGCAGAGCGTCTGAACGAGTGTACTGGCAAAAACGTGCCAGAGGGGAATCCCTGGTTTGATCTGAGAGAGAGCCGCTCGCATCTCTTTTATGCTCTGCTCCAGGCTCTCAAACTGTTGCATATCAAGAGCCTGAATCAGGCGCGCACGCGCGAGATCAAGCAAGTACAGGATCTGGTCAGAAGATCCTGTACTTGCTGCGACCGCGAGCGAGAGATGTTTGAGTGCAGCTTGCAGATCCTCAGGTTGCTCTGTATACCGATAGCGGTCCAGATAGCACCGCCCTAGATAATCTAGCAGCGAGGGATATAGCACCGAGGATGTGGACAGGGTGTCGGGGTCGATACCCTTATGCAAGTGCTCGATAGCCTGATCGAGATCATCCAGGCTTCCCGTGCGCTCATAACGCTGGTAGAGGCTTCCAGAAAGAGAGTAAAAGACCAGCGTGCGATAGGGGGAAGCCTGTGGCATGAGTTTGAGCGCCTCCCGCGATGTCTCCAGCATAGCTTGCAGATCTTCCCGCTTGCCTGTCAATGCATAGGATGACGCCTGCACGCGAAAGTACTCACAGAGAAAGATATACCTGCGGGGATACGTTGGAGCGGAGAGGTTCAACATCTGGCGCGAGACCGTAACAGCAAGATCGATATACTCTCTATGACCAGATGCAGCGTACAACAGTTGCAGAATGTTGGTAACGAGCAGCAGAATCTCACCTTGCAAGGGTGCGTTCGCTGCCAGACGTTCGCGCGCGCTCAGCAGCAGCATTACTGCATGATCTAAGAACTCAGGGTCCTGATTATAACTATAGTAGACCTGTAAGGCAGCAGCAAAGTTGAAAGCAATAAAAGGAAAGAACTGTGATGGTTTCCCAACCGCATCAAGCGCTTGAACGCAACAGTCTACGGCCTCTTCAATATCTTCGCGATTGCCACTAAAGACATATTGTTTGCGCAGGAGAGCTGCCAGATTGGTGAGGAGAACAGCAGATAGGGCCGTCTGTGGAGGAATGTCATAGAGAGCATAGCGGCAGGCTTCAACTGCTACGATAATATCCTGGTCATCTCCCAGAATATCATGACGTTTGCTCAAATACAGACCGAACATACTATACAACTGAGAAGAGAACAGGACATTCTCTCCCGGCCTCATCTCTTGTAATACTGAGCCTACCTGTACGATACCTCGTTGAATATCCGCGAGGTTTACATCGGTCTCTTGCCGACGAACGAGCGCCTCAGAAAGGGCAGAGAGGAAAATGGGGAGATCCGGGGAAAAGCGGGGCGTACATTTGACAGCTTTTTCCAGGTAGGCAATTGCTTGATCCAGCAGGTCTGGCTGCCAGTTCTGTAAGTGCTTGATCAGGAGGCAATAGCCGAAGGCGAAATAGGGGGAGGCGTATTGCTGCTCGATTTTCCTTTCTTCCTCTTCGCCGTCCACCGCTTCAAGAGGCTCCTCTTGAGCTTGCGCCTCCTTTACTTCTACAAAGTCAAGTACCTGTTGGGAGAGCTGAAGAGCTTGTGCCAGATCCTCAGCCTGCCAGGCAAGCAAATAGCGTTCCAGCAATGCCAGGCTCAACTGTGCCTTCCATAAATGGAGCAGTGGATCAGTTGGGAGCGCAAGCTCAAGAGCCTCATTTCTGACCTTGATAGATTGCTCCAGGCTCTCTCTTTCGCGGGTCTGGAGGTAGTGAGCGCCGAGAAACGCCCCATACTGCATCAAGAAGGCGGCGCTTTCGGCGCGAAATTCAGCGCGATGCTCGGCAGAGAACACAAAATCTTGCACCATGCTCGCTAAGTTCAAACCATATTCAAGCTCTTCGCCATTCTGAGAGTGCGACCAGCGGATAAAGCTTATCTGTATCAGAGAGATAGCAATAAATAAGGTGTCAAATTTATCAGGAATCCCGGAGAACAACAGTTCATTTGCCAGGCTTTGAGCCCTATCTAAATCATTTTCCTGCCCACTATACTGGTAGCGATTCAGTAAGGCATCGACATATTCCCGCTGCGTCAAGAGCCAGAGGTCCGCAAAGGACTCGCGTGTCCAGATGCTGGCAGCATTTTCATAGAAGGTCAGAGCTTGCTGGACGTGGAATCCCGGTCTTTTGCTGCTGTCTGAGATGTGGAAGTGGAGGTGCCCTGCCAGGTAGACCGTTTTCGCGTACTGATAGGGGTACTGATCGTGGGTATAGGTATGCAGAGCGGGCTCGATGGCTAAGAGGGCCTCTGTCAGCAACTTTGGGTTATACTCAGCATCTGCCTGCTTATGGCAGGCTTGAGCAACCCAGTAGGAGAGTTCCGCCAGAATCTCAGGCTCCAATTTTTCATCGCGCGCACGGGTGAGCCCCTCCTGGAGTCGCGCTTTCTGAAAAGCATACTCATTGGAAGCCTCGACCTCCTCTATCAGCTTGCTCAACCAGTCGGGGAGGCCCAGGACGAAGTCGGAGTGCAAGTTGACGTAGGCCATTAGTCACCTACCTCCTCAAGCTGCCCGGAGGGGTTCTTTGGCAGCCGGGGCAGCGGCTGCGTGGGTGATGTCCGCTCATCTTCTTCGGAAGCGCCATCCTGAGCGGGTTGCGCGCTCGCCGACAAAGGCGTCTCCGGTACTGTTGTCCGCTGAACGCTGCCATTGGGCTCCGGCTGTGTATCGGTCTGAACAAGAATGACCTGGGCGGGCTGCTCAAACAGGTCGCTTAGGGGCCGTGTTACCTGCCGAGCTGGCTGAGTCTGTGGCGACGCCTCCAGGCGAAGATGGTGTTGTATACGCTCCAGCACTTGTTTATGCTTTTCTTCCCGTTCTCCTTGTTGAGAGACGCGAGCATTTTTAATACGCTTGATCGCCGCCACAAGGTCGCTCAGTTCGAGGCGGGACCGTCCCCCTTTCCCCACCCTCGTCACAGCATCAATCACCGCGTTTTTAATATCACGCCCGCACATCTCAGCAGATTGCGCTGCCAGGACCGCTGTATCTACATCTGCAGCTCGCCGATGAGGCTCTGGTAGGTAAATATCCCAGAGCCTTTGGCGGCATTCTTCATCGGGCAAGGGAAAATGAATATGCCGTACCCGCATATCGAACGCCCTATCATAGTTCTGCATTATATTCGTGGCAAAGATCACTAGACCGCGAAAATTCTCTAAACACACGAGCATCTGATTGGTGATAGTGTTCAGCTCCATGTCACCCGAACTCGAGACCGAAGTCAGGCGTTTGGCAAGCAAAGCATCGGCTTCGTCGATAAACAGCACTGCGTTCTCGCGGGCCGCTGTGCGAAAGAGGGCTTCGGTATTTCTGGGGCCATCACCCACAAAGCGCCCGATAATCTCCCCATAGCTTACAGCTATGATGGGTTGACTCAGGTGATCGGCCAGGGCATGAGCCGCCAGCGTCTTGCCAGTGCCCGGAGGTCCATAAAAATTCAAGGCTGTATAGGGATATGGCTCGATGGAGCGCAGGCCCCATTCGTCAAAGATTTTCGCTTCATCGCGGATCTTATCCAGCTCCAGATGCAGCTCGTCCTCGACGCTTTTGTTCAGTTGGAGCCGCTCATAATGATACAAAGGAGGTCTGGCTGTGTAATCTCTCGTTGCCTCTCGCAGCGCGTTGCTATCCGCGCTTAAATGCTCCTTGTTGATCTGTTTGATAGAGAGGAGCAGATCACTCAGCTCCAGTCGCTCACGCCCCGCGGCTTGTACTTTCGTCGCAGCGGCAATCACTGCGTTTTTAATATCGCGCCCACACATCTCAGCAGATTGCGCCGCCAGCATCGCCTTATCGATATCCTTTGCCCCCGGCAGTTTCTCCGGCAGGTGAATCTCCCAGAGCCTTTGGCGGCATTCTTCATCGGGCAAGGGAAAGTGAATATGACGTACCCGCGTCTCAAACGCCTTATCGTAACTGTGAATCATATTTGTGGCAAAGATCACCACACCGTGAAAGTTCTCTAAGGCAATCAGCATCTGATTGCTCAGCGAGTTCAGCGCCATGTCTGCTGAGTGGGTGACATTGCTCAGGCGCCGGGCCAGTAAAGCATCAGCTTCATCAATAAAGAGGACCGCATTTTCTCGCGTGGCGGCGCGGAAGATGAGGGTAGTATTGCGGGCTCCATCTCCAACCAGTTGCCCTTCGATCTCTCCATAATTGGCTACCAGGATTTTTTTGTTCAGCTCAGCCGCCAGAGCATGAGCTGCTAGCGTCTTACCAGTGCCCGGCGGCCCATAAAAATTCAAAGCTGTACAGGGGAATTGCTCAATGGAGCGCAGGCCCCATTCATCAAAGATTTTCGCCTCGTTCCGAATCATATCCAGCGCCAGATCCAGCCCGTCCTTGACGCTTTCGCTCACGGCCAGTTGCTCGAATGTATACCTGGGACGACTGGCTTCATATTGCTTCTTTGCCAGACTATCAATGGTCACATCGCTATCTTCGTGCAGTCGTTCCTTCTTGAGGCGGGTTGTCACTTCATCAAAATCGCTCAACTGAACCTGCCGCTGTTGCGCAAGCGCCTTCTGGGCGGCTTCAGCGATGATGCGCTTGATCTCGCGCCCACTTAGATCGCTAAATTGCCGGGCCAGGATCGCTGGCTCTACGTCTGCAGCTCGCGGAAGGCGCGCGGGCAGATTGGCCTTCCAGAGTTGCTGGCGGCGCTCTTCATCGGGCAGGGGAATGTGAATATGACGCACTCGCGTTTCAAAGGCTTTATTATAGGTCTCAATCGCATTGGTGGCGAAGATGACGACGCCATGAAACTGCTCCAGGCTCGCGCGAACCTGACTGCTGATAATCTGACTGATACCATGAGAGAGTAATGTGTCTGCCTCATCAATGAGCAGGAGGGCGTTTTTTTTAGCCGCAGTGTCAAAGGCCGTACGAATGTTTTTATTTATTCCCGCATATGTGTCAGCTTGAAAGTCCGCGTAGAGGACAGCCAGGATGTTCTGACCCAGATAGTCAGCCAGAGCATGGGCCGCCATTGTCTTGCCGGTCCCGGGCTTACCATACAGGTGCAGCGCGACATACGAGGTACGTGCCTCAACAGGCAATCCCCAGTTCTCAAGACTTTCTGTGGGGGTCCTAAGAACATCCACAGCCTGTCGCAATTCAGTGAGGAGATCCAACGGGAGAAAGAGTTCTGACAAGCGGAACTGCGGTGGGATCACTTGAGACGTTCGGGCGTCCTCTTCGCTTTGTGACGCTTGCGATGATTGAGCTCCTTTTTCATTTCGTGATGCTTTTATGGGAACAGGGACTTTCCCTGGAATATAGACAATTACCATAAAAATAATGCCAAGAATTCCAACGAAAGTATCTCCCAGGAGAGCCTGTAGCCAGAGATTATTGAAAGCCACGAAGTAGTCAATAACGGCAAAAAAAACAAACAGAAAAAAAACGCTCTCGAGTAGCCACCAGAAATATTTCGTCCACTTTAATCCACGCTGATACAAGCCTGACTGAAAAAAGAAAAAGAGGCCCACCAATGCCAGGATCAGCACAGCACCTCCTGCTATGTTCACCCAAAAAGGGGCAAGGTCCCACAAGGAGAGCGCACTTACCAGGTTAAAATAAGCCAGGTCGGTGCCGATCAGATAGAGAGCGACGCGAAGGACGCAGGACAATATGGCCCGAACATTCCACCTGGCTGGAGCCGGCCCTTCATCTTCCACCAACATAAAAGCATTTTTCACCTCTTGAGTCAGTGACTTCCACCACTTCCGAATATCCATATGCGAGCTCTTTCTCCTTTATTTTTAGGAATAGATGCAAATATTATTGAAACAGAGATCAGGAGTCAGTACCTGATCTGATCAAGGTCTGACTGGATTTCTTTTTCGCTTAATGCAGTTAGGAATATTCATCTTATATTAAAACGTTTACTACATTAGTATTTAGCGGCAGTTTAGCATATCGAAAAATAAAAGTCTATACAGAAATGTAAAATGTTAAACGGGATAGTGGAGTTGATTCTTGATGTTCTCCCGCTTTCAGATGGACAGTAATCCCTGCCTGAGAACGTGTCTGCTTCTCATCGTGTTCGCGTGCTCACGCCTTCGGCACTCACCGGTGGGAGCAGGATGGTGCAGCTTCGCTGTGCCACGCTGGAGCCGAGAAGCAGGCACATCCTGAGAGACCAGGCATCATCTACGTGAATGCAATCACCTGCGACTTGCAGTATTTCGGGAAAAATGTTAATGTTTGTACTATGGATTTGCCGATTGACGTAGAGGGAAAAATACATCGCTCGCTAGTAGATAACTGATACTGATATCCATAAAAAGTAGAGAGGTGTAAAGCTTATGTCACAGGACGCTTCAAGGCACGTTTCCAAGCAAGCTGATCTATCACTAGCTCGTCCCGTCCTGGCATGGTTAACCGACTTTGGGCTTGCTGACGGCTACGTCGGAGTGATGAAGGGTGTGGCGCTCAGCATTGCTCCCAATGCTCAACTGATTGATATTACGCATGAAATTGGGCCGCAAAATGTTTTTGCGGGTGCGTGGGTGCTGGCTACCAGTTATCGCTATTTCCCGCTCGGAACGATCTTCGTCTGCGTCGTTGATCCCGGCGTTGGCAGTGTGCGCCGGGCAGTGGCTATTCACGCGGGCGACTGGTTTTTCGTGGGACCTGATAATGGGTTGTTCAGTTATATATTGAATGAGCAAGCTATCCATGCGGCTGTAGTTTTATCAAATCCCGCCTACCACCTGCCGCAGGTCAGCTCGACGTTTCACGGACGCGACGTGTTCTCGCCTGTCGCGGCCTATCTCGCATGCGGCGTGCCGCTGATCAAGATGGGAGCGACTATTGATTCCACCACCCTGGCGCGTCTCAATCTGGAGTCTCCGCAACGGCAGGGAGAGCGTATTCTTGCTCATATAGTGCATATCGATCATTTTGGCAATCTCATCACCAATATTCCTCTAACGCTGGTACCTGACCTCTTCAGCAGTTCGGCGGTGGAATTGACATTCCCGCCTCGCAATAGCAAAATAACCAGACGGAGCCGTTTTTTTGCCGGGACAGGTGATGAGCAAAATGCGCTGCCGTTCATCTACGGGGATAGCGCCGGCTACGTGGCCGTCGCGGTACGCAACGGGAGCGCCGCCCGACTACTGGAAATTGACCAGGAGGCAGGTTGTGTCCTTCGAATAATCGAATAGTGTTTACCAAGATTAGAAATAAGCAACAACGTATACGACAAAAAGGGAAACAGACAGGCACTAAAGGCTTATAAATAAGCTCGACAGGTCAATAGAATAAATTAGAGAAGACAGGTAATAGCCTATTAACTTCCCATCAGAAATATGCTATAATGAGCTTATACTTGTTGGAAGAGTGGCTGTTTGTGGATGTTTGCAGCAGTGTTTTTGAGGAGTGGCGGCAATCTGCATAAAGATCAACGTGGTTCGTCTGTTACCTACTATGCTTCAAGAATAGGAAAGGACAGTTTGGAACATTGCGAGAGTTTCACAACTATGCATCTTTCAACTCTATTCCTGCGTGTCCAAGTTGAATGGACACAGGTCAAAGCAGGTTTAAACCAGAAAGATTCGCCGAAATGTAGGAAAGGGCTGGTTCTCTCGCATTGGATATCGAGCAAGAGACTGGCCCTTTGGTCTTATGGTCTCTCATTGCTCAGGCGTTCGTAATGACAGGCATGCGGACCTGCGGCTATGAGGAGCGTACGCGACGCAACTTCTTGCCCGGCTATGGAGTGCGTTTTCCCGGCTGTCAAGCGTTAAAAATAGTTAGAATGAAAAAGTGATGTCATTAGCGATAGTTCCCTGGAGCACAGGATGGGGGCTCGCAGCATCGATACATCACTCAGTCATACAACAGAGAGAGGGTGAACCATGGATCTGGTGAAGCGGTTAGAAGAATATCGAGATCGTGAACGAGAACTCATGTGGGAAGGCACCTTCGCGCAATAC
>Ga0070741_10011086_pt1 | contig 16755 bp, 18 predicted proteins | sample Coa_R1_4_FD_66440 | JGI IMG/M metagenome (GOLD analysis project Ga0070741, IMG submission 66440) | Surface soil microbial communities from Centralia Pennsylvania, which are recovering from an underground coalmine fire - Coalmine... | ecosystem: Environmental > Terrestrial > Soil > Unclassified ...
TCCGCATGTCGCAGGAGGAGAACGTCGCGCGGGTCGACGGCGACGGCATCGTCGTGCTGCGGCGCGGCGGCGAGGGCGCGGCTCTCGTCCTCGCGGTCGGCCCGGCGCTGAGCGAGACGCTGCTGGCGACGGCCGACCTCGACGTCGCGGTCGCGTACACGGCAACCCCGCGCCCGTTCGACGCCGACGGCCTGCGTGCGGTCGCCGGAAGCGACGTGGTGCTCGTCGAGCCGTACCTGGCGGGAACGTCGGCGGGCGAGGTGGCGGCCGCGCTCGTCGACCGGCCGACGCGGATCTTCTCGATCGGCGTTCCGCTCGGGGAGTTCCGGCACTACGGCACGCCGGCGGAGCACCGCGCCGCCCACGGGCTCGACGCACGTGGCATCAGGGCCTCGCTGGAGAGGTTCCTTCGGACCTAGGCTTGGCGATACCGCTGCGCCACGAAAGGGTCACGACTTCGTGACGCCTCATGTGATCAGGGGCCAAACCCCGTCACAGAGACGTATGGGTACCTGGTACCGGTCGTTCTCTTAGGCGACGTCTTTGAGGGACAGAGCGTCCGCGAGGCCGCGGAGCTTCTTCAGGCTCTGGTTCTCGATCTGGCGGATGCGCTCGCGGGTGACGTTGAACGTGCGCCCCACCTCGTCGAGCGTGCGAGGGTGCTCGCCGTCGAGCCCGTAGCGAAGCTCGAGGACGCGACGCTCGCGGTGCGAGAGCGTGGACAGGATCTTCTGCAGCAGCTCCTTGCGCATCGCCTCGTCGGCGACCTCGTCGGGGAGCGGGACGTTCTCGTCGGTGATGAAGTGCCCGAACTCGGACTCCTCCTCGTCGCCGACGGGCTTCTCGAGCGAGACCGGCGTCTGCGAGCTGCGCATGATCTGCTCGACCTCGTCGAGCGGCAGGTCGAGATCGGCGGCGATCTCCTGCGGCGTCGGCTCCCGGCACAGCTCGGCGCGCAGCTTCCGCTCGGTGCGCACGATCTTGTTCAGCTTCTCCACCACGTGCACCGGCATGCGGATCGTCCGCGCCTTGTCGGCGAGCGCACGCGCGACCGCCTGGCGGATCCACCACGTCGCATACGTCGAGAACTTGAAGCCCTTGCGGTAGTCGAACTTCTCGGCCGCGCGCACCAGGCCGATCGTCCCCTCCTGGATCAGATCGAGGAACGGCAGACCCTGGTTGCGATAGCGCTTCGCGATCGAGACCACGAGACGCAGGTTCGCCTCGATCATCTCCTGCTTCGCAAAATGATCGCCACGCTCGATCCGCTTCGCCAGCTCCACCTCCTGCGCCGCCGTCAGAAGGTCGACCTTGCCGATGTCCTTGAGGAAGAGCTGCAGCGAGTCGGTGGAGATCTCCCGCGCCTCCGCCTTCGCGAGCACTGCGTCGCGGGCGTCCTCCTCCTCGTCGGCCGGCGAGACGACGTCGATCTGGAGCTCCTCGAGCGCGTGGTAGAAGTCGTCCATCTGCCCGGGGTCGAGGTCGAGCTCGTCGAGCGCGAGCGCGATCTCCTCCTGGCTCAGCGAGCCTCCGGCGGCCTGCGCAGTCTCGAGAAGGTGGCGGCCTTCATCGGTCTCCAGGATGTCCGAGACGTCCCGAACCTCCCGCCCTTCCCGTGCGCTCATTGGGCTCCCCTGCTCGGCGATGCCGCACTATGCCTGGCGGATCGGACGTGGCGCTATGGGCCGAACGGCTCATATTTCCCCTACTTGGTCCCATCCTTTGCGAGGCCGTTCAGGAGCTCTTTCGCCGACCGCGCGTAGGCCGATCCGGGCTGCAGGGAGATCGCCGCGCGAAGCTCCGTCTCGGCCTTCGAGATCTGCTTCGTCCAGAGGAGAAGCAGCCCGAGGTGGAGCCGGACGACGGCGGCCTTCGGGAACCGGCCGGAGAGCGGCCCGAGCGTCGGAAACGGACGCAGCGGATGCGCGGGCGAGAACATCGCCACAGCGTCTGCCGTGAGGACTGCGGGGTCGTTCGGCGCGAGCGCGGCGGCGGCGTCGAGCTCGCGTTTCGCCGACAGCGGTCGCTCGCGGTCCCAGGCGAGGATGCCGCGCTCGAGGGGCTGCCGCGCTTTCCCGTCGACGCGCGCGACGTCGACGACGATGTACGGCAGCCCCGGGATGACGTTCGGGTGCAGCAGGTCGAGCGCGGTGACCGCTGACGGCGAGTCGGGCTCGAGCTTCGCGGCGAGCCTCCAGCTCGACACCGCGTCGGCGTCGCGCCCCGACCAGTAGTCGGCGAGCCCCAGGTGGAGCTCGGCGAGGCCGCTCTTCGGGTGCGCGGCGACGAGCTTCTTCACCGCGTCGAGGCTGCCGTGCGGCCAGCTCGAGAACGCGAGGCCGATCTCGGCGGGGAGCGAGTGGTAGCGCGCGAAGATCGCCCGCGCCTGCCGCGGCTTCCCGGCCTGGTACAGGGTGAGAGCGCGCCGCAGCGGTCCGGTCACGACGAGATAGAGCGGCGGCGACCCCTTTCGCATCGCGCTGCCGGTGCTCTCGCCTCGCGTCTGGAGGAGGGTGACGCCGACGACGGCCCCCGCCGCGAGCGCAGCCGCAACGGCGACGATCGCGACCACCCTCGTCCTCGGCCCCATCGCGGGCCAGCCTAGCCTTCCCAAAGCCGCTATATTTATGAAAGTCATGGCGAGCTATCGGGATCTGCTCCAGCAGGTGAAGACCGAGATCGACGAGGTCGACGTGGCGGAGGCGCGCGAGATCCTCGGCGGCGACGCGCCCGACCGGCCGCTCGTCGTCGATGTCCGCGAGCTGGACGAGTGGACCGAGGGCCGCATCCCCGGCGCGATCCACATCCCCCGCGGCTTCCTCGAGTCCCGGATCGAGCAGGCGGCCCCCGACCGGGCCACTCCGATCCTCCTGTACTGCGCCGGCGGCAACCGCTCCGCGTTCGCCGCGAAGACCCTCGGCGAGCTCGGCTACGAGAACGTCTCCTCCCTCGCCGGCGGCTATACCGACTGGAAGCGCAGCGGACTGCCCACCGAGCTCCCGCGCTCGCTCGACGCGGCCAAGCGGCAGCGTTACAGCCGCCATCTCCTGATTCCGGAGGTCGGCGAGGAGGGCCAGCTGAAGCTGCTCGACTCGCGCATCCTCCTCATCGGCGCCGGCGGTCTCGGCTCGCCCGCGTCGCTCTACCTGGCCGCGGCCGGCGTCGGCCGGCTCGGCATCGTCGACGACGACGTCGTCGACGAGTCGAACCTCCAGCGCCAGATTGCACACTCGACCGAGCGGCTCGGCGAGTCGAAGGCCGACTCCGCGAAGCGGACGATCCAGGCGCTCAACCCCGACGTCGAGGTCGTGACCTACAAGGAGCGGATCACATCGGAGAACGTCGACCGGATCCTCGCCGACGGCTGGGACGTCATCGTCGACGGCGCCGACAACTTCCCGACGCGCTATCTGCTGAACGACGCGGCCGTCTGGCACGACATCCCGCTCGTGCACGGCTCGATCTACCGCTTCGAGGGCCAGGTGACGGTGTTCAAGCCGCACGACGGCCCGTGCTACCGCTGCCTCTTCCCGACGCCGCCGCCGCCGGAGCTCGCGCCGAGCTGCGCCGAGGGCGGCGTCCTCGGCGTGCTGCCCGGCATCGTCGGCTCGCTGCAGGCTACCGAGGCGCTGAAGCTCGCGCTCGGCGTCGGCGAGACCCTGACCGGGCGGCTGCTCCTCCTCGACGCGCTCGCTTCCGAGTTCAACGAAGTGAAGCTCCGCCGCGACCCGGACTGCCCGGTCTGCGGCGAGCACCCGACCATCACTGAGTACATCGACTACGTGGAGTTCTGCTCCGGGAGGCCCACACACGCATGAAGACCGTGAGGATTCCACCTGCTCTCCGCAGCGAGACGGACGGAAATCGAGAGGTGCACGCGGCCGGCGGCACCGTCCGCGAGCTGCTGGACGATCTCGTCAGCCGGTTCCCGAGCCTGCGCACGCAGCTCGTCGACGGCGACGACATCGCCCCGTTCGTGAACGTCTACGTCGAGGGCGAGGACGTCCGAACGCTCGACGGCCTCGAGACCGAGGTCCAGGACGGCTCGACGATCATCCTCCTGCCGGCCATGGCAGGCGGTGCCTCCTAATCAAGTCATAGTCCCGAGCCTCCTCGACCTCGTCGGCAACACGCCGCTCGTCGAGCTCCAGCGACTGTCGCCACGCGGCGGCGGCCGCATAATCGCGAAGCTCGAGGGCCAGAACCCGACCGGGTCGATCAAGGACCGCGTCGCCAAGTCGATGATCGACGCGGCCGAGGCCGCGGGCGAGCTCGAGCCCGGCCGCGCGCTGCTCGAGCCGACGAGCGGCAACACCGGCATCTCGCTCGCACTCGTCGCAAAGCTCAAGGGCTACCCGCTGACGTGCGTGCTGCCCGAGAACGCGACGGAGGAGCGACGCCGGCTGCTGCGCCTCTACGGCGCCACCATCGTCGAGTCGCCCGGCGAGGAAGGGTCGAACGGCGCCGTCCGCCTTGCGCTGCAGATGGCGGAGGGCGACCCCCGCTACTTCATGCCGTTCCAGTACGCGAACCCCGCCAACCCGCGCGCGCACTACGAGGGCACCGGAGCCGAGATCGTCGACGCGCTCGACCGCGTCGACGTGCTCGTCGCCGGCCTCGGTACCGGCGGCACCCTCATGGGTGCGGGCGAGCGCGTGCGGGAGAGCTTTCCCGACGCCGTCGTCGCCGCCGCGGAGCCGCTGCCGGGCGACGCCGTCATGGGCCTGCGCTCGCTCGACGAGGGCTACGTCCCGCCGATCCTCGACGTGTCGAAGCTCGACCGGAAGGTGCTCGTGTCGAACGAGCAGTCGGTCGCCGCGGTACGGGCGCTGCTCGACCTCGAGGGCATCTTCGCCGGCGTCTCGGGCGGCGCGGTCGTGCATGTCGCGCGCAAGCTCGCAGAGGAGGTCGACGAGGCCGCGATCGTCGTCTGCATCCTCGCCGACGGCGGCTGGAAGTACCTGAGCGCCGACTTCTGGTCCACGGACGATGTCGGCGGCTCGATGGAACGCACCCTGTGGTGGTAGTCCCCTCGGCGATTCGCGATGCGATCGCCGAGCACGCCCGCGAGGAGGCCCCGAACGAGTCGTGCGGGCTGCTCCTCCTCGACGGCGACCGCGCGGTCGAGTACGTGCGCGCCGCGAACAGGGCCGCCTCGCCCTACCGGTTCGAGCTGTATCTCGATCCCGAGCGCTGGGCGGAGATCGAGCTCGACCAGGCGGTCGTCCACTCGCACCTGTCGGCGCCGCCGCGCCCCTCGCGCACCGACGTCGAGAACATCGGGCTCTGGGAGGGCCGTCCGTACCTCATCTATGCCGTGCGCGAGGACACGCTCGCGGGCTGGACGATCACGGACGGCGCGATCGACTCACTCGAGGTCGTCCTCGAATGACTCGTGCTCACGCGGCGGCGCCGGCCGCTCCGCGAACGTGACGGCGAGGCGCTCGATCCGATTCCCCTCGACCTCGAGGACGTCGAACCGAACCCCGTCGTAGGAGACGTCGTCGCCGGGCTCGGGCGCGCGCCCGAGCTGGCCGAAGACGAAGCCGGCGACCGTGTGGAAGTCCTCCTCCGGCAGGTCTGTCCCGAACCGCTCGTTGAACTCGTCGATCGGGAAGCGTCCGTCGAGGCGCCACGTGTCCTCGTCGACCTGCTCGATCGCCTGCTCGGGAACGTCGAACTCGTCCTCGATCTCCCCCACGATCTCCTCGATCAGATCCTCGAGCGTGCAAATGCCGGCGAGCGCACCGTACTCGTCGACGACGATCGCGAAGTGGCTGTTCGTCCGCCGGAACTCCTGCAGGAGCGAGGCGAGGTCCTTCGTCTCGGGTACGACGTACGCAGGCCGGAGCAGCTCCTCGAGGCGGACGTCTGCGAGCCCGCGGTCGTGGATGGCGGAGAAGAGGTCGCGCACGTGCAGGACGCCGACGACGTCGTCGAGCGTCTCGCGGTACACGGGGTAGCGCGTGTACGGATGGTCGAGCACGGTCTCGAGCGCCTTCTCCGCCGGCATGTCCACGGAGATGGCTGTGACGTCGGGCCTCGCCACCATGACGTCGGCCGCGTCCTTGTCGCCGAAGACGAAGACCTTGTCGATCATCTGCTGCTCGTCCACCTCGATCTCGCCCTCGCGCGTCGAGCGGGAGACGAGCATGCGCAGCTCCGCCTCCGAGAGGACGTCCCGCTCGGCGCCCGGCGGCTCGACGTCGAACACGCGCAGGACCACATTGGTCGACCGCTGGAGCACCCAGATGAACGGCTCCGCCAGGATGAAGAACGCGCGCACCGGCCCGGAGACCCACAGGGCGGTCCCCTCCGAATGGCTGAGCGCGATGCCCTTCGGCACGAGCTCCCCGACGACGACGTGGAAGAACGTGAGGATGAGATAGGCGAGCGCGATCGCGATCACGGTCGCCACCCAGGTGTCGAACTCCCGTGTCAGGACGTGCTCGCCCAGGGCCCCGATACCCAGCGAGGTGAGCGTGACGCCGAGCTGCATCGCGGCGATGAATCGCGGCGGGTCGCTCGTGATCCGGAGCACGTCGCGCGCGCGGCGGTTGCCCTGATGCTGCAGCTCGATGATCCGCGTGCGGCGGGCGGTGACGAGGCCGTACTCGGCCGCGACGAAGAACCCGTTCAGCAGGATGAGGGCCGCGACGCCGAGAAGCTCGAGTGCGATCGTCACGGCGTCGGGCTGGTACTCGGAGGTTGGTCGCCCACCAGCTAGCGCCCAGTGTAGGCGACGATGCGGTCGTCCTCGTGCCGGCGGGCGCGGCCGAGGACGACGAGCCGCTCGAGATGGGACAGCGCCTCGGCGACGGCGAAGCGCCGCTGGATCGGCGGCAAGGTGCTTCCGAACAGGTCGTGGGAGACGTCGTACCCGGTGCGCGGCTCGGCGGAGAGCGCGGCCTCCGTCCGGTCGAGTCGCTCCTCGTGATGGCCGAGGATCTCGTGTGCACGCGCGGCCGGCTCGTGAATCGTCTCACCGTGCCCGCTGTACGCGACGCGCGGGTCGAGCGCGGCGATCGCGTGCAGCGTCTCCACGTAGTCGCCGAGCGGATCCGGGCGGCTCTCGGGATACAGGCCGACGGCGGGTGTGATCGGCGCCAGCAGCGTGTCGCCGGCGACGAGCACGTCGTCCTTGTGCAGGACGAGGTGGCCGTCCGCGTGCCCGGGCATGGCGAGGACGCGCCATCCGTCCACCTCGTCTCCCGCGTCGACGAGCGACGGGTTCCATGCGAAGCGGACGAAGTCGGCGTACACGTGGCCCGACTCGATCAGCTCCTCGGCGACGCGCGGAGGGACGCCGTTGCGCAGGAACCAGGCGGCGATTCGCTCCGGCCAGTCGGACGAGCCCCACACGCGCTCGCACTGCGCGTAGTCGAGACGTCCCTGGAGGACGGGGGCGCCGGTGGCCTGCGCGGCCGGCGCCGCGCCGCCGACGTGGTCGGGGTGCATGTGCGTGACGAAGATTCGGACGACGGGCCCGTCGACCCGCGGGAGGATCTCCTCCCAGGACGGCTGGTCCAGGCCGAGTCCGGTGTCGACGAGCGTCCAGCCGTCCGCGCCGCGCAGGAGGTACGCGTGGACGTGCCGGGGCCCGCTCGGGAGCGGCAGCGTCACGCGCATGAGGCCGGGCTCGAGCTCGATTGGCGTTGCGAACGTGTGTTCGATAACCTTGGCCACGGGGATGCGAACCGAGTATCGCGAAGAGCCTTGCCGCTCGGCGCTCAATCGCGTGCAGGGCATGCCGTTCGGCTGGTCGCTCAACCCGTACATGGGGTGCGCGCACCGGTGCACGTTCTGCTACGTCCGCGCATTCGAGCTCCGTGCCGACCGGCCCTCGGATGAGCGCTACGGGGCGTCGATCCGCGTGAAGACGAACGTCGCCGACGTGCTGCGGCGCGAGCTTGCGCGGCCGTCGTGGAGGCGCGAAGGGATTGCCATCGGCGCCGCCACCGACCCCTACCAGCCGGCGGAGGGGCGCTATCGGCTGACGCGGGCGTGCCTCGAGGTGCTGGCCGAGGCGTCCAACCCGTTCGCCCTGATCACGCGAGGCCCGATGATCGTGCGCGACCTCGACGTGCTCGTCGACGCGGCGAGGCGCGCGGACGTGCACGTGACGTTCTCCATCCCGACTCTCGACACCGAGATCTGGCGTCGAACCGAGCCGGGTACGGCTCCTCCCCACCAGCGGCTGCGCGCGCTCTCGCAGCTCGTCGAGGCGGGCGTGAAGGCAGGCGTCGGCATGGCTCCGATCCTGCCGGGCCTGAGCGACAAGCCCGAGCTGCTCGCCGAGGTCGTGCGCGCCGCGCGTGCGGCCGGGGCGACCGGGGTGTGGGCGAACGTCCTCTATCTCAAGCCGGGGACGAAGGAGCACTTTCTCGCCGCGCTCGAGCGCGACTGGCCCGAGCTGCTGCCGGAGTACGAAAAGCTCTACGCCAAGCGCGCGTACCTGAAGACAGACGTGTCGAATCCCCTCCGCGAGCGGGTGCGCGACCTCGCCCGCACGCACGGCGTTCGCGACCGTCGGCGCGTGCAACTCGCGCCGCCCCCCGACCCGGAGCAGCTCAGTCTCGTGGTCTGAGCGCGCGCTCGAGCTCTCGCCTGCCCGAGATGCCGAGCTTGCGGTAGGCATTGCTCAGGTGCATCTCCACCGTCTTGACGGTGACGAAGAGCTCCTGTGCGATCTCCGGGTTCGACGCGCCTGCCGCCGCGCGCTCCGCGATGCGACGCTCGCTCGGCGTCAGTGCCGACGCACCGCGTACGGCCGCGCGCCGGACGCGGACTCCACTCGCAGCGAGCTCCGTGCGCGCGAGCTCGCACACGCGGGCGGCGCCGAGCTCGTCGGCGAGCGCGAGCGCGTCCCGCAGCGGCGCGCGCGACTCCGTTCGTGCGCCGTTCCGCCGCAGCATCGATCCGAGATCGAGCAGGCCCTTCGCGAGCTCGAGGCGCAGCGGCGACGTCGCCAGCGATTCCACCGCGTCGCGCAGCACCTCGAGGTCGCTGCGCACGAGAGCGAGTCCGCGAAGCGCGAGCCCGATCGCACCGGGAGTCCCCCACGCCCGCGCCGCGTCCACCGCGAGGCGTGCCTCCCGCTCGGCCTCGTCGACGAGGCCGAGCGCCCGCCGGAGGAGCGCCGCACGAACGCGGCCGTCGAGGCCGACGACGTTCAGCCGTCCGGTGCGGTCGAGGCGCGCTCTCGCCTCGTCGAGATCGGCAAGCGCGCCGGTGAGGTCGCCGAGCTCGGCGCGGAGCATCGCCCGGCTGAAGAGCAGCACGGTCGCGTGACGGAACTCGGGGACCGGTCCCGTCAACCCGTGCCGCGCGAGCAGAGCGGCTCCCTCGCCGGCGCGGGCCTGCTCGACGAGCGATTCGACGAGCTGGGCGAGCGCCGGAAGGAGAACGACCTCGCGGGAGTCGGCGGCGAGAGCTGCGCGCGCGTCCCCCTCGGCTGCACGGAGGTCGCCTGCCCGGTTGAGGACGGCCGAGCGATACATGGACGCGATCAGGTAGGCGCGCAGAAGGCCCTTCTGCTGCGCCTCGACGACGACGCGGTCGAGGACGCGCAGCTCCGTATCGAGCCGCTCGGCGGAGCGGAGCACCGTGCCCGTGTGGATCAACCAGTTGGAGTTGAGCGCGAGATCGGAGACGAGCTCGAGCCGCACGGCCCGCTCGGCGAGCGCCGCCGCCTCGCGCGCGGGTCGTCCGTCGTCCATCCAGGCGTGGCCGAGGTACCCAAGAACGAGGCACTCTCCGGGTGTCCGGCCCTCGAGGGCGGCATGACGCTCGCCTCTCGCCAGGATCGCGCCCAGGTCGTTCCGGTCCCACGCGAGGCCGAGCCAGGCGGCCTCGAGGCGCAGCGCGAGATCGCGGTCGAGCGGCGCGAGCTCGTCGATGCTCGGCTCGAGCAGGCCGGTGACGTCCCGCGGCTCCGCCGTGCCGGAGACGACGACCCACGTCAGGAGGAGCGCCGCCCGCCCGCGGTCGCGCGGGTCGAGCGCGAGCCGGTGAGCCTCGCGCAGACGCTCCGCCGCGCTCGCCCGCTCGAGCACGTGCTCGGCCTCCCCGAGCGCGAGCAGGATGCGCGCCCGGGCCTCCGCCGGCGGGGGCTCCGCCAGCGCGCGCTCCAGGAGCCGCGCGGCGGACTCCGGCGCACCGCCGGCGAGCGCGTGTGCGGCAGCCTCGGCCAGCGTGTCGACGACGTGTTGGTCGCCGGTCGGGTCGAGCGCGAGGAGGTGCACCGCTATCGCCTCGGCCGGCGCGCCGGCCTCGGCGAGCAGCTCGGCCGTCCGCGCATGCAACGCCTGGCGCTCGCCGGCGAGCAGGCTCTCGCGGATCGCCGCACCGACGATCGGATGCGTGAAACGGACCGGCCGCGCGTCGGCGAGCACGCCCGCGCGGGCGAGCTCGTCGGCGGCGTCGTCGGCGTCCGCCTCGTCCACGGCCGCGACCTCGGCGACGAGCGAGAGCGGAGCGTCGTCCCCCGCCACCGCGGCTGCTCGCGCCAGGCGCGTGGCCGTCGCGGGCAGCCGGGCGAGCCGGAGCTGCACCGACCTCGCCACGGAGGTCGGACCGACCGCGGGGACCCGCCCGCGCTCGGCGGCGACGAACTCGACGTCCTCCGCGAGCAGCGCCTGCGTGAGCTCACCGAGCAGGAACGGGTTGCCGCCCGTCGCCTCCAGGCACGCCGACGCAAACGCCTCGTCGACCGGTGCGCCCGACCGCTCCTGCAGGAACGCGAGGACTGCGCCGATCCCGAGCGGCGCGAGCTCGACGACATGGGCCACCGGATCGGCGGCCAGCTCCGCGACCGCGCCCTCCACCGGCGTGCGCACCGTGAGCAGAAGGAGGACTGGCAGTCCCTCGAGGCGGCGGGCGAGGAAGCCGGCGAACCGAAGCGATGCGTCGTCGCTCCACTGCGCGTCGTCGAGCACGAGCAGCAACGGCTGTCGCGCCGCGAGCCCCGCCGCGAACCAGTACAAACCGTGGAGGACCGAGAACGATGCATCCCCGCTCTCCCCCGCCTCGCCGGCGAGCGCCGGCGCCGAGAGCGCGGCGGCTCCTTCCAGACGCTCGCCCGCGCGCAGCAAGGGGTCGAACCACTGGCGCACGACGCCGAACGCGTAGTCGCGCTCGAGCTCGGCGCCGCGGGCTGCGAGCACGAGCGTCCCCTCCCGCTCCGCCGCCTGCCGGAGCGCACGGGCGAGGTGTGTCTTGCCGATTCCGGCAGCACCGGTCACGAGCGCCACTGCGCCCTCGCCCAGCATCCCCCGCAGCCGTTCGAGCTCGGCGTCGCGCTCGAGCAGCAGACCCCCGCCCGCCACAACCATCGGGGGCAAGTCTAGGGGTCTCCCGGTGGCGACTCCAGGGGCGCGGCCGCGACCATCGATCGGGATGTCCGAGGAGAACAAACAGCTCGCTCTGCGCCACATCGAGGCATTGAACGCGGGTGACGGAGAGACGGTTGCGCGGCTTGCGCACCCCCACCTCGTCGACCACGCCCCACCGGACGGCGTGCGCATCGAGCCGCTCGATATCGTCGCCGAGGACGACCGGGTCGTCGTCCGAGCACGGGCGGGCGTGCACATCTGGCGGTTCTCCGGCAGGCAGATCGTCGAGCACTGGTGCTTCGACGGAGACGATCGAGGGAGGAGACACGCATGACCTGGAAGGACAAGATGTTCGCCCTTGCCGCCATCGGTGCGGCGACCGCGGCCGTGGTGGTTGCGCCGGCGTCCGCGGCCGGGCCGCCACCGCCGCCGAGGACGGCAGCCGGCCATCCGGCGACCGTCGTCGCCCGCGGGGTGCCGACCCCGACGACGTTCGCGTTCGGCGCGGGGCAGATCTTCGTCGCCGGCTTCGGTGACGAGCAGAACCCGAAGATCACCGGGGGCGTCTACGTCCTCAAGGCGGGCAAGGCGGTGAAGCTGCCGGGCTCGCCTGCGCACGTCTTCGGGCTCGCCTACAGCAAGGGAACCCTCTACATCAGCGGCGGGACGCGCGTCGGCGGGATCGTCGCGTGGAGCGGCTGGAACGGAAAGCGGTTCACCAAGTCCCGCGTCGTCGTCGCACCGATGAAGAACTTCACGGCCTTCAACGGCATCGCGATGGGGACCGACGGGATGCTCTACGCCGGCGTCTCGCTCGGCCAGAGCAAGAAGGCCGACTTCAGCAAGGGCACGACGCAATATGCGAACGACATCGTCTCCATCGATCCCGCGACGGGCGACATCAACGTCGTCGCGACGGGCGTACGCCAGCCCTGGCAGCCTACCTTCGTGCCCGACCACAGCGGTGCGCTCATCTCCGACCTCGGGCAGGAGAACCTTGGCAAGAAGCGGCCGATCGACCGCATCGTCGAGGCGCAGGACGGCGCCGACTTCGGCTTCCCGTCCTGCCCCGCGAGGCCCGCGACCTGCTCGAAGTTCGACAAGCCATTCGCCACCTTCCCGGCACACGCGTCGCCGATGGGCCTCGCGGCTCAGGGCGGCAAGCTGTACGTCGCCCTCTTCGGCGGCACGGGCAAAGGCCCCGAAGTGGTGTCGATGCCGCTCGCGGGCGGCAAGTTCGCTCCCGTGCTCGTCGGGTTCGCGGCCCCGGTGGTCGCTCTCGGCAGCCACGGCGGAAAGATCTACGCCGGCGACCTGACGGGCTCCGTCTACAGCTTCACGCCGTAGGCGGAGGCCGAAGCCACCCGAGTCGAACGGCCCGCACCCTCCGGCGGGCCGTTCGCGTCAGAAGGCGCCGACGAGCCAGAGCACGAGGATCGCGACGAGCGAGAGCAGGATCGCGGCCACCATGACCGCGACGTTCATCCCGACGATCAGCGCGAAGAGCTTGCCGGCGTTGCGGCCGCCGGAGAGCTCGCGCAGCTCGCCGTAGACGCGCGCACGGCGGCGCGGCTGCGGGCCGATGCGTTCGACCGGCAACCCGAAAACGGAGAGCGCTCGCTCGAGACCGCCGTCCGCGGCGGAACCGGCAACGACGATCTCGGACGCGGTCTCCCTGGCGAGCACGCCTGCGACCGCTTCGACGGGGTCTACCATCCCGGTGGAGCTGGAGACGTCGACGAGGCCTTCGAGCGCCCGTTCGGCCTCGAGCGCGCGCGACGCTGCCCGCATCTCGGCACCCTCCTCCGCGTTTGCGAGCCAGTCCAGCGGGCCGACGACGCTCGTCGCCAGGACGTGCACGTGCTTCGGCCTGCGGGCGAGCACGAGCCGAACCGTTTCCGGCGCAGCGTCCCCGACCACGACGAGAAGGACGTTCACCGCGGGCTCGGCCGGTCGAGCTGCCAGTGGCGGATGACGTTGAGCCGCCACTCGTCCCCTTCCCGGCGGACGCCGAAGCGCGAGATGACGCGCTGGCCGCCCTCGTAGTCGCCGTAGAGCAGGTCGACGGTGAACTGACCGGCCTCGACGAGCGCGCGCACCTCCGCTCGACCGGCGTCCTGGTCGCGGAATGCGATCTGCCAGTAGCCCGCCTTCCCCGGAGGGATGTACAGGTCGATGATGAGCCGCCGGAACGCGTCGAGCGGCGTGGGCTCCGAGTTCGAGCCGCGGCGGAGCTCCCCGACTGAGCCGCCGTGGAGGACGCCGATTCCAGGCCCGACGTTTCGCAGCGAGAGCGCGATGTAGACGCCGCCTTCGATCACCTCGGCCGCGGCGCAGCCGCCCGGGACGGTCAGCTCGACGTTGTCGGCGAAGCGGGCATGGAGCGTCGGGTCCTCGTCCGTCGACTGGACGAGCAGCGGGCGGAGGCCGGCCAGGAGTGAGGTCTCGGCGACGCGGGCCGCGCGGTTCGCCGACCGCACCGACGCATAGGTCGTCCCGGCGAGGACGAGCGTGCCGCCGGCGGTCGCGAGCGCGGAGATGGTTGTCCAGTCCACCGGCCCCAATAGAATCGCAAAGCGTGAGCTCGACCCCCGCGGAGATCACCGTTCTGATCGTCGACGACCATGAGGTCGTTCGCGAGGGCCTGCGGCTGTCGCTGTCGCGCGCGCCGCACATCCGAGTCATCGGCGAGGCGCCGGACGGCGAGAGCGCGGTCGCGCTCGCCGAACGCCGGCGGCCGAACGTCGTGATCATGGACGTGCGGATGCCGGGCATGGACGGCCTCGAGGCGACGAAGGCGCTCATGGACAAGGATCCCGGCCTCGCCGTCCTCATCTTCACCGCCTACAGCGAGCGCAGCCTCCTCAGCCGCGGGCTCGAGTCGGGGGCGAAGGGCTACATCCTGAAGGAGGCGCCGCACGAGACGCTCGTTCGCGCGATCGAGAAGGTCGCAGACGGCGAGGGCTACGTCGACCCGGCGCTGATGCCGGCATTCCTCTCCGGCAAGGACAAAGAGGAGATGCTGACGACGCGGGAGCGGGAGATCCTCCAGCTCCTCGCCGATGGCATGTCGAACGCCGACGTCGCGACGAAGCTCTTCATCAGCCAGGAGACGGTGAAGAGCCACGTGCGGCACATCCTCGCGAAGCTCGAGGCGGACACGCGCACGCACGCGGTCGCGATCGCGTTGCGGGAAGCGATCATCGACTAGGTGTCGAGCGACGAGGCTTCGCCGCCCGAGCCGACCGACGAGATCCTCGCGGCGGAGCAGGACGAGCGCCGGCGCATCGCCCTGTTCCTCCACGACGGGCCGGTGCAGTCGCTCGCGGGCGTCGCGCTGATGATCGACGCGGCGCTCAACTTCCTCGAGCGCGGCGAGGCCAAGGAATCGCGCGAGGTGCTCGGCCGGGCGCTCCGGCGGACCCGCACGACGATCGGCGAGCTGCGCGACCTGTCGTTCAACCTCGAGCCCGTCGTCCTGCGCGACCACGGCATCGGCACCGCGCTGCAGGCGCTCGGCGACGACCGTGGGGCCGCCCACGGGATCGCGGTCGAGATCGACGCCGCCGAGGCGGAGACGCTCGGCGAGCGGACGCAGGCGGCGCTGTACGCGATCGTGCGCGAGGCGCTCGAAGGCGCGATCCGGCGTGGGCCGCCCACGGTGTTCGCGGTGAAGGTGAGCCCGGCCCCCGAGGGCGGGCTCGAGATCCGCATCTCCGACGATGCGCCCGGCGAGCGCCGCCGCCGTTCGGTCGAGGTGCTGCGTGAGCGTGCGCGGACGCTCGGCGCGGCGCTCGACTTCGACCACGACGGCGAGGGGACGACGATGCGACTCGTCCTGCCGACGTATCCTCGCGGCGAGTAGGATCCGCGCCGCGATGGCGGAAGCGCATCTCCTGTTCGTCTGGACCCCCTCGGGCTACGAGCTGCGCGAGGAGCCCGGCGATGCGCCTGCAGTCGGCGCCGAGGTCGAGGCCGACGGCGAGCGCCTGCGCGTCACGAAGGTGGCCCCGTCGCCCCTCCCGGGCGACAAGCGCGAGTGCGCCTACCTCGCGCGGGCGTAAGACCCGTACCAGGTACTCCTACGAAAGTGTCACGCAAACCGCCGCGCCGTTGCGTGCGTCGTACGGAAGTCGTGACCCTTCTGTGACGGTACCTGGTACCGGTCGTTGTCCTCAGCGGGCAGCGTCCTCGGCGGCCGCAAGGCCCAGGACGAGGGCCTGAGCGAGGCCGCTCGCGTAGCCGCCCGTGGCGACGCCGCCGGCGTCGACGCCCGCGGCCCACACGCCGTCGAGCCCGACCACCCGTGCGCGGTCGTCGACGCGCAGCCCGCCGATGGTGTGCGTCAGGCCCGCCGTCACGTGGACGCCGAGACGCCCGTCCGTGCGGGCGACGACCGTTCCGCCCGCCGCGCGCGCCGCCTCGATCCGCTCATTCGCCCTCTCGACGACGAACCAGGCACTCGGCCCGATCAGCTGCGCGAGGTCGCTCTCATGCCAGGCGATCCGGCGCGGTGTGATGTCGCGACCGTCGTCGGTGAGGACGCGCGCCTCGTGTCCGTAGAGCTGCGCGAGCCGGACGAAGTCCTCCTCACCGATGCGCGCCGGCGGCGCCGGCATCACGCGCCCGAAGAACTCCCCCATCCCGCGGGTCGCCGACGCGCCGCGCGCGAGCCCCCAGTCGAGCCCGTCGCCGCTGCTCCACGGGTTGGCCCGCAGGAAGAGCCCGCGCTCTTCCGCCAAGCGCCGGCCGAAGCCTCCCGTCGCCAGCACGACGGGCGGCGACGCGTCCGCTGGAAGCACCGTCTGCAGCCGCAGCTCCACGCGCGCGGCCAGCAGCTCCGTCAGCGCGCGAGGGTCGAACCGCTTCCCCGTCGTCCGCGGATTCTCGGTGTCCTCCCACACGGGCTCGGCGCCGAGCGCCAAGAGCCAGGCGAGGCCGTCGTCGAGCCGCTCCCACACGAGCCGCTGGAGCGACTCGTCCCCGCCGGGGCATTCAGCGCGGAAGTCCGCCCACTCCTTGTGCCGCCAGGCGACGCCGCTCGACAGGAGCATCGACCCGCCGGCGCGCGTCCCCTTCTCGACGACGACGGGATCGAGGCCGAGCTCGCGCGCCCGCACGGCGGCCACGAGGCCGGCCATGCCGGCGCCGGCGACGAGCACTAGGTCAGCGAGAACGTCGGCTTGTGCTCGACGTACTCGATGCGCACGTTCTCGGGGCCACGGAGGAAGACTGCGTACGTGTTCGCCGCATCGACGACGTTGTCGATCTCGATGCCGAGATCGTTCGCCTCGGCGATGTGCTCGTCCGTCGAGTCCACGAGGACCGCGAGGTGGTTGAGCAACGGGCGCTCCGGGTTCCCCGGATCGCCGGGATGGAACTCGACGAACGCCCCGCCGACCTCGACGCGGACCTCCCCCGT
>Ga0070741_10011087_pt1 | contig 16755 bp, 11 predicted proteins | sample Coa_R1_4_FD_66440 | JGI IMG/M metagenome (GOLD analysis project Ga0070741, IMG submission 66440) | Surface soil microbial communities from Centralia Pennsylvania, which are recovering from an underground coalmine fire - Coalmine... | ecosystem: Environmental > Terrestrial > Soil > Unclassified ...
AAATTGTGCCAAGGCAAATGAACTTCCATGATCTGCTCCAAGGCGTTGCAGTCCTCTCCCGCAGCGGAGAATCCACGCTCTTTGAGCAGACCGTTACCGGCGTGCAGCACGATTCGCGCCGCATCGAGCCTGGCAATGTATTCATTGCCATGAAAGGCGAAGCTACTGATGGCAACCGCTACATCGACGCCGCCATCAAGGCAGGCTCAGTAGCGATCGTTTCCGATTCCGCCTCCCAGTCGGTACGCGCAGGTGTGGCTTGGGCTCGCGTGGCGCATGGACGCAGGGCGCTGGCTGGTGTCAGCGCAAATTTCTACGGACATCCGGCAAAGAAGCTTAAAATTAGCGGCGTCACCGGCACCAATGGAAAGACAACGACCACATTTCTTCTTTCACAAGTTCTGCGCTTTCTGGGACGAGGCGAAGTCGTGCTGATTGGGACGGTGGAATATCACTTTGCCGGCGAGATCATCCCTGCCCCGCATACCACGCCGGAGTCGCTGGAGCTGAACCGCATCTTCGCCAAAGCCACCAGTTCGAAATTAGGGAAGCATATTGCCAGCGAAGCCGTGATGGAGGTCAGCTCGCACGCTCTCGATCAAGAGCGCGTCTACGGCATTCCTTTCGATGTGGCGCTGTTCACTAATTTGACCCGCGATCATCTGGATTATCATCACACCATGGATGACTACTTCGCGGCCAAACGGATCCTGTTTGCCGGCTGCGGCGCCCCGCCACCGCGCGCGGCGGTTATCAACACCGATGATGCCTATGGCCGCCAGCTTGCCGAGTTTGCGCGCCTGCAAGAATCCGAAGTGATGGCCTATGGGCTTGAGAGCGAAGAGTTTCGCGCGGAGAATATCCGCATGTCGCCCCAAGGCACAAACTTCAGGTTACAAAGCCCCTACGGCGCGGCGGAAGTTCACTCCAAACTTGTGGGCAAGGTGAACGTCTATAACATGCTAGCCGCAGCGGCCGCAGCGATGGCCCGCGGAGGAGCATTGGCAGCGGTTGCCCAGGCCCTTGCGAGTTGCAAGAGCGCGCCCGGGCGCTTTGAGCGCGTGGATTGCGGCCAGCAATTTTCCGTGGTGGTCGACTATGCCCATACCGATGACGCTCTGCGCAATCTCACGGCATTGGCTCGTGATTTCATGGCCGCCCAGAAAGAACCCGGACGCGTGATTACTCTCTTTGGCTGTGGCGGCGACCGCGACCGCAGCAAGCGTCCGCTGATGGGCGCGGCCGCGGGCCAAGGCAGTGACTTTGTGGTGCTGACTTCTGACAATCCGCGCAGTGAAGATCCCCTGGCTATTATTGACGATGCCCTGCCCGGCTTAAAAAAAGCAGGAACACGCTATGTAACCGAACCCGACCGGCGCAAAGCCATTGCCCTGGCCATCTCTGAGGCGCAGCCGGGAGACATTGTCCTCATCGCAGGTAAAGGACATGAGAAAACCCAGACCACGCGCGAGGGTGTCTTCCCCTTCGACGACGTGGAAGTCGCACGCGCTCTTTTGCATCAGACCCCCCGTCCCTCCAAAGCCGGAGGCACGCAGTGAAGCTGCCTTTGGATCGCGTGGCCGAGTTCACTTTTGCCAGCGGTGAGTTCGACGGGCATGCGGTCGCGCAAGGTTATTCCATTGATTCGCGCACCATCGCTCCCGGAGAGTTGTTTTTTGCCGTTAAGGGCGAACGCCTCGACGGCCATGATTACGTCGAATCCGCTCTGCAGAAGGGCGCCGTGGGCGCAGTGGTCGCGCGCAGCCAACTCTCTCGCTTTTCGGTTATCAGCGGCCTCCTGGCAGTGGATGACACTCTGGTCGCCTTGCAGTCATTGGCTACTGCAGTACGCCGCCTATGGGGCAAGAAACTGATTGGGGTGACTGGCTCGGCTGGAAAAACTACCACTAAGGAGCTGATTGCTCACTTGCTGGCGACAAAATTCCAAGTTCTGAAATCGGAAGGCAATCTCAACAACCACTTCGGATTGCCGTTGCAGCTTCTTCGCCTCGAGCTTGAGCACGAGATCGCGGTCATGGAGATGGGTATGTCACACGCCGGCGAGATCACCGCACTAGCGCGCATCGCCCACCCTGAGATCGGGGTGGTCACCAACGTTGCTCCGGTGCACCTGGGATTTTTCCGGTCCATTGCCGATATTGCCCGCGCCAAATATGAGCTGATCGCAGCGCTACCCGTTGGCGGGACCGCCGTACTCAATGCTGACGATGCCTACGTCTCCCAGTTTGGCCGCGATTTCCACGGCAAGGTGATTATGTATGGCATCGATCGCCCCGCGGATGTGCGCGCCGAGAATGTTCGTTCAGAAGGCATCCACGGCGAGATTTTCGATCTGATGACGGATACGAGCTGCACTCCCGCCCGTCTGCCCCTACTCGGAAAACACAATATCTACAATGCACTCGCTGCGCTGGCGGTCGCGCTATATGAAGGAGTTCCCCTCGGTGACGCTCTTAATGCGCTGGCCATGGCGGCGCCGGCCGACAAACGCGGCCAGGTCATCCGGGCAAATGGGATCACCATCGTCAATGATTGTTACAATTCCAATCCGAAGGCGCTCGATGGCATGGTGGATGCTCTCACCCAGCTTCCGGCAGAACGGCGCATCGTCGTCGCCGGAGAGATGCTTGAGCTTGGTGACTCCGGTGAAGAGCTGCATCGCGCATCCGGCCGGCATATTGCCGGAAGTAAAATCGATGTTTTGATTGGTGTCCGCGGACTGGCGCAGTATATGGTGGAGGAAGCCCTCAGCTTGGGCGTTCAGGCAAAGTTTGTCGTTACCCCAGAAGAAGCCGGGCAATGGCTGGGACGCGAAGCTCGCGAAGGCGACGCTGTATTGCTGAAGGCCTCGCGTGGCGTAAAACTTGAACGTGCCCTGGAAGTGTGGGGAATAAAACAAGCCGCCAGCCATTAGCTTGTAGTTTTTTTTAATCCTGAGTAGAAACGTGGCTTGCTACGTCTCTGCTTGTGTCTTTAACAATGCTGCTTGACGGAGGAAATTTTTGCTCTACTGGCTGCTCTACCAAGTTATTCAACGACATTTTTCTCCGTTTCGTATTTTCCGTTATGTCACCTTCCGCACTGCTTTCGCCAGCCTCACCGCTCTGTTCATGTGCCTGATTGTCGGTCCGGCTGTCATCCGTCAATTGCGCGAGTTCCAGATTGGCCAATACATCCGCGAAGAAGGCCCCAAAGCGCATGCCAAGAAGGCTGGCACCCCCACCATGGGGGGAGTGCTGATCGTGATTGCGATTGTTATCCCCACCATTTTGTGGGCCGATCTCAGCAATACATTTATCTGGCTGGCAGTCTGTTCAACGCTGGCCTTTGCCGCGATCGGCTTTGCCGATGATTACATCAAGGTAATCCACCGCCGTAATCTTGGGCTGACCGCGCGCAGCAAGCTGGTGCTGCAAATCCTTACGAGCCTCACCGTGGGCATGGCATTGGTGGCGCTGCAGGCTCACGGGGAATACTCCACCCACCTGATTGTTCCCTTCTTCAAGAACTTTCATCCTGATCTGGTCATTACCTCCTGGCAGGGCCGGCTTTACTGGCCATTGGCTTTCGTGCCTTTTGTCGTCTTTGTGATCATGGTGCTCGTGGGCTCAACCAATGCCGTAAACCTGACCGATGGTCTGGACGGCCTTGCCATCGGCTGCACCGTGATTGCCGCCGGCGCTCTCACGGTTTTGACCTACCTCAGCGGCCATGCCACCTTTGCCAGTTATCTGGAACTGCCGCGCATGCCCCAGGTGGCCGAGCTGACAATTTTCTGCGGCGCCATGGTCGGCGCCAGTATTGGATTTCTCTGGTACAACGCCCACCCCGCAGAGGTCTTCATGGGCGACGTGGGCTCGCTTGCCCTCGGAGGCGCCATCGGTACGGTTGCGGTCATCATCAAGCAGGAATTATTGCTGCCTTTCATCGGCGGCATCTTTGTGATTGAAGCGCTCTCGGTCGTGCTGCAGGTAGGCTCTTACAAGTTGCGCAAAAAAAGGATTTTCAAGATGGCGCCCCTGCACCATCACTTCGAATTGTTGGGCTGGTCGGAGTCGAAGATCATCATCCGCTTCTGGATCGCGGCCTTGATCTTCGCGCTGTTCGCGCTCACCACATTGAAATTGCGGTGAGAATCGCCTCGCCGGCTGTCCGGTGGGCATCTTGCCCACAGGGCTTCGAGTGTGAAGGGATACAGAAGATTGATACAGACGCAGCTTTGCTACGTTTCTGTTTGCGTCTTAGAGTCACCATGACTTTTCCACCGGTTCTCATGGGAGAATGACAGCAGAAGAATGGACATTCAAGGCAAACGCGTACTGATCGTCGGACTCGGCAAGTCGGGGGTTGCCGCCGCCCATTTTTTACTGGAGCGCGGAGCGCGAGTCACGGTCTCTGACGCCAAACCCGAGTCCCAGTTCAGCAAAGAGATACCCGAACTGCTCGACCGCGGTATTACCGTCGAGACGGGGGGCCACGGCGAACGCACCTTTCGCGGACAGGATCTGATCGTGGTCAGCCCCGGTGTTCCATACAATGTGGCGCCGCTGGTCCAGGCCCGCAATCAGGGCGTGCCGGTGATTGGCGAAGTAGAGTTGGCCGCTCGCTTTCTGCAGGGAAAGATCATTGCGATTACCGGCTCCAATGGCAAGACAACCACCACTGCCCTCACCGGCGAAATCGTCGAACACGCTGGACTTCAAGTGCAGGTAGGCGGCAACATCGGAACCCCGGTCATCTCCATGGTGGCACAATCCACGCAGGAAACTTATAACGTGCTGGAAGTTTCCAGTTTCCAGCTTGAGACCATTGAGACATTTCATCCCCAGATTGCTGTCATTCTCAATATCACACCCGATCATCTCGATCGCCACGGTACGCTTGAAGGCTACACCGCCGCCAAGGCCCGTATCTTCGAAAATCAGACGGGAAAAGATTTCGCTGTCTTGAACAACGATGATCCGATATGCCACTCACTGGCTGCAAAAATCAAAGCGCAAGTGATGTGGTTCAGCCGCAAACCCGAGTCGCAAATCGAAAACGGAGCTTTCGTGTGCGGCGGCAAGATTTTTTGGCGGCAGGCGGAGCGCGAGCAAGAGATCATGCCGGTAAGCGAAATTCCTCTCAAAGGCAACCACAACCTGGAAAATGTTCTGGCCGCGGTTTCTGCCGCTATGCTGGCCGGATGCGCACCGGGAAAAATCCGTGAAGCTGTGGCGCAATTCAAAGCTGTGGAGCACCGCCTGGAATTTGTGGCGTCCATCAACGGCGTGGAATACTTCAACGACTCCAAAGCCACAAACGTAGACGCCACCATCAAGGCGTTGGAATCTTTCCCCGCCAACATTCACATCATCCTCGGCGGCAAAGATAAAGGCAGCGACTACACCGTGCTCAAACAATTATTGAGGGAGCGTGCCAGGCGGGTTTATACCATTGGAGCTGCGGCGGGGAAAATCGAGTCGCACATCGCCGGCTCTGCTCCGGTGGAGCGCGCCGGCACGCTGGAGGCAGCGGTTCGCCGCGCCGCCGAACTGGCCGAACCCGGAGACGTTGTGCTGCTGGCCCCGGCCTGCGCCAGCTTCGATCAGTTTGAAAATTACGAGCATCGCGGACGCGTCTTCAAACAGACCGTGCAGGCTATGGCAAAACGCAGCGGAGCCGCCTAATGGCCAAACGCATCAGTGTTGATAAAACGCTGTTCACCATCACCCTGCTGCTGGTGTTTGTTGGATTGATCATGGTCTTCAGCGCCTCGGCCGTGATGGCGCAAGAGCGTTTTGGTTCTCCGTACACCTTCCTGATCAAGCAAATTATCTGGGCCGTGGCTGGTCTGCTGGCGATGGTGGGGCTGATGAATTTCGATTACCACCGCTTCAAGCATCCGGCGGTGGTCTTCTCTTTGCTCGGTGTGACCACGCTGCTGCTGCTGGCGGTATTTTTTCTCGACCGTTCGCACAATACCCACCGCTGGATCCGCTTCGGCGGATTCTCTTTCCAGCCTTCCGAGCTGGCCAAGCCGGCCTTGATCTTGTTTCTCGCCTACTTTCTGGAAAACAAACTCAAAGCGATGGACGACTGGCGCCACACTCTGTTGCCGGCGGCAATCCCGATTGTGCTATTTGCCGGTTTGATCGTCCTTCAACCTGATTTGGGAACTGCCATTGCCTGCGTCGCCATCTCCGCGACTATTCTTTATGTGGCTGGCATGCGCCTGCGTTACTTCGGATACGCCATTGCCGCCTCGCTGCTCCCTTTGTACTTCCTGATCTTCCGCGTGCAATGGCGCTATGAACGGGTTCTGGCCTTTCTGAATCCTTACTCGGACCCCCAGGGCCGCGGCTTTCACGTGATCCAGTCGCTGATCGCCGTCGGCACTGGAGGATTCACCGGAGTTGGCCTGATGGAAGGCAAACAGAAGCTCTTCTATCTTCCCGAGCCGCAAACCGATTTCATCTTCGCCGTCACCGCAGAAGAATTGGGCCTGATTGGTTCGTTGATTGTGGTGACCCTGTTCGCCATCTTTCTCTTCCGCGGAATACGCGTAGCTTTCAAGACCAACGACAACTATGCGCGCTTTCTCGCCATCGGCGTCACTGCTATGGTCGTGATCCAGGCGTTAATGAATATCAGCGTAGTACTCGCCCTCATGCCAACCAAGGGGATTCCGCTGCCGTTTATCTCCTATGGCGGATCGTCTATATTTATTACCCTGGCCAGCGTGGGCGTGCTACTGAATATCACGCAGCAGACGGATTAATTTCCTCTGCGTTCCTCCGCGTCCTCTGCGGTTAATATAAAGTCATGCGCGCAATCCTTGCAGGCGGCGGCACTGGCGGACACGTAATTCCCGCTCTCGCCATCGCTCGCGAACTTCAGCAACGCTACAACGGCGAAGTGCTCTTCATCGGCACGGCACGCGGTATTGAGAACCGCCTGGTTCCCGCCGCCGGTTTTGAGCTGCGTCTTATCCAGGTGGGCGCGCTCAAGAATGTGAGCCTGGCCACACGGCTGCGCACTCTTTTCGATTTGCCTCGCGCCATCCTGGCCTGCTGGCAGATGCTGGGGCAATTTCGTCCGGATGTAGTGATCGGCGTTGGCGGATACGCTTCTGGCCCGGCCATGCTCGCGGCCTGGCTGCGGCGTATTCCCACTCTGGCCTTTGAGCCAAACGTTGTTCCGGGATTCGCCAATCGCGCGGTTGCGTGGCTGGTCACGGCAGCGGTAGTGCACTTCGAAGAAACCAAAAAATATTTTCGCAATGCCCGCGTGACCGGCGTTCCGGTGCGCAAAGATTTTTTTCTGAAAAAAGAGGCTGCAAGCCGGACCACGCAAACGCTTCTGGTCTTTGGCGGCAGCCAGGGCGCCAGCGCCATCAATCGCGTGGTTCTGGAATCTCTTGCTGGGCTGAGGCAGGCTCTCCCGGGATTGCACATTATTCATCAAACCGGCGAACGCGACTATAAAGATGCCCAGGCAGCTTACCTGCAGGCCGGCATCTCCGCTGAGGTGCTGGCATTCATCAACGAGATGCCGCAGGCCTTTGCTCGTGCTGATTTGCTGCTCTGCCGCTCCGGCGCCAGCACCGTGGCCGAGATCACCGCGGCGGGAAAGGCCGCTATTTTTGTCCCCTTCCCGCGCGCGGCCGACGATCACCAGCGCCGCAATGCGGAAAGCCTGGCGCGCCAAGGCGCGGCTGTGCTGATTCCCGAATCCGAACTTTCTCAGCAGAAACTGGTCTCAACAGTTGTAGACCTCCTCACCCGCCGTGAGCGGCTGCTGCAGATGGAAGAAGCGGCGCAAAAACTTAGCCATCCCCGCGCCGCCGAAGAAATCGCCGATATGGCTGCACGAGCGGCCAAAGTCCCTCTAGCCTCCGATTCTAAGGAGGCCATGCGCCATGAGGCATGACTGCCTCCAGAAATGCGGATTTTTAAATAGCTGAGAAGCTCTGCGAAGAAATCAACTTTTTTGTCATTCCGAGGAGCAATGCGTTCTTAGCCTGCCCCACGCGAAGCCGAGTGGAGAAATCCCTATGAGCTTAAGGATTTATGGGCAGCCAGTGTAGATTTCGGCGCAATAAGGATTCCTCCACTTCGTGTCGGAATGACAATTCAAACGCCTAGTCTTCTTTTGTAGGAGTGCCGTCAGGTAGAACCAGCGCCTCGGATTTCTTTCCACCCTTAAGGATTCCGGCTTCATAGAAGGTCTTATCACCCTCAGTTACCTTCTCGACCTTCCTGATCTTTCCCCCAGCTGCCTGTTTTTCAATAGCGGCCTTGGCCGGAGCCGGGAGGCTATCGAGCGCAACTTCTTCTTCCACGGCAATCAGCTTGCCGCTTTCGTCAAATGTAATATCTTTTCCGTGCCCATTTGCTTTGGTTTCAGCTTCATATTCGGTCTTGCCGTTCTCAACGTCTTTTGAGATTCCTACCAGGGTGACATCCTTAGTATTATCTTTGATCGCCTGTTGAACCGCTGGTGGCAGGTCTTCCATCTTGACCTTCTTTTCGGCGGCAAACGCCGCTGTCGCCGCGCAGGCGGCCAGCAAAATCGTTGCAGCAATGAATGTTTTCATAATAGGTAAATCCTCCTTGGCACCCCATTGTGCAGGCAGATTCTGAAAAACTCGTGAAAGAAAGTGTGAAAAGCTGCTGACTGGAATCAGCGAGGTGAAGCAAGCACCGGTAATTGCACGCGAAAAACCGATCCTGCTCCCAGCGAGCTTTCTACCTGGATATTTCCTCCGTGCCGGGCAGCGATCCACTGCGCGATGGAGAGTCCCAGGCCTGCGCCCCCCGTCGTGCGCGACCGGTCTTTGGAGGCGCGGTAGAAGCGCTCGAAGACATGCGGCAGGTCGTCCGCCGAGATTCCCACGCCGGTGTCTCGAATTTCTATGATGGCGCTTGGTTTGGCTGACGAGCCATTCATGGCCAGCCTGGCGCCTACCTCACCCCCTGGTGGAGTGTACTTAATGGCATTGTCGAGCAGGATGACAAACAACCGGCGGAGCGCCTGGCTGTCTCCCAAAATGGAACAGTTCGCGGGAATATTGGCATCGAGGCGAACACCTTTGTATTCCGCAAGGACCCGCACCTCAGAACAGGCCTCGCGCAGGCACTCGGCAAAATTAACCGATTCCTGCACCATGCCGTCGGCTCCCGCATCCGCGCGCGCCAGCAGCATGAGGTCTTCAATCAGGCGCGACGTCCTCTCGCTTTCTGTGAGTATGCTATCCAGCGCTTTCTTATATTCTTCTTCACTGCGTTGTTTGCTGCGCGCCAGCTCTGCCGTGGTGCGAATAATCGCTACCGGAGTGCGCAGCTCATGCGAAGCATCCGCGGTGAACTGGGTGATCTGGCGAAACGCCGCCTCCAGGCGGGCAAACATGGAATTCAGTGTGGTTGAAAGCCGGTCCAGTTCGTCGCCTGCCCCGCGCACGGGCAGGCGTTGGGAAAGGTTTTGCGCTCCAATTGCCTCGGCGGTGCGGGTAATCTGGTCTACGGGTTCGAGTGCTCGGCGGCTCATCCAGTAGCCGCCGGCTGAAGCCAGCAGCAGGACCAGCGGGCTGGCCAGCAGCGCCGTCCAGGTAAAACCATCGAGCATTTCGTAATACTCTTCGATCGGCACGCCGATCTGGGCGACTCCTGGTTGCGCCGGCCCCAGTTGTACCGGCGCCGAAAGTACCCGCACCGGCTTACGATTCACTCGAACTGTTTGTATTTTTCCTTTAAAGGGAAGCTGGGATGCATTTGCCGGAATCGCGCCCCACTGTTGCGCCTCTGGAGATTGATAGACCCAGCGCCCATCGTTGCCCAGGATGCGAAAACGCGCTCCTGAGAGGGTGGCATCTTCCGTAAGTTCCTCGCCAATCGATTCCGGCTGCGGCTGGGCGGTTTCCGTCTGCAGATAATCACGCAGCGCCTGCAGACGGAAGCGCAGGTCCTTATCCACGGTTTCGTGAATGCTGCTCCGCAGCGCCCACCAGAGCGCCAATCCAGCGATGGCAAAGGTCACTGCCAGAATGAGGGCATACCAGGCGGTAAGACGGAATCGAATGGAGCGGTTCATTCTCCCTCTCGCAAAATGTAGCCGTATCCCCGCACGGTATGGATCAGCTTACGCTGTGAGCCGGCGTCGATCTTATCGCGCAGCAGCTTGATAAACGCATCCACCGTGTTCGGCTCCACGTCTTCTTCAAAACCCCAGACCGCCTCAATGATGGCGGAACGCGAGACTGCTCGTCCGGCCCGGCGCAGCAGGAATTCCAGGACGCGGAACTCGGTTGCCGTGAGGCTGATCTTCTGTCCGGCCCGTGTTACCTCCCGCGCAGCCGGATCGACCACCAGATCGTCAATATGCAGATTCTGCTGTGGCGGCTGGGCTGCCCGGCGCGATATGGCCCGCAGACGGGCCAGCAAGACCTTCAGCGAAAATGGCTTGGTCAGGTAATCGTCGGCGCCGGCGTCGAGTCCTTTCACAATGTCGGCGGCGGCGTCACGCGCCGTCAACATGATGATGGGCGTTTGCTGGCCATCGGCCCGAAGGCGGCGGGCGACTTCAATGCCGTCCATCCCTGGCATCATCACGTCGAGCACGATCGCATCGAAGTTGCTGGTCTTGGCCGCATGGAAGCCTTCCACGCCATCCTTTGCCAGGGTCACAGCATGGTTCTGCTCCTCGAGTCCTTGCCGCAGCAACTCGCCCATCGAGGTTTCATTTTCCACAACCAGTATCCACACCTTAACAATTCTCCTCGTGGATCAGTTCATCACAAAAGGCGAGGGACTCAAAATTGATCCTACGCCTGGACTCTGAAGATTCGATGAATCAAACCCGCTGCAAGCCATGCATTTGTAATTGACAATATATAAAATTAATGATGTACTTGCGCGTACATGACAGATTTCAGGCGATTTAAAGCGGAATTCTTCAAGGCGCTGGCCCATCCCCTGCGCATTGCCGTCCTTGATGCGCTGCGAAACGGCGAACTGGGCGTGAATGATTTATGCGCTTTGCTGAAAGTGGAACAGAGTACGCTTTCGCAGCAGCTTGCTGTCCTGCGAAATAGAAATATTGTCGTGGGACGCAAAGAAGGCCTGAATGTCTATTACTCGGTTAGCGACAAAACTGTGTTCAAACTTCTGGACGTCGCAAAACAGATCTTTAACAATCAATTGATTAACGTTCAGGATATGCTTTCCCAGATCGCCACTCCAGCAGGTGGACGATGAAATTGTTGATCCAGAAACGCTGTGGCATTCCTGTTCCTGGAATTGATTCAGACTCCCCCAAAATCCTAAGAGTTTCCAATTCATTCGCCCGTTCTAGTTCTATCCCGGTATCTATGCCGCCGTTATTCGGGATTTGTAATTTGAAGGCGGCACTGAATTGATATTGCAGGGAGTTGAAGTACGTGATGTTGAATCTGAATGATTGGTTACCAAAATCAATTCTATTGCTGCGGAACTACTCCGCTAAACAATTCCTTTCGGATTTAATCGCCGGCATCACCGTAGGCTTGGTTGCCTTGCCGCTGGCGATGGCCTTCGCAATTGCCTCCGGTGTGCCTCCCCAGGCGGGGCTGTATTGCGCTATCGTCGCCGGATTCCTGATATCGGCCTTAGGCGGCTCCAAGACGCAGATTGGCGGCCCCACCGGCGCCTTTGTGGTGGTGGTCTTTGGCATCGTGGCTAAGTACGGTATTGACAGTTTATATATGTGCACCCTGCTCGCCGGGATCATGCTGGTGGTGCTGGGCGTCACCGGGCTGGGAACCGCGGTCAAGTTCATTCCACGTCCGGTGGTCGTGGGATTCACCAACGGCATCGCGGTCATCATTGCCAGTACGCAGGTCAAAGACTTTTTTGGTCTGAAAATCGACAAGGTTCCGGGCGAATTCTGGGAACGCATGGAAACCTTGGTCAGGAATTTTCATACCTTGCAGCCGGCTGAAACCACGCTTGGCTGCATTGCTCTGGCGGCTATTATTCTTTGCAGCCGTTATCTGAAGCGCGTACCCGGATATATTATTGCCCTTTTTGCCGGCACGACTTTGGTATGGCTGTTGAGATTGCCCGTTGAAACCATTGGTACCCGCTTTGGCGGAATTCCTTCGGGCCTGCCTCACATCGTAGTTCCTCGCTTCCACATCAACCTGCTGCGGCCCCTGATCTCTCCCGCCATCACCGTCGCCATGCTGGGCGCCATTGAATCCTTGATGTCGGCCGTTGTCTCCGACCGCATGAGCGGTGATAAACATAATCCCAATGTCGAGCTGATTGGACAAGGAGTCGCTAACATCATTTCACCACTCTTCGGCGGCCTTCCAGCCACCGGTGCGATCGCCCGCACAGCCACGAACATTCGAGCCGGCGCTAAGACCCCGGTCTCAGGAATGATCCATGCGCTCACGCTGCTCGCCATTGTGCTCTTCGCCGCTCCCATGGCCAGGTTCATTCCGCTCTCGGTTCTGGCGGCTATTTTGTTTGTTGTTTCCTACAACATGGGCGAGTGGCGCGAGATTCCTGAGCTGCTGAAGCTCTCAAAACTTGAAATCGGCACCTGGCTTTTGACCTTTGCCTTGACTGTCTTTGCCGATCTTACGGTTGCGGTTGAGGCCGGCATGATCATGGCCGCCCTGGTGTACATAAGAAAGGTAACCACCACCACCAGCATCTCTCAGGTCACATCGGAATATGTGGAGCGCGGCCGCGCTCATATCCTGCAGGATAAAATTATTCCTCCTTACGCCGCCGTATTTCGCATTCATGGCCCTTTCCTGTTTGGAGCGACGGAAAAGTTGGATGAGATCATCCACAAAATTCCTGAGCTGCCCCCGGTCGTGATTTTGCGCTTGCGAAATATGACCGCGATTGATGCCACGGGTATACAGGCTTTGGAGCATTTTTCCGACCTGGTGCGCGCCTCCGGCAGAGGACTGATTCTCTGCGGAGCCCCTTCGCAGCCCGCCCACCTTATGAAGCAGGCGGAGTTTGAAGAGCACGTGGGAAGCCACAACCTTTGCGCCAGTATCGCCGAAGCCCTGGACAGGGCAAAGATTGTGTATGAAGAGATACGTCCCAATGCTCCTTCTGCACAACAATGGGGCCGAAGAACAGAAGATGTGGCTAAGGCAACGGCTGCGAAACAAATTTAGAATCTCTTCATCGTTTTCAGATAGACAGAACTCTTAGCAGATTGCAAATTGGGAACAGCCATCGCAAGCGGTGGCGTATTTTTTCTAAGATGTGAAGGACGAACAACCCGGAGGAGAAATACCGTTCTTATCCCAACCGCAAGCAATGTCGTGCAATCTGCAAATCTTCATCCGACGGCACAACCCGCACCGCACACCTGCTGGCCGATGTACTGATCACGCCGGCGTGGCGCGCGTTGGCTTCCGGATCGATATCAATCCCAAGATAGCTGAGCCCCGTGGAAACGCCGGCGCGCACCGGTGCGGCATGCTCTCCGATGCCTCCAGAAAATATTAATAATTCCAAACCACCAAGCACGGCGGCCAGCGAGCCAATCGCCTTTTTTACCGAATAGCAGAACATCTCAATCGCGAGACGTGTTGTGGCACTGCTGGAGCTTGCTTGCAGCAGCTCTCGCATCTCGCTGCTCTTCCCCGAAACGCCTAACAAGCCGGCTTCATGATTGAGCAGCCCATCGAGCTGTTGCGCCGTGTAAGCCTGGTCGCGCAACAGGTGTAATAAAAGCCCGGGATCCAAGTCTCCGCTGCGCGTTCCCATCATGACACCGCCTGTGGGCGTGAGTCCCATGGTGGTTTCCATTGAGCAGCCTTCTTTCACCGCGGTAACGCTGGCGCCATTCCCCAGATGAGCAATTACGGTTCTGGGCGCGAGTTCCGGGCCGAGAGTATGCACAATGGATTCGCATGACAGCCCATGAAATCCATAGCGGCGGATGCCCGCTTGCCAGAAATGATCGGGCAGCGGAAACCGCGCCGCATATTCCGGGATTGACCGATGGAATGCCGTATCCAGACAGGCCACCTGTGGCACGTGGGGAAATCGCTCCATAGCGAAATGAATGACCTCAAGCGCCGGTGGAATGTGAATGGGCGCAAAAGGTGTGGCCGCTTCCAGTTCTTTGAGAACCTCTGGGGTAATCCGCTGATGCTCGCGCACGCGCGGGCCGCCATGCACCACCCGGTGCCCAATCGAGTTTAGATCTGCCGGTGCGTTCGCCAGGAGCGCCTTGATCAGGAAATCAGCGGCCTCTCGCGCACTTGAAAATGCGCGGTTTTCTTTCACCAGAAATTTTTGGCCCTGCTGCAACCACACGCGGCCTTCTTTCATTCCAAGAGCTTCGGCCTCCCCGGTTGCCAGGGTCTCTTCTTTCTCGTTTTGAAAGGAATGCAGGCCGATCTTCAGCGAAGAAGAGCCGCTGTTAAACGAGAGAATGGTCTTTGCGTTCGATTCGCTCTGCATGATTGAGAAGTTATTTCATGAATAGTTTTGAAAGATACGGCTTCAGAGCTTACAAAAGTCCGGACTTCGTGTCATTTCCAAACACGAAGCGTAGCGAAGTGGAGGAATCCTTATAGCGCCAGCACTTTATGCAGTGCTCCGATAGATCTTTGAAGCTGACAGGGATTCCTTCCTTCAGCTTCGCTCGGGCAAGCTAAGAACGCTTCGCTCCTCGGAAATGATGAGGCGATGAGCGATCCATCAGAAACCCGACTCGATCAGCCGTCTTTACACTCCCCACTTCCAGTTATGCACCTCAGGCATATCTTCTCCGTGCTCGGTCACATAAAGCTTGTGGCGCTGCATAACCTCAAAATAATGTTCTGTAGCTTTTTCGATCATAGGTTTAAGCCTGGGGATGCGCTTAATAGCATCAAGCTCAAGCTGATAGCGGTCCATATTGTTGAGCACAACCATGTCGAAGGGTGTGGTCGTCGTGCCTTCTTCTTTGTAACCACGTACGTGGAAGTTATTGTGGTTCTTGCGCCGGTACGTCAGGCGATGGATCAACGTCGGATAACCATGAAAGGCAAAGATCACCGGGCGGTCGGTGGTGAAGATCTGGTCGAAGTCGTCATCCAGCAATCCGTGCGGATGCTCGCTCGGCGGCTGCAGTGCCATCAGGTCCACAACATTCACCACGCGGATGCGGATGTCGGGAACCGATTCCCGCAGCAAGGTGACTGCCGCTAAGGTCTCCAGCGTCGGCACATCGCCGGCGCACGCCATCACGACATCGGGATTGCCGCCGTCATTGCTGGCCCACTCCCAAACTCCCAGTCCGGTCGTACAATGGCGGACAGCTGACTCCATATCGAGCCACTGTGCCGCCGGCTGCTTGCCGGCCACGATCAGGTTCACATAATGGCGGCTGCGCAGGCAGTGGTCCGCGACCGAGAGCAGCGTATTAGCATCCGGCGGCAGGTAAATACGCACGATGTCCGCTTTTTTATTGGCCACATGATCGATGAATCCCGGGTCCTGGTGCGAGAAGCCGTTATGATCTTGCCGCCATACGTGCGAGGTGAGCAGGTAATTGAGCGAAGCGATGGGCCTGCGCCACGGGAGCCGGCGTGTAGTCTTGAGCCACTTGGCATGCTGGTTGAACATCGAGTCAATGATGTGAATGAAGGCTTCGTAGCAGGAAAACAACCCATGCCGCCCGGTCAGCAGATACCCCTCGAGGAACCCCTGGCACATGTGCTCGCTGAGCACTTCGATGACCCGGCCTTCCGGAGCTAAATCCTCATCTACCGGCTTCACCTCCGCCATCCACTGCTTGGCGGTCGCCTCATACACTGCTTCCAGACGGTTGGACGCGGTCTCGTCGGGCCCAAATAAACGAAAATTCTTTTTCCCCAGGTTCTGTTTTATGACGTCGCGCAGAAAGCCCCCCAAAACGCGTGTGGCTTCTGCCTCCACTGCGCCCGGTTTGGGCACAGCGACCGCGTAGTCGCGGAAGTGCGGCATGCTGAGCGGTTCGAGTAGAATGCCGCCGTTGGCATGCGGGTTCATCCCCATGCGCCGGATTCCCTTGGGTGCAATATCGGCCAGCTCGGGGCGAAGCTTCCCATTTTGGTCAAAGATCTCATCTGTTCTGTAGCTCTTGAGCCAATCTTCCAATATGCGCAAGTGTCCGGGGTTGGTAATGACATCGGTGACCGGCACCTGATGCGCGCGCCACGTGCCCTCCACCAGCTTGCCGTCTACCTCTTTCGGTCCGGTCCAGCCTTTCGGCGTGCGCAAGATCAACATCGGCCAGCGTGGACGCTCCACCTTCCCCTTTGCACGCGCTTCACTTTGAATGAAACGGATTTCATCGAGCATATTGTCGAGCGTTGCCGCCATCGCCTGGTGCATCTCGGCAGGGTCGTGGCCTGCGAGCACAAAGGGTTTGTATCCATATCCGTGGAACAGTTGCAGCAACTCGTCGTCGCCAATGCGGTCCAGCAAGGTTGGATTGGCGATCTTGTACCCGTTCAGGTGAAGAATCGGCAGCACTGCCCCATCTTGCGCGGGATTCAGGAATTTGTTGGCATGCCAGCTTGTAGCGCAGGCTCCAGTCTCGGCTTCTCCATCGCCGACCACGCAGGCCACGATGAGATCGGGATTATCGAATGCCGCCCCGTACGCGTGCAGCAGCGAGTAGCCCAGCTCTCCGCCTTCGTGAATGGAACCAGGAACCTCGGGCGCCACATGGCTGGGAATGCCATAGGGCCAGGAAAATTGTTCGAAG
>Ga0070741_10011088_pt1 | contig 16754 bp, 17 predicted proteins | sample Coa_R1_4_FD_66440 | JGI IMG/M metagenome (GOLD analysis project Ga0070741, IMG submission 66440) | Surface soil microbial communities from Centralia Pennsylvania, which are recovering from an underground coalmine fire - Coalmine... | ecosystem: Environmental > Terrestrial > Soil > Unclassified ...
GGCGAGCTGGTCGATCAGCCAGAGCCGCGTCTGGGCGAACGACAGCGGGAAGACGTACGCGTCGTCGTGCCGCGGATGATCGACCGCGGTCGTCACGTCGGCCGCAGCCGTCCCGTCGTCGCCTGCTCGTTCAGGGCTGCGGCGCGCGAGGCGAGCTCGGCGAGCTCCGCCAGGCGGGCCGGAGGCGTCGTGGCCGGGTCGACGTGCGTCCACGCCTCGCGCAGCGCCGCGAGGAAGCGGCGGTACTGCGCGTCGGCCGTCTGGCGCAGCCGCGCCGGCCCGCCTCCCTGCGTCGAGCTCGCCAGGAGCCGCTCGTACGCGCGCACGAGGGCGAGCTCCCGCTCGACGAGGTCGCTCGCGCTGCCGAGGAATCGCGCGTAGCTGAGGAAGAGGTCGGGGACAGAGCCGACGCCCTGCGTCAGCCGGAGGTAGGCGGATGCGAGCTCGGCGCTGCGCTGCTCGAGGTCCGAGCGAGCGGCCGCGCCGGCGAGCGGCGCGGCTGGCGGCGGGTCGTCGGCGTGTGCGCCGCCGACCGGCACCCCCGCCGCGCGGAGGCCCTCGACGTACGACGCGTACGCGCGGGCGAGGAGCTCGACCGGATCCGCCTGGTCGCCGGCCTGCGAGGGCCCGGGCGGGAGGTCCGCTCGCGGAGCCGCCGCCCGGCCGTCGCCCGGATCGCCTCCGCGACCCGGCTGCGGCCGGCCAGCGGAGCTCGCAGGCCGCTGCACGATCTGGCCGTCCTCGCCGACCGAGAGCTCCTGCCACACGATCCCGTCGTCGTCGACCTGCGCCGCCCACGGCTCGGCGGCGGCCTCGCCCGCGTCGGCGGAGCCGGCGCCGAAGCCGGAGCCGAGGCCGAAGCCGTTCGCGGCGGCGTCGCCCGGCTCGCCCCACGCGCCGTCGCCGCCGGCGCCGAACGACGTGGCGGGCGTCGCGCCGCCGAGGAGGTCGGACGAGCCGAACGGCCCGACGAGGCCGCTCGAGCCGGCGCCCCGCAGCCAGGCGATCGTCGTCATCCCGGTTGCGACCGCGAGCAGCGACTCGAGGTCCTGCGGCCCTGCCCGGAGCTCCGGCCAGGCGGCGCCCACGTCCTCGAGGTAGCGCGAGACGGCCTCGTCGACGAGCCCCCGCGCGTCGGCCCGCTCGAGGACGCGCGCGAGCGCCTCGGCGAGGCCCTGCAGCGCGCTCGAGACCCGCTGGTAGACGAGCGGATCGGACAGAGCCTCGGCGTAGGCGCCCGTGTACTCCTCGTACGCCGCGGTCACGTTGCCCGCTCCGTCCTCCCAGAGCGCCCGCTCGAGGTCCTCGAGCAGCCGCTGGTAGGCGAGGACGAACGTCGTAGCCGCCGGCGCGACGCTCTCGGTCTGGCCGTCGAACATGCTTCCTCCCTGGTCCCCGGGTCACCGCAGCTGCCGCGGCGGCTCAGGCCCAGTAGGGTAAACCAGCGCGCGAGGCCGCGAAAGCGAAATCGCGTAGGGTTGCGCCGCCGATGCGGGTGCTCTTCCTCCACGGCGCCGGCCTGACGAAGGCGATGTGGCGTCCGCAGCTCGACGCGCTGTCGCCCGAGCTCGACGTGACGGCGATCGACCTGCCGGGGCACGGGGAGCGTGCCTCGGAGCGGTTCTCGTTCGCGGCCGCGCTCGTGCTCGTCGAGGAGACGGTCGGCGACGACGCGCCCGCCGTCCTCGTCGGCCTCTCGCTCGGCGGCTACGTCGCGCTGATCGCGGCGCGCGACCGGCCGCAGCTCGCCGCGGGGCTCGTCCTGACGGGGAGCTCCGTCGACTACAGCCGCGGCGGCCAGCGATTCGTGGCGTTCGCCGGCGAGGTCTTCCAGCGGGGCTGGCCGAAGCGGCTGCTCCGGGGCGCGCAGGGCGCGGCGTTTCGCCGCGACTACCCCGTCTGGGCCGACGAGCTGATCGCCGGCGGCACCTACTGGCGAGGCTACGCCGAGGCGCTCCGCGCCGCGCGCCGCGTGCGCTGGCACGAGTGCCTCGGCTCGTACGGCGGCGAGGTGCTCGTGCTGAACGGCGCCCGCGACGCGCCGCACGTCCGCGCACAGGCGAAGCTCCTGAGCGGCGTCGCCCACGGCCGCGCCGAGCTGATCCCGGACGCCGGCCACCTCGCGAGCCTCGACCGGCCCGACGCCTACACCGACGCCGTCCGCCGCTTCGTCGGCACGCTCGACGGCCGGTCCGCGGGCACGGCGCGCGCCCCCGCCTGAGCGGCCGTGCGCCCGGTCTGCCCGCCTCCGCTCGTGCGCGCGGAGCTGCGGCGTCGCGACGGTCCGGGGCCGCGCGAGCTGGAGCGCGCCCGCGACGCCTGCGCGCGCGCGGTGCTCGCGCGCGCGACGGGCACCCGCGACGGCGAGTGGCGGCTCGCGCGCGGCGGCTCGGGACGCCCCCTCGCCTCGCACCCGGACTGGGGCGACGTCGGCCTGAGCGTCGCGCACACCGCCGACGTCGTCGCCTGCGCGGCCTGCGCGGACGCCGCAGTCGGGGTCGACGTCGAGCCGGTGCGCCCGTCCGAGGACGTCGACGCGATCCGCCGCGAGATGTTCGACTCGGCCCTCAACCGGCGCCTCGACGCGCTGCCAGCGGCCGCCCGGGTCGACGCCTTCTACGAGGCGTGGGTCGCGTTCGAGGCGCTCGGCAAGGTCTCGGGGCGCGGCATCGTCGACTGGCGGTGTCCCGACCTCGACGCGACGGGCGACCCCGAGGCCCTCGCGGCGTGCTGCGGCGCCGACCGTCCCACGTACCTCTGGCGCGGCCGGCGAGGGCCGCTCGCGTGGGCGGTCGCCGTCGCGACCGCCTCCGCGCGCCCGCTCCTCGCGTGGCGTTGGCTCGACGGCTGAGCCGGGCACGCCCGAGCCGGACCGGCGGGCGAACGCCGGCTCGACGCCGAGCCGGCGTTCCCCTTGACGCTGACGCCGGAAACGGAGTACGCTTGAATACACATGACTGAATTTTCATTCAACAACCGCTTCTCGGCAGGCGTCTGGATGTTCGGCCGCTTCGTCGACCGCTACGCGACGGACGGCTACGGCCCTGAGGTGCCGCTCCTCGACGCGATCCGCAAGGCCGCGGAGGTCGGCGGCATCGAGTCGGTCGACCTGAACTACCCGTTCTGGGGGCCGGACCCGCCCACGACCGCGGAGGTGCGCGCCGTCCTCGAGGCGACGGGGCTGCGAGCGCTCGCGATCACGCCGGAGATCTACACCCGCGAGCTCCGCGCCGGCGCCTTCACGAACCCGGATCCGGCGCTGCGGCGGCGCGCGCTCGACCTGATCGCGGAGGCGACCGAGGTCGGGCACGAGCTCGGCGTCGACTACATGAAGCTCTGGCCCGGCCAGGACGGCTTCGACTACCCGCTGCAGGCCGACCCGCGCCGGCTATGGGAGCTGTCCGTGGAGGGCGTGCGCGCGGTCGCCGAGCCGTACCCGGCGATGCCGTTCGCGATCGAGTACAAGCCGAAGGAGCCGCGGACGCACATGCTCTTCTCCGACGCGGCCCGGACGCTCCTCGCGATCGAGGACATCGGGCTCGACAACGTCGGCGTGCTGCTCGACTTCGGCCACGCGCTCTACGGCGGCGAGTCGCCGGCCGCCGCGGCCGAGCTCTGCCTCGCGCGCGGGAAGCTGATCGACGTCGACCTGAACGACAACTTCCGCGGCTGGGACGACGACCTGGCCGTCGGCTCCGTGCACCTGCCGGAGACGCTCGAGTTCCTGCTCACCCTGCGCCGCGCCGGCTGGGACAAGGCGTGGAAGCTCGACCAGTTTCCGTTCCGCGAAGATCCCGTCGAGGCCGCGCGGGCGAGCATCCGGGTGCTGCGGGGCCTGCACCGGCTGCTCGACCGCGTCGACGCTGGCGCGCTCGCCGCCGCACGCGAGCGGCAGGACGCGCTCGCCGCGCAGCGGCTCGTCCACGACCTGCTGCTGGGCGAGCTGGCGGAGACACGGTGACGACGGCGGTCCGCCAGGAGCTGCCGGGGCGCGTCGACCGGACGCTGCCGCGCGACGAGCGGGTGCGCCTGATCGCTGACGGCGCGCGGCTGATCCGGCGGCGCAACCTGACGCTGATCCAGTCCGCCGGCCTCGGCCACGTCGGCGGCGACCTGTCGGCCGCGGACATCCTGGCGACGCTCTTCCTCGGCGTCCTCGAGCTCGACCCCGCCGACCCGAAGCTGCCCGAGCGCGACCGCTTCGTGATGAGCAAGGGGCACAGCTCGGGCGTCCTCTACACGACGCTCGCCGCCTGCGGCTTCTTCGACCCGGCGCTCCTCGACACGTACATGCAGCCGCTCTCGCCGCTGAACGGCCACCCGGACGCGAAGAAGGTGCCGGGCGTCGAGGCGAACACCGGGCCGCTCGGCCACGGGCTGCCGATCGCGGTCGGGATGGCGATCGCGGCGCGGCTCGACGGCTCGCCGAGGCGCACGTTCTGCCTCGTCGGCGACGGCGAGCTGCAGGAGGGGTCGAACTGGGAGGCGCTGATGGCGGCCGGGCACCGCGGGCTCGACCGGCTCTGCGCGATCGTCGACCGGAACGGGCTGCAGCAGGGCGCGCCGACCGAGGAGACGAGCCGCCTCGAGCCGCTCGCCGACAAGGCGCGCGCGTTCGGCTGGGCGGTCGCCGAGGTCGACGGCCACGACCACGGCGCTCTGCTCGACCTCTTCGAGGGCCTGCCGGTCGAGGCCGGCAAGCCGAGCTTCGTGATCGCGCACACGCACAAGGGAAACCCCGTCTCGTTCATGCGCGACCGCGTCGAGTGGCACCACAAGGTGCCCTCGGCCGAGCAGGTGCAGGCGGCGCTCGAGGAGCTGCGGTGACAGTCGTCGCGCAGGACGCCGCGCTCTACGACTGCCGGGACGCGTTCGCGGCGACCGTCGAGGCGCTGGCCGCGGAGGACGAGCGCATCGTCGTCGTCTGCAACGACTCCGTCGGCTCGAGCAAGCTCGGCGGCTTCCGGGAGCGGTTCCCCGACCGGCTCGTCAACGTCGGGATCGCGGAGCAGGCGATGGTCGGCATCGCGGCCGGGCTCGCCAACGGCGGCCGGCTGCCCTTCGTCTCGGGCGCCAGCTGCTTCCTGACGGCGCGCGGCCTGGAGCAGATCAAGGTCGACCTCGCGTACACGAACGCGAACGTGACCCTGTGCGCGATGAGCCCCGGCGTCGCCTACGGCGAGCTCGGGCCGACGCACCACTCGATCGAGGACGTCGCGTGGCTGCGCGCGATCGACAACCTCGTGATCGTCGTTCCGGCCGACCCGCTCGAGACCGGTCAGGCGCTGCGCGCCGCCGCCGCGCACGAGGGGCCCGTCTTCGTCCGCGTCAGCCGCATGGGCGTTCCCGCCGTCTACCCCGAGGACCACACCTTCGAGCTCGGGCGGGCGGCCCGCCTCGTCGACGGCGGCGACGTCACGCTCGTCGCCAACGGGACGATGGTCTCGCGCGCGCTCGCCGCCGCCGCGCAGCTGCGCGAGGACGGGGTCGCCGCCAGGGTCGTGTCGATGCCGACGGTCAGGCCGCTGGACGTCGAGGAACTCGTCGACGCTGCGGACGAGACGGGCGGGATCGTCACGGTCGAGGAGCACTCCGTGCGCGGCGGGCTCGGCGGCGCCGTCGCCGAGGCGCTCGCCGTCGAGCGGCCGGCGCCGATGCGGATCCTCGGCTTCCCCGGCTTCGCGCCGACCGGCTCCGCCGGCTGGCTGCTCGACCACGTCGGTCTCTCCGCCACCGGCATCCGCACGGCGGCGCTCGAGCTCCTGGAGCGGAGGCGGCCGTGACCACCGTCCTCGCCGTCGACCAGGGCACGACGAGCACGAAGGCGTTGCTCGTCGCGCCCGGCGGCGAGGTGGTCGCGTCGGGCTCGGCGCCCGTCGCGCGGTCGTTCCCGCGGCCGGGCTGGGTCGAGCAGGACGCGTCGGAGCTCTGGGAGAGCGTGCGGGCGGCGGTGCGGCAGCTCCCCGGCGCGACGCCCGCCTGCCTCGCGGTGACGAGCCAGCGCGAGTCGGTGCTCGCGTGGGACCGGCGGAGCGGGCGGCCGCTGACGCCGGTCGTCAGCTGGCAGTGCGCGCGCGGCGCCGAGGTCTGCGCCGAGCTGCGCGCCGCGGGCGCGGAGCAGCAGGTGCGCGAGCTGACCGGCCTGCCGCTCGACCCGATGTTCAGCGCCCCGAAGCTCCGCTGGCTGCTCGACGCCGACCCGGCCCTCCGGCGCGAGGCCGAGCGCGGCGGCGCGTGCGCGGGCACCGTCGACAGCTGGCTCGTCTGGAGCCTCTCCGGCGGCGAGCTCCACGTGACCGACGCCGGCAACGCGGCGCGGACGCTGCTCTTCGACCTGCACCGGCTGGAGTGGAGCGAGGAGCTCGCGCAGCTGTTCGAGGTCCCGCTCGCCTGCCTCCCCGCCGTCGTCCCCTCGTGCGGAGCGAGCCTCGGGCAGGCGACCGCGCTCGACGGGCTCCCCGGGCTGCCGATCGCGGCGGTCACGGCCGACTCGCACGCCGCGCTCTACGGGCTCGGCTGCACGCGCGTCGGCACGGCGAAGGCGACGTACGGAACCGGCACCTCGGTGATGTCGCCGACCGGGGGCGAGGCCCGCGCCTCCCGGAGCGGCCTCGCCGGCACCGTCGCCTGGCTGGCGGACGAGCCGACGTACGCGCTCGAGGGCAACATCGTCTCGAGCGGCGCGACCGTCGACTGGCTGGCGCGCGTCCTCGGCCTCGCCGACGCGGGCGAGGTCGAGCGCCTCGCCGCGTCCGCGCGTGACACCGGCGGCGTCCACGTCGTCCCGGCCTTCGGCGGCCTCGGAGCGCCGTGGTGGCAGCCGGACGCCCGCGGCCGCATCACGGGCCTCACGTTCGCGAGCGGACGGGAGGAGCTCGCGCTGGCGGCCGTCGAGTCGATCGCCTACCAGGTCGCCGACGTCGTGGCGGCGCTCGAGCGAGATCTCGAGCGGCCGCTCGACGAGCTTCGCGTCGACGGGGGCGCCAGCCGCAACGACCGGCTGCTCCAGCTGCAGGCCGACCTGCTCGGCTGCCCGGTCGTCCGCAGCGACGCGGCGGACGCCGCCGCCGTCGGAGCCGCGCTGCTCGCGGGCGCCGCGGCGGGGGTCTGGGGCGGCTCGCCGGCGCCGCCCGCCGGCGAGCGGTTCGAGCCGCGCATCGACGCGGAGCTGCGACGGACCCTCCTCGGTGCCTGGCACTCCGCGCTCGGCGTGGCAGCCGACCGCGAGGAGGCGGTCGTCCGGTGACGTCCGTCGAGCGCCTCCGCCTGATGACGAAGGTCGCGCGCCTCTACCACGAGCACGGCCTGCGGCAGCCCGAGATCGCCAAGCAGCTCTCGCTGTCGCAGGCGATGGTCTCGCGGCTGCTCGCGGCGGCGCAGCGGGAGGGGATCGTGCGGACGACGGTCACCGCGCCCGCGGGCGTCTACCCCGAGCTGGAGGAGGAGCTCGAGCGGCGCTACGGGCTGAAGGACGCGATCGTCGCCGACTGCGCGGCAGACACGCCCGACCAGGTGCTGCGAGACATCGGCAGCGCCGGCGCCACCTACCTCGAGACGACGCTCGCGACCGACGAGGTCGTCGGGATCTCGTCCTGGAGCGAGACGCTGCTGCGGATGGTGGGCTCGATGCAGCCGGTCCGGCGCGCGAGCGGCAGCCACGTCGTCCAGATCCTCGGCGGCATCGGCAACCCGACCGCCGAGGCGCACGCGATCCGGCTGACGACGCAGCTCGCGTCCCTGCTCAAGGCCGAGCCGCACTTCCTGCCGGCGCCGGGCGTGACCGCGTCCGCCGAGGCGACCGCGCACTACCTCGCCGAGCCGCAGGTGACAGACACCACCGCGTACTTCGACCGGCTCACCCTCGCGCTCGTCGGCATCGGCGCGCTCCACCCGTCACGGCTGCTCGGCGAGAGCGGCAACGTGTTCTCGGAGACGGAGCTCGACGAGCTCGACCGGCTCGGCGCCGTCGGCGACATCTGCCTCCGCTTCTTCGACGCCGCCGGGGCGCCCGTCGCGAGCCGGTTCGGCGAGCGCGTGATCGGGCTCTCGCTGGCGCAGCTGCGGGGCGTTCCGCGCTCCGTCGGCGTGGCCGGCACCGCGGAGAAGGTCGAGGCGATCCGCGGCGCGCTCGAGGGCCGCCTGATCAACGTCCTGATCACCGACCGCTTCACCGCCGAGCGGCTGATCGGGTTGCCGTCGGCGCCGCCAGAGGAGCCGCTGCTCGAGGAGGTGGCGTCGTGACGCGACCGACGCTCGCGCTGCCGCGGCCGTCCGAGTGGACGCGGCGCGGTCGCGCGCTCGCCGTCCTCGGCGCGATCGTCGTGGTCGGCATCGTCGTGCTCTGCGTCTTCGATCCGCCGTGGGTCGTCGAGTCGATCGAGTCCGGCAGCTCCGGCTCCGCCGTCGCCGGCAGCGCCAACCTGGACCCGCAGAAGTACGTCGACTCGATCTGGGCGAGCAAGCTGCTGCCGACGGTGAGGAAGAGCGCGGTCGACCTGCCGACACTGCTGGCCGACCTGAAGCGCGATCCGGAGGGGACCTCGAAGAAGTACGGCCACTACTCGGTGCTCGACGCGCCGCCGGCGTTCCTCGTCAAGGCCAGCGGTCGCGTCGTCTCCGTCGACACGACCTCGCTCGTCTCGAAGGCCGGGATCGCCCTCGGCTCCGGCGCGAGACCGGACGTGTTCATCCAGCTGCCGCCGATCTTCAGCGGAACCGACGTCCGCGACGCGCTGCCGTTCATCAACTTCAACCAGTTCGTCAACCAGGTTCAGTACGGGGAGGTCGCGATCGCGATCAACGCCAAGATCGCGCAGACGTCGTTCGCGCACGTGAACGTCGACCGGCTGAAGGGCAAGCGCGTCACGTTCACCGCCGCGTTCACGCGCTCGCAGGCCAAGGCGCCGCTGCTGACGCCGATCACGATCGAGGTCGGCAAGTGAGCGCGTCCCGGGACGGCGCCGACGTCGTGCTGCGCGCCGAGGGCGTCAGCAAGGTCTTCGGCGGCACGGTCGCGCTGAACGGGGTCGACTTCAACATCTACCGCGGCAAGGTGAACGCGCTCGTCGGCGAGAACGGCGCCGGCAAGTCGACGCTGATGGGGATCCTCGCCGGCGTCCACGAGCCGACGACTGGACGGATCCTGCTCGGCGGCGAGGAGATCAGGATCGGCTCGCCGCGCGAGGCGGGCGCGTACGGCATCCGCCTGATCCACCAGGAGCTGCTGCTCTTCCCGAACCTGAGCGTCGCGGAGAACATCTTCGCCGGCAGCGAGCTGCAGTCGCCGGTCGGGGTGCGTCTGCGCGAGCAGGAAGCCGAGGCGGCGAAGCTGCTCGAGCGTCTGGGTCAGCGCGTCGACCCGCGCGCGCTGCTCGGCGACCTGCCGGTCGGCGCGCAGCAGATGGTCGCGATCTGCAAGGCGCTGTCGCAGCGAGTGCGCGTGCTGATCATGGACGAGCCGACGTCGGCGCTCTCGACACGCGAGGTCGCGAGCCTGTTCGAGGTCATCCGCGGTCTCGTCGCCGACGGCGTCTCCGTCGTCTACATCTCGCGCCGGCTCGAGGAGATCCTCGAGATCAGCGACTTCGTCACCGTGCTCCGCGACGGCAAGCTCGTCGCCGAGGCGCCGACAGCCGAGATCGACACGCATTGGATCGTCGAGCAGATGATCGGCCACGACCCGGACGCGCTCTTCCCGTACGAGCCGCGCCCCGTCGGACGGCCGCTGCTCGAGGCCGAGGACCTCACGCTGCCGCGGCCCGGCGGCGGGCTCTGGCTCGACCGCGTCTCGCTGACCGTGCGGGCCGGCGAGATCGTCGGCGTCTACGGCCTGATGGGGGCCGGCCGCACCGAGCTCCTGCAGACGCTGATCGGCGAGCGGCCCGAGGCAGTCGGTCGGGTGCGGGTGGACGGAGCCAGTGTCGACGGCCAGTCGATCGGCGGGCGGATCGCGCACGGCCTCTTCCTCGTCCCGGAGGACCGACAGCGCGAGGGGCTCGTGCAGGCGCTGTCCGTCAAGCAGAACGTCTCGCTCGCGAGCCTCGACGGCTTCGGCACGATCGCGGGGCTCTCGCTTCGCCGCGAGGCGAGCGAGGTCGGCGAGGTCGTGCGCGACGTCGGCGTCAAGGTGCCGGACATCGACTTCGAGGTGACGTCGCTCTCGGGCGGCAACCAGCAGAAGGTCGTCGTCGCGAAGGCGTTGCTGACCGACCCGAAGGTGCTGCTGATGGACGATCCGATGCGCGGCATCGACGTCGGCGCGAAGACCGAGCTCTACCGGATCATGAAGCGGCTCGCGGCGGGCGGGTTGGCGATCCTGTTCACGACGTCCGACCTGATGGAGGTGCTCGGCATGGCCGACCGCATCCTCGTGATGGCGCGCGGGCGCATCACCCGCGAGCTCACGCGCGACGAGGCGACGTCGGAGGCGCTCGTCGCCGCGTCGAACCCGCACGCGGTCGAGGCGGTCGCCGGATGACGACGCAGCTCCACACCCTGCAGCAGCGAGTGCGGACGAGCGCGGCGCAGGAGCTGCTCGAGCAACTGCGGACGCCGCGCGGCTGGCGGATGCTGCTTCTGCGCCTGCGCGCGTTCGTTGCGCTGATCGCGATCACGATCGTCTTCAGCGTGATCTCGTCCCCGTTCTTCACCGGCTCCAACCTGCGGGTGATGACGGAGCACGTGGCGATCATCGCGATCATGGCGATCGGCGAGACGTTCGTGATCCTGAGCGCCGGCATCGACCTGTCGGTCGGCTCCGTCGCTGGTCTCTCGGGAATGATCGCCGGCGGGCTGCTGAACGACGGGCTCGTGCTCCATCCGCTGGGCGTCGTCGTCTGGTTCAACGTGCCGCTCGTGATCCTGATCGGGCTCGGGATCGGCGCCGGCTGCGGGGCGATCAACGGCGCGATCATCACCAAGCTCGGCGTCGCGCCGTTCATCGCGACGCTCGGGATGCTGTCGGTCGCGCGCGGGTTCGCCGACCTGCGCAACAACGGCGCGACGTTCCCGAACCTCGCCGGCGATCCCGCCCATCACAACACGGGCTTCGACTTCCTCGGCACCGGCAACGTCCTGCACGTCCCGTTCACGATCGTGCTGCTCGTGATCTTCCTGGTCGTCGCCGTCTACATCGCGAAGCGCACGGCGTTTGGCCGGCGGGTGTATGCGATTGGCGGCAACGAGCGAGCGGCGGAGCTCGCCGGGATCCGCGTCAATCGGATCAAGGTCGGCGTCTACGTCATCTCCGGCATCTGCGCCGCGATGACGGGGCTGCTGATCACATCGCAGCTGAACGCGGCGTTCCCGGACACCGCGACCTCGTACGAGCTGAACGCGATCGCCGCCGTCGTGCTTGGTGGCACGTCGCTGTTCGGCGGTCGAGGCACGATCGGCGGCACCGTGATCGGCGCCTTCGTGATCGGGTTTCTCAGCGACGGCCTCGTCCTCGTCGGCGTCTCCGAGTTCTGGCAGATGGTCGCCAAGGGCTCGGTGATCGTCGCCGCAGTGGCGCTCGACGAGGCTCAGAGGCGGCGGCAGTCGCGCGTCTCCGCGGCGGCCGCGTCGGTCATCGAGGAGGTGGTGAGCAGCGAGAAGTCCACGGGGTAGACCGACCAGGGAGCAAAGCGCGGCCACTAAGGTCGCAGAAAGGGGCTGAGACTGCAATGAGACACATCATCCGGAGAAAGGCGATCGCCGTCCTGGCGCTCGTCGTGGCGGCCTTCGGCATCGCGGGAGCCGGCGCGAGCGGCGTCGCCGCGAAGCCGGCGGCGAAGAAGCTGATCGTGATCATCACGCCGTCGCACACGAACCCGTTCTTCGCGGCGGAGGCGGCGATCGCGAACAAGGAGGCGAAGCGGCTGGGCTACTCGACGCTCGTCCTCTCGCACAACGACGACCCGAACCTGCAGTCGCAGCAGATCGACCTGGCGATCTCGCGTCATGCGGCCGCCGTCGTGCTCGACAACGCGGGAGCCGACGCGACGATCGCCGCGGTCGCGAAGGCGAAGAAGGCCGGCGTGCCGGTCTTCCTGATCGACCGCGAGATCAACAAGAGCGGGCTTGCGAAGGCCCAGCTCGTGTCCAACAACTTCCAGGGCGCCGTGCTCGGAGCGACCTACTTCGCGAAGCTGATGGGCGGCAACGGCAACTACGCCGAGCTCACCGGGAAGGCCTCCGACACGAACGCCGGCGTGCGCTCGAAGGGCTACCACTCGGTGCTCGACCCCCTCAAGGGTCTCAAGCTCGTTGCCAAGCAGACCGCGAACTGGGACCAGACGCAGGCGTTCAACGTCACGCAGACGATCCTCCAGGCACATCCCGACATCAAGGGCATCATCTCCGGCAACGACACGATGGCGCTCGGCGCCGTCGCTGCGCTGAAGGCGGCGCACAAGACCAACGTGATCGTCGTCGGCCTCGACGGCAGTCCCGACGCCGTCCGCTCGATCCTCAATGGGGGCATGAAGGCGACCGTGCTCCAGCCGATCGCCGACTTCTCGAAGCTCGCCGTCGACGAGGCGGACAAGTTCATCAAGACCGGGAAGACGGGCAAGCCCGAGAAGCAGCTCCTGCCGTGCTACCTGATCACGAAGGCAAACGCGAAGAAGGTGCACAACTTCGTGCTCTCCGGGGCCGCGTAGGAGGTCATCCGCTGCGCCGGCCGGACGCGCCGTGCGTCCGGCCCGCGCAGCGCACGCGTCCGCGGCCGCCGCGCTCTCCGCAAGCTCGAGGAGCGCCGAGACGGCGAGGCGGCCGGCGACGCTCTCTCTCGAGAGAGAGCCGCGCCCGGGTGGTAGCGAATCGCGCCTCCCGGGCAGCACGGAGGTAGGTGCGGGAGCCGGTTGCCAGGGGTTGAACGGCTCCCGCACCTGACATGACTCCCGACGGGGCGGTTTTCTTGCAGAGGAGCGCGAGAAGCCGTCCGCGAGCGGCGCGGACGGCTCCTCCCGTTGGCGGCCGGCAGACGCGAGCGCGTCTCGGTACCTGTTGGCTCGGCGCGGGCGGCCCGCGCCGCGATGACGGGTTTCGGTCAGCCGTCCGGCCGCCGCTTCTAGGATCCGTCTCCTGCCGACCGTCCCCCAGATGTCCGAGCTGGCGCCGCTGCGCATGCTCGCGCGCGGCCACGGCGTCATGCCCGTAGCGGCCGAGCGGCGGCGCGAGCGGGCGCCGCGCGGGCAGCGGCTGCTGTCCGGGCGCGCGGCCGGGGTCGCCGGGCCCGCCGGTTCCAGGAAGCGGAGCAGCTCGCGTGCCTAACGCGCCCGTCTCGGCAGCCGAGCTGGAGCGCCGCCGCGCCGCGGTCCGCGCCGCGATGGAGCGAGCGGGGATCGACGTGCTCGTCCTCGGCTCGAGCAGCGAGGACATGGGCGGGTACGTTCGCTACCTGACCGACATGCCGGCGGGCGGCTACGGCACCGTCGTGGTCTTTCCGCGCGACGGCGAGCCGGCCGTGGTCAACCACGGCTTCCAGGGCGAGCTGACGTCGCCGTACTTCCCGTCGGTCGCGTACACGCGCGGCGAGCCGGGGCGCCTCGCGCTGCGGGCGCTGCGCGGGTACGAGCGGGCGACCGTCGGCCTCGTCGGGACGACGCAGCTGCCTCTGGCGGTGGGCGACGCGGTTCGCGAAGGGTTGCCGGAGGCGCGGTTCGTCGAGGCGTCCGAGCTGCTCGACGAGATCAAGGCAGTCAAGTCGGCGGAGGAGCAGCAGCAGATCCGAGGGTGCGCGGAGCTGCAGGACGCGGCGCTCGAGGCGGCGTTCGCGGCCGCCGAGCCCGGCGTCCGCGAGAGCGACGTCGGCGACGCCGCGTGGAACGTCGCCTACCGCCTCGGGAGCGAAGCGGGCATCGTGCTCATCGGCTCCGGCCCGCCCGGCGGCGGATGGACGATCAAGCCGCGCCACCTCCAGACGAGGACGCTCGAGGAAGGGGACATGCTCGCCGTCCTCGTCGAGGTCAACGGGCCGGGCGGGCAGTTCGCCGAGATCGGCCGGACGGCGGTGCTCGGCGACGTGCCGGCGCAGGTCGAGGAGGAGCTCGAGCTCGTCCTGGAGGCGCAGCGCTTCACGCTGGAGCGCCTCGTCCCCGGCGCGCGCTGCGCCGACGTGTGGGACGAGTACAACGCGTTCCTGCGCGAGCGGGGCCGCCCCGAGGAGGCTCGCATCCACTGTCACGGGCAGGGCGTCGACCTCGTGGAGCGGCCGCTCGTCCGCTTCGACGAGACGATGGCGATCAGCGAGGGGATGAACATCACCTGCCACCCGACCTGGCTGCTCGACGGCCTCTGGTCGTGGATCTGCGACAACTACCTGATCGGCCCCGACGGGCCGGGGGAGTGCCTGCACGCGACGCCGCAGCGGATCGTCTCCCTCTGAGCGCCCGACGAGCCGCCCGACACCGAGAGCCGCTGCACGAGGCTTGTCGGCGCCCGCGCCGAAGCCGGAGCCGGCGGTGACCGGCCTCGCGGCTCCTCCCGCCGGCCGGCGCCGGGCGTGCGGCTCCGAAGGGCTGCGGGTTTCCCGTGGCGCCGTTCCGGATTTCGACTGCTTCGGCGCCTCCCGCGCCAACGGATACTGAGAACGTGAGCTGCGAGGGGAGGCGCCGATGACGATCGACACGAAGGCCTTTGCGGATGTCCACGAGCGGCTGCGCGAGAAGACGGCGGAGCTCGGCGCTGCCGCCGAGCGGCTGCAGAGCCTCGACGCGTCGGAGCGCGACGCCACGTGCGACGAGATCGAGCGCTGGCTGCGCACGGATGTGATGCCGCACATGCTGCTCGACGACTGGCTTCTCTATCCGGAGGCGGCGAGTCGGTTCGGCGACCCCTTGATCGGCGTGTCGCTGAGCTACGACCATGTCGCGATCCGCTGGTGGATCTCCGAGCTCGAGGCCGCAGACCGGTCCGACGTCGCGCGCCTGCGCGAGCTTCTCTACGGGCTTTCGGCCCTGATCCGGGTTCACATCTGGAAGGAGAACGAGCTGCTTCTGTCGGTGATCGCGGGGCGCACCCCGCTCGCCGCGTGAGCGTGGACGAAAGGAGAGGCGATGACCCTGGCATCCGTCGAGCGGCCGGAGGCGCGTGGCCGACTCGATCTCATCCGCGTTCGAGACGTCGTGCACCGCGGGATCTTCGCGGTCGGTGTCGAGGCGCCGCTGCAGGAGGCCGCGCGAGTGATGGCCGACCGCAGCGTCCACTGCGTCGTCGTCCGGGCGGCTGACCAGGAGGCGGACGTCGATCCGGCAGCTCGCCTGTGGGGCGTCATCTCGGAGCTCGATCTCCTCGCCGCAGTCGCGGCAGGCGGCTTCGCCGAGCGGATGGCGGGGGACACGGCCGTCACTCCGCTCGTGGTCGTCGACCTCGACGACACGCTCCTGCACGCGGTCGAGACGATGCACGAGCAGAAGGTGACGCACCTCGTCGTCGTCGACCACCGGCACGGCGGCGAGGCCGTCGGCGTCGTCTCGGCGCTCGACGTCGCGCGCGTCCTCGCAGGCTGAGACCGCTCCATGGGAAGGATCGTGGTCGGCGTCGACGGCTCCCCGGGAGCCGATGCGGCGCTTCGGTTCGCGATCGGCGAGGCGCGGCTCCGCGGCGCCGGCCTGCGGATCGTCTACGCCTGGGAGGTGCCCGCGGCCCTCTGGAGCGCGGGCTACGTTCCCGTCGACGTCTCGGCCGAGTACGAGCAGGCGGCGATGCGGACGATCGAGGAGTCGCTCGCGAGAGTCCCCGCCGACACGTCCGGAATCCCGATCGAGCCGCAGGCGCGTCGCGGCCAGCCTGCGCAGGAGCTGCTCGAGGCATCGGTCGGAGCCGACCTGCTCGTCGTCGGCTCGCGCGGACGGGGCGGCTTCGCGAGCCTCATGCTCGGCTCGGTCAGCCAGCAGGTGGCCCACCACGCGGAGTGCCCGGTGGTGATCGTCCGTGCGCCGCAACCGCCTGAGCGCTGAGGAGCCCCTCGCCCCGGCGCCGCGAGATCCAGCTGCGCAGGGCCGTCCGTAGATCCCCGTAGGCGGCTCAGCGACCGCCCGGATGCTGCGGCGAAGCCGGGCTGGCATCAAGGACCAGGGCCTTGTGACGAAGTGGCGTTCTGCCATGAAGCTCGAGGCGTGGACTGCGAGGAGGTGACGACGGCGATGACAGTCAGCGGGGACCTCGAGGTCGGGCGCGCGCAGCCGATCCCGTCCGGCGCCGTCGAGGCCAGGGTCGTGATGGAGATCGCGCGCCCGAGGCGTCGTCCGCCGAGACTCGAGCTTCGCTGCTCCTCGTGCGGCTACGGCGCGGTCGTCAGGACCGCTCCCGACCGCTGCCCGATGTGCGGAGGCACCGTCTGGGAGCACGCGGAGCGGCCGTATCCGCCCCACGAGCCGGCCTGAGCGGCGGCGGACGCGTCGAGGGCGCCGCGAGCGACCGGGCCGCCGCGCTGCGGATCGGTCGTTCGCCACGCCGAGATCCGGTGCGTCCCCGAGCGCGCCGCGCCGGCGGCCGGAGATCTGAAGGTCGAAGGAGGACGCGATGGCTGTGATGCGAGCGGTCGGCAGCGGGCACCAGCCGCCGGCGCGTGCGCAGGTGCGCGAGGAGCCCCGTGAGTACGTGATCAGTCTTGACGTCTCAAACTTCACCGAGCAGGAGATCGCGGTGGAGGTTCTCGCCCAGCGGCTCACGGTCCGCGCGGATCAGGCAGGGAGCGCCGAGGACGACGACACGCCCTTCCGGCTCCACGAGCGCCTCGAGGAGTCGTTCCGGCTCCCGGACGACGCCGA
>Ga0070741_10011089_pt1 | contig 16751 bp, 15 predicted proteins | sample Coa_R1_4_FD_66440 | JGI IMG/M metagenome (GOLD analysis project Ga0070741, IMG submission 66440) | Surface soil microbial communities from Centralia Pennsylvania, which are recovering from an underground coalmine fire - Coalmine... | ecosystem: Environmental > Terrestrial > Soil > Unclassified ...
CGCTGGCTCGTCGGCGCGTGAACGAGCGGTGGATTCTTGGAAAATGCTGGGTTTCTTGCGTTGCGAAACGTTTAAGCCGACCGTAGGCTTGGCCCCGTGGCAGAGGAGCAACTCGACGCGGCGCCGGCGGCGGCGCCGCGGGTAACGCTCGCGGACGTCGCCCGGCGCGCGGGTGTCTCGATCGCCACCGTCTCCTACGCGCTGAACGGCCGCGGCGGCGTCGGCACGACGACGCGGCAGCACGTGCTGGCGGTCGCCGAGGAGCTCGGGTTCCGGCCGAATCGGCTCGCGAGCGCCCTGCGCACCGGCGAGAGCCGCGTGATCGGCCTGGTGCTCGCCGACATCACGAACCCCTTCTACCCGGACATCGCGGGCGGCGTGATCGCGTCGGCCGCCGCCTCGGGCTACGAGGTCTTCCTGAGCCACGCGCCGCTCGACGGCGAGACGCCCGGCGAGGAGGTGCGCGCGCTGTGCGACCATCAGTGCGCGGCGCTGATCTTCACGTCGCTCATGGTCACCGACGGGCCGCTGATCCTCGACGTCGTGCCGGCCGGCGTCCCGATGGTGCAGACGGTGCGGCGCGTGCCGGGCCTGCCCGCCGACTTCGTCGGCATCGACGACCGCGCCGGCGCCCGCGAGCTCGCCCGGCATCTGGTCGACCTCGGCCACCGCGACATCGCCGTGCTCTCAGGGCCGTCGTTGTCGTCCGCGAGCCAGGACCGCACCGCCGGCTTCCGCGAGGTGCTGGACGAGGCCGGGCTGACGCCGCCGGACGACCGCGTGCTCGAGTGCCGGCTGACGCTCGACGCCGGCTACCAGGCGACGACGAAGCTGCTGGACGGCGGCGGCGCGCCCGAGGCGATCCTCTGCGGCAACGACCTGATCGCGCTCGGCGCGATCGACGCGCTGGCCGACCGCGGCCTCTCGGTCCCGGACGACGTCTCCGTCACGGGCTATGACGACATCTGGTTCTCGTCGTCGCGCCTGGTGCAGCTGACGAGCGTGCGCCAGCCGCGCGAGGAGATGGGGCACGAAGCCGTGTCGCTCGCCTTCGACCGGTTGCTGAACGGGCCGCGCGAGCCGCGTGACGTGATCCTGCCGCACGAGTTCGTCCCGCGGCGCACGACGGCGGCGAGAAAGAAGGTCGCGCGGTGATCGCCGAGGGGATCGTGCCGCGCTGGCGGCAACGGTCGGCGTCGCGCGGCGGTATCCGCAACGGCCGTCTCGCGTGGCTGTACCTGTCGCCGGCGCTGCTGATCTTCGCCGTGTTCACGATCGGGCCGGCGATCTTCGTCCTCTACATCAGCCTCTTCGACTGGAACCTGCTGAATTCGTCGATGTCGACGTTCGTCGGTACGAAGAACTACCGGAACATCGCGTCGTCGACCGACTTCTGGCATTCGATCGAGATGTCGGGCTACTTCGTCGGCGCGGTCGTCGCAGGCGCGACGATCTTCGGGCTCGGGATCGCGCTCCTGCTCAGCTCGCGCGGGCTCGTGCGCCGGATCGTGCGGCTTGCGGTGCTGACGCCGTACTTCACGCCGCTCGTCGCGACCTCGATCGTCTGGGTCTGGATCTTCAACCCGCAGTTCGGGCTGCTCAACAGCCTGCTGCGCATGCTGCACATCACGCAGGTCGGCTGGCTGCAGTCGACGACGTGGGCGATGCCGGCGGTGATCGTGTACACGCTGTGGCACGACCTCGGCTTCACGGTGATCATCTTCCTCGCCGGGCTCGCGACCGTCTCGACCGAGCTGCGTGAAGCGGCGCGCGTCGACGGCGCGCGGTACTGGCACGAGGTGCGAGACGTCATCCTGCCGCAGCTCACGCAGACGATCGTCTTCGTGATCATCATCACCACGATCGACTCGCTGCAGGCGTTCACGCAGATCTACACCATGACCCAGGGCGGGCCGCTCAGCGCGACCACGACCACCGGGTTCCTGCTCTACGAGGAGAGCTTCGTCTTCTACCGCACCGGCTTCGGTGCAGCGATCGCCGTCGTGCTGTTCGTGGTGATCGCGCTGTTCACGCTGATCCAGCTCCGCGTCTCGAGGAGGCGCACGGATTGACCCCCCACGTCCACAACCATCCCTGGGAGGGAACGATGCACCGGCACCGCCATCTCTTGGTCGTTGTCGCGGCGTTCCTCGTTGCAGGCGTAGCCGCGTATGCGGCGTACGGCGCGACGGCGAGCACGCACGCAACGGTCAACATCTCGTTCATGGAGGCAATGGCCTCCGGGACGCAGAAGCCCGCACTCGACCTGCTGACGAAGCGGTTCGAGGCGCAGAACCCGAACATCAAGGTCACGCTGATCGCCGAGCCGAACTACGGCGTCCTGCTGCAGAAGGAGCAGGCGGCGGTCGCGGCGGGCCAGCCGCCGACGATCGGCCAGGCGTACGAGAACTGGGCCGCGTCGTTCGCGGACGCGAAGGCGATCATCCCGATCGGCGGGTACGTCAACGGGAAGTCCGGCGTGAAGCCGGCGGACCAGAAGGCGATCTGGAAGGGCGTCTGGAAGGACCTCTTCCTTCCCGACGGGAAGATCTGGATGTGGCCGTTCAACAAGAGCGACTACGTCATGTACTACAACGCCGACAAGCTCGCGCAGGCGGGTCAGTCGGTGCCGAAGACGTGGGTGCAGTTCGCCACCGTTGCGAAGGCGCTGACGAAGAACGGCAACTGGGCGTGGAGCACCGATACGGGCACGCCGGCCGCCCCGGCCGACGGCACGATCATCATGCTCTCGCTGATCAAGGCCAACGGCGGCAGCTGGATCGACAGCAACGGCAAGCCGACGCTCGACACGAAGGCCGCGGTCAAGGCGCTCGGGTACCTCGCCGACCTGAAGAAGTCGGGCGCGATGCAGCTCGGCTCGAACTACCCCGGTGAGACGGCGCTCGGTGCCGGCCGGTCGGCGTTCGACCTGTCGACGATCGCGGGCTATCCGTACGAGCTCGCGGCCGACGGCGGGAAGTTCTCGATGAAGGTCGCAGCGCTGCCGTCCGGCCGCAACGGCCAGGGCAACGCGATGGCCGGCACGAACATCGTCATCTTCTCGAAGGCGTCCAACGCGCAGCGTGCGGCGGCCTGGAAGTACATGAAGTTCCTGTCCGAGCCGCGGCAGACGGCGTACTGGGCCGAGGAGACCGGCTACCTGCCGGTCACCAAGGAAGCACTGCCGATCATGAAGAAGTACATCGCGACGCATCCGTACCAGCAGATCGCAGCGCAGTCGCTGCAGGTCGCGCGCGGCAACCCGCCGTACGCATGGTGGACGGAGGCTGAAGGCGATCTCACCACCGCCATGCAGCAGGTGCTGGTCGGCGGCGGCGATCCTGCGCACGCCCTCGCGACGGCGCAGCAGAAGGCGATGGCGGCGGCCAACGGTTGAGCCGCTCGCGCGTCACGGGAGCTCTGGTGCGGAAGCGGCTACGCCGCTTCCGCACCGCGTTCCTCGCCCTGGCGATCGGGGTCGTCTTCGCGTTCCCGTTCTACTGGGTCGTCGTCACGTCGCTCAGCTCGACGAACCGCGTCTACCAGTTCCCGCCGCGCTTCCTGCCGGGGACGGTGACGGGCAACTACTCGCGCGCCTGGGGCGAGGCGACGTGGGTGCGGTTCTTCGTCAACACGCTCTTCATCGCGGGCGCGACGGTCGCGCTCGTGCTGCTCACGTCGCTGCTCGCCGGCTTCGCGCTCGGCGTGACGCGCTTCAAGGGACGCGACCTCGTGCTGTTCGCGGTGCTCAGCATCCTGATGATCCCGAAGGTCGTGCTGCTGATCCCCGACTACGTCGTGCTCAGCAAGCTGCACTGGCTGAACACGTACCAGGCGCAGATCGTCCCTTGGGGCGCGTCCGTGTTCGGGATCTTCCTGTTGCGACAGTTCTTCCAGTCGTTACCGCAGGAGATCGTCGAGGCGGCCGAGCTCGACGGCGCCACGCAGATGCAGTTCTTGCGCACGATCGCAGCGCCGCTCGCGCGGCCGGCGCTGATCACGATCGGGCTCTACGTGTTCATCGCGTCGTGGAACAGCTTCCTCTGGCCGTTCATCATGACGTCGAGCCCGAAGGTGCAGCCGATCGAGGTCGGGCTCTCGACCTTCTACGGCACGAACGGCACCGACTGGACCGGGCTCTCGGCAGCGGTCGTCTTCACGACCCTGCCGATCATGATCGTGTTCATGATCGCGCAGCGGCGCCTCGTCGAAGGTGCGAGCGCGACGACGGGAGGGGTCAAGGGTTGAAATCGGTCTTGGTGTTCGACTTGGACGGAACGCTGTACCGCGGCGCGGCAGCGTGCATGCACTACGCGGAAGGGATTGCGGAGACGCTCGACGTCGAGGTTCGCGGGGGCTACCTCGATGCGGTCGAGCGGTTTCTGCGGGCGGGCGAGGGCGTCGACGCAGCTGACGGCTGGGAAGCCGCCGTGCTGCTCGCGGGAGGCGCCCGTGGCGCTTCCCGCGCCTTCGCCGAGCCGTTTGCGCGCACGCGGGCGTTCATGCTCACCGACGCGTGCGAGCTCGAGGTGCCCGACGGGCTCGTCGAGCTGCTCGAGCGGTCGGCCGGGAAGGCGCGGCGCGTCCTCGTCAGCAACACGCCGTCGTTCGGCGTCATGCCGCTGCTCAACCGGCTCGGCCTGACCGAGCGTCTCGACGAGATCGTCTGCGACGCGGCGAAGCCGAACCGTTTCGCCGAGCGCCTGCGCGCCTACGCTGACGTCGAAGGCGTGCCCGTGCGGTCGGTGCTCTCGATCGGCGACCACTTCGTCAACGACATCGCGCCGGCGCTCGAGGCCGGCTGCTCGACCGCATACGTCAACCCGTTCGGCGTCGGCCCCCGCGGTCGCGCCGATCTCGAGGCGCCGCGGCTCGAGGACCTGCTCGGCGACATCGACGCGTGGCTGAGCGAGACCGCGGTGGCGGCATGACGGCGAGATTCCGGTTCAACGGCGGTGTCGGCGTGATCGGGTCGACGAAGGTGGAGATCGTGCAGGACGGGTGGCGCGTGCTGCTCGACATGGGCGACGACATCCCGGGCCGCGAAGGGCTCGTGCGCGGGCCGCTTCGCTTCACGCCGGGCACCGAGCTGCGCACGCGGTTGCGCCTCGGCGAGGCGCCGAGGATCGAGCGGCTCTACCGGCCCGAGGCGGTCGAGGGCACGGGGCTTGCGGGCGGCGACGACGGCCGCACTGCGGTGTTCATCACGCACGCGCACCTCGACCACGTCGGCTTGCTCGGCTGGGTCGACCCGTCGGTGCCGGTGTACGCCTCCGAGGAGACGGTGCGGATGCTCGACGCGCTCGAGTCCGTCGGGCAGGGGCTGGCCGGCGGGCACGTCCCGGTGCGCCCGCTTGCCGAAGGCGAGCCGTTCGAGTTCGGGCCGTTCGTCGTCGAGCGGTGGCGCGTCGACCACGACGTGCCCGGTGCGTCGGGGTACCTCGTCCACACGGACGGCGGCGTCCTCGCGTATCCCGGCGACATCCGCCTCCACGGGCGCCATCCCGAGCTGACCGAGCGCTTCGCCGAGAAGGCGCGCGGCGCGGCGGCGCTCGTGATGGAAGGGACGACGCTCTCGAGCGACCCGCGCTTCACCGTGCGCACCGAGCGCGACGTGGAGGCGGCGTTCGAGTCGGAGCTGCAGCGCACCCCGGGGCTCGTCCTGCTCGCGGCGTACCCACGTGACATCGAGCGCGTGGCCGCGTTCATCGAGATCGCGGCGCGTTGCGGTCGCACGATCATGTGGCCGCGCGAGATGGCCGCGTTCCTGCGTGCCTACGGCGTCGACGGGATCGTCGAGCTCGACGTCGCGGCGGTCGCGAACGAGCCCGCGAAGTACGTGGTGCAGGTGGCCGCCGACCGCCTCGAGGCGATGCTCGACCTGCCGGTCGGCCCGGGCGCGTCGTTCCTGCACGCAAACGGCGAGCCGCTCGGCCCGTTCCAGGCGACGTGGGACCTGCTGCAGCAGTGGCTCGTTCGCCTGCAGGTGCCGTTCAAGATCATCGGCACGAGCGGTCACGCCACGCCGCACGACCTCCATCGCGTGGTGGAGCTGATCGCGCCGTCGGTGCTCTACCCGCTGCACACGGTCGAGCCGACGCGTCTGCTGCCGCCGCCGGGGACGATGCGCGTGCTCGCCGAGTACGGCCGCTGGTACGACGTGCGCCGGCCGGGTGCGCGCCGTTCGACGGTGTGCGTCGACCTCGACTCGACGCTCTGCGACACGAGCCACCGGCACCACATGGTGCTCGACGGCGAGGAGCGCGTGAACACGGACTGGGTCGCGTACTCGCTCGCTTGCGCCGACGACGCGCGCATCGAGGGCACGTGCCGCCTCGTGCGCATGCTGGCGGAGCATCACCGGATCGTGCTGCTCACCTCGCGCGACCAGCAGGCGCGTTCGCTCACGGAGGCGTGGCTCGCCGAGCACGGCATCCCCTACGACGAGCTGATCATGGGGGACGGCACGGTCGGCCTCGAGGAGTTCAAGGCGCATCATGTCGCGGCGCTGATCGAGGGTGGCGAGAATGTCGAGCTGGTGATCGACGACCTCCCGACTCTCCCGCAGGCACTTGCCACGCTCGGCGTCCCCGTCCTGACGGTGCGACCGCCCTACGGCGAATGAGCAGCGTCTCGCTCCAGGGCGTCACGAAGCGCTTCGCGGCCGGCGTGCTCGCGGTCGACGCGGTCGACCTGACGATCGCCGACGGCGAGTTCATGGTGCTCGTCGGGCCGTCCGGCTGTGGCAAGACGACGCTGCTGCGGATGATCGCCGGGCTCGAGGACGTGAGCGACGGGCACATCATCCTCGGCGACCGCGACGTCACCGACGTGCCGGCGCGCGAGCGTGACATCGCAATGGTCTTCCAGAACTACGCGCTGTACCCGCACATGACCGCGCGGCAGAACCTCGGTTATGCGCTGCGCATGCGCAAGACCCCGAAGGCCGAGATCCGCCGCCGCGTCGACGAGGTGGCGGGCATGCTCGGTCTCGACGAGCTGCTCGACCGCAAGCCCGCGCACATGTCGGGTGGCCAGCGGCAGCGTGTCGCGATGGGTCGCGCGATCGTCCGTGAGCCGGCCGCGTTCCTGATGGACGAGCCGTTGTCGAACCTCGACGCGAAGCTGCGGGTCGGGATGCGCGCACAGCTCTCGCGCCTCCACGAGCGGCTCGGCACGACGACGATCTACGTCACGCACGACCAGATCGAGGCAATGACGCTCGGGCAGCGCGTCGCCGTGATGCGCGACGGGCGGGTGCAACAGGTCGACGAGCCGCAGGCGCTCTACCGCGAGCCGGTGAACCTGTTCGTCGCCGCGTTCATCGGTTCGCCGTCGATGAACCTGGTCGAGGCGACGCTCGACGGCGACAGCGTCTCGTTCGCCGACTACACGCTCCCGCTCGGCCGCGGCCGGCGGCCGGAGCGGCCGTCCGGCTCCAAGGTGATCCTCGGCATCCGGCCGGAAGGCTTCGAGGATGCGGCGTTCGCCGAGCGCGGGCTGCCGCAGATCGAGGCGGAGTGCATGGTGCTCGAGGACCTCGGCTCGGATGCGCACATCATCTTCCCGGTCGCCGCCCCGCGCGTCGACGCCACCGATCTTCGCGCAGCGCGGGAGGACGACGACGAGCTGCTCGCCGACGAGGGCTCGATGTTCAACGCCCGCGTCGACGCGCGCACGAGCGCGCGTCGAGGCGAGCGCGTGCAGCTGGCCGTCGATCCGAACCGGCTGCACTTCTTCGACGGCGAGACCGGCGCCTCGCTGCTCACGCCGGCGTCGTAACCGGCACCTCGCGCTTCGACACCGCCGCAGTGCCGGGAATGCGGACGAACGCGACCGACGTCGCGCTGACGACGCGCGTCCGCAGGAACACGCCGTCGCCGTCGCCTTGCGAGCCGGCGACGCCCGAGCTCGTGTTCCCTTCCACCGTCTGCAGTGTCAGCGTCGGCCCGATGCTCAGCACCTTCACGACGATCCCGATGTGGTCGTCGAACCGGCCGTCGCCGTCGAAGTCGTAACAGACGAGGTCGCCGCGGGCCGGCTTTGCGACGACCCAGCCGAGCTGCTTCGCGACGGCGTACGTCTGCGCGACCGACGCGGACTCGATCGGCAGCCGGTGGCCGGCGACGCCGTGTTCCTCGTACGACTGGAATGCGTCGCACCACGCGTATCCCTCGGGCAGGCCGACCTCGGCGAGGAACTTCTTCACCCACGGGCCGTGGTTGTTGCCGCCCACCTCGTGGATGCCGAGCTTTGCCGCCGCGACCTCGGCCTCGACGAGCTTCTCTCTCAACAGCATGGCGTGCCCCCTTCGTCCGTGCCGCCGCAGCTGTCTCGTGCGGCACTCAAGCACCGCCGGGCCTAGGATTCAAGACAGGGGGAACGTGAATCGCTACCGCTTCTTGCTGGGGTACGTGGCAGTCGCAATCGTCGGCGGCGGCATCGGCGGGCTGATCGTGTGGGCGGCCGGGGGCTCGAGCGGCTCGACCACGGTGACAGGGGCGACGTCGGCCGCGTGCCCCGCAGCGAACGTCGCCGACGAGGCGCTCGCGTCGGTCGTCACCGTCGGCGCCGGGCAGAGCAGCGGGTCGGGCGTCGTGATCCGCCCGGGCGGCTACATCCTCACCAACAACCACGTCATCAGCACGGCGGCCGGCGTCGGCACGGTGACGGTGCTTCGCGACGACGGCGAGGCGTCGGACGCGGCGATCGTGGGACGGGACCCGCTCACCGACCTCGCGGTGATCCGGGCGAAGGACGCGTCCGGTCTCCCGCCGATCGCGATGGGCGAGTCGGAGTCGCTCCGGGTCGGCCAGCCTGTGGTCGCGCTCGGGTCGCCGCTCGGTCTCACGAGCTCGGTGACGTCGGGGATCGTGAGCGCGCTCAACCGGTACGTGCGCGTCCCGTCGGAGAACGGCGGCTCCGCGCATCTCGTCGGTGCGATCCAGACGGACGCGTCGATCAATCCCGGCAACAGCGGCGGCGCCCTCGTCGACTGTCGGGCGCGTCTGGTCGGCATCAACACCGCCGGAGCGTCCGTGTCGGGGGCCGGCGGGAGCATCGGTCTCGGGTTCGCGATCCCGATCGACCTTGCGAAGGGGATCGCCGACCAGTTGATCGCGGGCGGCCGGGTGTCGCGGCCGAGCTTCGGCATGCAGGTGCAGACGATCGCGCACGCGCGGCTGTTCGTTCAGGCGGTGAGCGCCGGCGGCCCCGCGGACAAGGCCGGGCTCCACCGGGGCGACATCATCGTGGAGGTCGACGGCGAGCCGGCGTCGACGGACGCCCTGATCGTGAAGACGCTGAGCATGAAGCCGGGCGACGTCGTGCACCTGAAGTTCGAGCGCGACGGCACGTCGCATACCGCGACGCTCACGCTGGCGGCTCAGGGCGCGTAGCGGAGGATCGCCGCGACGGGCCCGTTGCCGGGTATGTCCTCGCGACGCACCGCGAGCACGCGCCCACCGTTCAGCCAGACGCGCCGCGCGATCTCGTCGACGACGCCGTAGTTGATGGCGTCGTCGGACGTGTCGAGAGCGATCGCGCCGCTCTCGTCGACGCCGCCGGGAACGGATCCGTCGATGTCGACGAGCACCGTGTCGACGAGCCCGTAGGTCGCAGCTCGCGCGACGTCGGCGACGTCGCTTGCTGCGCGACGTTGCGACGCGCGTACCGCGTACGTCTCGTGCAGCTCTCGTAGCTCCGTCGCGTACAGCTCGTCGAGCAGCTCCCGTGCACGCTGCGCGAGGTCGGCGCCGGACGTGGTCTCGGGGTTGCCCGGGATGCCCGTAGCGAGCAGGTGCGGATAGCTGTTCACGGAGCGGTAGGCGGCGTCCATCGGCTCGGCGGCGGCCAGGATCAGCGGCAGGTCGAGGCCGTTGACGATCGGGCGCAGCGCCTGGTCGACGCGGCGCGCGTACCGGCGCAGGCCCGTCGACAGCTTGCCGTGTGCGCCGACGACGGGCTCCGGCAGGTCGGGGACGCCGATCTCCGCCGGGTCGAGGTCGGCTGCGATCTCGATCAGGCGAGCGCGGTTCTGCGACAGGGCAAGCACGAGCGCGGTGTGCGGGAACGTGACCGCACGCAGCAGCGGCTTCAGGTGGAAGCGGTCCGAGACTTCGACCATGGCGACGAGCCTGTTCGCCAGCCGGAACGTCATGAGCGACGTGGGCGTGACGAAGACGGCGAGGCTGCGCGCCTGGTAGCGCCAGAACTCGTCGTCGCCCCCGAGGTCGGAGAGCTCGTCGTCGATCGCGGCTGCTTCTTTCCGGCCGAGCTGCCCCGTCGCCTCGGCGGTCAGGTTCTTCAGCGCGATTCGCTCCGCGTCGCCGCGGGATGCCGGGTCGGTCGGAAGGTAGATCGAGACGCTCGCCGGCTCGCGAGCGGCGAGCAGCCGTTCCACCTGGGCACGCGTGGGGACGTCGGTGGGGAGGTTCACTTCCCTCTACCACGGGACGTTAGTACACCGTCGAGGTCGAGGTAGAGGTACGTCGTCGCGATCGCGGCGAATGGAAGCGCGACGACGTAGACGAGGTCGGACGCGACGTTGACGACGTCGAACGACGCATCCGTGGCGAACAGCAGCAGCGTGCCGACGAGCGGCCCGAGTAGCAGCGCGAGCCCGGTGACGAGCACGGTGAACGTCGCGGTTCGCCACCACTCGCCCTTGACGAGGCGGCCGCTGCGCCGCAGCGAGCCGACCGCGGACTCGTTGTCGAGCGCGACCGCCTGGGCGAGCAGCGACCAGCGAATCGTGAGCCAGATCGCGATCGGCAGGCCGATCAGCGTCAGGTCGGTCACCGCGACGACGAGCGCGGCGAGCACGAGCCCGCCGAGCAGCGGCCGCAGGCGCTTGGCCGTCGCGCGGTACGCCTCCGCGGCGGATGCGTCGTCGCCGTCGACCAGCGCGCGGGCGCATGCCGCTTGCACGATCGTCAGGCCGAGCAGGTTGAGCACGTAGCCGAAGCCGAGCACGACCGTCTCGGTAAAGCCGTTGGACGGCCCGAACGCGTCGACCAGCGACGAGAGGCCGCTGCGGCGGAAGACGATCCATTGCAACACGCCGACGACGACGCCGAGCACGACGAAGATCGCGCCGATGCGAAGGAAGAGGCCGATGTTTGCCGCGTACGTGCGCGCCGCCTTCCCGACCAATGCGGTCCACGGCCGGACACGCGTCGCAAGCCACAGCAGCGCGAGGAGCAGCGCGACTGCAACCGCGGCGCTCGCAGTCGGCCGGCTGGCGACGAAGATCAACGCCGTCGACGTCGCCGAGACGCCGCCGCAGAAGAACTTCGTCGCCGACGGGCCGAGCGAACGGCCGCCGGCGAGCGCAAAGCTCCGGGAGCGCCACGTGCGGTCGGCCCAGGTGATCGGCTCCGTCCACTGGAGCTTCATGCTCGGTCCGGTTGGCGCGTTGTAGAAGCCGCTGCGCCGCTCGCCCCATCGCCCTTCGTAGCCGAGCCACGGGAACGCCGTGCGTGCGGCGTCCTCCGACCGCGGGATGACCGCGACCGCGGGGGTGACCTGCCGCCACGGCTCGTTCGTGTTGTCGCAGCCGACGCCCTGCGCGGCGCTGCGCCCGAGGTACAGCGCACCGGTGAAGTAGTTCGCGTGCGATCCCTCCGCCGGGTACACGATCGGATGCGTGCCGCCTTGCAACTCGAGCTTGGGTTCGCCCCAGGCCGCTCGCTCGGCGCCCTCGTGCTGGCTGTAGCCGACCTCGTACGGATGCGTGCGCAGCGCGGCGGTGGCCGTCGCCGCGGCGAAGTCGAGCTGGATCATCTCCCAGTCGCCTTCGTGCTTGTTGTTGAAGTCGTTGTAGACGTAGAAGAACCAGTACTGCAGCGCGAGCTTGCCGTGCTCGGTGGCGATGTGCGCATAGACCGTCGGGCGGCGATTGATGGTGATGCGACGCTGCCACTGCTCGTACGAGCACGCGGAAGACGAGAGCGCGTCGCCGGGGAAGTCGAGCGAGTAGCCGAGCCGGCCGCTCATGAGGTCGGCGGCGACCGGGCCGACCTTGACGAGGTTCGCCCCCGACCAGGGCCCGCGCAGCGCGACGTCGTCACGGCCGAAGATCGCGTCGACGTCGATCGGCTCGAACGCCTCGCCGCTCGCGCACGGCTCTTCCTGCTCGGACAGCCGGACGACCGGGTCGTACCGCGCCACGAGCCGGTGGTACGCGTCGGCGTGCGCGCTTCCGCAGGCGACGAGCGCCGCCGCGCCGACCGCGAGGAGAACGCGGATCCTCACCCCGCAATCATCTCTCGACACGCGGTGGGCCCGAATCTGCCAGTGTTCGAGGCTCTGCAAGGAGGCGAAGCGATGGCAGAGCCGAGGCGAACGACGAGCGACGAGGCGCGCCGGGTCGGCGACGAGATCGGAGTCGACTGGAGCCGCTTCGAGCTCGAGCAGTTCCGACATGGGATGGACGTCGAGTTCGAGCATGGGTCGCACGATCCGCAGACGGACGTCACGCACGACGACCCGATCGTGACGGGGAAGATCGCGCTCGCGCACATGAAGGAGTTCCCCGACTACTACGAGCGGCTGGAGAAGATGGAGGCGGAAGCCGAGCGCGACTGGCGCGGAAAGGCGTAACATCAGTTGTCACCTGCGGCTCGAAGTCGATTCGAGTGGAGGTGAAAGATGAGCGATTTAATCGCCGTCGCGTATCCCGACAAGGCGACCGCCGAGTCGGTCCGCGAGCGGTTGATGCAGCTGATGACCGAGCGGGTGATCGAGCTCGAGGACGCGGTCGTCGTCGATCGCGACGAGGGCGGCCAGGTCAAGCTGCACCAGATCCACCATCCCGCGGCGGCCGGCGCTGCAGGCGGCGCGTTGTGGGGTGGGCTGATCGGCCTGTTGTTCCTGGCCCCGCTGCTCGGCGCCGCCATCGGCGCTGCAGCGGGCGGCGCGGCGGGCGCGTTCTCCGACGTCGGCGTCAGCGACCGGTTCATGAAGGACCTCGGCCAGAAGCTGGCGCCGGGAGGCGCGGCGCTGATCGTGCTCGTGAGCAAGATGACGCCGGACAAGGTCCTGCCGGAGATCAGCAGCTACGGCGGCGAGGTCATGCAGACCTCGCTGGACAACGAGTCGGAAGAGCGTCTACGCGAGGCGCTCGACGCCCGTTCGGCGGTTGCCGTCTGAAGGTGCCGCCGACCCGAGAGACCGTGCGCGCACTGATGCCCGATCTGGCCGCCGACCTCGGCGCGCTGGTGTCGATCCCATCCGTGTCCGCACCGGGGTTCCCGGTGGAGACGCAGCCGGCGCTGCTTGCGGCGTACGACGCGGTCGCACAGCTGCTCCGCGAGGCAGGCGCGGAGCAGCTGGCGCCGCTCGAGCTTCCGGGCACCGCGCCGATCCTCACCGGCGCGATCGAGGCGCCGGCGGGCGCGCCGACGGTGCTCCTGTATTCGCACTACGACGTCGTCGGGGCCGGTGATGCTGCGAGCTGGTCGTCGCCGCCGTTCGAGGCGACCGCGCGAGGTGGTGCGATCTACGGGCGCGGCGCTGCGGACTCGAAGGCGAACGTCCTCGTGCACGTCGGCGCGCTGCGTGCGTGGGGCGGCCGGCCGCCGGTCGGCGTGCGGCTGCTGATCGAAGGGCAGGAAGAGGTCGGAAGCCCGCTGGAGGAGGGGTATCCCGCCGCGCACCCGGACCGCTTCGCCGCCGACGCGATCGTCGTCGCCGACGGCGGCAGCATTCGCGCAGGGCAGCCGTCGCTGACCGTCTCGCTTCGCGGGGACGCGCGTGTCACCGTCGAGGTGCGGACGCTTGGGAGCAACAAGCACTCGGGGCAGTTCGGGGGCGCCGCGCCGGACGCGCTCGTCGCGCTGCTGCGTGCGCTCGCGACGCTGTGGGACGAGTCCGGCGACGTCGCGGTGGAGGGGCTGCGCCGCGAGGAGTGGGAAGGCGACTCGTACACCGACGACGAGTTCAGGGCGCTCGCCGAGATCGAGGACGGGTTGCAGGTCGTGGGGACCGGCGGGCTCGGCTCGAAGATCTGGAGCGGCCCCGGCATCACGGTGCTCGGAATCGACTCTCCCGCGGTCGAAGGTGCGCCTGCGTCCGTGCAGGCGCATGCCCGGGCGCTGTTGAACGTCCGCGTGCACCCGGAGCAGCCGGCGGCCGAGGCGCAAGCCGCGGTGGTTCGCCACCTGGAGTCGCAACGGCCGTTCGGGGTCCCGCTCCGCGTCACCGCCGGTGCGACAGGCGACGGCTACCGCGCGCGTTCCGGCGGCCCGGCGTGGGATGCAATGGTCGCCGCGATGAGCGAAGCCTGGGGCGGCGAGGTCGTCGAGATCGCGACCGGCGGCGCGATCCCGCTCGTGAAGGCGATGAGCGAAGGCGTTCCGGGAGCGGCGATCTTCGTCTTCGGCGCGACGGACAGCTTCGCGAACATCCACGGCCCCGACGAGCGCGTCCTCGTAAGCGAGTGGGAGAACGCGGTGCTCGCGGAGGCGCTGTTCTTCCACGAGCTCGCCGAACGGATGCAAGGAGGGCAGGCGTGAGCGACGAGGGCGCCGCCGAGCAGAAGAAGGGCTTCAGCTTCCCGCACCCGGTCACCTTCCTCGCGGCGATCATCGTGCTCGTCTGGATCGCCACGCTGTTCATCCCCGCGGGCGAGTACGAGCTGAAGGACGGCAGCCCGGTGCCGGGCTCGTTCCATCACGTGCCGTCGCCGCTCGACTTCCGCGGGAAGCTCGCGAACCTGGCGCTCTCGCCGATCAACGGGCTGTACGGCGTCCACGGCGCGAACGGGCAGGTCGGGCCGTTCGAGAGCGGGAGCCTGTTCGGCGGCGCGCAGGTGTTCCTCTTCATCCTCGCGATCGGCGCGTTCATGACGGTCGTGTTCGAGACGCAGGCACTCGACCTCGGCATCGGCCATCTGGCGCATCGCTTCCGCACGCGCGGCGCGCTCCTGATCGTCGTGATGAGCCTGCTCTTCGGACTGCTCGGCTCCGTGATGACGTGGAGCGACGAGTCGCTCGGCTTCTACGCGCTGATGATCCCGTTGATGTTCGCGCTCGGCTACGACCGGATGGTGACGGTCGCGGTGGTGACCGTCGCGCCGTTCGTCGGTGCGATCGGGTCGACCGTGACGCCGTTCCGAATCGGCGTCGGCTCCGAGGCGGCGGGAGTGACGATCGGCGACGGCATCGCGTTGCGGCTCGTGCTGTTCGTGCTGACGATGACGGCGACGATCCTCTACACGCTGCGCTATGCGAGGCGGGTGAAGGCAGATCCGTCGCGGTCGTTCGTGCGGATCGAGCCGACCGAGGACGAGCACGTCCCGACCGAAGCGCAGGAGACCGCGCCGCTGACGGGGCGGCACAAGGCGATCATCGCGCTCGTCATCGGCACGTTCGTGCTGCTCGTGTTCTCGATCATGCCGTGGTCGGATCTGTTCGGCGGGCGCACCGTGTTCGCCGACTACGAGACGCACACGACCGCGGTGAAGCCCTATTCGTGGGAGCTGGGCTGGTGGCTGCCCGAGCTCTCGGCGATGTTCATCGTGATGGCGATCGTGATCGGCGTCGTCGGCCGGCTGGGTGAGAAAGGAACCGCGACGGCGCTCATCAAGGGAATCGTCGACTTCACCGGCCCGGCGATCGTCGTGCCGCTGGCGCTCGCGGTGTCGGTGATCATGACGAACACGAAGACGCTGGACACCGTGCTCAACACGATGGACAGCTGGGTCAGCGGGACGTCGAGCCAGGTGTTCACGCTCATCCTCGCCGTCGTGACGCTGCCGCTCGGCTTCCTGGTCGGCTCGGGGTCGGCCGGGCAGGCGCTGACGATGCCGATCCTCGCGCCGCTGGCCGACTTCGCGAACGTGGATCGCTCGCTCGTCGTGACCACCTTCAACGCGATGGGCGCCTGGCTCAACCTCGTGCTTCCGATCAACGCGATCCTGGTGGCCGGTCTCGCACTGGCGAAGGTGTTGTTCGACCGTTACTTCAGGTTCATGTTGCCGCTGATGGGCGTGCTGCTCGCGATCATCCTTGCGGTGCTGTTGATTGGCTCGGCTCTCTGAGTCATACGACCATCACCTTCGTCGTCCTGGCCGCGGTGGTGGTGGTGTTCGCCTGGGATCGCTTCCCGGTCGCGACCGTCGCGCTCGGCACCGCGCTCGCGCTCTGGGCGACCGGCGTCCTCAGCCTCGACCAGTCGCTCGCCGGCTTCGGCGAGCCGACCGTCCTCTTCATCGCGTCGCTCTTCGTCGTCAGCGAAGGGCTCGAGTCCGCCGGCGTGACCTCCTGGGCCGGCCAGGAGCTCGTGGCGCGCGCCGGCGGCAGCCGCTCGCGCCTCCTCGTGCTGATGATGCTGCTGGTCGCGTTCTTCACGGCGCTGATCAGCGTCAACGGCGCCGTCGCTGCGCTGGTGCCGGTTGCCGTCGTGATCTCGGTTCGGCTCGGACGGTCGGCCTCGCAGCAGCTCATGCCGGTGGCGTTCGCCGCGCACGCCGGGTCGATGCTGCTGCTCACGGGGACGCCGGTGAACGTGATCGTCTCGCAGTACGCGGCCGACGCCGGCGTGGGGAGGTTCGGCTTCTTCGAGTTCGCGCTGGTCGGGATCCCGCTCGTCGCCGGAACGATCGCGATCGTCGTCCTCTTCGGCGAGCATCTGCTGCCGATGCGAAACCCGCGGTCGATCCCCGCGGACTTCAGCGACCACGCGCGCACGCTCGTCGAGCAGTACACGCTTGCGAACGACCAGGACCTGTTCACGCGCCGGGCCGGGAT
>Ga0070741_10011090_pt1 | contig 16750 bp, 11 predicted proteins | sample Coa_R1_4_FD_66440 | JGI IMG/M metagenome (GOLD analysis project Ga0070741, IMG submission 66440) | Surface soil microbial communities from Centralia Pennsylvania, which are recovering from an underground coalmine fire - Coalmine... | ecosystem: Environmental > Terrestrial > Soil > Unclassified ...
AAACACCGTACTGGTTCTGGTGGTAGGGCAGGTTGACAACTGCCGGATAGGTCCGGCTGTCGAGGTCAGTGTTGCGCAGAAACTCCCATCCAGAGCCATGCAAGGCATTGGTGCCCGAACGTGTGGCAATGTTGATGTTCGCTCCGGAACTGATGCCGAACTGCGCATCCGTGATGTGCGATTGGACGTTGAACTCCTGCAGAGCATCCGGCGGCGGACCTACCGCCCAGATGTTCGTAAAAAGAGAATTGTTGAGCACGCCGTCCATCGTGTAGTTATTCTGTTCGCCGCGTTGGCCGTTGACAGACGGGCTGATCCCTCCCGCGCCGAGGCTCACCGTGAAGGATCCCTGTTGGGCATCCTGCATCGGCGCCGCTCCGGGAGTCAGCAGAGCGAGTTGCGTAAATTCGCGTCCATTGAGGGGCAAGTCGACAACGTCCTTATGATTCACGACTTCATTCAGCGTCGCGTTTGTCGTATTCAATACCGGAGGCGTACCAGTTACGTGTATCGTTTCCGCCATGCCGGAGAGGTCGAGAGTGAAATTGAGCGTTAGGCTTTGATTCACTTCCAAGGGCAGCGCGCTGCGATCGACTGTGCTGAATCCCGGTTGCTTGACGGAAACCCGGTACGTTCCTGGAGGGAGTTGGGGAACCAGGTAAATTCCGTCGTTGCCGCTGAGTGTGCTACGGACGGCTCCCGTGCCTTCGTTCGTGACGGCCACCTCCGCTCCGGCGATGGCAGCGCCCGAGGGATCGGTGACAGTCCCGGTGATTAACCCGTCCGTGGTTTGCGCGGGCGATTGAATAATGACTAATAGGGCGGTGAGCGCCGCCCAGCAAGTCTTTCCGAGCATTGTTTTGCCTCCTGTACCCTGATGACGGTACCAGTGCGCGGCACAGGCGCCTGATGCCTGCACTGATCCAGGCAAAGTCCCGTTACAAGCGAATTGCCCTCTAGTCCTGTGTGACCCAGATGTTTCGAATATCATACGTGTTCGGCAAAGTCAAGGAATGCTGACAGGAATGTTAACAAAGATGCTGCAGCCCCCGAAGGCCCGCAGCTTACGTTCTCCGGTCTTGTCGGAAGAGCGTCCGGCAAGAAGCGCGCCGGCCAGGCCGAAAGGGAACGAGCGGGGGATGGCCGCCAGATGCAGTTCGCGCTGAAACTGATCTGGTGACGTATTGCCCGATCAGATGTCTTCCGGCCGGCCGGCGGAGAACCCGCCGTCCACCACCAATGCCTGACCGGTGATCCACGAGGCCTCGTCGGAGGCCAAAAACAGCACGGCGTTGGCAATGTCTTCTGGAGTGCCAAGCCGGCCCAGCGGATGCATCTCCGTCAGCTTTCGCGTCCGCTCGGGATCCTCGAGCAGGCGCGCGATTAGGGCCGTCCGCGTAAATCCCGGACAAACGCAGTTCACGCGAATCTGGTATCGCGCGTAATCGAGCGCCATATTACGCGTGAGGATCACGATGGCTCCTTTTGTGGCGCTGTACACCGCGCGATTGCGGACGCCGACAATGCCTGTCACCGAGGCTGTATTGATGATGCTTCCGCCATGCTCGCGCAAGTGCGGGATGGCGTATTTCGAGCAGAGGAACACGCCCCTGAGGTTTACATTGAGGCAGCGGTCCCATCCCTCCTCGTCCTGGTCAGCCACGGGGTTTCGCACTGCCACGCCCGCATTGTTGTGCAAAATGTCGATCCTGCCGAACCTGTCGCACGCGGTTGCCATGAGAAACTGGACGTCTTCCCTGTTCGTGATGTCGGCCGGAACGAAGAGAGCCTGCCCCCCGGCCTGGCAGATGATCGCAACCGTTTGCCGCCCCGATGCCGCATCGACATCGGTGACCACGACGCGGGCGTCTTCGCGTGCCAGGGTGACCGCCGCGGCCCGGCCGATCCCCGAACCGCCTCCGGTGACAATCGCTGCTTTTCCCACTACACGACCGCTCATGCGGGATCGACGCTCCGTTGGGGATGAACGAGGAACCAGAGCGAGCCCATGCAAAGGATCACGGCCGCAGCGACGTCGAGGGCGACGGTCCAGCCGAATTCGCGCGCGAGAAGAGGCGTCATGACCGGAGATAAAGCTCCGCCGAGATTGTTCGCCATGTTCAGGATCCCCGACAGCGACCCGGAAAAATGCCGTGAAAGGTCATTCGGGAGAGCCCAGCAGGAGACCGCGACGAATATATTGCATCCGCCCGCCAAAGCCAAGACCAGAATCGCCGCATACGGATTCGCCAGGTGCCCGCCGATCAGCAGAAACGTGCACGATAGGGTGGCGCCGGCGAACACGGGTATCCGTCTACCCCAGGGATGGCCTATGGAACGTACCATGCGATCTGAGACCACTCCTCCCAAGGGCGCGCTGACCAGCATTATCACAAAAGGCGCCGTCGACCAATAACTGCCCTCTGCGACCGGCAATTTGCGCACGTTGACCACGTAAAGAAAGAACCACGTGTAGAAGATATAGGTAACATAGCCGAGCAGGAAATTACTGCCTGCCAGCGCCCATACCGTCGGGCTGCCAAGCATCCGCGACCACGGCACCTTGCCCACGGGCGCCGCTGCCGGACCCGATTTTCCGATTCGCGCCCGTTCCGCCGCATTCATGCGTTGGTGCTGTTCCGGCGTTTCCGTGGAGCAGGCGTACCACAGCCCTGCCACCAACAATCCCAAACCGCCGCAGGCGACAAAGCTGACCCTCCAACCCCAGTGCAGCATGATCCAGGCGATCACGGGCGGAGTAAAAGCTCCACCGATCCCGACGCCGACGATGAACAGGCTATTGCCCCGCGCCCGCTCCTCCGGCGCCATCCATATTCCGATCACCTTATTTGCATTCGGAAAAGCCGGCCCTTCGCCAATCCCAATCAGGAATCGAACCAGCCATAACGATCCGACTATGCCTAGCCAACGAACTGTGAAAAGGCCCGGCGCCGCAGCAGTCAGCGCAGTGAAGGCCGACCACCACAGGACGGAGAAGACAAGAATTCGCCGGGGACCGAAGCGGTCGCCGAGCAAGCCTCCCGGAATCTGAAAGAGCGCATAGCCCAGGACAAACGCGCTCAAAAGCGAGCCGACCCGCACATCGGAAAGCCCGAATTCCTGCTGGATGTACTTTGCCGCGATGTTCATGTTGAAGCGATCAATGAAGGTCAGTGTAATGATGACCAAGAGCAGGCCGCCGATCTGCCAGCGGACAGCCGTTGGCCGGGTGGCCACCGGCATGGCGCTAATGTTCTGGACACATTCGCCCTCCGCGGAAAGGGCCGCAGCGCTCGCCGGCTCCCGCTCTGGTCTCGACTGAGGCATAGAGATATTATTTCCTTGCGCAGAAAAATCGCAAACCTGCCAAGCCCGGGTGTGCGTGCTCAACCCTTTTGCATGGTCGGGAACCAAACGCTGTATTTACCCCGTGTCACCGAATAGAAAGGCTGAAAACGCAGTTTGATGCGATGCGGCCCGGCGGCGAGGGCTACAGTACGCAGATCGGCCTCATCCGCCGAAAGCACGGCAGCAGGGACGGCCTCCGCCTCAAACGCTGCTGGCTGTCCGGCCGACCGCTTGATGCTTGTCCCGGCTCTTCCGCCCAGGAGCACGGATGGCACATAGGGCCATACATCAGCTCGACTGCGCGCACCCTGGGCCGGAATGTCGCGGGATTTCCGAACCGGAAGCCCATCCTCCCAGGTCCCCGCCGGTACTGTCGGCCCCCAGCGCAGGGCGATGCGGGGCGCGCCGTTCAGCACCTGCTGCAAGATCGTCGGGCCCATCGGGAACTCCAGCCGAACCGTATCACCGGCGTTCCACTCCCGGTCGATGACTCCGTTCGCAGTCGTCGCGGCGCCGTTCACTTGCACACCCGGAGCAGACGAACACCACGACGGTATACGGAATTGAAGGGCAAAACGCTGCGCACGTTCGGGCGCCACCCGGATCAGCACGACACCTCCGGACGGGTAATCGGTTTGCTGAGAAATCTTCAAGCGCGTACCCGCGTACTCCGTACTCGCTTCCGACGCGCCATACAGGTTGATCGCGATTCCGTTCCGCGTTTTTCCGTAGATCAGGCCCGGCAGCCGCGCAATCCCCATCAGCCCGTTGCCCTCCCAGCAGTGCCGGCCATAGGCCGGCGGCGGATCATAAGGTTTGTCGTCGCCCAGCAGGTTAAGGAAATAGCAGAAGTCACCCACCTCCGGGTTTTGCGACGCGAACAGGTCGTTGAAAGCTGCTTGCTCTAGGCAGTCGGCGTGCGCCATGTCTCCCGTGCCGTGGAGCAGGTTTTGCAGGAACGCCACCCAAATTCCGGCACAACAAGTCTCCTGCGCCTGTTGCGATTCCTGCAACTGCCATCCGTCGTTGCCGGGCCGCGACACCTCCTGGCTGCTCATGCTCCCGGTGATGAACAGGTGTTTGTCGCGGATCACTTTCGCACCCTTCAGGGCAGCATCGATATAGCGCCGGTTCCCGGTGGCCAGACCCACTTGATAGATGCCCAGCAGGAAATCGGTCCACGTGCTGGCGTGTCGATTGGGCAGAGGGTCACGCTTTTCTTCGATCAGATCGTCGATCATCTGCAGGTCCACTAGTGGAAGGGGGAAGAGTCCTCTGCAGTCTACTTCGCTTCCGCCCTCTGGTTTAGGGGTTGCATCAGATGTTTTGCACCGGCCCGGATGAACAGGAAGTCGCTGCCGAAGGTCATCAAACTGGCGCCTTTATCCAGCCACTCGCGCGCTTCTTCGATGGATGAGGACGTCATCCCAAACGGCTTTCCCGCCCGTTTGCACTTTCGCAGAACGTCCTCGCACAATGCCAACACTTCCGGGGTCCGTGCGAATCCGGTCCACTGGCTTGCTCCCTCGGCGCCTTTGGAAGCGCCCTGCGCCCCAAAAAAAGACTGTCCGGGCCGCAGCATCGAAAACGCCAGATCGTTCGGTCCCATGAAAATCGCGTCAATGCCCGGCACCCCCAAGATGGTGTCGATATTGCGCGCCGCCTCCTCGCTCTCGATCTGCACGATCAAGGTTGCCATTTCATCCGCGCGGGGCATATATTCCGTGACTCCGAAGCTGTATCGCGCGGCTCGATACGGCCCGAAGCTGCGCTTGCCGACGGGCGGAAACTTGGCCGCGTCCACCGCGGCTTGCGCCGCTTCCACCGAGTTCACCATCGGCACCAGCACGGCCGGGACACCCTGATCCAAAAGCCAGTTGATGATGTGATAGTCGTTTTGCGGTACGCGCACCACCGGCGTTGGCCGTGCCTTCCGGAACGCGCCCAGAAAGGCGGGAAACTGCGCCTGCGTCAATTCGCAGTGCTGCATATCCATTACCAGGAAATCGAATCCCAATTCCGCCATCACCTCGGTGCTGGCAAAGCTGGCGAAGGTGCACCAGGCGCCCAGTAATCCCCGCGTGTCGCGCAGTTGTTGAACAAAGCTGCTTTCTTGGTTCGGCATGGTCATTGTGGGTTGTAAGAACCGGAAGCCGAAGGCAGGCCTCTTCTCCTCCGTAAGAACATACTGCCTGCTTCGGCCAATTGTCAACATACCTGTTAACCGCATGCCGGAATCTTTTTTCCCCGAAATCCGGGGAAAACGCTGCTATAATCCGAACGTACCGACCATGGCCAAAAGGGACAGCGAGCGGAAGCTCTCGGCCAGCCAGCGCGTGGAGTTTCACATCAAAAAGGCGATCTACGCCGGAGCCCTAAAGCCGCGCGAACGAATCATCGAAGAAGACATCGCCGGCCGTTTGAAATGCAGTCGCGGACCGGTTCGGGAAGCGCTGCTTCGACTGGAGCGCGATGGCCTGGTGGTTACCATCCCGCGCCGCGGTACGTTTATCAACGATATTTCGGCCGAATCCATCGATGTCGTCTTCCGCATTCGCGGGAAGCTGGAGGGCCTGTGTGTGCGGTACATGCGCGAGCAGATCCGCCCGAAGGACGAGAGCACTTTGCGGGAATTACTGCGCCGCATGAAAGCCGCTGCCGGAAAAGGCGATGACGAGCAGTTCCTGCAGAGCGATATGAAACTTCACCAGACGATCTGGAAATTGTCGCGGCGGGAGCAGCTCTACCGTACCCTGAACTCGGTCATGAACCCGTTCATCTTTATGGTGGCCCGGGCCTTTTCTTCCAGCATTCCGATCATGGATCGCTACGTCGGTCACGAGCGATACGTGGAGATGATCCTTACCACGCCCGTAGCTCGCGTGGAACGGCAGGTCGAGCAATACTTCCAGCAACTCCACGATAATCTCTTCCGCCACAATGCGCCGCTGCTTTTTGCGCCGAACGAAAAGCCCTGGACGCTGGAAGAGAGGGACGTGCAATAGGAGTGCTGAAGCCGGGCAAGCCGGCAGCATTACGTGCGCGTGCCTGCGACAATCATGTTCCGCAACGGCTCGCCTCGCAGGAAACGAAGCATGTTGGCAAAGGCGGCGGTAGCTTTCTCCGCGTGGCTTTCCCGTGTTCCCGAAGCGCAATGCGGCGTGAGCACCACGTTTTCTAACTGAAACAGCGGGTTATTTGGATTCGGCGGCTCGTTCTCGAACACATCGAGCCCTGCCCCGCTGAGGTGGCCTGAGGCCAGCGCTTCGTACAGGGCCTTCTCATCCACCACCTCGCCCCGGCAGGTATTGATCAGCACCGAACCGGGTCTCATCGCGAAAATCCGATCACGGTCCAGTAATCGCCGCGTAGTGTTGTCGAGCGGAACGTGCAGCGTCAGGAGTTCGGAGCTTGCCAGCAACGCCGGCAAAGGTTCGAATGTCACGCCCTGGGCAGCTTCTTCGTCGGGAGCGAGACGGATCGCATCGAAGTAGCTCACTGCCGCTTCAAAAGCAACCATCCTTTTCGCTACCGCCTTTCCGATACGGCCCAGTCCTACGATTCCGACCTTTCTGCCCGCAAGCTCGTGGCAGAGGTGGCGGAATCCCATCATCTGCCACTCTCCGCGGCGCATGCTCAGATGGCAGTCGATCAGGCGCCGGTACACCGCCAGCGTCAGTGCCATTACGTGTTCCGCCACCGGCACCACATTGCCCTCCGGGGTTGAAGCCACTGTGATGCCGGCCGCTCTGGCTGCCTGGATATCGACCTTTTCAGAGCCGATGCCCGAAAGTTGGATTAACCGAAGCCGCGGCGCCGCCGCGATGGCCGCGCCATTCAGCGATGAAGCCACCACGAATTCGCTGTCCGCCAGCATGCGATGCAACGACTCCGGCGACCAGTCCGAAGGATAATGGAAATCCAACTCGGCAGGCACCTGCCCGCGAATGATCTCCAGAAGCTCCGGCGTGATGCGGAGCAGGTACGTGACTTTATGCTTCTCCATCAACTTCCCTCGTCTGGCGATGTTCCGGATTCTCCCGCGGATTCCGCACTCGCGCGGCTACCATCGGCGCACATGGCGCCAACGCCGTGCGGACCGAGGGTGGAGATGATCGGTTTCAACCAAGAAAACGATCCTCGCATTCACGGCGGGAAAGTGTCAAGAGAATTCGCTTTCCCGCTATTTCTGTTGACAACTCTGTTGACGATCGGTATCCCGCGGGATAAAATGTCCGAGGATTGAAGATCGTACGGCTGGAGACCATACGCTGGCAGCAGCAGCCCCACCTTTTGCTCCTGCGCGTGCACACGGACACGGATCTCATCGGGCTGGGTGAAACCTACTACCTGTCCGGCGTGGTAGAGACTGTAATACACGACTTGCTGGCGCCTTTCGTGCTCGGCCAGAGCGTATTCGATCGGGAGCTTCATTGGAACGCTGTTTTCAGCCGTATTAACAACTCGGGCTACGCCGGAGCGGAGATGCGGGCGCTCTCGGCTCTGGATATCGCGCTTTGGGATCTGCTCGGCCAGGATGCCGGCCAACCGCTCTACAACCTCCTGGGCGGACGCTGCCGCGAGCGGATCCGCATCTACAACACGTGCGTGAACGCGGGCGCGCGCCAGGATCAGACCGGCTTTCTGGAAACTCCAGCCGAGCTGGCGTGCAGTCTTTTCGAGCAGGGAATCACAGCCATGAAAGTCTGGCCCTGGGATCGTTTCGCGCCGCCGCTCCCCGCGGGTGGAATCATCGGGCCTGCCGGCAGATCGGTGCTGGGTCTGACCGGAACCTACATCTCACCGCAGGACGTAGCGGCCGGCCTGGCCGTTATCGGATCCATCCGCGATGCGCTCGGCGACCGCATGGAAATCCTGATCGAGGGGCATGGCCGCTGGGACCTCAACACAGCGGTGCGCATCGGCCGCGCTCTGCGGCCTTACGACATTCTTTGGATGGAGGACATGATCAAGCCCGATTGCGCGGCGGATCTCGCCAGGCTGCGCGCGGAAACGGGCGTGCCTCTGTGCGTAAGCGAGCGCCTTTTCACGCGCTACGCCTATCGCGAGATTCTGGAGGCGCATGCCGCCGACGTGGTCATGCTCGATGCGGTCTGGACGGGCGGAATCACGGAGTCGCAAAAAATCGCCATCCTCGCCGACGCGTTCCACTTGCCCTTTACGCCGCACGATTGTACGGGCCTCGTCACCGTTTTTGCCAATCTTCATCTTTGCGCCGCCTGCCCTAATGCCATGATCCTGGAAACTGTGCGCGGCTTCTATGAGGGGTGGTACCGCGAGGTCTACACCGACAACATTTGCATCGACCGCGGCTTTGCGGAGTTTCCCCGCAAGCCGGGTCTGGGAACAGGCTTGCGAGATGATTTCCTGAGTCGTCCCGATGTCGCCATCAGAATTTCCCAACCCTGCTGAGCGCGCCTCCCGCATTCGTTGGCGGATCTGCTTTTTCCTCACCCTCGCCGTGGCGTTGAACTTCCTCGACCGTCTGAATTTCAGCGTGGCTGCCAAATCGTTGCAGGAGCAGTTCGGAATCAGCAACAACCAACTCGGCCTGATCTTCAGCGCTTTTGGCATCGGCTATGCGCTGTTTCAGGTCCCTGGCGGCGCGTTGGGCGACCTCTTTGGTCCTCGGCGCGTCCTGACCTTCACGATTGTGATCTGGTCCGCATTCACGTCGCTCACCGCCTGGATGTCGCGCGGTTCTACCTTCGCCGCCGCCCGCTTCCTGATCGGCATGGCGGAAGCCCCCGCACTTACTAATGCCAACCGCGTTGTCGCGAACTGGGTTCCGCTCTCCGAAAGGGCGCGCGGCAACGCTTCTTTCGTGATGGGAGTTGGGCTCGGCGGTGTGTTCACGCCGCCCCTGGTGGCGTGGATGGTGGCTGTCTGGGGATGGCGCTGGACGTTTCTCATCTGCGGCGCCCTCGGCGTGCTGCTCGCCGCCGCATGGTGGCTTTATTCCACCGAGATGCCCGAGCAACACCCCGCTGTAAATGCCGCGGAGTTGCGCCTTATCCAAGAGGGGCAACCCGCACGGCCCAAGGTGCGGACTGTCCCCTGGCGAGCGATATTCTCCAGCATGAACATTTGGCTGGTCGTGATCAGCTATCTGATCATGGGCTACACCACGTACGTGTTCTACACCTGGTTCTATCTCTACGTAGTGACCGTGCGTCATCTGCCGCCGGTCGAGGCGGGAATCTGGTCTTCCGCTCCGTTCGCCGCCTTCGGCACCATGTCGCTGGCCGGTGGCGTGGTCTCCGACCTCGTGGTATCGAGATTCGGCCGCAAGTGGGGAAGGCGGTTTTGTGTGCAGTTGGGGACCTTCGGCGCCGCAGCGGTGCTACTGGTCGGCGGCCGCGTGCAGAATCCGTACTGGGCGGTCTGCATACTCTCGGCCGGGGCCGGATTCAATGCGTTCGCCACCGTATCCTGGTGGGCCACTACCATCGACGTCTGCCGTGATTACGCCGGCTCGCTCTCCGGCGTCATGAACATGGCCGGAAATATCGGCGGCGCGATTTCGCCCGCCCTTACCCCTTGGTTGGCTGGCCGCTTCGGTTGGATCACCGCCATAGACGTGGCAGCGGCCACGATCGGAATCTCCGGCCTGTTCTGGTTCTTCGTGAACGCGGAACAATCGGTCGCGTTAAAAGACAATACCCCCCGCCAACCCGTTTAGTTTAGAACCTCAGCGTCGCGCTGAGTTGAAGGCGCCGCATGATGTCCGTCACGCCGGTAATCTTACCGGCAGTGGAGGAGTCCACCTGCGGCGTGGGAAGTGAGAGGTTCGCGTGGTTGAATGCGTTATAGGCCTCCCACTGCAGTTCCAGTCTCGTTCGCTCGCGGATCCGGAACGACTTCATCAGGGAGAGGTCGACGCGATAAAGAGCCGGTCCCCTGAGAATGTTTCGTCCGGAGTTCCCAAAAGTGTATAGCGCGGGAACGCTGAATGCCTTGGGATTAAACCAAAGATTACGGTTTGGATTCGATACGGAAGGGTCGCCCGTGAGGTTTGGACGGAGCGTGCAGCAATCCGAGTTCAGGGTGGAGGTGTCACCCAGGGTGGGCGTGAAGGGGAGACCCGACTCGAGAGTTTCGATTCCCGAGATTTGCCATCCGCCGAACAGGTATTGCAGCGGTCCCTTACCCGGCAGGAAACGCTTGCCCGGTCCAAGCGGAAGTTCCCAAACCTGGCTGGTCACAAAAATGAACTTGCGGTCCGCATCCTCTGGCGCGCGGTCGAGGTTGGCGTTCCACCGGTACATGGGGCTGCCGGATCCGAAATCGTAGCTCTTGCCCCACGTGAACGCGCCCGTGAACAACAATCCTCGCGAAAATCTCTTTTGAGACGACAGCTGAAGACCCTCGTAACCCGTGCTGCTTTGATTGGTCTGATTGTATGCATTGGTCTCGAAGCCAAACACATCGTAGGCGCGCCGCGAGTTGAGCGGACCCGGGCCCGGCAAGGCGGCGTTGTAGTCCACGCGATAGAAAATGTGGCGTACGGCGTTGCCCACATACCCGACGGTGAATGTCATATCGCCCGGCAGTTGATGCTGAATGGCGATGTTCCACATGTCGATCGAATTGTCGGGGTTGTAATGATCGGTCCCGAAAGCCTGCGAATTCGGCGTGGGATACTGGCCCGGATTCCCCGCGGCCGCTAAGACATCAAATCCCGATACGAACGGCGGGGGCGCTTGCCCGATTGCCAGGACCGGCAGGTACGCATCGCTCTGCAGCAGGTTTTGGCGTGTCGCATTGGGCCAGTCGTTCGTGATGGCCCCGAAATTTGCGCCGTTGAAACCAATTGCATACGAGCGCGCGTAGCCGCTCCGAATGACCGTACGGCTGTCGAGTTGATAGGCCAGGCCCACGCGCGGCCCGAAGTTGCGATAGTTGTTGCCCACGTCGGCGGTTGCGCTCGTCTTGCCGTAATTGCTGACGATCGTGTAGGCATTGCTGAAGTTGAAATTCGCAATGCCGCCTTTTTGCGGGGAGGTGGGATAGCCGTTGAAGTCCCAGCGCAACCCAAGAGTCAGCGTCAGCTTGGGATTGACTCTCCAGGTATCTTGCGCAAAAAACGCCTGACGCGTGTTGTGCGCTAGGGGGAGGTTTCGGGCGTAGATCACCCGACCAAACGTGCTGGCTTGTCCAACCAACAGCGAGGCCACGGACAAACCGGAGCCCGGCGCCGCTGGGCTGCCCGTAATCTGCTGCGAAAAACCGTTGCCGTTACAAATGCCCGTGTTGGAGCAGCCGAAATCGCCCTGCGATGACGTGTCGCGGCGATCGCGCCATGTCAAGAGAGTATCGCTACCGAACTTCAAGCTGTGAGACCCGTGAGTCCAGGTGGCAACCCCCACGAAGTTGTAATTTCCGAAGTTGTCCACCTGATGGGAACTCACGCTATTGCCGAACGAGAATGCTCCCACCGGACCCCCGATAATAAACCCTGCCAGGCCGCCGCAAGCCGCGCAAGCCGTGTTGAGGCCGATGAGGCCGAACTGGTCGGAGGTGTTCGATTGTTGGTCGATGGCATCCTGTTTCCATTCATTCAGAGTCCATCCGAACCTGCCTTCAATCACCAGGTGCGGCGTTACAAGGCGCGTATAGTTCGCTACCAGGCTGTTGTTGTTACCCTCCGCGACATTGCTGCCAGGATAGATCATGGCTCCGTAGGCCGGAACATTCAGTAGCGAATTCCCCTGCTGGCGTGTGTAACGGGCAAAGAATCGGCTCGTCTCGTTGAGAACGTAGTCGGCGCGAATGGTCCCCAGATTCTGATTGATGGGGTTCAACTGCGTGGCCAGGAAATTGTTGTCCTGCCCGCCCTGCGTCGGAAGGGGCAGCTTGGCAAGCATATTCCGGACGATGGAGTTGACCCGGTCGGCCGGAATGATGTTTCCGGGAAATAAGGTTCTGCCGACGCCGCCGGCGCCTCCGCTCTGCGGATCGTAAATCGGATGACTGGGCAATTGGTTGCTGAAATCTCCGCTGCGAAACGCTGTCGTCGGCACCGTGGTGAGGATGTTCGCCGCGGATCGAACCCGGATGCCGTCGAAGTATCCGAACAGGAAGATCTTGTTCCGTTTTACCGGCCCGCCTAACGTGCCGCCGAACTGATTCCAGACGAAATGGCCAGGTCCATTCGGCTCCGTGAAAGGGTTGCGGCCAAACAGCGCATTCGCACGATTGAATTCGTGGGCGCTTCCGTGTAAATCATTGCTGCCGGATTTTGTGGTGAAGTTCTGAATCGCGCCCGCCACCTGGCCCAGCTCGACGTCATAGTTCGACGTGACCAACTCATATTCCTGTAGCGCGTCGGTAAGTGGAACGATCGGCGCCGCGCCGCCCACACCCTCAGTATCATCCACGCCGTCCAGAAGCTGCCGGTTTTGTTGTGTGCGCTGGCCGTTCACACTAAACGTATAGTTCGCGGAATTCTTTGCGGACGGGATTCCTTGTCCGTTTGTGCTCATCACCACGCCCGGCTGCAGGGCTGCCAGCGCCGTAGGATTGCGGCCTTCGACGGGAAGCGAGTCGAGCGCTTTCGTGGTGACCGTGTTGCTCACCTCGACCTTCGCTGTCTCGAGCAGAGGGGCATCACCGACGACAGTGACCCGTTCCTGAACGTTTCCCACCTCGAGCTTGAAATCGAGCCGGAGCACGGACCCGATGTCGACCTGAACACGCGGCCGCGTGACGGGTTTGAAGCCTGATGCGTTGACGTCCACCCGATAGGCTCCCGCGATCAGGTTCAGCACGCTGAAACTGCCAACGTCATTCGTCTTCGTCAGGGAATGCACGCTGGTGGCGAGGTTCACGACGTCGACCACCGCGCCCGCCAATGCCCCTCCCGAAGCGTCGGTGATCTCGCCGGTTATGGAGCCGGAAACCGACTGGGCAGACAATGAGGAACAAAGCTGCAACAGCAGCGGAGTGATGAGAAGCCGCGTGGCACGAAATTTCATACAATCCTCGATCGCGATCTCGCCGCCAACTCCGCAGACATATATGACAACGACAATGTTGACAACCCTGTTGGCAGACTATGGTAATGTATATTTCAACGCGCGACGCATGTCAAGAAAAATCGACCGATCTGAACGGACTTTGGGCGCGCGCTCAGCCCTCATCACGTTGTTCGTCCTGTTCTTCGCCTGCGGGTTTCTGGCCGCGCTGAACGATATCCTGATTCCCCATCTAAAATCGATCTTCGACCTGAACTATGCCGGGGTCATGATGGTCCAGTTCAGCTTTTTCTCCGCCTTTCTGGTCTTCGCCGCGCCGGCGGGATCGCTGGTGGAGCGACTCGGCCACCAGAGGGTAATGATTGTGGGCCTTGTCGCCATGGGACTAGGAGCACTACTGTTTATTCCGGCGGCCAACCTGCCTTCGTTCCCCGTCTTCCTGTCGGCCATCCTCGTTTTGGCAGGCGGCATTACCGCTCTTCAGGTTGCGGGCAATCCATATGTTGCTAATCTGGGGTCTCCCCACACCGCCTCCAGCCGCCTGACTCTGACGCAGGCGTCCAACTCGCTTGGTTCGACCATCGCTCCCTATTTTGGCGGCGTTCTTATTCTCGCCGAGACACCTAAGACGATTGACGAAGTCCGGCAACTGTCCGCCGTCGCGCTACACCAATATCGCGTGCACGAAGCTGCTTATGTGAAGGGGCCGTATATCGGGATTGCCGTCACGCTGTTCCTCCTGAGCTTGCTCAGCGCGTGGTTTCGCCTACCTCCGGTTGAAGAAAAGACGGGTCGCGCAGGAGAAAGAGGCAAGCCCGCGTACTCTGTCTGGCGGCATCGTCACCTGGTGCTCGGAGCCCTTGGTATTTTTCTAGCCGTGGGCGGAGAGGTCGCCATCGGCAGTTTTCTCGTAAACTACTTCATTCAGCCGGATATCGGCGCGCTGACACCGCAAACCGCCGCCACCTACGTTTCGCTCTACTGGTTTGGCTCGATGGCCGGCCGCTTTCTCGGTTCCGTGATCATGGGCCACATCCGCGCCGCAAACGTAGTCGGCGCGTTCGCCGTGATCGTCGTCAGCCTGCTCAGCCTTTCGATAGTCTCTTCCGGCAAGACGGCGATGTGGGCTGTGCTCTTCGTCGGATGCTTTAACTCCATCATGTTTCCGAGCATTTTCACGCTCGGCATCGCGAGGCTTGGCCCGTTGACGAGTAAGGGATCGGGGATCCTGATGTCCGCAGCCGTAGGCGGCGCCATCGTGCCCGTGGCACAGGGAGCCTTGGCCGATCGCATCGGCATTCAGCACGCGTTCATTCTCTCCGCGCTGTGTTATCTCTACGTCGCCTTTTACGGATTTTATGGATGGAAACCAATGGGGCCTGCGGCGAATACCGCCGACAGTTCCACTGTGATCGTGTCTTCGCCGATTGCGTAACAGGACGATATCCGGCACGGAGCGGAATGTCCTCCCGCCCACTGTCAACAATAACGTCAACACTGCTTGACACGGCCCGGTGCGCGAAGTATTCTGGCTAGCGAAAGGAGTGGGGATGCGCGAAGTCTACGTTAGCCGCCGCCGGATGCTCGAGATGTCCTGTCTCGGCTTTGGTTCCATGGCGTTGCGCGCCATGCTGGCCAGCACCGGCGAAAGCGAGAAACCATACAATGATCTGCGGCCGCGCTCCGGCCATTTTCCTGCGCAGGCGAAGGCTGTCATCCAACTGGTGCAGAACGGCGGCCCCAGCCAGATGGAGCTCTTTGACCCGAAGCCGGAATTGATCAAGCGCGCCGGGCAACCCCTTCCTGACGGAGTCGAGATCTTTCAACCCAACAACGAGAATCGCCTCCTCCCGCCTCACTTCGAATTCCGGAAGTACGGCCAATCAGGGATGGACATCTCGGAACTGCTTCCCCACACGGCCACCACGGTAGACGATCTGTGCCTCATCCGTTCGATGTACACGGTGCACAACAACCACCTGGAAGGCTTGAACATGCTGCTGACTTGCAAAATCTTCCCCGGCCGTCCGGTGATGGGTGCATGGATCAGCTATGCGCTGGGGACTGAGAATCAAAACCTGCCGGCCTATGTCGTACTGCGGGACCCCGAGGGATACACCATCGGAGGAGCCCAACTTTGGGCCAACGGATATCTTCCGGCACTTTATCAGGGCGTCGAGTTCAGTTCTAAAGGCGCGCCGGTGTATCATCTGAATCCGGAACAGCCGCTACCGCCCGGGGTGCAGCGCGAGCGGCTTGATCTGCTGGCGAAATTGAACGAGCGGCATCTTCGTGAGCATCCCGGCGACACCGAACTCGACGCGCGCATCCAGAACTTCGAACTCGCGGCCCGTATGCAGGTGGCCGCCACGGACGTGCTCGATTTGAGCAAAGAAACAGAGGCCACAAAGAAGTTGTATGGTCTCGACAATCCCGTTACGGCGAGCTATGGATCCCGATGCCTGATGGCGCGCAGGCTTGTGGAAGCGGGCGTGCGATTCGTGGAAGTGACCACGAGCCCCGGCCAGCCTTGGGACAACCACAGCAAGCTCAAGACTTCGATACAGAAGATCGCCGCGTCCACCGACCAGGGCGCCGCGGCCCTGGTGAAGGACCTGAAGAGCCGCGGGCTGCTGGACAGCACCATCGTGATGTGGGCCGGTGAATTCGGCCGTCTTCCCACGACCCAGAACGGTGATGGCCGCGATCACAACCGGAACGCGTTTAGCATCTGGTTCGCCGGTGGCGGTTTTAAGCGGGGCTTGATCTATGGCGAGACCGACGACTTCGGTTACAAATCCGTCGTCGATCGCGTCGGTGTGCCCGACATGATCGCCACCGTCCTGAATCAGTTGGGGATCGATCATCGCAGACTGCAATATCCGCATGGCGGAAGAATGGAGACGCCGTCGGACGTTACGGTCACCGGTGCAAAAGTCATTCCGGGCGTGTTGTCGAAGCCGCCGCAGGCCATGTAAAAGGGCAAATCCAATGCGTTTGACATGGAGCTTGATCCTATTCGCCGGTTGGGCATTTGTGGGTCCGGGAGTGGGCAGGGGAGAGGTGAAATTCGAGAAGGATGTGCTGCCCATCTTCACCCAGTATTGTTTCGGATGCCATGGTAAGACATCGCCGCAACTGGGGCTCGATCTACGCACAGCGGCTTCCACGCTCCGCGGAAGCCAAAACGGACCGGTGATCGCCAAAGGATCGCCCGAAAAGAGTCTGCTGTATCAGAAGATTTCGACAAAGGCCATGCCGCCGCCGGCGTATAACCAGAAGCTGCCCGACGCTCAGATCGAAATCATTCGCTCCTGGATCGCGGGCGGTGCGTTGTTCGATCAAGCCTCCGAACCTTTAAGCAAAGAGAGCGCCCGACAACGCCAGGTGTTCGACACGGAGTT
>Ga0070741_10011091_pt1 | contig 16749 bp, 10 predicted proteins | sample Coa_R1_4_FD_66440 | JGI IMG/M metagenome (GOLD analysis project Ga0070741, IMG submission 66440) | Surface soil microbial communities from Centralia Pennsylvania, which are recovering from an underground coalmine fire - Coalmine... | ecosystem: Environmental > Terrestrial > Soil > Unclassified ...
CTGGCCGCGTCGGACGCGACTGCGGGCGAGCTGCTGTTCATCCCGCGCGTGGCACTGGACGACTCCGGCGAGGTCTTTCTCGACGGTATGACGCTGGCCCAGCTTCGCGAGGCGACGCCGGCTACGGTGGTCGTCGCACGGACGATCTCGGAGGTGGTCGACGCGATCAAGGCGCATGCTGCCGACCTCACCACTACCACCACTGCCACCGCTGTTACCACTACCACCGCTATCACCGCTGCCAGCGCGCGCGCGTAGCGTGGTGCCTCTGCCGCCGAAAGTCCCAGGTTCCTGCTCATGCTTGCCATGGCCACGCGCGCAGTATCCAAGCCGGCCATTCCTTCGGAGCGCTCCGCTGCGCCGGGCACGGCCGCGCCGAAGCCGGTGGTGGCCATCGTCGGCCGGCCGAATGTGGGGAAGTCGAGCCTGTTCAACCGGCTGATCGGCCAGCGGCGGGCGATCGTCGAGGACGTGCCGGGGACGACGCGCGACCGGCTCTACGGCGAGGTCGAATGGGCCGGCCGCACCTTCACCTTGATCGATACAGGAGGGCTCGAGCTCGCGCCACCCGATAGCCTGGCGGCGAGCATCGCTGCGCAGGTGCGTCTGGCCATCGAGGAGGCCGATATCATCCTGCTGGCCACCGATAGCGTGGAAGGGCTCACCGCTGCCGACGAGGAGATTGCGCAGCAGCTACGAGCGGGCACCTTCGCCGCCGGCCGATCGAAGCCGGTGATCGTCGTGCCCGGGAAGGCCGATAACGCCCAGCGCCGCGACGCGGCCGCCGAGTTCTACGCGCTCGGCTTCGAGGAGGTCATCCCCGTCTCGGCCTACCACGGGTCGAATATCGGCGACCTGCTCGACGCGATCGTGCAGGCGCTCCCTCCGCTGCCGCCGGAGGCGGAGGTGGAGGTCGAGCGGATCAAGGTGACCATCGTCGGCCGGCCGAATGTGGGGAAGTCGAGCCTGCTCAATCGGCTCCTGGGCGAGGAGCGGGTGGTGGTGAGCGAGGCCCCGGGGACGACCCGCGATGCGATCGATACCGTGATCGAGCACGACGGCCGGCAGTTCCTGCTCATCGACACCGCCGGCATTCGCCGGCGCGGGCGTATCGAGCCGGGCATCGAGAAATACAGCGTGCTGCGCGCCCTCCGCGCCATCGAGCGAGCCGACGTCGCCCTGCTGGTGGTCGATGCGACGGAGTTTCTGGCCGCCCAGGATCTGCACATCGCGGGCGAGATCGAGCGCGCTGGCAAAGGGATTGTGCTGGTAGTGAACAAGTGGGATCTGGTGGAGAAGGATTCCACCACGCAGCAGCAGTACCAGCAGGAGATTGCGCGCCAGCTGAACTTCATGCCCTGGGTACCGGTCGTCTTCATCTCGGCGCTGACCGGCCAGCGCGTGGGGCGCGTGCTCGACGAGGCGGTGGCGGTCCAGGCGGAGCGCCAGAAGCGCATCCCCACGGCCCAGCTCAATGAGGCGATCGGACGTGCGCTCGAGGCGCACGCGCCGCCCGCGCGCAAGGGGCGCCCGATCAAGATCTACTACGCTACCCAGGTAGAGGTCACGCCGCCGACCTTCCTGTTCTTCATGAACGATCCTCAGCTGGTGCACTTCTCGCTCGAGCGCTTCCTGGAGAACACGCTCAGGCAGGCGTTCGGCTTTCGCGGGACGCCGATCCGCCTGCACTTCCGCGCGCGCCGCCCGGCGGCGGCGCCGGGGGCGCAGCGAGGCTGAGCCGAGCATGGCGCTGCGCGGCCGGCAGCTGCGGCTACTATAGCCATGCTGGCCTGGCTGGCCCGGCTGGCCCGGCTGGCCTGGCTGGCCCGGCTGGCCTGGCTGGCCCGGCTGGCCTGGCTGGCCTGGATGGCCCGAATGGCCGGTGGGTGATCCGCGCCGGCACAATGGCGCGTATATTGCAGCGAATATCCGCCGGCTGGGAAAGGGGGTGGGAGAGCACCTGGGCGAGACGCAATGCAGCCCGGGTAACACGGGGAAGAAGCTGTAGGCATCGATCGCGGCCGCCTGGCCTGGGGGAGCCCGCGCGGCCTGGACGCTCTTCGAGGATCGGCCACATGGCGCCGATCCAGGCAGACATCGGTCAGGCACGGCTGCCGGATGGGGGCTCCCGGCGGCAGACAGCATTAAGAGAGGACGACCAAGACGATGGTGACAATGGTGACGAGGATGGTGGAGAAGTCCGTTCGTCTGCTCCTGGCTCTGGCCGGATTGGCGGCCATGGCGGCGCTGCCGGCAGTGGCCGGCGCGCAGGCCCCACGCACGGTGACGGTGAACCTGGTCACCCAGAACAACTCGGGTGTCGCCGGCACCGCCACGCTCACCGATCTGGGCGGCGGCCGCACGCAGGTGGTGGTGCGGGTCTCCACCGGCGGCAACACCACCATGCCGGCGCATATCCACGAGGGCACATGCGCCACGCTGAACCCCACACCCAAGTACCCTCTCAACACGGTGATGAACGGCACCTCGACCTCAGAGGTCAACGTCTCGATCGCCGATCTGCTGGCGGCCCCATATGCCATCAACCTGCACAAGTCGCCGCAGGAGGCGAGCGTGTATGTTGCCTGCGGCAACGTCACGGTAGCTGGGGCGATGGCCCTGCCGCGCACAGGTGGCGGGCCGCGTGACCTGCTCCCCATTGCCGCCGGCGCAGGTGCAGTCGTGGCCGGCGCAGCGGCGCTCGTGGTACGGCGGCGGCTCGCATAGGCGCCCTGCGGGCCGATCAGCCGCTATGGCGGAACCCGGCCTCTTCCATCGTGAGTGGGCGGCCCTCCCGTAGTAGCTCCGCGGCGATCACCTCACCGACAAAGAGGGTCGAATCGCCGGCCGGGAGGCTCCCCACCACGCGGCATTCCACGACGCCCAGGGCGTCGAGCAGGATCGGGCAGCCGGTCGCACCGCGCCGGTAGGGCACGCCGGCCAGCTTATCCGGCACGTTGCGTGACCGCCGGCCGAGGCGACCGGCCAGCTCGCGTGCACCGGCTTCGAAGACGTTGACGGCAAAGACGCCACTGGCGCGAAGGAGCGTGATCGACCGGCTGTCGTTCTCGACCGATACCGCTACCAGCGGCGGGTCGAATGAGACCTGCGTCAGCCAGTTGGCGGTAAACGCGTGGTCGACTCCGCCGGCGTGCAGCGTCACGCCATAGAGGCCATAGGTGAAGAGGCGCAGCACCGCCTTGCGGGCAGCCGGATCCAGGCGGGCCGCCCGCGGCTCGTCTCTGTCTTTGCCCCCGGCTGCCATAGGTAACTGTGTCACGCCCTGCACCGGCAGGACGAAGGGCGAAGCGGCTGCTTTTGTTCGTCCTTCGTCCTGCGTCCACGCGCTCCCGGCAGCAGCTCCTTGGCCGCTGCGCTAGCCGACGGGCCGGCGATAGGACTCCGGCGCCGGGCGGTAGGGCCGGAAGAGCCAGAATGGCCGCCGCGTCCCATCGGGGCCGGGGCCCGGCCGCGCTAGCTTCAGCCATTCGCGATAGACCTGCCGCGCCTTGCCCGTATCGACGACGATGTCGCCATAGCGATCGTCCGGCCCCGCTCGCTCCACGCGCACCTTCTGGTGCCAGCAATGCTGGCCGCTCACGGGGTCGGGGTGCACCGGGAAGGTCAGGTTCTGGTTCACACCCGGATCCTCCCACCAGACGCGTTCGCTATCCGGATCATCGCTCTTCCAGGGCTTGATTCCCTGCACCTGGCGCATGCGCCACAGCCGCCCTTCGCCGGTGGGGCTCGGGGCTTCGGTCAGGTCGACGACGGCGGACGACCAGCGTTCCATCCCTTCGCGGTCGGATAGTCGCCAGCGGCCGAGGTGGTGCGAGCAGGCGACGACCCCCGGCATGATGGCCTCCGTCACCCACGCCCGCGCCACGAAGTAGCCAATCTCGGTGCTGACCTTCACCAGATCGCCCGTGTGCACGCCCAGGCGCCTGGCGTCGCTGGTGTGGATCCAGACCGGGTTGGAGTGCGAGATCTCGTTCAGCCACTTGCTGTTTCCCGACCGCGTGTGGACGAGCGTTGGCAGCCGGAAGGTGGGCAGCAGGACGTACTCGCCTTGCTCGGGATCGACCGCGCCGGCATGGACGTGGCTGCGCACGTAGCTGGGGATCGCCTCCTCCGGCCAGCCCCACTCGGCTAGCGTCCGAGAATAGAATTCCAGCTTGCGCGAGGGCGTTGGAAAGCCGGCCACCGCCTTGCCATCCACCATCACACCAATCGGCCGCCGCGCAGGATCGAGGCTCAAGCCGATCCCCGGCTTGGCCTCGGTGGGCTGTGCCGGCTTCGCGGTGGTGATCACCCCCGTCTCGGGATCGACCTGCGCGCCTTCGAGCTCGGCCGCGGAGAGCGGGCGTTCGTGGTCAAGATACACATTGTCCTTGACCATAAAGGCGGTGTACTTGCGCATGTACTCCAGCGGGGTCAGGCCCTCGGCCGCGGCCGCTTCGGGCAGGCCGGGCACGCTGTTCTCGAACATCCACCGGTAATACTCTTCGATCGTGATCTTCTCGCCCGGCCGGTAGGGCGACTCGAAGTAGTGGCGGATGCCGAGCGAGCCATCCGGATCGATCCGCCAGGAGAGCTCGATCCAGAACTCGTCCTCTTCCCACACCTCGCCGGGATTCGCCTCGTAGGTGAACTGGAAGCGTTCGCCACGCTTCTCGCGCGCCACACGCAGCACTGGCTGCCGAAAGCCCAGCCACTGCGCCGCCTGCGTCTCGTAGCTGAAGGTGTCGTGCCGCTCGGGGCCATGGCCCATGGGCAGCACGTAATCGGCGAACCAGGCCGTCTCGCTCCAGGTGGGCGTGAGACAGGCGTGCAGGCCGATCTTGGACTCGTCCTTGAGCACCTCGATCCAGCTAAAGCCGTCCGGGTTCGTCCACACCGGGTTGTACACACGGGTGAAGTACACATCCACCTTGGCCCGCCCCTCCATCAGGAAGTGCGGCAGGAGGAAGCTCATCTCGTGGTGGGCGAGAGGATATTCCTTGGGCCAGTGCAGCTCGTTCCAGACCTTCTGCGGTGGTGGCTTGCGCCAGGGCATAGGAATGAACTTGTTGGAGAGGTTCGGGGCCGTGCCGCCCGGCGTCGCCACCGATCCGGTGAGCACATTGAGAAAGAAGAGCGCTCGCGCCACCTGCCAGCCGCCCAGGTTCCCGGCGGCGGCCGCGCGCCACACGTGGGTGGAGAGCGCCGAGCCGGCGGCGGCGATCTCGCGCGCTACCTTGACGATCAGCGCGGCCGGAACGCGGCTCTCCTGCTCCGCAAACTCCGGCGTGTACCTGGCGTAGGTCTCCTTGAGCACCTGGATGAAGCGCTCGAAGGTGATCGGCCCATCGGCATGCTCGCAGCGCAGGAACTCCTCCCAGTTCACCCACCGGCGCAGGAACTCGGCATCGAACCGGTCCTCCTGCAGGATGACGTTGGCCATTGCCAGGAGCACGGCCGCTTCGCTGCCGGGCCACGTGGGCAGCCAGTAGTCGGCGTTCGAGGCTGTGTTCGACAGCCGGGGATCGAGCACGGCGATCTTGGCGCCGGCCATCTTGGCCTCGACGATCCGCTGGGCATGCGGGTTGAAGTAGTGCCCCGTCTCCAGATGCGCGCTCACCAGCAGGATGAAGCGTGCGTTGGCATGGTCAGGCGACGGGCGGTCGTTGCCAAACCAGAATGCGTAGCCGGCACGGGCACTTGCCGAGCAGACGTTGGTGTGCGAGTTGTGGCCGTCGACGCCCCACGCCGGCAGGACGCGGTCCATATAGCCATCCTCGCCCGGCCGGCCCACGTGGTAGACGATCTCGGTGCGCCGATCCTCGATGATTGCCTTCCGCATCCGTGACGCGAGGTCGTCCAGCACCACATCCCACGAGACGCGCTCCCACCGGCCACCACCGCGGGGACCAGCCCGCCGCAGCGGATAGAGAATGCGCTCCGGATCGTTCACCTGATTGAGCGTCGCCGGCCCCTTGGCACAGTTCCGTCCGCGGCTGGCCGGGTGGTAGGGGTTCCCCTCGAACTTGCGGATTTCGAGCGTCTCTCGGTCGATGTAGGCCAGCAGCCCGCAGGCGGCCTCGCAGTTGAAGCAGATGGTCGGTACCAGCTGATACCGGCGCTCCACCTTCCGCGGCCAGGCCGTCGATTCATACTCCGTCCAGTCGTCCCACTGCTCGGGCGGCGGATAGGACACCAGCCCGCTCGTCCGCTCCGGCTCGAACGGCTCGGGTGGTATGCGCCCCTGTACCGGCACCTTCGTCCGGCGTGGACGATCGGCTCGCAGCCACTCCAGCTTTGGCATTTCGCCTCCAGGGTTCAAGCGTACAAAGTAACAGCTCAACGTACAGTCGCTGCCGCGCCACCGCGGGGATTGCCGGCCAGCTTCGGCAGCATCCGGCAATGTCCAGCAGTCTCCGGCAGCATCCGGCAATGTCCAGCAGTCTCCGGCAGCATCAGCTCATGGCCACCGATTGGCCGGCACGGATCCAGGTATCCTCGTAAAACCACAGTCCAGCGAGCGCGGCGAGGCCGGCAATGGCTACCCACCACAACGGCCACCCGGCCCCCAGCGCGGCGGCAAGCAGCACCGTCGGCACCACGGCGCCAAGCAGCACGTACCCGAGCCAGAACTCACGCGCCAGCGGGCCATGCTTGATGATGGCCGCGGCGGTCGCCACGTCCTTATTGGCGTGCGGCAGGTAGAGCTCCGCCACAACAATCCCGAGCGTCACCAGGATGCTGCCGAGCAGGATGCCGCCAAGCGCGGCGAGCACCGCCACATTGCTCACCTCAAAGATCGCTCCCAGCACGGCCAGCGCGCCGGCGCCGGCCAGCGCCGCTGCACCAAGTAGCTGCCACAAGAGCAGCGAGCTTTGCCAGAAGTCGCGCCCTTCCGCCTGGCCGAAGAGAAAGGCGCTGTAGCCGGCCGCCGCCACTCCCAGCACGACGCCCAGCCAGAGTAATGGTGCCGGCACGCTGCTCCCTCCCGCCAGCCCCGCAATGAACCAGGCGGCGCTGGCGAGCCCGTAGAGCATCAGAATGTAGGCGCCCCAGACGAGCCACGAGCGCCGGTTGGGCGTGAGCACCACTCGCCAGAACCGCTCGGGCCGCTTCAGGTCCCAGACGAGCAGCGCCGCCGTCAAGGCCGTGAAGAGCACCGCGAGCACGGCGGCGCCGAGCGTCAGGAGAGTGCTGGCCAGGCCGGCGGCAAGGAGCGGCCCGGCAACGGCCAGCGCCCCGCCGGCGATGGACTTCGTCCACAGATACGATGAGACCTTCTTGCCCCAGGGCTTAGGATGAGCCACATCGTAGACCGTGACGGCGTGTGTGGTCGTTGCCGCTGGCGGCGCCAGGTCCATCTCCGGCCAGCGGGCGGGCGGCGTCTCCGGGGTGCCGCCGGTGCGCTGCGCCAGCTCAAGCAGCGAGCCTTTCGGCTCCAGGTCGACACCGGCCGGGCCACGCTGCGCCCACAGGTACTGCGGTGGCTGGATGGCCAGGCCGGGGGTAATCGCCGTCTCGTCGGCACCGACGTAGTAGACCTGGGGCCGCGTGCCCTGGTCGGGCCGGCGTACCTGTACCTGCTGGCGGGCGAGCGTCTGTGCGATCTCACTGGTGGGGTCCTCGAGGTCGCCGGCGATGATCGCCTCCGTCGGACAGACGATGACGCACGCCGGGAGCAGGCCGCGGTCGGTACGGTGCGCGCAGTAGTGGCACTTGGCAGCCGTATGGCTGCGCGGGTCAATGTAGAGCGCGTCGTAGGGACAAGCCTGCATGCACGCCTTGCAGCCGATGCAGCGGTCGGAGTCGAAATCGACGATGCCATCCGGCCGCTTGTGGAGCGCCACCGTTGGGCAGATCTCGACACACGGCGCATCCTCGCAATGCTGGCACCGCTCGATCGTAAAGTACCGCCGCGTATTGGGAAAGGTGCCCTTCTCGACGTATTTGACCCAGGTTCGGAACACACCGAGCGGCACGTCGTTCTCGGACTTGCAGGCCACCGTGCAGGCGTGGCAGCCAATGCACTTGCGCTGGTCGATGACAAACCCGTATCTGGTCAATTCCAATCCCTTCCCGCGCCAGATGGACGGTTCCTTAGCGAAGCAACGGGTGATGGTACCTGATGTCGCGTCGCCGCTAGAAGTAGAATTGCGCTCGTGGCGCTTCCCTGGCCGGCGCTCTTGTGGGTCGCGGCCGCCGTCATCGGCTACCTGCTCGGATCCATTCCATCGGGATTGCTGATCGGCCGGCTCTTCTTTGGGATCGACGTGCGCGAGTACGGCAGCCGGCGCACCGGCGCGACGAACGTACTGCGCACACTGGGCCCCAAGGCAGCGGTCGCGGCGGTGGGCATGGACCTGGCCAAAGGCGCAGCCGCCGTCGCGCTGGCCCGCTGGCTGCTGCCGGGTGAGCCGTGGGCGCACGCCGCCGCCGCGCTGCTGGCCGCGATCGGCCACAACTGGCCGGTCTTCGTCGGCTTCCGCGGCGGGCGCGGCGTGCTTGTTTCGATGGCCGCCGTCGGCGTGCTGCATCCGCCGGTGCTACTGCTCCTGCTCTACTTTGGCGCGCTGGCTATCTGGCTGACGCGCTACGTCTCGCTGGCCAGCATCCTCGGCTCCGCGCTGGCGCCGGCCTTCTTCCTGCTCTTCTATCTCCGCGGCGACGTGCCGCTGGCCTACCTGCTCTATAGCGTGGCCGGGGCACTGCTGATCATCGTGGCGCACAAGGACAATATCGAGCGCCTGCGCGCCGGCACCGAGGCCCGCCTCGGCCAGCGCGTGGGGATCGCGGCCGCCGGCGTCTCCACTGCCTCACCTTCAGGCGCCGGCTGCCAGGCGCCGCCTCATACACCCGGCGCGGCCGGGCGCTAGTGCGCCGGCTACCTCAGGCCAGCGAAGGATCGGCGATGGACGGAGAACGACAGCCGCTTCGTCCTTCGTCCCGACGTTCCCCCCGGCGGCTCCCTGCCAATGCGCTCGGTAGAATACGCGCATGCCCGAGCGAATCGTCGATCTGCGCAGCGATACGGTGACCCAGCCCACACCCGCGATGCGGGAAGCGATGTACCGCGCCGAGGTCGGCGACGACGTCTACGGCGAGGACCCAACGGTCAACCGGCTGGAAGCCCTGGCCGCCGAGCGCCTGGGCAAGGAGGCGGCGCTGCTGCTGCTCAGCGGCACGATGGGCAATCTGGTGGGCCTGCTGGCGCAGACGCGGCGCGGTGACGAGGCGATCGTCGGCGAGCATTCGCACATCTTCCTCAATGAGGCCGGCGGCGCGGCCGCGCTCGGCGGCGTGCAGCTGTTCCCCATCCCGAGCGTGCGCGGCGTCCTCGACCCGGCGCGAGTCGAAGCGGCGATCCGCCCAGAGAACGTGCACTACCCGCGCACCGCCCTCGTCTGCCTGGAGAACACCCACAATCGTGACGGCGGAGCCGCCGTTTCGGTGGAGGCGACCGATGCCGTTGCCGAGGTGGCGCACCGGCACGGCCTGCGCGTGCACCTCGACGGCGCGCGCCTCTTCAACGCTGCGGTGGCGCTCGGCGTGCCGGCCAGCCGGCTGGTCCAGAGCGTCGATAGCGTGACCTTCTGCCTTTCCAAAGGGCTCGGCTGCCCGATGGGATCGATCCTGGCCGGGAGCGCCGCCTACATCACGGAGGCGCGCCGCTGGCGCAAGATGGTGGGCGGGGGGCTCCGCCAGGCGGGGATCATCGCCGCGGCCGGAATCGTGGCGCTCGAGACGATGGTCGATCGCCTGGCCGAGGATCACCGCAACGCGCGCCGCCTGGCCGAAGGGCTCAGCCAGCTGCCTGGCATCGCCGTCGATCTGGATGCGGTGCAGACGAACATCGTGATGCTGGAGATCGTCGATCCGCGCATCGATCCCTGGCAATTCGTGCGCGCGATGGCCGAGCAGGGCGTGAAGATCGGCAGCCCCTATGGCCGCCGCATTCGTGCAGTAACGCACTATCAGATCACGCCCGATGACATCGACTACACCCTGCGCGCGGCCGAGGTGGCACTGGGGCTGGTCACTGCCTGAGTGGAGCGCACCTGTCCTCGCGCCGCCTCTCGTCTGCTTCTACCACTTGCTCTACCGCTTGCCGGCGCCGGTCGTTCTACTCACGGCCGGACATGTGGTTTCTGTTGCGCCGCACCTCACCTGCCACGGCGCTGGCCGCGCTCTGCGCTATTCTGACGCTGGTCGCACCCGGCCGAGCACAGGCCCAAACGGCAAGCGTCTCGTCATCCGCCACGCCGACCTCGCTCCAGCGCCCGGCCGGGCTGTACGGCTTCGCGCCCTCCGTCACGCCCACACCAACGCGCGGCCCAACAGTTGTCCTGCCGAGCCTGACTCCGGTACGCACACCCACGGCCGCGGCGCCTACCGCCACGTTCCGCGCCCCGGCCACGGCCACAGCCACGCCGGCGCCGAGCGCCACCGCGCGGCCGGCGGCCTCTCCCACCGCATCGCCATCGCCGACCGAGCCGCCTCCGTTCGTCATCACCGGCCAGCCGCTGGCCGGGCAGACGATCGTGCTCGATCCCGGCCACGGCGGCCGCGACCCGGGCGCGCTCTATAACGGCGTGCGCGAGGCCGACTTCAACCTGGCGACGGCGCTTACCACGCGGCCCTTGCTCCTCGACGCCGGCGCGCGCGTGATCCTGACGCGCGAGACCGATACGCTCGTGGGCCCGGCCGACGGCACGATCACGCAGGATCTCGAAGCGCGCGCGCAGATCGCCAATCGGGCCAATGCCGATCTCTTCATCAGCATCCACGCCAACGTGCATACCGACCCTGAGGTGGCCGGCGCAATCACGTTCTATGGCCAGGAAAGCGGCTACGCCGGCGGCCAGCAGCGCAGCCCGCGCCAGGTAGAGCTCAGCCGCCAGCTGGCCGGCGCCATCGAGCACGGCGTCGCGCTACGCACCGGCGAGAACGAGCGCGGTATCCGCATCGCCAACTTCTGGGTCCTGGGCGCAACCAAGATGCCCTCGGTGCTGCTCGAGGCCGGGTTCCTCACCAATCCGCAGGAGGCTCAACGGCTGGCGAGCCCCAGCTATCAGCGCCGCATCGCCGAAGGCATTACTCTGGGGGTTATCGACTTCGTGCGCCGCCGGGTCGTGCTCCCCACCGATCGGGCCAAGCCCATGGGGGGGCCGGACGCTCGCTACTACGACCAGACCGGGCACAACCTGGCGTTCGGCTTCCGGAATTACTTCGATACGCACGGCGGGCTCGATGCCTTCGGCTACCCGCGGACGGAGGAGATGGTGGAGAACGGCTTCACCGTCCAGTACTTCCAGCGTGCCCGCTTCGAATATCATCCGGAGCTGGCCGGTACACCCTACGAGGTGGAGCTGGGCCTACTGGGTGATGCGATCACGGCCGATCGCCGGCCGTTCCCGCTCGGCACACCGTTCGAATCGAGCGCGGAGCATCGCTGGTATCCCGAGACGGGGCACGGGCTGCACTTTGCCTTTCTCCGGTACTTCGATACGCACGGCGGGCTCGATGCCTTTGGCTACCCCATCTCGGAGGAGCTGTACGGCGAGAACGGCTGGCCGTACGCAGTGCAGTACTTCCAGCGTGCCCGCTTCGAGTACCACCCCGAGTACGCCGGCACGCCCTACGAGGTGGAGCTTGGGCTGGTGGGAGACGAGCTGCTGGCGCAGCGGGGCTGGCTCGGCTGACCGCCCAGGCCGCCTTCCGCCATCCACGCTCTGGAGGCGGCATCGCTCATCTGCCAGGATGTACGCGGCCACTCCTGGAAGCGCCCTGCGAGGCCACCTCCGAGACCACCTCGGGCCGGCGATGCTCCTGCCACCGCCGCCCTGCCATCAGCCAGCCAGCCCATCGAGCAGGGCCAGGCTTCCGGCGGCGAGGCTGGCCGGCTCGTAGCCGCCTTCGAGCACGACCAGCACCGGCAGCTCGAGTGCGCGCACTCGCTCGCCAATGCGCCCGAAGTCATCGGCGTGCAGCAAGAAACCGCCCCAGCGGTCGCCCTCGAAGGTATCGAAGCCCTGCGACACGACGAGCCAGCCGGGCGCATGGCGTGCGATGCGCTCCAGGGCGCGATCGAGGGCGGCGGCGTAGGTAGCCCAGGCTGTGCCTTCCGGGAGCGGCTGGTTATAGGTAAAGCCCTCCCCCGGACCCGCGCCGCGCTCCTCGGCGAAGCCCGTATGCGGCGGATAGGCCCATGCTGGATCGCCGTGGAGGCTGCAGTAGAGCACGTCGTCGCGCTCGTAGAAGATCGACTGCGTGCCGTTGCCGTGGTGGATATCGAGATCCAGAATGGCCACGCGCGCCGGGCCTGAGGGATGGACGCTTCCTCCTTGGAGGAGGTAGTCGGCGGCGAGCGCGGCGTTGTTGAGGTAGCAGTAGCCGCCCATGGCACCCCGCGCCGCGTGGTGCCCCGGCGGCCGGCAGAGCGAGTAGACGACTGGCTCGCCCTCGAGCAAGAGGCCGGCGCCGGTGAGCGCGACGCCGGCGGCCGCCCAGGCAACCTCGAGCGTCTCCGCCAGGATGGGCGTGCCGGTATCAAGACTGCGATCGTGCGGCCAGACGTAGGCAAACCACTCGGCTTCGGGGCCTTCGGCCGCCATCTCCTCGCCGCGCGCAAGCAGGTGGGCCAGGTAGTCTGCCTCATGAATGCGCTCGGCCAGCCTTAGGTCGAAGCGACGCGGCGGCCCGAGGCTGCCGGCCCACCGGCTACGGCGGAGCACGGCGTGAATGGTCTCGACGCGCTCCGGCTGATCGGGATGCGGTACCGGCCGGCCGTACAGGATCTCGGTCTTCGGCCGGTGCCGCACGTGCTGGGGATCGTAAACGATGCGCATCGGCTTCAGGCTAAAACGTGTTTCACGTGTGTGTCTACGGGAGCCAGCCACTCTCGGCCAGAGACCGGTAACGCCTGGCCTGCGCCAGATCGTCGGCCACGACCAGGTACGCCACCAGCTCGGCCGTCGCGCCGGGCGCCAGCGGGTGCGCGAGGGTGACCTGGGGATGCACGCCCTCGTAGCCCATATCGCGTGGCACCACGCGCGCCGACGGCGTCGCGGCGAGCACTGCCAGCGCGAGGCCATCCGGCGCCTCCAGGATGCACCAGCGGCCGCTCTCGCCCCATGACCCGCCATGCACGCGGCGCTGGTGGCGCAGCTCGCCATCACGCTCATAGTAGAGCACTGTCCGGTCGCGCTGCCCGCCGGGCTGCACGAAGAGCTCGAAGCTCAGGTCCGGCCGGAGGCGCGCGCCGCTGCGGTTCTCCAGCCGCAGCGCCAGCGCCAGGACGTTGCTCTCGGCCAGGGTGAGGTACGAGAGCTCAAGGCCCAGGCCGGCCTGGCCGCGCGCCGTTGTCTCGGTGGTGAGCAGCACACCCCGCCAGCGGTTGCCCTGCGTGCCGGTGCGCTCTACCGGCCGCCAGGCGAAGGCTTCGTCGATCAGCCGGCTGGGGAAGCCCCCCGGCGCGCCGGCAAAGAGCGTGGGATGGATGCCACCCAGCCATGGGTTGAACCAGACGAACGTGCTCGGCCCGTCGCTGGCATAGAGCTGCTCCACCCAGCCGGTACGGGTACGTGCCTGGAGGCTCGCGATGCGGGCCAGCTGGCCGCGCCCTGGAACCAGCACCAGCCGGAGCCGCCCATTATCGAGCCGCACCTGCTCGCGCGCTCCATCATGCTCACGGTCGATGTGCACCGGGCCGGCGCCATCACCAAGCCTGACCAGCGCGGTCTCCCGGCGCTCGACCTCGCGCTCATGCTGGAGCACGAGCGCGGCTGGCACCGCCTGCGCCGGCTTGGGCAGCGTGACGTGCACCGCTGCCGCGTGGGGTGTCCCCACGCGCACGTGCTGGAAGGTGCGCTCCTCGACGCGAGCCACGGCGCCTTCGGCGTGCAGCTCGAGATCGACGGCGCCCGAGATCGGGCGCGCGCGCTCGCTCTCCACCCAGAGCACCGTCTCAGCCTCGGCGACATCAAAGACGGTACGCTCGAGACGTGCGGCGTGGGCTGGCCGGGGGTGGGGCAGCTCCTCCGGAGCAGTGGGTGCGATGAGCTGCCGCCACAGCGCCCGGGCAAGCTGCCAGTCGCCCGGCCCGGCATAGACGTAGACCGGTGGCGTCTCGGCCGAGCCGCCCGGCGGCAGTGCGCCCAGATCGAAGGTCAGCGATGGGGCCGACCAGCCGGCCTCGATTGACGTAATGGCCGGCGAGTCTGGCCAGACCGTGGCGCCCACCCAGCCCTCGCCAAACTCGGCCATCCACTGCTCGGCGTAGCGGTCGGGACGCGTGACGTCGGGCTCCTGCCAATCGGGAAAGCGCTGCGAGCTTTCGACCACCAGGCCAGTCTTGAGCGGCACGGCCACCTTGCTCGCTGCCGTCGGCCCGAGCACCACACCGGTATCGACGCTCACCTCCAGGTGCCGCTCGCTGCCGCCGGCGTTGGTCAGCCGGTGCGTGAGGCGGATGAGCCCAGAGGGGCTCAGGCGGAGCACGCGCTCGAACGTGAGTCCGGGTAGCGCCGCCGGGGAGGTGGAGAGGGTCATGGTCACGCTGCCGGCTTCGCGCTCCACGCGCGGTTGCCAGGCGCTGGTGGTGAAGATCGATGGCACGAAAGGCGGGCCGAGCGAGGAGGCGAGCCGCACCAGCGGCTGGCCAGAATCTCGGTCGCGCACCTCGACCGATGGGGCCCACTCGCCGCGTGGCGTGAGCGGCGCCTCGAGCAGCAGCCGGTCGGTGGCGAGCGCCACGCGCTCTTCATCCTGCTCGACGAAGACGGCACCGATGTCACCACAGTGGACGGCGAGCTCGTAGATCCTGGTGCGCAGCCCTTGCCGCACCGGCTCGGCCGGGGTGCCGGCCTGGCCGCCCGGCCCATCGCCTGGGGCAAAGACATCAACCGTTGCCTCAGCGCGCAGCATGTAGCTGCCGGGCGTGCCAGCGCGAAGCCGGAGCAGCCACGAGATCCGGCGCTGTGGCGCGAGGTCGAACGTAAGCTCCGGAGTGAACGGCGCCGGCGGCAGCGCCGCGGTACCGGGATCGGTAGTGGTCCCGGCAGAAGGAGCCTGGGGCTCGAGGGCAAGCTCCAGGCCGGGGGAGGTGGCGAGACGCAGCATGCCGGTGATGCGCTCATCGAGGCTATTCTCGGCTGTGATCCACATCCGGCGGGCCACGCCGGGCACAAGCCAGCGCTGGCGCTCCTCGAAGCTGAGAGAAACGGGCTGCGAGACGAGCGTTCCCAGCAGGAGCGGGATGGGGCTGCCATCGACGACGATGGTGGAGCGAATGCGGTTTGTCGGCCGGTTGCGCGGCGGCGGGCTCTGTGGCTGCTCAGCCGTGGCCGTGGCCGACCATTCCTGGCTGCGCTCGACGATGGCCGCCGCCTGAAAGGTGCAGCGCACGCTGTCCTCCCCTTCGGCGATAAGGCTGGCAGCCACCGGCCGCGGGCCATTATTCTCCACGCGCCAGGTGACGGTGCGCTCGCCACCGATCGGCAGGCGAGGCTCATCAATGGAGGCGGCGACCAAGAAGCGCTCGGTCTCCATGGCAATGATGCCTTTGGCCCGCCGGTCGATCACGACCTTGAGCCGCCGGCCATCGTGCTCCCAGAGATAGGTGTAGACCTCGAGCTTGCCGAGCTGCTCCTCGTCCGGTCGAACAGAGAGATCGCGGACGAAGTTGCGGTACCAGTCGGCCTCGCGGAAGAAGGCCTGCGCCGGACCGAGGCGGAAGATGAGCGGCAGGTAGTTTTCCATCTTCACGCTCGTCTGGGGTACCCAGAAGTAGCCGCTCTTCTTATAGAGCGGCACTGCCTTGAGGTTGCCGGCCCAGGTGTGCAGGTCGAGACGGGTGTAGCCGAGTGCCACGGTACGCTCGAGCGCCACCTTGAGCAGGTCACGGCCGATCCCCTGGCCCTGAAAGGCTGGGTGGACGCTGAGCGTGCCGATGTAGGCGGCCCCGGCTTCGGCGGTGTACTCGAAGAGCGAGCAATAGCCGACGGCGCGCTCTTCGCCGCTGGCAGGGTCGCGCTGCCACGCGATCAAGGTAGCCAGCGTGTTGAGGTCACGCTGCTCCTGGCGCACGCGGGCGGCGGTCGAATGCTCGCCGCCGCTGGGGCCGCCGCCCGGCCAGGCCGAAGCGCTCTCGCGCCACATGCGCGCCACCGCTTCGGCGTCGTCCTCCGCATACTCGCGAATGTGGGGCAGCGGCGGCGCAATCTGGAAAGGGATTCTTGCTGTGCTGTCATCCATACGCATGGCCACGAATCACCACCATCACACTGGGAGCTGCAATGGATACGTTCATGCTGCTGGCGTGAGCCGCTGTGAGCCGCTGTGAGCCACTCTGAGCCACTCTGAGCCACTCTGAGCCACTCTGAGCCACTCGGGGACGAGCCCTGCCTGTGGCCACACGAAAAAACAAAGAGCCACGGGCAGGCGTGCCGCCCGTGGCCGTCGCTCATCCAGGCAAGCCGGCCGGCTTAGCCGCCTGCGGGCACACTCCTCGGAGGCAGTGCGGCACGCATCGCGTGCGCTGCCCTCCCACCTCGACCTCGCTCCATGCACACGCCTCCTTCGGGTAGTGTTCGGGTAATGGTAGTGTAGGAAGACAGTCTAGCACGCCGCGGCGTGAGCCGACATGGTACAAGCGGCCAGGGGACGCGCCGCTCGTGGAACGGCTCGTCCGACGTAGCCAGCTGCATCAGCTCCAGGCAGCGCCGGCCGGCGAGCGGCTGCCGGCCATACTGT
>Ga0070741_10011092_pt1 | contig 16748 bp, 8 predicted proteins | sample Coa_R1_4_FD_66440 | JGI IMG/M metagenome (GOLD analysis project Ga0070741, IMG submission 66440) | Surface soil microbial communities from Centralia Pennsylvania, which are recovering from an underground coalmine fire - Coalmine... | ecosystem: Environmental > Terrestrial > Soil > Unclassified ...
AAGCGGCAGGGGTACTTGCGCGGATGGTCCAGTTGCTTGACCAGGAATTCTTCGTCCGTGCAGACGTAATCCGAGATCTTCGTAGGGAACGGAATGCCTTCTTTGTAGTGCTTGAGCAGGGCGCGGATCCAGTTCGTGTCGCGGACGGGGTCCGGGAAGGCCTTGAAGCCGGCGTCCAAAGGAACGCCTCTTGCCAGTTGCAGCGCGCGCTCGTACGGGATCGGCGGCGCCAGCGGGAGGTCCAGGACTTTGAGGCGGCTTTCGATCGGCCCTGTTACTTCTTGCAGGTCATCCTTGGCGATTTTGAGCACCGCCTGGGCGAGCTGATGGCCTCTGGCTTTGCAGGCCGCCAGCGCGTCTTCGCCATCGGCCGCAAACGTGTATTGGTTGCCGCCGCAGGCGTCGGCGTAGATCGCCGTCGAGTTCGGGATGGCGGCTTCGATTTCGTCCATGGCGAAGCCCGGGTGCGACGCGCCGTACATATTGCGCGGGCCCAGTTGCGGGTGCGTGGGGTGGTTAAAGAGCATCGCCGCGGTGCGGCCGTTCACTTCCGCCTTGAGCAACTGGATCTCGTAATCCGGAGGAGCGCTCGTCTGGGAGCGCGTGAAATACCCGTAGCCGTTACCGAACAGCAGCGTCGCCGGGCCCTGTTCATTGCGGATGGCTTCCTGGATGGCGCCGAAGATCTTCTCCGCCAGTTCGCGGCCGTAATCGAAATTCTCGGCTATGATCTGAATCGGGCCCTGGTGGTTGTGGGTGGCCAACAGCACCAGGAATTCGGGGCCTATGCCCAGTTCCTTTTCACAGCGCTCACGCAGGATGGGGGTGGCTACGTCGAGACAGTTGAACGGATAGTTGATGATCGCCATGCGGCGGCGGCCGTCGTGGAGCGTCATGCAGCGCGAGATCAGGCGGGCGTAGGCTACCGGCGGATCCGGCTTGTCTCCGCTGGCGCAGACGCGCGGCTTGTCGGGCGTGACATCCACGCGGCCGGTGCCTACGTTCATGCGCTGGAACGGCGGCTGTGCGAAGGCGCGGTGCGCTATGGATGCGGCCGCGGCGGACAGCAGATGTCTGCGGGTCATATCGCCTTTCACGCCGACCCCGACGCACAGGCGCTCGCCGTCCGGCGCGGATTGTTCGCGTACTCGGCGGGGGAGCATCCCACCACTTTGCGGAATACGCGCGCGAAATAGGCCGGCGTGGAAAAGCCGCAGGAATCGGAAACGCTGCTGACGTTGTTTAACGGATCGAGGAGCAGGCGGCGCGCGTGTTCCACGCGGCGGGAAATGGCGTACTCGCGGAAGGTCATGCCGGTCATACGGCGAAATGTGCGGCTCAGGTGGCCGGTGGAGACGCCCAGCGCGCGGGCGGCCGCGGCCAGCGAGAGCGGCGTTGCGTCTTTGCCTTGCTTCAGGCGCAGGTCGAGCATCTGCTGCACGCGCGCGATCACCTTTTCGTGCTTGCCATTGAGAAGCCGGCGGATCTCTTCGGCCACGATCTCGCTTGCCTCCAGGAAAGCGGACTGGACGTCGAATACGGTGGCGGCGCGGACCAGTTCTCTCTGCGCATCGTCGCGGGCGCGGGAGATGCTGGCACTCTCGCAGCCGGATTTCAGGGCCGTAAAGCAGAGCGACTCCAGCGCCGACGAGAAAAAATTCCGATGGTCGGCAAGAGCGCCGCCACCGATGCGGCGGTTGGCCAGCAGCGGCAGCGCCCGGAGCGTGAATCTGGCGTCCTGGATCTGCTGATCGCTGAGCTGGCGGCAGGCCAGTTCGATTTGCGCCGTCAGTTCGCAGAGGCGGGTGCTGCTCTCCTGGCAGGTGGCCACGACATCCTGCGAACTGGAGAGAGCGAGGCAGGCTTCGTGATAGGACTCGGCCAACTGCTGCCAGTCGGTTTTCAGGCCGCCTATGCCGATGCGAACGGCAATGTCGGAGCGGCTGGAGATCTCGTAGAGTATCTTTTCTGCCAGAGACCGGGCGCGCAGGCCAGCCGATGGCCCTTCGGTGAGGTCCCGGAAAAAGACGCAGACGCCCCGGCGACGCAGGTACGCCACCGTCATCTGGCGCGTGCGCTCGGACAGTTCTTCCAAAGCCTGTACGGCGCCGGTGAACGCCACGTCGAAGGATCCGGTCGGATGGAATTCCTCTTCGTTTTGCAGCTTGACTACCAGCACGCGGTTCGGCGGCTGGACGAAGCCTAGCTGCTTCATCAATTGGAACAGGCGGGAGCGATCCTGCGCTTCCGGCTGTAAGATCATGTAGGCGAATTCTTTCGCCGCCAATTGGCCGGAGCGCAGCTTGCCGCGCTCGGCTTTGACGGCATCGCCCAGGCGGAGCCACAGGCGCGCCAGGAAATCGGCGAAGAGTTCCAGGATGTGGACGGTGTTTTCAATATCCGGCTCCGAGACCACCGGAACGTTCCAGTAGGACTCTTCCAGATCTTTCAAATCAATGTACGAGAGGCGCGACACGTCCCTGGCTACGCGTTGAAAACCGGCTTTCGAGGGCTGTTCCGTGAGTACCTGGCCACTGTATAGGGTCGCAATGTGGCGTCCGTCGGCGATTACCGGGACTGCGATATCGGTCAAGCCGGCGTGGCAGCGGTAGACTTGCGCGCGTCCGCTTTCACCTACGCGCTTTTCCGCCGCGTTTTCGCAAACGCCACAGGATTCGGTGGCGCGGCGGCCGAAATCGCTCACCACGTTGCAGAAGCGCTGGCTCGGGTCCTGACGGTCCCACTGGAGGTAGCGGGAGCAGGCCGACGTGGCTGCCTGGGTGGTGCCGATTACCTGGCGAAGGCCGTCGCTGTTATCTACCCAGGTAATGTCTACGCTGCCTGTCGCGCAGGATCGGCTGACCATGAGGATCAGGAATTTCAGAAATTCCACGTCCTTCTGGAATTCGTTCGCGAAGAGTTGCTGTTGATCCAGTGGGAGGAAATCTATTCCTGGAGCACTACCCATTCATCCCTCCTTGTTTATCCAGTTATACAACGCCTGAGGTTGGGGCAGGCGGAAGCGCCTGCCACCTGATCTAGAACGAAAGGCGCATGCTTACCTGTACCTGCCTGGGTTGGTTGAACTGGCTGGTGATGGCGCCGAACGTCGGACTCTGGAAATTCGTGTCCGGGTTGTTGAATTCCGGGGTGTTCGTCAGGTTGAAGGCCTCACCCCGAATCTGGAGGTGGAGACGTTCTTTAATCGGCACATCTTTGTAAATTGCCAAGTCCATCACCGCGCGACTCGGGCCGCGCAAATTGCCTAGATTACGAGCGACGTTTCCGAATGTGAACGGGGCCGGCTGCGAGAAGTCGGCCGTCGTGAAGAATTTTGTCAGGCGCGTTTCCGGCGCGCCGCTCAGGGCCGGATTCTGGCCGTTGTTGTTCGGTCTCAGATAATTGCCGCCGGATTGGGTGGTGTCAGTCGTGGTGAACGACAGCGGGATGCCGTTTTGCAGCGTGAGGACGCCCGTCGTCTGCCAGCCTCCGAGGACGGCGTTGACGGGCGTCGTCCAGTGCGCGCCCAGCCAGCGGCCCTTTCCGAATGGCAGGGCGTACGTGAACGAGGTGACAAACCGATGCGAGACGTCCTGATCGGAGGGCGCGTAGTCGATGCGACGGTTGGAGTTTGTCTGGTGACCCGTGGCCGGCTCGAGGAATGTCTGCGTGCCGGAACCGTTGTCGAGCAGCTTGGCGAACGTGTACGCCGCCAGGAACGTCAGGCCCGCCGAGAGGCGCCGTTCCAGTTTCACCAGAAGGGCGTTGTAGCTCGACGAGGCCTCGTCCGGCACTGAGACCGAGACGGAAGCGTATTGCGGAAACGGGTTGATCAACTGGCGCAGCGGGACCGTCGGAGATGCCAGCGTGCCGACGTTGATGATGCCGAAGAACGGGTTGGGCACCTGCTGGGTGACCTGCGGGCCTAACTGTTCCGGACGGAGTTGCGTCATGAAGTAGCCGACGTCGGCGAGGTGGGTGCCGCGCATGCCGTCATAGGCGACTTCGAGCGCCATCGATTTGCCCAGCTGTTGCTGGAGCCCGAAATTCCACTGTTGGTTGTAGGGCGTCGGCTCGAACGGCTGGTAGTAGCTGATGGCGAGGCCCAGGTTGGCGGCCGGGGTGGCGGGGGTGCCCTGGTTGAATGGACGCACGAGGCCGTTCGGGAACGGGTTCGAGATCGTGGCGATCGGGGTCGCACCGTCCAGCGTGCTGACGAAGGGGGTGTTTTGGGAGAAGCCCGTGCCGACGCTGCCCGAAGTGTCGTATGGATTCGGCGCGTAGAACATGCCGTAAGCAGCGCGCATCACGAGGTTTTCGGTCACGCGATACGCCACGCCTAAACGGGGTGCGAAGTCGTGCATGTTCATAATGTACGGGTTGCGCTTATTGTCGTCGGCGAATTGAATCGCGCCTTTCAGATTTAGTCCTGGGACCTGTGAGGCGATGGGCGACTGGACGTCCGGATTCAGCCAGTTGAAATTGTTGTGCGCGTCGACCATGGGGAATTGGAGGTCCCAGCGCAGACCGATGTTCAGGGTTAGACGGCGGCTGACGCGCCAGTCGTCCTGCACAAAGTACGATTGCCACCAGTTGTGGGTGATGGTGGGCGTCGCAATGTTCAGACGCGAAGTGGAGCTGGTGTCGGCGAGGCCGAGGAGCGCTGAGGCTACCGAACTGCCGGCGGTGCTCGACGCGCTCAAGGCGTTCGGTCCCTGGGTGAACGTGCGGGAGAACGCGAAGCTAAGGTCGCCTGGAGTGCTGGTGAAGCGATTGGCGAAATCGCGGCGGATCTGGGCGCCGAACTTGATTTCGTGATTGCCGGTGGTGTGGCTGACGTTTACGAGGAAGACGTTGGAATCCTGGTGACCGGTCATGGTGTTGGAGACCGGGCCCATGCCGGATTGCGTTCCGGTGAGATCAGAGAAAGTGAGGCGCGGGAATTCTTTTTCCTGTACGCCGGAGACAACGTCGGCGGGAAAGGCCAACTGCGAAATGTCGTAACCGAGGCTGCCGGGCTGCTGGCCGTAGAAGATGCTGTTGTGCGCGTATCGCGCTTCGGCCACCCAGGTCGGGGAGATGGTGTACAGGTATCCGGCGCGCCAGCTCCACGGGTCGGTCGGATAGGTGAAGTTGATCGGATCGGAGATGTTGCCGTAGACGTTCGGATTTTTGTACGTGCGATTGTCCTTGGCGTAGTTGAAGTAGACGCGCTGCTTGTCACCGAAGTTCTGGTCGACACGGACGTCTACCCGGTTGTCGTCGATCGTCTGGGTATACGTCTTGTTGAAGTTCGAGGCGTGCGTGAACGGAAGGCCCTCGCTGGTGGGCTCGGGAAAGAGCGCCATGATCTTTTGTGCCACAGGATTGATGCGGTTGGCCGGGATTACGTTGCCGCTGAAAGGCGTGCGCGTGAACGTGCCGTTGGCGCCCAAGGTGGTGGTGGATGGATCGTAGATGATGATTGGCGCGCCGGTGGCGGTGAAGGTCTGGCTGAAATCGCCCTTGCGCTGCAGGTCCGTGGGAACCGTGCTGGTAAAGGGGATACCGCCGAGCTGTCGCAGATCTTCCCAACTCACGAAGAAGAACGTCCTGTTTTTACCGTTGTACTTCGGCAGAATCACCGGTCCGCCGACCGCGGCGCCGAACTGGTTGCGCTTGAAACTGGCCAAGCCGATTTTGTTGGCGTTGCTGAAGAATCCGTTGGAGTCCATGGCGCTGTTGCGCAGGAACTCGAACACGGCGCCGTGGAACTGGTTGGTGCCGGCTTTCGTAACGATGTTGACTATGCCGCCGCCCGACCCGCCGTATTCGGCCGCCATGGAGTTCGTTTGCACTTTGAACTCCTGCATGCCTTCGACGGTGGGGAAGATGGTGACGGCGCGGAGCATGCCGGTGCTGCCTTCGGGGAGCGTGTTAGGCGTGCCGTCGAGAAGGATCTCGTTAGTGTCGCCGCGGCCGCCGCTGATGGAGAAGTTCGGAGCGCGATTGAACGGCTGCGCGGCGTTCACGATCTGACGATTCGGAACTACGCCGGGCGCGAGGACGGCCAAAGTGAACGGTTGCCGTTCGTTCAGGGGGAGGTCGGAGATGAGCTTGGTCTCGATTACCGCTCCCGTCGACGAGGTGGCGGTCTGCAATAGAGCAGCCTCCGCCGTGACCGTCACGGATTCCGACGCCGAACCCAGGTCGAGCTTGATGGGAAGTTCGAGAGTGTCGCCGACGCGGACAGTGATGCCGCTCTGGACGAAGTGCTTGAATCCGGTGGCATCCGCCTCCACCTGGTAGGAGCCCGGCGAGAGATTGTCGGCGATAAAGCGGCCCTGCTCGTTGGTAAGGTATTTGCCGGCCGCGTTGGTTTGCGTATTGATGACGCGGACGGCCACTCCGGGCGCCATTGCGCCGCTCGAATCGGTTACAGTACCTACGATGCGTCCGGAATCCTGCGCGCCGAGCGTAACGGCAAAGAGAAGAGACACGCCCGCTGAGATGAGAAATCGTAGACAGATCGCCCTCATGGCAAACTCCTGTGTGTTCGAAGTATAGCTTTCACTCCTACGATCTCATGCAGCACTTTGATGATATTTCCTGTACAAGCATGAGCGGTTCGCAAAATGCTCGTAAAATTATCAACTCGCCTCGCCGTGTGCGGGGGCCGATGGATATGATCCACGTATGGACCAGCTAGCGCTTTTGGGCGGCCACGCAGTGCGCCGGAAACCCTTTCAGCCGTGGCCTCAGTACCTTCCCGAGGATGCACGAAGACTGCAGGAAGTATTGGAAAGCCGGCATTGGGGAGGATTTCCTGTGCCGGGGCGCTATGCGGGGGAGTTTGCAGAGCGTTTCGCGGCCATGCACAACGCGCGCTATGGGCTGTGTCTGGCGAACGGCACCATCGCGTTGGTGGCGGCGCTGCAGGCGGCGGGCATCGGGTTCGGCGATGAGGTGATCGTGCCCGCTTATACGTGGGACGGGACCGCTACGGCCGCACTTTTCGTGGGGGCCGTGCCCATTTTTGCCGACGTCGACCCGGAAACTTACTGCCTCAGCGTGGATGCGGTGCGGCAGGCGATCACACCCCGGACGCGTGCTGTCATTCCCGTCCACCTGGCAATGCGGTTTGTGGATCTGCCGGCGCTACTCGACGTGGCGCGCGCGCACGGGTTGAAGGTGATCGAGGACTGCGCGCATATGCACGGCGGACAGTATTGCGGGAAGGGCGCGGGCTCGATGGGCGATCTGGGGTGCTTCAGTTTTCAGGAAAGCAAGCTGATGACCGCCGGCGAGGGCGGGATCGTGATTACGTCGAATCTGGAGTATTACGAGCTGTTGCAGTCGGTGGTAAACTGCGGGCGCGCCAGTTTGACCAATCAGTTCAAGCGGCGCATTCTCGGATCGAATTACCGGATGACGGAATTGCAGGCTGCCTTGCTGATGGGGCAGCTGGAGATGCTGCCCGGGCTGGCGGAGCGACGAGCGCGAGCGGCTGCGCGATTGAGTTCGGCTTTGAGCGCGATCGAGGGAGTGCGTCCGCTGGGCCGGCAGTCCGCTATTACCCGCGAGGCTATTTATTGTTACGTATTTCAGTATCGGCCGGAACCGCGCCGGGTGAGCCGGGATTTGTTCCTGGCGGCGCTGGATGCGGAGGGAATTCCTTGCGATGGCCGCTTCTATGAGCCCGTTTACAGGAGCGACCTGTTTTACGCTACGCCTGCGAATTCACCGCAACTTGTAATGGGGCGGGATGCTGCCGTGGATTACGCTACCGTGCGGTGTCCCGTTTCCGAACGAGCGGCGTACGAGGAATCGGTGTGGCTGCCGCAGTTTCTGCTGATTGGGGACGATCAGGATGTGGATGACATCGCCACCGCAGTGGAGAAGGTGATGCGGAACGTCGATGCGCTGGCGGCGGCGGATCCCGGCCTGGCGGGCGTGAAGGCAATGAGCAGGGCTGAGAGGCCTAATGTGGAGAGGCAGAGGAATTACTGAACTGCCACAGTGCCCCTACTGGGGGCTGTGCTGGAGTTCTCTAGGTTTCCCCGGGGTCTTGCTCAGCACGCCCAGCAGTTCATATAGCGAGATCAAGCCGGTATCCAGCATGCGCTCGCCTGTGCCTACTTCGCTCGGATTTACGGTCGAGTTCGCTCCGTAGCCTCCGCGCGCCGCAGCCGCTATGGTGGGAAAGTACGCGTAGTAGCCGTTTGTGTAGCCCAGAAAGAAGGACGCCGGGACCGGGCTCTTCGCTCGCCATTGCATCTGGAATTCTACGAACGGCTCGCCGGGGAACCCAACGAACGCCAGGTCCCGGTCGGGCGAACCGAAGTTCAGCAGCAGCGTCGTCACCGGCATCTGCATTTCTTTCACGATCAGACGGCGGGCGATGCCTGAACTGCTCGGGTATCTCGCCTTCATCTCGGCCTGCAGTTTTTCCGCGTTCCAGCGATTCGCTACTTCCAGGACCACCGTCTTGCTTTGGATCTTTGGGGTCTTCGGCGATTGTGTCTGGATGGTCTTTGCCACTCGCACCGCTTCCATCGCCAGCTTCTCGCCCGTCTGCTTCATCACGTTGACCGCATCTTCGATCAGCGGCGTTTTGTCGAAGTAGGGGTTGATGTCTCCTGGCGCCCCCTGCAGGAAGAATGCCATCGACCCTTTGCCGATCTGTTGTTCGATGGAGCGGCGCATCTCGCTCGGGTAGTCGGCCGAGTATTTCAGGTTGTCCGGACCGAAGACCACCGGATGGCAGGCATAGTTGACCAGGATGGCTAGCGGGCTTCCATCGGCGTGGTCCACCCGGATCACGCCCACGGTGGGATCTACGGGAAATGTGGTCGAGATCTTCTCCTCGTTGCGCCAGAACATGCGCACGGCGCCATCCAGTTCCACGTACCGGCGATTGAAGCCGAGGTAGGTTTCGCCCCATCCTGTGCCGATTTTGGCCGCCGTCATGGAACTCGCGGCGGACTTGATCGCCGTCACCATTCTTGGGGCTGCGTGCTGGAGCGCATCGGGGACTTCGGAGTAGGTCGGGCCGGAGTGCGTATGCGACGCGTGAAAGATCACTTCATCGACCGCCGGCCGGACCTGCTCGCGGATCTGGTTCATCACCTTTTCGTCGAAGGTGAAGCAGAGGTCGAGCGTTACCAGTGCGATCGTGCGAGCGCCGTCGGAGAGGGCCAGCACACGGGCTTCGAGCGGATCGAAAGTGCCGGTCGCGAAACGCGCGCTGCCGTAGCCGGCCATCGGCGCGCCCACGGGCGGATCCAGGTCGGCTTTGGCTACACCCGCACGCAGCTCCGCCGCGCCCAGCGGAGCCGCCGAAAGAAGAAAGATCAGGAGCAGATTGCGCATCAGTACCTCCGATCGGGCACTTCTTTCAAGAGCCCGCGCAGTTCCATGATCCTGATCACGGCGCGATTGATGAGACGCTCGCCCGTGCCGACCTGGACCGTCGTGTTGTAGTCCGCGCCGTAGCCACCTTCGACCGAGGCGCGGATCGTCGGGAGATAGCCGGCCCAGACACCTCCGACGGAGTAGGAATAGCCGAACAGCATGCTGCTTGAGCACTCGGCTTTGTCGCGGAAAGTCATCTGTAATTCCGTGAACGGCTCGCCCGGGAGGGCGGCGAAGCACAGGGAATCGCCGAACGCGCCGGCCATCCAGCCGATGGGAATCTTTTCCTCCGGCTTCCAGCGGTTCTTGACCTCCAGGATTTCAGATGTGGTGCGCAGAGGGCCCGTAACCGGTTTGGTGCGGCCCAGGATCGAGACCACATACTTACCGAGCGTCTGGCCCATTTCATCGACTGCGTGGAAAGCCTGCGCCATCGGCTCCTTGTCCCGGTACGGGTTGATGTCGCCCGCGCCGCCCTGGATGAAGAGGGCTGTGGCGCCGGGGATCTGTTGTTCGATCTGGCGTTTCATCGCGCCCGGGTAGTCGGCTGAGTATTCGTAATTATCAGGGCCCAGGACGGAGGGATGACAAGCGTAATTTACCAGCACGGCGCGCGTCTTGCCGTCCGCTTCCTTCACTTGCAGGGCGTTCACGGTGGGGTCGATCGGATGCGACGGCAGCTTTTCTTCGTTGCGCCACCACATGTAGCCTTTGCCGTCGATGATCTTGCGACGGTTGTGGCCGAGGTAGATGCGGCCCGTCGACATTTCGAGCGTGGCCAGGAACTCCGCGGCTTTGGCTGCGCCGATCGCTTCCACCATCTTGTCCTCGGCTTGGGCGTACCAGGGGCTGCGCAGTTCCCATGTCAAGGGGCCGGAATGCGTGTGCGAGACATCGATCAGGGTGTTGCGGATGCCGAACTTCTGGCGCGCGAGCTCGCCCACCCGGGCCGAGACGAAGGAGCGGAGATCGCAGGTGACCAAGGCAATGCTGTTATCGGCAGATTCGACCACCAGCACTGTGGCGTAGAGCGGGTCGTGGAGACCGGTGGATCCGTGCTTGCGCGAGGAGTACCCACCCATTTCGTGGCCGATCGGAGGGGTGATGTCGACGCGCGCTACCCCGGCGCGGTATTCCGCGGCGGAGGCGATCGGCAGGACGGCGAACATGACGTACCAAAACCGCATTGCCTGCGATGTTCTCATTGAGGACCGCCGGCGCGCAACTGGTCCCGATGATTTTTCCTGCACAAAACGGATCGGGCAAGGAAGTGACGGAAAAGTCAGATGGGTGCGCGGCAGGATGGGCATAGCAGGGGTATACTGCTCTCGACATGATCCGCTCTTTTATTGTTTGGCTCGCCCTGATCGCACCGGCGGCGGCGCAGACCTTGCCTACGCGCGTGCCGCCCAAACGGTCGTCGCAAATTCGGAACGGGTTCGGCATCAACTCGGACCTGCCGCGCGAGCCTTATCTGCCCTGGAACCGGTGGTGGTGGACGCGGATGTTCGACGCGGGCGTGAACTGGATCCGCATCGGGCAGTACGAGAACAGCTCCGATCCTACTAGCTGGGACTGGGTGGAGCAGAAGCGCGGGGTATTTGCGGTGGCGCCGGAGGTGGACGATTACGTCGATTCGCTCATCGAGAACGGCGTGAACGTGCAGGTGCAATTGATGTACGGGAATCCGATGTACACGGGACCCAACGGACACAAGCCTGACCAGATTACGCCGGAGCCGGGGAGTTTTCACAACGACGATCGCAGTATCAATTCGGTTTTTTGGCCGCCTAAATCGCCGGAGGAAATTACCGCTTTTGTGCGGTATGTGAAGTGGATGGTCAACCACTTTCGCGGGCGCATCCACTATTACGCTTTGTGGAACGAGCAGGACATCGGGTACTGGAATCCGCGCGGGAATCCGGAGGAGTACGGGCGGCTGTTGCGCGCGTTCGCGCCGGCGGTGCACGAGACAGATCCGGCGGCGAAGGTGATCTACGGGGGGCAGGCCGATCCGGTCAGCGACTTTGCCAAGCGGGCGCTCGACGAATGTAAATGCGCTTCGCAGATCGATATTTTCGCTTACCACACGTATCCCGGGTATGGGCAGAATCTGCATCCGGAATCGATGGATGCGGGGGCTTACGGAATGGAATCGCCGACCAAGCTGCGAGACCTGGTGCGCAATTATCCGGGGATGCGGAAGGATATCGAGTTCTGGGATGACGAGTTCAATTCGATTCCGTCGTGGAAGGGGTCGGATGAGAGCGTGCAATCGAAGTACGTTACGCGAGGGATTCTGTATAACCACGCCGCAGGGGTGCGGACATTCGTGTGGCTGTTGACCGCGGGAGTGGATGGCAACGAATACGACGACTTCGGGTTCATCCACGGATTTCGGAATCTGCCGGACGATTTCACGCCGCGGCCGGTCTACTACGCATTGCAGAATACGAATGCGTTGTTTGCGGATACAAGGCGGGATCGGGAGATCGGGGTCGTAGCTTCGGACATTCCGAGTTTACGACGACAGGGAGGCGCTCCCTTTCTGTACTACGGTTTCCGGAATACTAATGGGAAGGCAATTGTCGCGTACTGGGCCGCCGCGCACAGCATTCCGGGTGGATACTTCGCGCCGCTTACGGTCGATATGACGCTGAAGAATTCGGGGATCCGCACGCCGGTGCTGATTGACGTGGTGTCGGGCGAAATTTCGCCGCTCTCGTGGGCGCAGGGAAGCAGGGAGAAGCTTGTCGCGCTGCCGGTGCGGGATACGGTGCTGGCTATCGCGGATGCATCTTACTTCGATTGGCCTGTCTTGCCGGAAGCGCCCAGCGGGCTTGCGGCGCAGGCGTCGGGCTCAGGCGTCGCGCTACGGTGGGAACTGCACGGGGGCGGTGCGTCAAAGGTGGCTGTCGAGCGGCGCGTGGGCAATTCCGGGAAATGGGAGCGGATTGCCACGCCGGCGGCGGGGACTTCGTTCACCGACTCGGCTGCGCCTTCGGGATCGGTCTTGTGCTATCGCGTGCGGGCCGTCAACGGCGGCGGCGAGTCGGCCTTCTCCAATATCGTGCGTGTGATGCGATAGGCTGATAGGCCATGAGCATTTACGATCGATTCGGGGTGAGGACGATCATCAACGCCAAGGGTCCGGCTACGCGGCTTTCCGGCGGCCTGCTCGATACGGAGGTCACGGCCGCGATGACAGAGGCGGCCGGGTACTGCGTCGACATGGCGGAGTTGCAGGCCGGAGCGAGCAAGGTGATCGCCGAGATTACCGGGGCTGAGGCCGGCATCGTGACGTCGGGTGCGGCCGCCGGGCTGCTGCTGGGGACGGCGGCATGCATCGCCGGACTGTCGCCGGGCAAGATGAGCCGCCTGCCGGAGACTCGCGGTGCCAAGTGTGAAGTGATCATGGCGAGAAGCCAGCGGAATTTCTACGATCACGCAGTGCGCGCGGCCGGAGCGCGGATCATCGAGGTCGGGCTGCCGGATCGTTACGCCGGCGCAGGCGTACGCGACGCCGAGGCTTGGGAGATCGAGGACGCGATCAACGAGCATACGGCGGCGGTTTGCTATGTGGCTACGTCGCGCGCGCAGCCTTCGCTCACAGAGGTGGTGAAGGTCGCCCATCAACGCGCCGTTTTCGTCATTGTGGATGCTGCCGGTCAATTGCCTCCGGTCGGGAACCTGCGGCGGTTTCTTGCCGAGGGCGCGGATCTGGTGGCTTTCAGCGGAGGGAAGGCGATCGGGGGGCCGCAGGGCTCGGGCGTGCTGGCGGGGAAGCGCGACCTGATTATGTCGGCCGTACTGCAGCAACTTGATCTGGACATGTATTGGGAACAGTGGTCGCCGCCGGCTTCGCTGATCGACAAGCAGCGGCTTGCGGGCGAGCCGCAGCATGGAATCGGCCGGCCGTGCAAGGTTGGTAAGGAGACGGTGATCGGGTTGCTGGTGGCGCTACAGAAGTTCGCGGCGGAGAGCGATGAGAGCCGGGCACGGCGTTTTCAGCCCCTGGTGCAGCGGCTTTACAATGCGCTCTCGGGCGTCGATCATGTGCGCTTGCAGATCACGGGTGGGCTTGTGCCAAAGGTCGAGATGGCAGTTTCCAAGGACATTCCGCGCACGGCGATGGAATTGTGCCTCGAACTCGAGCGCGGCAATCCCAGTGTGCATGTGGATGCTTCGCAGGCTCACGCCGGGATCCTGACGCTAAACCCCTGGTGTCTGCGCGCGGACGATCCGGAGAAGATCGCGGCGCGGTTGAAACCGCTGCTTCGTTATTAAACTATGACCTGGCAATTCCTTTTGCTGGCGGGCCTTTCGGTATCGATCGGCTGGGGCGTGCGCGGGCAGTTCGGGCACGAATACGGCGCCGCGCTGGCGGGCGCGCTTGGTGGGATGGTGGTCGCGCTGCTGGCGGGGCGTCCGGACTGGCGGCCGCGGATCGCGTATTTCGCCGCGCTCGGTGCGATCGGGTGGGGCTTCGGCGGCGGCATGTCGTACATGAAGACGGTTGCGTACTCGCACTCATCGGATTCCGCGACTACGCTGTACGGCTTCGCTTGCCTGTTCGTGCTCGGTTTTATCTGGGCTTCCATGGGCGGTACCGGCACCGCACTGCCGGCCTATCTCGATCGGGACGAACTGACCAAACTATTCGCGCCTCTCTGTGCGGTGCTCGGGGCATGGTATCTGGTGGACGCCGCGCGTCCGCTGTTGCGGCAGTTCGCCGGACAGGGATTCAATGCGATCGTCGCCATCGCGGCGGTCCTGGTGGTGACCGCGATCCGCCGCAAGAGTTGGGGTGCGGGGAGTTCCCTCATCATCCACATGGCCGTCGGCTGGTGGGCAGGATATTTGCTGCTGATCAAGGTCTTCCACCTGGACATGAACCCTCCGCGCGGCGACAGTTGGGCTGGATGTCTGGGCTTGGTGTGGGGCATTCTGTTCTTCTGCTGGCGGCGCCGGTTGGGCGGCATCGCGTTCGCGACGTTGTCAGCCGGCTTTCTCGGGGGCATCGGGTTTGCGCTCGGAGCGGCGGTGAAGATTACGGCGATGAGCAGCGGATTGCAGACGAACTGGCACAGCGTGATGGAGCAGACGCAGGGCCTGTTCCACGGGCTCGCCATCGGTATCACGTTCGCGCTGATCGCGCGCAAGGCGCCTAAGCTTCAAGACGCCGAGCCGATCCCCCGCTGGACAGAAGTTTTCTGCGTCACCTTTGTGTTGTGCGTGCTGAATTATCTGAATTTCCGGCGCGCCCCGAGCGAGTGGACGAAAGAGATCGAGAACCTCACGGCAAATCTCTATGGCATCCCCGTTACCAGCTACCTGATGCCGTGGCGCGGCTTCATCGGCTGGTTTGAGATGATTTACCTGGCAATCGCGGCAGCGATGGTTCTGCTGCTTGTTCTGCACCTGCGGCGACCGTTGCCTTTTATCCCTGCCGACTGGGTCGGCAAGGGGCAGTTGTTCTATCTGGTGTTCCTCTGGTCGACTGTCGTGATCAATTTCGCCGACGTGCTGCCGCGGTTCGCGCCGAACCGGCTGGTGACGGAATGGTTCATGACGCTGAATGCCGTGGCTTGCACAGTGTTGCTGGTGTACGGCTGTTTTGCGATGGAGGGCCGCGTGATCCGGAAAGTACCCGACGCGCTGTACGGGCGCTGGATCCGCAATGCCGTTGCTTTCGGCCTCTTAGGGGCTGTGGCCGTTTCGCTCGCAGGCTGGGGCATCAAACGCGGCCTGTATGGCGATCGAACAGCCAACAATATCTACAGCGATCACATTCGATTCGGGCCGAATAATACCAACACGAAGCGATAGACTCACGCTGACAGGCATCTTTGAGGCTTGGGCCGCGCGCCTAGACGCGTTCCGAAGCTTCTGGTGGCGCAGGCGTTTTCGACTGCCTGAATTTTCAACTTACCCATCTCGTACGCTCGTGAGATGGGTAGGCGAACTGCCCCACCACCAATATCGGCTCATCTCATTTCCTCGATATCGGGAGTTCAGAGTCCCGACCCGGCAGGCACGAGCGCCTGCGCCACGTTAGAAGAGGAGCTTCAACGCAAACTGCGTTTGCCTGGGCGCGCCGGCACTCGTGATGCGTCCGAAAGTCTGGTTGCTAAACACCTGGTCGGGCAATCCGAATGCCGGCGTATTGGTGAAATTGAAAAACTCCGCGCGAAACTGAAGCGTCGCGCGCTCGCGGATATGGAAGTTCTTGAAGGCTGAGAAATCCAGGTTTTTGACGCCCGGCCCGCGTACATCGGGAATCGTGCGCCCGACATTTCCGAACGTGAATGGCGCGGGCTGCGAGAAGACCGAGGTATCGAAATAGCGATTGAGGCGCTCGTTGTCGGGACCGCTGAGCGCAGCCGATTGTCCGTTGGTGTTGGGCCGCAGCACAGCGCCGCCGGCGTTCGAGGTATTCTGCGTACTGAGCGCGAGCGGCATGCCCGTCTGTAGCGAGAGGATGCCGTTGACCTGCCAACCGCCCAAGAAGAAATCGGTCAGATGGCTCCAACCTTTGCCCAGCAGGCGGCCGCGCCCGATCGGCAACTCGTACACCGAACTCAGGGACAGAACCTGCGAGATGTCGTTCGGCGAGACGCTGCGTTCGGAATGCCGGTCATAGATGTTTTGGATGGCCGCATTCCTGCCTGAGTTGGCAATGATGGAGTAGTCGTCAATCAACTTGTCGAACGTGTAGGTCAGCATGAAGCTCAGACCGCGGCTGAAGCGGCGTTCTCCGCGAATCTGCAGGGACTGGTAGTTGGAAGTCGAGCCACTCATGTATAGCGGATAAACCTGCGGGAATTGTGGGAATGCCGTCATCAAGGCGCTGGCCGGCACCGTTTTTCCCGAGAGCGCGCCCACATTGATCAGGCCGAAGAAGGGGTTGGGAACGGTTTGTTGCAGCTTCGTCCCCTGAGTGAGTTGCGCGGCAGTCAGTTGGTTCAGGTTATAGGTATTTTCGCCCGACTGATTCAATTGCACGCCATGATTCGCGACGTACCCGGCTTCCACCAGAATGTCGCCAGGCAGTTGGTACTGCACATTCAGATTCCAGTTCACCGTGTACGGCACGCGCGTGTTGCTCAGCGGGGCGTCGATCGCCGTTCCGATCGAACTCAGCAGGCCAAGCGAACTGCCGACCGCCGGCACGAAGCCGTTGGGGAAGGGATCGCGCAGATAGGCGGACGGTGTCAGACCGTCTACCGAGCCGACGTACGGAGTATCGGCGCGAAATCCGTACAGGCCGACAGTGCCGCCGGCGGACGTCAGCGCCGGAGCGTAGAAAATACCGAAGGCGCCGCGCACGACCATGCGTTTGGCCGCCTGGTAGG
>Ga0070741_10011093_pt1 | contig 16747 bp, 15 predicted proteins | sample Coa_R1_4_FD_66440 | JGI IMG/M metagenome (GOLD analysis project Ga0070741, IMG submission 66440) | Surface soil microbial communities from Centralia Pennsylvania, which are recovering from an underground coalmine fire - Coalmine... | ecosystem: Environmental > Terrestrial > Soil > Unclassified ...
GGAGGAAGCAAGCGCCTTGCCGGCCGTGGGGCCGCGTCCGTGCACAACGTTGATCACCCCCGGGGGAAGGTCTGTCTGGAGGAGCAGTTCACAGAACTTGACCGCGTTGTGAGGAGTCTCCTCGCTGGGTTTGATGACGATCGTATTGCCGGTCACCAGCGCGGGCGCAGCCTTTCGCGCGATGAGGAAGAAGGGGAAGTTCCAGGGCAGAATCCCTCCCACAACGCCAATGGGCTGACGGAACAGGAGGATGGTTTCCTCCGCCCGGTCGCTTTCCAGGATTTCACCCTCAATGCGGCGCGCCCATTCGGCCATGTAATCCATGTAGTCGGCGGTGAAGGCCACTTCGACTCGGGCCAGGTCGAGGGTCTTGCCTTGCTCCTCGGTAATAATCCGGGCGAGGGGCTCCAGATTTTCGCGGATTCGCGCGGCAATGGCACGCACGGCATTTCCGCGCTGAATGGCCGGCCGCCTGGCCCAGTCCTTCTGCGCCGCGGCGGCTGCCGTAAGGGCGGCTTCGACATCGGCCGCTGAGCTGTCGGGTACCGTGCAGATGGGCTTTCCGTCCGATGGATTAATAACCGTGATTCGCTCGGTTCCCGTCGAAGGTGTGAATCTGCCGTTGACGAAGTTTTCGTAATTCATCATGAGGAGACTCCTGAGTAAGATCTGCCGGATCGCCGTGAACTTGCCAGGGTTGAGATTGAATCCCGCGAAGACAAGCTTACCAAAGAAACCGTGCAATCTTAAAGAACATAGCGGACTGGGAAGTCAGGGGAAGTGACCTCACCGGTCCTTTCGCGGAGTCCAACTGCCTGCCGGGAAAGGGCGGGGATTCGTGCTGAAGCATCAGGGCTAAAGTCACGCCCTGACGTAATTCCTTGCGTCAATGCTGAGTCATCGCTGACTCCGCTCCGGATAGGCTAAACTATGAATGAGGGCAATCGTGAAAAGGGCGCGGGTCTGGGTTTTCATTTCGGTACTGTTCCTATCCGCAAGCAGTACTCCGTCGCTCGCAGCCGGCAGAGTGCCTCCGGGTGGCGGGGAGGAAGGCCGGCGGGCTTACACGGAAAGCGGGCAACAGGGAATCTCTAAGGCAAACAGCAAGTCCGGGCAAAAGTCCATGCCATTCATTCCTGAAACATGGGATGACCTGCGTACCCTCGAAGTGCCGTTGGCCAACCCCAGCTACTCACCTGTCGAGGTGACGTGGGAGTACTACTATCGAGTTCCGTGGCGCCCCATCTACAGAAGCTACCCGGTCTATGCGCCGGGTCATGAACCTGCCGGATATATGGAATGGCTCAAACAACAGGCGCCGGAAGTCCTTTGGGGGATTGATGCCGAAGGAGCCTCTCACCGGCCCCGGCTCGAAACCGAAGCTGACTGGATTGCCGCCGGCGAAATTGTGTTCGACGCCCCGATCTTCTACGACCAGGACCCCTGGGGATCGTCGGTGGTTGGCGTTGACAATGTGAGGGACCCTGCCTGGTATCGGGCCACGCAGACTCCCGTCGCCGGCGACGGCGTCATGCCTTTTGCGCGCTACGTCATCCGCAGGAAGGGGCAGGTCGAACTCGGCCAGCAGTCCTGCGGGATGTGCCACACCCGGGTCATGCCGGACGGGAGCGTCATCAAAGGCGCGCAAGGGAATTTTCCTTTTGACCGGGCAGCGGCCTTTCGGCTTGAGGAGCTCGCTTCCCGTGAAGAAAGCCGGAGTCGGCTGCTCGATCGAGTGCGTTTGTTCCTCCGCTCTTCCTTCGATGCTCCCTGGGTCAAGCCGGATCCCGAATCGGCTCTTAACAGGCTCTCGCTGGAGGAAGTCGTGGAAGTGCTCCGGGCGATTCCGCCCGGGGTCATGGCTCGCGGCGGCAGCAACCTCTTCTATCCTGTGCAGGTCCCCGATCTCATTGGGCTGAAAGACCGCAAGTACCTTGACCACACGGGCCTTGTACAACAGCGTTCCATCGCCGATCTCATGCGCTATTCGGCGCTCAACCAGGATATGAAAGGCCTGGCGCGATATGGTGACTTCATTCCGGAGGGCATCGACTTCAAGAAGCTTCCTGACCCCGGCACCCGCTCCCGCTATCTCGATGAGCAACTTTACGCCCTGGCGGTTTACCTGTATGCATTGAAGCCGCCATCCAACCCCAACCGCTTTGACGCGCTCGCCGCCCACGGCCAGACCGTCTTCAGACGGGAGGGATGCGTGAATTGCCACACGCCGCCTCTTTTTACAAACAATAAGCTGACTCCCGCGGAAGGCTTTACACCGCCCGCCGTCGAGCTCAGAGACTATGACATCCTGCCGACTTCGGTGGGCACAGACCCCAACCTGACGCTCAAAACGCGACGCGGCACGGGCTTCTACAAAGTTCCTTCTCTCCTCGGGCTTTGGTACCGAGGCATGTTTCCTCACGACGGCTCCTGCCGGACGCTCGAGGATTGGTTCGATCCTGACCGCTTGCGCGATGACTACCGGCCCACCGGGTTCCTAGGCTACGGAATCAGGGCGCGCGCCGTCAAGGGGCACGCTTTCGGGTTGAATCTGTCGGCTGAGGACAGGAAGGCATTGATCGCGTTCCTGAAGACGCTGTAGCCGGGCCGGCAAAAGCACCCGGCAAGGCTTTTCTTTGAAGAAACAGGGAATTCGCTGAAGCGGACAGGATTCGGTCGCAGCAACACGATGACCACCCGGCCGCGTCGACCCGCGTGAGTGCCGGTGCGCCCGGCCGATTCTCCAGGACGCGAGACAGGCCGTGGGGTAGGATCCCGCTCTTGAGATTGAGCATGATTCCAACGCTGCCATCCGGTCTCCCATGAACGGTCGGAGGGAGCAGGGCAGGACCGCCCGAGACCTTTGCCAGCTCTGCTGCGTTGGCCATCCGGGTGTCGTGACCGCGAACAGCCTGGATCCAATGACGCTTCGTTTCCAGCTTGTCAGTTCCATCCGTGGGATGAATCAGAAGGCATGTGATGGCATTATTTTCACCACCGGCCTGAAACAGCACCGGCAAGATGCCGGTGCCACTTCAGAAAATCTTTTCACTCCAGCTTTTGCTTCGCGGGCGGGTACAATTCAAACACGGTTTTGGCGATCTCTTCGCTTGTCATCCTTTCACTCTAGCTTTTGCTTCGCGGGCGGGTACAATGTACGGGTGCACTCCTGGAGCCAGTAGAGCGGGCCCTTTCACTCTAGCTTTTGCTTCGCGGGCGGGTACAATATGTCTGCCCATCAATTCGACCCACTGCGGCATTCTTTCACTCTAGCTTTTGCTTCGCGGGCGGGTACAATTTGCTGCCCACAAGCCTCTGCAACAATTAATCCAACTTTCACTCTAGCTTTTGCTTCGCGGGCGGGTACAATATAACATGGCGTCTGTTTTCTGGCACACTGGCACACCTTTCACTCTAGCTTTTGCTTCGCGGGCGGGTACAATGATTCGGGTTCAACATTGACCCTGGCGACACCATCAGCTTTCACTCTAGCTTTTGCTTCGCGGGCGGGTACAATCATCAGGGGGCGCTGATGGCGCGCTTCGGGCTCATCTTTCACTCTAGCTTTTGCTTCGCGGGCGGGTACAATCGGTACCGTAGCGCGCCGTTCCGAGGACCTGGCCACTTTCACTCTAGCTTTTGCTTCGCGGGCGGGTACAATAATTCGCGGGCGCGGTGCATTTCATAGGCAGTGTTCTTTCACTCTAGCTTTTGCTTCGCGGGCGGGTACAATACTGGCAACACCGGGATGCTGAACCCGCTCGGTTACTTTCACTCTAGCTTTTGCTTCGCGGGCGGGTACAATCGCTCGCGAAGGCTTTTATTTTCAAGGAACTAAAGACAACTGCCGCAGAAATTTTACGCAAACCTCCTGATTGCAGAAAACCCCGGGAGGTTTGCGTAAAAACCGTCACTGCCCGCCCTCCTGGGAGCGGAAGTAGGCAGCAAGTTGCCGCTTGCGGAGCTGAATCTCCTTCAACCGCGCCGACGCGCCGTTCGCCTTTGCGCCCTGCTTCTCCGCATCCTCGCCGGGCGTTGCCGCGTCTTGCTTCTCCGCCTTCAGTTGCAGGCGTTTCGCCAGCTCGTCGGTCACGGCGTTTTCCGGCAGCACGGTCACCTGCCCTGAACTGAACTCTTTTACCCGATACCATCCGGGCGCCTGGCCGCAATCCTCGTCCAGCCAAATCATCTTGTACCGCTCCCAGGCCTCGAGAATCCTTGCACCCGGCGGGATATGCGGAACGAGCCGCTCCACACCGAATTTTCGGAAAATCGCCGGCCAGCGAATGGAAAGCTGGAGCTTTTCGAGCGGCTTTCCCTTCGGCACCCAAATCACCACGGCCTCCGACGCCCCCTTGAGCTGAATCTTGCGCGGCGGCCCGTCACGCGGCTCCACGCACGCCAGCGCCGCGCCACCCTTCTGCCTTTCAACCGTGACGTGGCGAATGCCCGGCAGTTCCTTTTCGAGAATCTCCTTCGGGACAGTCCGCCCCGGCGTCAGCCCCAGCTTTTTGTGCTCGCCTTTCAGGTCTTTCTCGCGCTTCCATTTCGGATGCGCCGCCTCCCACGCCTTTCGTTCCTCGGCCAGCCGCTCAGCCAGGGCGGGAAACTCCGCCGCCACGCGCGGGTTCAGAATCTTCGTCTCCGAGGGGCTTCGTTTAGCATCGGGGGATTTTTCCTTAAACTTCAGCCCGACCAGCGGAACGTGCAGCCGGAGCCGTTTGTCGTCAAGCTGTTTGGGCCGCTGGTAAAAAGTCTGGTCGGCAAACGTGCTCCTCCAGCCCACCGGGTAGTTGCCCAGAACCCGCACCACCGGCCAACTGCGACGCGCCATGTATTCCGCCCAGTCCGGTGCCAGCTCGGGGACGGCCAGGCCGTCCTGCGGAACCCATTGACCCGCGAAATTGGGGCGGATTGCGCGGCGGCAAAAAACCGTGTCGCGCCAGGTGTGGGGCGGGCAGGCGGCGATAAGCGCCGCGTCCTGTGCGTGGTTCAGCAGGTCCCAGCGGTCTTTGGTAGGGAAATTGTCCGTCACGCCGTCCGGCTGCTTGAGCCACGATTTGCGAAGCTGGGCGGTAGTCGAGCCGTCAATCCGCTGCACGTGCGGCTTGCCCAACTGGTAGTCCACGCGCGGCGGCTCAAGCCCGTGTTTCGTGAAAATCTCCCCCAGGCCGACCACGAACTGCCTCGGCCGCGCGCCCACGTGCGCGAGCGCCGTGGGATTGTCGGGATAATCGGGCTCGCGCCGCAGCAGCAGATCGCGCTTGCGCTCCGAAATCCGAATAAATCGAGCCGCTTTGGATTTTCCCTTGCCGTCCTCCTCCTCGCGCACTGGAACGCCTTTGCTCGCCAACAGCAGGACGCGCTCCTCGAATTTTGCCCAGCGCGCCGTCGGGCCCAGCCATTCCCAGGGCGTGCGCTCGCGCTTTTCCAAGTTGCACGCCGTGCACGCCGGAGCCAGATTGTCCCAAACGGTCGGCCCCTCGCGTGACTGCGGGAAGATGTGGTCCTTGGTCTCGGCGGGCTTCGCATTCGCCGGATCGCAGTAGATGCACACGCCGCCGGTTTCCCGTGCCAGCCGCTCCATAAACGGCTCGGGCTTCCGCTCCTTTTGCTCTCCCTTGCGCGCCTGCTCGGTGGCGGGCGCCGGAACCTCCAGCGTGATGAAGCTCACCGGGCCGTAGCGCCACGCTTCGGAGCCGGTTTTGCCCTTCCTGAAAAGAATCTGCTCCAGGCGGTGGAGGACCCGCGCGTCGTGTTGCTCGCGGCAGGGATTGGGCGCCTTGCGAACCGCAATCGTCTGCCACTCAACGCCCGCATCCTTCATCGTCATGCCCTTGGCGGCCATCTCCAGGTGCTGGCGACAAAGGCTGGCGCGGCCCTTGGCCTCGCGGTTCCAAAGCAGATCGTAAAGCTGGCGCGCCATCTTTTCCTGTGCGCCCAGGCGTCGCAGGTGCTCCCCGATCGCGGCCTGCTTGGGCGCGTCCCTGGCCGCGCCTTTACCGGCGTTTTCACTTTTCGACGAACTTTCCCGCCCGGAGGTTGGCGCCGCAGCCGCCGCCTCACGCGCCTCCCACCAATCCCAAAAGATCTTCCTTTCCGCCTCGTTCAGCGGACGCCGGGCGCGCCCTTCGCGCACGCGCAGGTTCATCACGGCGGCGGCGTAGGCTATTTGCCGAACCTTGCTCTTGCGCGGCGTCGGCTTGCCGCACCAGGAGCAGCCGGACTTCAGGCGATTTTCGAACCGGGCCGGTCGCAGAACCTTATTCAGCAGACCCGGCTTCCTCTTGCCATTGGAATTCGTCCCGCCGCACAGCTCGCGCTGCCAGCGCTCGATGGTTTCCGCGGGAAGACCCGCGAACCTTCCGAACCCGTCAATCACCTTGCGCAAGTCCTCCGCTTTCACGTCCCGATGCTCGGCTTGCCGCGGCCCACGAGGGCGTTTGCGCGCTTCTTCGAGGAGCCCAAGAAGCTCCTGCGGTGAAACCTTTTCTTTTCCCCGCACGGGACTGTCCGGCTCGTCCTTCCGCTTTTCAATCAGCCCGCGAATCTTTTCATAAAGCCCCTCGGGAACCCGCGCCGTGGCAAGAAAATCCTTCAGTTTAGCGTCGGTCATTTGTTCGAGCTCGATGGCGTCCCATTTGTAACCGCGCTTTTGGAAAATGAGGGTGAGAGCCTTCACAAAGCCCGCCGCGTCGGTCTTGCCTTGCTGGGCCAGCGCAATCCATGACGGAGACTCCGTGGGACGGGCGCCCGGCGCCGCATACACCCCCGGCTGAACGTGGAAGCGGGGATCGCGCATGAGGGGATAGGGGTCGGGCAGGCGGGAGCCGTCCGGCAGCCTTTGCCGGAGAATCCAGGAGCGCAGCCGCGCCAGCCGCATCTTCTTGGCGTGGCGCGTTCGCCGCCCGCGCCGCAATTGGCGGCGCTGCTCAAGGGTCGTCTGATGGAAATCAACGTAGGTCTCGGCGTGGAGAATCGTGCGGCCCTTGACCACCGCGAGGCCGCCCGCACCTTCGCCGAAATCCACGCCGACGCGAACCAGCGGAAGAAATTCGCCGAGCCGTTCCCGAAGTTTGGAATTCACGGCCATCGCCCGCAGGCACTGCGAGAGAAGTGGTGGCGCTGCCGATCGGCCCGGCACGCCACCGACCCTTGCCCTTCCGGAGGCCGATTCCGGTTGACGGGGCCGCTGATACCTTGTTCCCCCGCTGGGTTGCGGAAGCCGCCTTGCGGCGGCTGTGCCGGGTCGCGCCCGACATCGGCGAGGACAACGCGGCGCCTGGGCTTCTTTCACTCTAGCGTTCGAGAATTTAACGCCGGGCAGTCCGAGAGTCAAGCCGGCAGGTTCTTGCCGGGCTGTCTGCCCGGTTGGGTCAGATGGAGGGTGGCGGAGCCAGGCGCGATGCGCGGGGATAAAGCCGGCGACAGAAAACGGGCCGTGGCTCCAAGCAGGCTCCAAGCTGGCTTCTTGACAAGCCTTCGCTATAATGATAGGCTAGGCTTTGAACGTACTGTGCGCCGGAGGCACAGAGGGAGAACTCGTTTGAGGAACGGAAAGGCGGGGATGCCGGCAGGCCGGGTTGATTTCCAGGATGCATTGACCGCGACCGGGTCAGCGGGAAGGGCCGCCGGTCGGCAAGGCGCCGGGCGTGATTGCCGGGTTGGGCAGGCGCGGAAAGGGGTCAAGACAAAACCACGATGTCCTTTAGATTCAGTGACTTTATCGAATTACGTCAGCTCTCGATTCCCAAGACTTCGAGGAAGGCTGGCGCGGGGCGGGCCGCCAGGAGTATCGTGCGTTGACCATCACAAGCATTACACCCGGGTGGAGCATGAAAGAGTCCGCAAGGGCAAGGTTCGCCCGTCGCGAGTCAGACATGCCCCCGCAGCGATCCGGCGCGCTCTGCGAAGATGCTTCGCGGGCAAGAGAGGAGAGCCGAAGGCTTTTGACGGATCGAGGAGTCGACCGCAGCATGTATGCTGTCTTTAGCGGTCTCAATGGAAACCCGACATTAGACTCTTCGATTTTTCACGCAGCCAGCTTGACATTGGCCCGGCACACATCGGTTGACGTAGGTCACTCTTACTGGGATAATTTGTCACAACAGGGTGAGAAAGGGGGTAAAGCTTGCCAGTCTATTACATTCCCGCGGGCGAGGTAGTGAAAAGCGAGCCAAAGTCCGAGGGCATCAATACGCCCCGCAAGAAGAAACCCAAGGAGATTGCCGTCATCACGGAGTGTTGTACCGGGTGCGCGGGCTCACCGGCTTGTGTCCCTTACTGTCCGGTCGAGGATTGCATGTATTGGGTGCCGGACGAGGACCACCCGCCCTTCGGCCGCATCGAGGTCGACCCTCAATTGTGTATCGGGTGCAAGAAGTGTACGAGCAAGGGACCTGACGGCTGCTTCCTCGACGGGTGCCCCTGGGACGCCATCGAGATGGTCCCCACCGAGGAAGTCGAGGCAACGTTAGGGATCAAGTTCAAATACTGAACCTTGCTCGCCGCAATCTTCGATCGAGCGCTCCCGACTAGGGTGCCGCGCTCCTGGCCTGAATGGCTTGCATCGTCAAGGCCGCCTGCTCGCGGACTCTCTGTGGCGCTCCCGGCGTCGATTCGAGGTAATTCTGAATAGCTTCCAGGTCTGAACGATTGCCCACAAAATAGAGGCCGCGAAGAGACTCCCAGACCTGGTCCTCGCCGGGCGAGAGGACGGCCAGCGCGTCGTTGGGCGCGACGTTGGCGCCTTCCGGAACTTTCAAGGCCTCGACCGTGCCTGAGAGAGGGGAACGGACTTCCTCACGTTGAGCCGGGCCGGCCGTAAGGCGCGCGATAATACCGCCTGTTCTCACCGCGTCGCCTCGCCTTACCACAAAATGAATGCTTCCTCCCCGAGGTGACAGCACGGTGTAAGGTTGGAGCATACGACTTAGTTGAGGCTCACCAGAAGGATCCCCGAAACGCACCAGGGCCAGTGCGGCGTTCCATCGAACCGCGGGTTCCGGGTCGTGCAACAGATCAAGCAAGGCTTGATGAAACTCCTGCGAACTGTTGTCCTGGCCCATGACCCAGGCGGCGGTCAAACGGAACTCGGGCTCGGAATTCCGCGCCAGGGCGAGCAGGTTTGGATACCATTGCTTCACCGAAGTGTCGCCTTGCACCATCCGCTCGGCCATTTGCGCCAGCGCGTGCTGAGTTTTGTGCGGTACGGAAGTGTTGCCCAGATACTCACCCATTTCGCGGCTGGTTAAGCGGCGGCCAAACCAGGTTTGATACCAGAAAAGAAACGTCACCAGAATGAGCAGGATCGGAACGAGGAGAAAGGGAGCATGGGAACGCCGGTGAGGGTTCGATCGTGAGGGTGAACGCGAGATTGATCCTGGATCGAGAGCAGTCAAGCTTGTTCCTTCTGACTGCCGGAACTCTTGAAGAGGGCCTTGGCAATCATCTGGGCTTCACCTGTGTGAAAGGCCCAGACAACATTACCGCCAAAAAGCAGGACGGCCAACAGGCAGACTGCCGCGAGCAGCATGCCGTCGAGACTCAGCAGAATTCCTGCGACCGCTGCCCACACCAATATTCCCAGCCCTCCCAGGGCCATCAGCGCACAGAAGATCAGGAGGATGGCGCCTTCCCAGGGAGTTGCTTGTTCAACGCTCATGACGCTGACAGGTCCTTCGCTCATAGGGTATCTTGCTCCGGTTGGAAGAACGGACTGGAGCACACACCAAATCCGTTCCAGCCTCATCAGGTAGGGTCATTGGGGTCAAATTGGTGCGCAGAGGTTCCGCAACGGCCAAGGCGCGAGTTTGCCGGTCATGTTCCAGCCTTTTGCTGTTCGGCCAGCTTTTCCTCCAGCCGCATGATCGTTTTATCGAGCCAAGTCAGCAAGGCCTGCTCGGCTCGCTCCCGGTCGGCTGCACTCTCAAGGGAAGCGATGGACTCACCCTGCTCGTTAAGCGGGATATAGTGGCACGGAATGTTCTCATCGCGGTGCTCCGCAGGCACCCAATCCCACAAGAGGCACTCGTTGCAGGGGTGCTTCATGACCGGTTCGTCAAAATTCAGGCAGGTGAGTGAATCTCGAAAGAGCTGCGTTTCCTTCCACGGTGTACGCACAGAGCGTCCGTAGCCTCCATCTTTCAGGATGCTGCGTTGAAGTTTCAACTGCTCCAGGATTTCTTTCAGGTCGCCCATGAGACTCTCACCTCCTTTCACCAGCCAGTCCGGGTGGGTTGAGACCTCCCCTTCAGCGATTACGTCCCCGCTTGCCCTGATCGCCAGGACGCCCCAACCCGGCAGTTCCTACAACTCAGTCTAACATACCGAAAGACGGGCAAGTAGGATGCGCAGGGCGAAGCCGCCAGGGCTGGGAAGTCTTGCCCTCCTTCGACTCTCATGGCGGTCCGGTGAAATGCAACAGGCCGTGAGGACTTCACATCCTGCTGAATATCGTGAGCGCCCAGACCGCAGGAAGATACACGACAGACCCGAGAAGAAGCTTTCGCGCCAGCGAGTTCGACCGGATCAGCGCGAACCGCACTCCCACGACTGCAAACGCAAGCCCCAGGACCAGCGTCCCGCAAAAGTACCCGAATCCTGTAAAGCCCAGATATGTAGGCAAGAGACTCACGGGCAACAGGCCCACAGTGAACAGGACGATCTGCCAGGCCATGGAATCGCCTCGACGATCCCCGGGCGAAAGCATCTGATAGCCGGCGCGACCGTAGTCTTCACGATACATCCAGGCGATGGCGAGAAAATGCGGAAACTGCCAGAGGAACAGAATTGCGTAGAGCACCCAGGCTTCCGCGCTGAGGCTGCCGCGCGCCCCGGCCCACCCAATAAGCGGGGGCATGGCCCCAGGGAAGGCTCCGACCAGCGTGCAGAGCGACGTTTTTCTCTTCAGGGGAGTGTACAGAAGCAGGTAGCTCAAAAGGGTGAGGGCTGCCAGAAAACTGGCCAGCGGGTTCACAACCAGGGCCAGGTACAGACCACCTGCGATCGAAAGGATAATTCCAAACCACAGCGCCCGAGAGGCAGCCAATCGCCCGGCGGGTATTGGCCGGCGGGCCGTACGGCGCATCTGGCCATCGTATTCGCGTTCAATGTACTGGTTCAGCGTTGCCGTGCCACTGGCGACAAGCAGGGTCCCCAGAAGGGTGCTGACCAGCAAGCCGAGTTGCAAAGGCGCGTGCGAAGCCACCAAGAATCCTGTCAGCGTGCTCAGGACGATGAGAAAGTTCACTTCAGGCTTGGTCAACGTCCAGTAGTCCGACACAACGGCCGCCCAGGAGGCGATGGTGGCTTTCTCTGGATCTCTGGTTTGGCAGGTCAATCGTTCAAGCCCCTTGGCTGATGTCATGATTTCTCAGTCTTCCTGAAATGCTGAAGAATCTCTGGTCTTCTGCGCCGTCCCGCAATTGGGACACGGCATTCAAGCCTAACGAGAATTCACGATCCATAGTGGCCGTCCTCCCATGCATCGTTGAATCGATTCCTCCCGCGCAGGGTAAAGAAGCACACCACACCGAAGATAATGACCGGAGGAATCATAAGGATCAAGATGCCGTGCCGGAGGGCCGCAATTCCCCTGCTGCCGGCGGCCGAAGCCGTGTTGTAGCACAATGCGCAACCCTGAGCCCAGACTGGGCTGGCCGCCAACGTCCCGACGGCAACGGTCAAGAGGCTTGTCATTCGGCGGGCCAGTCGGCCCCGGAGGCTGCCTGCCCATCCTGCAGGGTGGAACTTCTGAATTGTACGTCGTTTCTCGAGTCTCCAGTTTCCATCCGGTTTCAACATTGCTGGCCTCCGAGCCGGAGTCACCTCGGCCTCATGTGGTAGAGCCGAATACTGTCGGGAAATATGATGAACATCATCAGGATGACAAAGACGAGCGCCGGCATCAGGGTCCATGCCAGGCTGTGCCGGTCATAGAGAAGATGCATAAAGTACGAGATGATCAGCGCCGCCTTGATGACGGACAAAGTCATCAGCACCACCAGCATTAGTTTGAGCTCGAGCTGCTGGTAGGCGAGGACCGTTTCGATGGCCGTGAATGCCAGAAGGAATCCCCAGACAATCAGGAAGGGTTTTTTCGATTCAACATGTCCATGTATCGCTTCGTTTGCCATGGTTGACTCCGCAAGCCAAAGATCAGCAGTGGAACCCGACACAGTCACCTAATTGGGAAGCCTGGTAAGAGTGGGAAATGTTTTCCCTCCCTTTTCAAAACCCTTCTCATGCAGTTTTCGCCGACATGAGATAAATCAACGGGAAAAGGAACATCCACACGAGATCAACGAAGTGCCAGTAGAGCCCGCTGATCTCTACATCGTCAGCCGAAAATTTCCGTTTGTTAAAGCCCCAGGCAACCACACCCAAATATACTACACCGACCGTCACGTGGGTCATGTGCAGACCCGTCAGAGTGAAGAACGAAGCGCCGAACAATGGTGATCCCCAGGGGTTTTTGAAAAGTCGAACACCTTCCTCGATCAGACCCAGCCATTCCCGAATATGCAACACGTCAAACAGAATTCCGCCAGCCATTGTGGCCATCAGCCACTTTGCCGTCGTGGCGCGCGCATCCATCTTGGAAGAGCGCACGGCCATGACCACGGTGATGCTGCTCGTGAGCAGGATCACGGTCATGAGGGTGGCATTCACGATACTGGGAAAAAAGGGGAAAGGTCTCGGCCAGTCCGTGCTCGCCACCCGGACGTAACTGTAGGCAAGAATCAGGGCCGAAAAAGTAATCGCATCTGAAACGATGAAGAGCCACATTCCCAACTTTTTTGGAACCACTGCGTAGGGAGAAACTCCTCCGCCCCACACGTCCAGTTCAGCCGTCGAATTGAGAGTTCCCAGCGTATCCTCAGTTGCCATCCTATAACCTCACCCTTAGCAGAATCAGAAGGTAGATCCAGAGGCCGTCCATGAAGTGCCAGTAGATGGACGTAACCTCAACCGGAACGAGTCTTCCACTCGCGGCAAGCCTCTTGGCTCGCAGGGCAAGCGTTAAAAGAGCGGTGATTCCTCCCATCAGGTGAATCCCGTGCGCCGCGGTCAGCAGGTAGAAAAAGGAACTGCTCGGGTTGGTAGCCAGGTAGACCCCACGCGAGGCGAGCTCCCGCCAGGCCGTCCACTGGCCGGCCACAAAGGCAAGTCCCAGGGCCGCCGTCAGGTAGAGCCAGCGTCGGAATCGCACTCCGTCTCCCGCCCGCACTGAACGACGGGAAAGTTCCAGCGTCAAGCTGCTGGCCACAAGAACGAACGTGTTCAAATAGAGGATGTGAGGCAGAGCGGTCGGTACCCAATCGGTCGCGAGGCCCCGCCGCACGACGAGCGCGCTGGTGAAGGCCGCGAAGACCATGACGATTCCGGCGATCCCCATCCACATGCCTGTGCGGTAGGCGCGGTCCGGGACCGTCCATGGCGCCGATCCCCAGCGGTCACCATGCCCGCCGTTTCCGCCGGAGCCTCCGGCGCCGTTTCGGCCTTGGCCGAAGGTGGCGGCTGGCGTTACGGATTTGGGTGGAGCGATCGTTGTTGCCATACCCACCTGACTTTCAGCGGTCCCGGGAGCGGCATATCACCCGGCGTGTCTGCTCGTCTAGTGCGCGGCCATTGCCTCTGGAGAGTCCTGCATAACGTAATCCTCAGCAGCCCCCGGGACACTGTATTCGTACGGGCCATGGTGAACGACAGGGTGCCTGCCTCCGAAATTATCAAAGGGAGGAGGAGAAGGAACCGTCCATTCCAGCGATGTGGCATGCCAGGGATTCTGCGGGGCCTTTGGCCCTTTGAACATGCTCCAGAACAGGTTAAACAGAAAGATGAGTTGCGCCGCACCCGTCACAAACGCCGCAATAGACATGAATTCGTGCAGACCGATCATGTGAGGGGTGTTCAGGAAAATCACTTCCGTAAATCGCGAGTAACGCCGTATGTTCCCTGCAATACCCAGAAAGTGCATGGGCATGAAGATGCAGTAGACCCCAACGAACGTGATCCAGAAGTGGATCTTCCCCAGGGTCTCATTCATCATTCGCCCAAACATCTTGGGGAACCAGAAAAAGGTGCCGGCGAACATCGCGAAGATGGCCGCAACTCCCATCACCATGTGAAAGTGGCCCACCACAAAATAGCCGGCGTGCAGGTTCACATCCACTGGCGGCTGGGCCAGGAAAAGACCACTCAGCCCGCCACTCACGAAGAGCGAAACGAACCCGAGAGAAAAGAGCATGGCCGTTGTGAGCTGCAGCCGGCCGCGCCATAGCGTCCCCAGCCAGTTAAACGTCTTGATGGCCGAGGGAACGCCAATCGCCATGGTCATAACGGAAAACGCGAAGCCCGTGTAAGGGCTCATGCCGCTGACGAACATGTGGTGTCCCCAGACACAGAAGCTGAGGAAGCCGATGGCCATCATTGAATAAGCCATCGCCCGGTATCCAAAGACCGGCTTGCGCGAAAAGCAAGAGAGGATATGTGAGGTAATTCCCATGCCCGGCAGGATGGCGATATACACCTCAGGGTGCCCGAAGAACCAGAACAGGTGCTGCCAGAGCAAGGGAGATCCCCCCGCATGGCCTCGAATCAACTTGTCGCTGATGACTTCCCCAGCCGGAACAAAGAAGCTCGTACCTCCCACCCGGTCCAGGAGCAGCAGGACGCCGGCACTGAAGAGGACCGCAAAAGAAAGCAAGGCGAGGATGGCGGTGAGGAACCATGCCCAGCAGGTGAGCGGCAAGCGCATCAGCTTCATGCCTCGCGTCCTCAATTCGAGGAGGGTGGCGATGAAATTCAGCGCCCCGAGCAGCGAGCCCACGCAGAAAATAGCAATCGAGATGATCCAAAGGTCCTGACCCAGTCCTTCACCCGGGCCGCTCACCGAACCCAGCCCGCTGAGGGGCGGATACGCCGTCCAGCCCGAGAGCGGCGGGCCGTCCGCGACGAAGAAAGTGGAGATCAACACCATCAGGCCGGCAAAGGTGGTCCAGAACGACAGCATGTTCAAGCGCGGAAAAGCCATGTCTTCCGCGCCGATCTGGATGGGCAGGAAGTAGTTTCCGAAGCCGCTCTGGGGCGCCGTGGTAAGAACAAAGAACACCATTAAGGTCGCGTGCATGGTCATCAGCGAGAGGTAATACTCGGGGGTCATCTGGTCGTTGGGCGCCCCGGCTGCGGAAAGCCAATGCAGCCCCGGGATGTGCGCGTCCGGCCAGACGAGGTGCCACCGCATCAGGATCGAAAGGCACATGCCGACGAAGACTGAAAAGAGCGCCAGGAAGTAATACTGCTTTCCGATGACCTTGTGGTCGAGGCTGAACACATACTTCCAGATAAAACGAGTGGGCTCCTTGTGCACATGGACCGCTTCCGCGTGGGCGTCTGCCATTCGCTGACCTCCGTCTCTCGTGTTGCCTCGTTCTCCCGTTCTCCGACGACCTATTCAGGTGTCACTGCATCGCTGCCTGCTGTTGCAGCCACTTTTCAAACTCCTGTTCGGGCATCACTTGCAGGAACGCCCGCATCTTGTAATGCCCAAGGCCGCAGAGTTGCGTGCAAACGATCTCGTACCGGCCCGGCGTACCCCCCTCACCGTGTTTCAGAGCCTCATCAGTGGTCGTGAAATGGACGGGAATCTCCATTCCGGGAACAACGTCCTGGTGCACTCTCAGTTCGCGACAATAGAAGGAGTGGTCGACGTCCTTGGAGCGCAGAATGAGTTCCACTTCGCGGTTGGCAGGAATGCCCAGTGTTGCCGTGACGATGTCATCCTTGGAAGCCTGGTCGTGCTCCCGGTCGAGCCCCAGGTAATTCCCGATGGCGTCATTCATCTTTTCAGGGTGACTTGGACCGAACTCGCCGTCCGGACCCGGGTAGCGAAAATACCACTGGAACTGCTCCGCCCAGACCTCAATTCGAAGGGCGCCTGGCGAAGGACCGGTGAAGCGCGTCTGCGCCCAGATGCGATATCCGAGGAGATTCAGCCCGATGAACACGATGGCGGCCGCGGTCGTCCATGTCGCCTCAAGGGCATTGTTTCCGTGGTAGTAGGCGGCTTTTCGCCCGTCACCGCGGTCGCGGTACTTCCAGACAAACCAGGCCAGACCAAGTTGCGAAGCAATGAAAACAACTCCGCAAATGATCAACGTCAGATTGAACTGATGGTCCATCGCCGCGCCGTGAGTGGAAATATCAACCGGAAACCACCAGTAGTGGCCCCAGAAGATCGCTACGGAGACAATCGTGATCAGCGCCACCAGAACCGCAAGAGCAAGAGCCGCCATGGAAACATTGCTCCCGATGTGATTTACAGGCTATTCGCTGCCCATACCGCAATCCGAGACCAGGAACGACCTCGAAGCCCCCGGACACAGGCCAAAGGGACTGCCGCCGTGAAGGTTTCACCCTTTCATTTCCAAATCCGCGCTAATTCAAAAAGACCCAGTCGGAGGTTTCTCGCTTCCATCACCGGCCGCCCCGATCTCTTAACCAGGCGCCTCGATGGAATTGAGACCGGGGGCGTAAGCCCTGAGTGCTGAACGCCCCACCCTTCTCGCTTTGCTTCCCCAAATCGAAAACGTCACGAGGCCGACTTGAATGTGAAATCGGCAGTCACCGATCCCTTAGGCGGAACAGTCACCTTCTGTTCTTGCTCTCCGAAGGTGGCTGTCCACGCCCCGATCGTGTAGTCTCCCGGCGGCAGTCCCTTGAGTGTGAACGTGCCATCCGTCCC
>Ga0070741_10011095_pt1 | contig 16745 bp, 15 predicted proteins | sample Coa_R1_4_FD_66440 | JGI IMG/M metagenome (GOLD analysis project Ga0070741, IMG submission 66440) | Surface soil microbial communities from Centralia Pennsylvania, which are recovering from an underground coalmine fire - Coalmine... | ecosystem: Environmental > Terrestrial > Soil > Unclassified ...
CGGCGCATGGCCGTCTCGTCCCCCTTGCACAGGCCACCGGCCTGCGCTGCGGACGCCAAGCCGCCCCTGCTTGGCCTGAAACGGCCCCGCGGGGCGCCGATTTCACATCAAGCCTCTAGCTGGTTGCCGTGCGGCCAGGGCGGCAGCGAGAGCGCCCGCTCGAACGCCGCGCGGTCGTGCACGGGCTCGCCGTGCGAGACGATCACGAGCTCGAACGGGAGCTCGAGGAGCGCGCGCATGGCCGGCAGGACGCGTTCCTCGTGCCAGGGAGTCGACCAGATCAGGAGCTCGCCGCGCGGCGCGGTGAGGGCGTCGGCGAAGACGAGTGCCCGCTGCTCAGGGAGCCAGACGGGCGTCTCGTTCTGGCCGCGCCCGTCGTAGAGGGCGACGAGCCCGCCGGGCAGCTCGTCGCCCGGGCTGACGCGCTCGAGGTCGGTCCTCGGGACGTCGTGGCGCCAGAACAGGTGCGGGCCGAACGCGGCGGCTCCGTACCGCCGCACGAACAGGTCGACGTCGCGCACGTGATCCGGCTTCAGGACGACGATGCACGTCGGCGGGGGCGCGTCGATGCGAGCCCAGATCTCCGCGGCGCCGGGAGGCGGCGCGAGCGGATCGATCAGCACGACCTCGCCGCGCGAGGCGGCGCAGGTCGACGCCACGACGGGGTCGTAGTCGCTCTCGGGAGTCCAGTCCGGATGCTCCGTCAGCCAGATCCACAGGCCCGGCGCAACGTCGCGAAGCTCGGCCGTCACGCCGCCATTCTCGCCGCCTGCTCCTCAACGAAACCGGACGGCTGCCGATACAGTGGCGTGCGGCTGCTGATGATCCGGCTGGAGCGCCACCGCCAGGGTCCTCGGGTGTACGTGCTTGGCCGGCGCGTCCACGAGTGGCATCTGGGGCTCGTCCTTCTCTTGTCGCTCGGGGCGACCTGGCTTGCGCACCTCTGGGGCGACTCGAACGCCGGCGGACTCGCGGTCGTCGCGGGTGCCTGGCTCGTCGCCAAGGACTGGCGGGACATCCTCCCCTCGCAGCGCGACCGGGCGTCGTGGAGCCTCGGCTTCCACCGGCCCGCCCCTCCGCTCCGGGCGCTCACGCGTGCGAACGGCGCTCCCACTGCGGCGGCGACCGCCGCGTTCGTCGTCGGGCTCGTGAACCTGCTCTCGGCCCTGACTCCGAACATCGCGTGGCGCGGCCAGCTCCTCCTCCACCTCGAGCCGGTGCAGGCCGTGCCGGTCTTCCACACGCTGGCCGTTCCCGCGAGCGTCGCGCTGATCGTGTGCGCCTGGCACCTGAAGCGGAGACGGCGCCGGGCGCTCGTCCTCGCCGTGGCGCTGATGGCGGCGCTCGGCGTGCTCAGCCTGCTGAAGGGGCTCGACTTCGAGGAGGCTGCGCTGAGCTGGGCGGTCGCCGCGGCGCTCTGGTGGGCGCGAAGCGCCTTCTCGGTCCGCCACGAGCAGCTCCGCGTCGGCCGGCGCTGGCTGGTCGGCGTCGTCGCCGCGGTCGTGCTCGGGGCCGTCGTCGCGTTCACCGTCACGGCTCCGCTCGTCGGCCTGCTCGAGTGGACGAAGGGTTCCGTCGGCTCGGAGGACGAGCTCTCGTGGCTGCCGCTGGTGCTGGAGGTCTTGGGCCTCCTCGCGGTCGTCGGTGGCGCCGCGTTCGTGTTCCGGCCGCTCCGGCCGCCGCGGAGCCTGCCGGGCCGCGACGAGCGCCGCGCCGCGCACGAGCTCGTCCGCGAGCACGGCGACGACACGCTCGCGTTCTTCAAGCTGCGCGCCGACGTCCACTACCTGTTCTCGCCCGACCGGCGTGCCTTCCTCGCGTATCGCGTCGAGAACGGCGTCCTGCTCGTCTCGGGCGACCCGGTCGGGCCGCCGGGGTCGGTTCCCGGCCTCGTCCGGGAGACGTGCGCCTTCGCGGACGCCCGCGGCCTCAGGATCGGCGCGCTCGGGGCGAGCGAGGAGCTGCTCGCCGTGTGGGCGCAGGCAGGGCTGCGGTCGCTCTACATCGGCGACGAGGCGGTCGTCGAGACGGCGCGCTTCTCGCTCGAGGGCCGGTCGATCCGCAAGGTGCGGCAGTCCTGCTCGCGGCTCGAGAAGGCCGGGTACGCCGCCTCGGTCGTGCGCGTCGCGGACCTCGACGCGGCGACGCTCGAGGGGCTGCACGACGTCTCGGCCCGCTGGCTCGCGGGCGGGTGCGAGCGCGGATTCTCGATGGCGATGGACGGCATCGCCGGCGACCACCGGGACGACGGCGCGGTCGTCGTCGCCCGGGACGGGACCGGCGCGGCGCGCGCGTTCCTCCACCTCGTCCCTTCGTACGGCCGGGCGGCCATGTCGCTCTCGGCCATGCGCCGCGACCCGGAGACGCCGAACGGGCTGATGGAGTACCTGATCGTGACGGCGATCGAGTTGCTCCGGGAGCGGGGCGTCGAGGAGCTGTCGCTGAACTTCGCGGCGTTCGGCCGGATCCTCTCGCGACCGGACGGGCGTCTCGAGCGGCTCCTCGGCCGGCTCGTGTCGTTCGTGAACCCGTTCTTCCAGATCGAGAGCCTGCTCCGGTTCAGCGCGAAGTTCGAGCCGCGCTGGGAGCCCCGGTACCTCGCCTACGACGGCGGCGTGCTCGGCCTTCCGCGCGTGGGGCTCGCGGCGCTCCGGGTCGAGGGGCAGCTGCCGCGGCTACGTTCGTGACGCGGAGCGGCCGCGTGGTGCCGGGGCTGCTCGTCCTCGTCGCGATCGGTCTCCTCCCCTGGACGCTCTGGCTGTCCCTGACGCTGCCGTCGCACCACGTCGCCCGCCACTGGGATCTGGCCTGGGCCGGGTTCGACCTGCTGCTTTCCGGTTCGCTCGTGACCACCGGCGTCGGGCTTGCGCGCGGGCACCCGCTCGTTCAGGCGGCGGCGGCGGCAAGCGCCGCGCTCCTGATCGCGGACGCCTGGTTCGACACGGTCACGGCGCGGCCCGGTGACGACTTCACGCAGGCGCTCGCCCTCGCCGTCGCAGGCGAGCTCCCGCTCGCCGCGCTGTGCCTGTGGATCGCGTCCGGCAGCCGGCGAAGCGCCCAGCTCTGCGCCCGCATCAGGTTCACGCGTCTGACGTCGGGAGACCCCACCTCCCGCCCCACGCCAGGAGCGTAACCGCGAAACACGCACCGGCGTGTGCCAATCGATCCACAGCCGCCGTGGCCGGATCGGTCGCGGGCGCGTCCGCCTGCGGGAAACCCGCACGGCGTTCGGTACGGCCGCTGATGAGGCAGGTCGTCGAGGTGGCGACACTCGTGTCAGCGTGAGTTCCTCGACGGAAAGGACCCAGCGATGATCACTAACGCGTACAGATTTCCCGTGTCCGTCCGCTGGCTGGAGGGCCGGCAGACCGAGGCGAGCGTCCACGGCAAGCCGCCGCTCCACGTCGCGACTCCGCCGGAGTTCCGCGGCGGCGTGACCGGCGTGTGGAGCCCGGAGGATCTCCTCGTCGGCGCCGCCGCCTCGTGCTACACGGTCACCCTCGTCGCGGTTGCAGAGCGGCGCGGAGTACCGATCCGGGGGCTCACCGTCGAGGGCTCCGGGCTGATCACCCAGCGCGACGACGGCCGGCTCGGCTTCACGCTGATCGAACTGCTCGTCGAGCTCGACACCGAGCCCGGTCACGAGGAGGCTGCCGAGCGCGCGGCTCAGGCGGCGGAGAAGGGCTGCTTCGTCTCGATGGCGCTCGACGTCCCGCTCCGCGTGCACGTGCAGGTCCGGGTGCACGAGGCGACGCTCGCGTGAGTGCGGCACTTCTGGAGCGGCCGCGGGACGTCATCCTTCGCGACGGCAGCACGCTCCGCCTGCGAGCTCCCGGCGCGGACGACGCCGGGCTCCTGCTCGCGTTCTTCCGCGGTCTGTCCGAGCGGAGCGTCTACCTGCGCTTCCACGGCTTCCCGTCGCTCTCGCAAGCGCTCGTCGACCCGTTCCTCGCCCCCGACTGGCAGGAGCGCGGCTCGCTGCTCGGCACGCTCGGCGAGGGTGACGAGGAGCGCGCGGTCGCGCTCGCGAGCTACGCGCGGCTTCGCGATCCGGCCTCTGCCGAGGTCGCCTTCGCGGTCGCGGACGAGCTCCAGGGCCACGGCGCCGGCACGAGGTTGCTCGAACAGCTCGCCGGCATCGCGTCCCGCTTCGGCATCGAGTCGTTCGTCGCCGAGGTGATGTCGGACAACCGCGCCATGCTCCGCGTCTTCGAGGACGCGGGCTTCGGCGTCTCGCGCCGGCTCGACGGCGGGACGATCGAGGTGCGGCTCGAGATCGCGCCGACGGGCGCGTACCGCGAGGCCGTCGACCAGCGCGACCACGTCGCCGTCGTCGCCTCGCTTCGCCCGTTCTTCGAGCCGGCGAGCGTCGCCGTGCTCGGCGCCTCGAGCCGGCGCGGGACGATCGGCGGCGAGCTCTTCCGGAACATCCTCGCAGGCGACTTCGCCGGCGCGGCCTACCCCGTCAACCTCAGGGGCGAGTCCGTCGCGGGCGTCCGCGGCTACCCGTCGGTCGAGGAGATCCCGGGCGGCGTCGACCTCGCGGTCGTCTGCCTCCCGGGCGAGCACGTCGTGCCCGCGGTCGAGAGCGTGCTCCGCAACGGGACGAAGGCGATCTGCGTCGTCTCGGCGGGCTTCGCCGAGACGGGCGCGGAAGGCGTGCACCGGCAGGACCGGCTGCTCGCGCTCGTGCGCGCGCACGGCGCACGGCTGATCGGGCCGAACTGCCTGGGGATCGCGGTCGCCGGCCCGCGCCTCAACGCGACGTTCGGCCCGCGGGAGATCCCGGCGGGCAACGTCGGCTTCTCGTCGCAGAGCGGCGCGCTCGGGCTCGCACTCCTCGAGGAGGCGCGTGCCCGCGGGCTCGGGCTCTCCGCGTTCGTGTCGATCGGCAACAAGGCCGACGTGTCGTCGAACGACCTGATCGAGTTCTGGGAGGAGGATCCCGCGACCGACCTCGTCCTCCTCTACCTCGAGTCGTTCGGGAACCCGCGGAAGTTCAGCCGACTCGCGCGCCGGGTCGCGCGGCGAAAGCCGATCCTGGCGATGAAGGGCGGTCGCAGCCGGCTCGGGCAGCGCGCCGCCGCGTCGCACACCGCCGCGCTCGCCGGCTCGACCGCTGCGGTCGAGGCACTGTTCGACCAGGCCGGCGTGATCAGGGCGGACACGCTCGAGGAGCTCGTCGACGTCGCGTCGCTGCTCTCCTCCCAGCCGCTCCCGCGCGGCCGCCGAGCGGTCGTGCTCACGAACGCCGGCGGCCTCGGGATCCTCTGCGCCGACGCCTGCGAGGACGCCGGCCTCGAGCTGCCGGCGCCGTCGGCCGAGACCTGTGCCCGACTCGCGCCGCTGCTTCCGCGCGAGGCCAGCCTGACGAACCCGATCGACATGCTCGGCTCCGCGACCGGTGCGACGTACGAGTCGGTGCTCCCGCACGTCCTCGCCGACCCGACGTACGACGCCGTCATCGTCCTCTTCGTGCCGCCGGTCGTCGCCGGCGCAGACGAGGTCGCGCAAGCCGTCCGCCGTGCGGTCGACTCGGCTCCCGACGCCGGCAAGCCGGTCGTCGCCTCGTTCGTCTCCGCCGGCGGCACGCCGCGCGCGCTCCTCGAGGGCGAGCGGCCGCTCGCGGCCTTCCCGTACCCGGAGTCCGCGGCCCGCGCGCTCGGGCGCGCCGCCGCCCGCGCGGAGTGGCTCCGCCGGCCGGCGGGCTCCGTTCCGGAGCTCGACGGGATCGATCGGGCCGCGGCGGCGGACGTCGTTCGCACCGCGCTCGGCTCGACGACGGACGTCTGGCTCGACCCGGCCCAGACACGGGCGCTCCTCGGCGCGTTCGGCATCCCGCTCGTCGCGGAGCGGCTCGCCTCGACGGCCGACGACGCCGCGGCGGCCGCCGCCGAGCTCGGCTTCCCCGTCGTCGTCAAGACCGCGCTGCCCGGCGCCCACAAGACGGAGACCGGCGGCGTCGCGCTCGACCTGGGCGACGAGGAGGCCGTCCGTGCCGCCGTCCTGCGGATCGGCGGGCCCGTCGTCGTTCAGCGGATGGTGACGGGCGGCGCGGAGCTGCTCGCGGGCGTCGTCCAGGATCCCGTTTTCGGGCCGCTCGTCGCCTTCGGCCCCGGCGGCGTCCTCGCCGAGCTGATCGGGCAGGCGCAGTTCCGGATTGCGCCGCTCACCGACGCGGACGCCGAGGAGCTCGTCGCCAGCGGGAAGGCGGGGCGCCTCGTGGCCGGCTTCCGCGGCACGCCGCCGGCCGACGCGGGCGCACTCGCGGACCTGCTCCTCCGGCTCTCGCAGCTCGCGGAGGAGTTCCCCGAAGTCGCAGAGCTCGACCTGAACCCTGTGAAGGCGCTCCCGGACGGCTGCCTCGCGGTCGACGCACGCGTCCGGCTTCGCCCGGCCGAGCGGCTCACTCAGACGAAGACCTGGTAGAGCGCCGCCGTTGACATACCGACGGTATTTCGATACCGTTGGGATCGAGATGGTGCAGCGGCTGACACGGGTCGAGCGGAAGGAGCGGACGCGGGCCGAGCTGGTCGAGGCGGCCCGCGCCGTCTTCCTCCGCCGCGGCTTCCACCCCGCGTCGCTCGACGAGATCGCCGACGAGGCCGGCTACACGAAGGGGGCGGTCTACTCGAACTTCGCGAGCAAGGACGAGCTCTTCCTCGCCGTGCTCGAGAAGCACTTCGAGGAGCGCGTCGAGGCGTACGGCGAGTTCGTCTTCGACACGTCCGATCCGGAGGAGGCGTATCGGGCCGTCGCCAGGTTCTGGTGGGAGGCGAACCAGCGCGAGCCCGAGCTGCCGCGTCTGCTCGCCGAGTTCACCGTCCACGCTTCACGCGACGAGGGGCTGCGAGTGGCGCTGCACGAGATCCGCGAGCGTGGCATCGACGGGATCGTCGGGGTCATCGAGCGGCTTGCCGCCCGCCATGGGATCGAGTTCGTCTTGCCGACGAGGGACCTCGCGCGCGGCTCCGGCGCGCTCAACCGCGGACTCGCGCTGGAGCAGCTCCTCGACCCCGGCCTGCCCAGGGCGCTGTTCGAGGAGCTGCACGTCGCGTACATGAAGGGCCTGACGAAGCGGCAGTAAAGGGGGCGAAGAGATGATCGCTGCAACAGCAGCCGGCGCCGGCGAGGCGTCCCGCGCGCCGGGCTCGGAGGAGCCGCGCGAATGCGACCGCTGGTCGCGCGAGCGGCTGCTCGCCCACCAGCGTGACCGGCTCCGCGGGCTGCTCGGTCACGCAGTCTCCGCATCGCCCTACTACCGGGACGTGCTCGGGGCCGACGCGCTCGCGCCCGACGTCGACCTCGGCGGCCTGCCGACGCTGTCGAAGGCGACGCTGATGGAGCACTTCGACCGCGTCGTCACCGACCCGCGGCTCCGGCTCGAGGACGTCGAGGCGCACGCCGCCGGGCCGGACCCGGGCGCGCTCCTGCTCGGCGAGTACCACCTGTTCACGACGTCCGGCACGACCGGCAGGCGGGGCATCTTCCCGCAGGCACGGCAGGAGTTCGACGCCTGGGTGGACGTTGTGCGCACGGTCGTCGATCGCCTCGGCGGCCGCGGAGTGCGCCCGGTCGGCATCGGCGCGCCGACGCCGCTCCACATCACGCAGAAACTGTTCGCGGCGCTCGGCGGCTTCGGCGGCGGGCGGCCGCGGCTCACGGTCACGACCCCGCTGGCGGAGCTCGTGGGCGCGCTCAACCGCGACCGGCCCGATCAGCTGTTCACCGTCACGAGCTTCGCCGGCCTGCTCGCCGAGGAGCAGCTCGCGGGCCGGCTTTCGATCGAGCCACGCTCGGTCGTCGTCTCGGGCGAGGCGGTCGCCGAGGACGTGCGCCGGCGCATCGCCGACGCCTGGGGCGTGGAGCCCTTCGAGCTCTACTCGTCCACCGAGGCGCTGGTCCTGGCGTTCGAGTCGCCGGACCGGGTCGGCCTGCACGTGAACGAGGCCTGCGTCGTGCTCGAGGTGGTCGACGAGCACGACCGGCCGGTGCCGGCGGGAATGCCGGGCTTCAAGGTGCTCGTCACGAGCCTCCTCGGCAGGACGCTGCCGCTGATCCGCTACGAGCTCGCGGACACCGTGACGATGGCGCGGGGCCGGGATCCGAGCGGCCGGCCGTACCTCCGGATCGAGCGGGTCGACGGCCGGAACGACGACGCCTTCCGGCTGCCGGCCGCCGTCGGCGGTGAGGTGCTCGTCCTGCCGTACCGGCTACGGGCGCCGTTCGCGACGCTGCCGGACGTGCTCGAGTACCAGATCGTGCTCGAGGAGCGAAGGCTCGCCGTGCGGGTCGTGCTCCGCCCGTCGGCCTCCGCCGACGCGGTGTCGCGCGTCGCCGAGGGGATTCGCCACGCGCTCGAGGAGGCGGGCGCCGTGCCGCTGCCGATCGACGTCGAGCCGGTCGCGCGGATCGAGCGCGAGCCGGGGGGCGCCAAGCTGAAGCTCGTGAAGGTGAACCGGCGATGAGCGTCGCGGCGCAGGGCCGTCAGCGCTCGACGAGCGGCAGGTAGAGCTCCTCCTCCTTCCAGAAATGCACCTTGATCAGGGCGTGGAGCCCGTAGAGGAGCTCCTGCAGGCGAGGGCCGTCCCTCGGGTCGGCCTCGGCCAGGTCGACGATCCGCTCGCGGATCGCGAGGTGGTCGTAGATCATCGGCGCCGTCGCCAACTGGCTTCCGAGCGCGGCTGCGACCTCCGGATAGAGGCCGCTCTCCTCGAGGAGCGAGTGCGGCACGAGGGCGCCGCGCAGGAACGCCAGCACCCGGTCGCGGAGGAGCGCCCGCTCCTCGGGCGAGAGGTCGGGGATCTCGCGGGCCGCGAGCCGGATGTGCTCGACGTCGCCGAGTAGCGCGCCGTGCTCCCTGTGCATCGACTCCGTGAGCGTGGTCATCGCGCCTCCTTCGGTGGACGAGCACATCGTCGCCGCGCCCCGGGTCCCCGTCATCCGTGCCGTGCCCGAAGCGCGCTGCGGGGTTTCCGCCATTGAAGGACGTGGCCCGTTGGGTCACACTCGAGTGCGTGCTGCGTCGAACCCTCGCGGTCGCCACGGCCTCGCTGGCACTCGCCGGGCCGGCCGCTGCCGTCGGGCCGGCCGCCCACCCGACCGCGTCCGCACGGATCCTGAAGCACTGCTCGCCCGGATTCGTCCATGCGAACATGAGCTGGGGCGAGAAATGCCTGCACGCCGGCGAGTTCTGCAAGCGCGGGAACCCGGAGTACCACCGCTACGGCTTCACCTGCCCGGGCAGCGGCCACCTCGCCTACTACCACCGCCGGAAGTCCTGACCGGGCCGGCTGCGGCTTTCCCGCAACCCGCTCGTGCCGCGCCCCGATGCAGCTCCGCCTGCGACTGACGACAGTGGGGAAAGGAGTCCGACAAGGAGCCGGGCTGGGCCCTAGAGCCCCCTCACGCGTGAAAGGAGGCGACGCGAGATGAAGGTTCAGGAGATCATGAAGAGCCCGGTGCTGACTGTCGGGCTGGACACGCCGCTGAAGGAGGTGGCGGCGCTCCTCGCGGAGCGCGGCATCTCCGGCGTACCGGTCGTCAACGACGCCGGACGCGTCGTCGGCGTCGTGTCCGAAGCCGACATCCTGTACAAGGAGCGCGCCTTCGACGCGCGCCGGAAGGGGCTGCTGGCGCTGCTCCTCGAGGGGGCGCAGGGGGCGGACGTCGAGAAGCTGAACGCGCGCACCGCCGGCGAGTCGATGACGGTGCCTCCGATCACGATCGGCCCGCGCCGTTCGGTCTCCGAGGCGGCGGCGCTCATGCTCGACAAGGGCGTCAACCGGCTGCCCGTCGTCGACAGGGACCGGCTGCTCGGCATCGTCACGCGGGCCGACCTCGTCCGCGCCTTCGTCCGCTCGGACGCGGAGATCGCCCGTGAGATCCGCGACGACGTGATCATGCGCGCGCTCTGGATCGCGCCGGAGCGCGTCGCGGTCTCGGTCGATCGCGGCGAGGTGCAGCTCTCGGGCGAGGTCGAGACGCAGGCGGAGGCAGAGCTCGTCCCGAAGTTCGTGCAGCGTGTCCCCGGCGTCGTCTCGGTGCTGTCCAAGCTGACGTGGGAGAGCGAGCCGAACGAGAAGCTCGTGAAGGTCGCCCGGTAGGCCGTCGGTCCAACGCGTGCGACGCGCCGGATCGCGCAAACTGCGGTCCGGCGTTGGACGTGCTCGTGGTCAACGCAGGCTCGACGAGCCTGAAGCTCTCGCTCGTCGCGCCGGACGGCTCCGCCAGGCCGCTCGAGCGGCTCGAGGACGCGCGCGGCCGGCCCCTGCTCGCCGCCGGCCACCGGGTCGTGCACGGCGGCGCCCGCTTTCGCGAGCCGACCGAGCTCGACGACGCGGCGCTCGCGGCGATCGACGAGCTGACCCCGATCGCCCCGCTGCACAACGGGCCCGCGCTGGCGGCGATCGAGGAGACGAGGAGGCTCTTCCCCGAGCTCTCGCAAGTGGCCGTCTTCGACACGGCCTTCCATGCCACCATCCCGCCCGAGGCGTTCACGTACGCCGTGCCGGCACGGTGGCGGGAGGAGTGGGGGATCCGGCGCTACGGCTTCCACGGCATCTCGGTCGCGTGGGTCGCCGAGCAGGTGCTCGTCCGGCGGCTCGTGGTCTGCCACCTCGGCGGCGGCTGCTCGGTGACGGCCGTCCTCGACGGCCGCTCCGTCGACACGACGATGGGCTTCAGCCCGCTCGAGGGCGTGCCGATGGCGACGCGTTCCGGCAGCGTCGACCCGGGCGCGCTCCTCAACCTGCTCTCCGGCCGCGGCGTCTCGGTCGGGGAGCTCGAGCGCGCGCTCGAGCACGAGTCCGGGCTCGCCGCGCTCGGCGGTCTCGACGACCCGCTCGGCTTCGGCGTCTACACCTACCGGATCGCGTGCGCGGTCGGCGCGGCCGCGGCCGCCCTCGGGGGCGCGGACGCGATCGCCTTCACCGGCGGCGTCGGCGAGCATCGCGAAGACGTGCGCGAGGCGGTCTGCTCGCGCGTCGCCCATCTGGGCGCGGCCGTGAGGGTCGTCCCCGCGCGCGAGGAGCTCGTGATCGCCCGCGAGGTTCGGGCGCTGGTCGTGCGCGGGCGATAGTCTCGGCAGGGATGACGGACGCGACCGCCGTCCTGGCCGAACCCGCCGAGCCGCCGGCGCCGTCGGAAGGGCTGACGGAAGCCGAGGCCGCGAAGCGGCTGGCCGCGCGCGGGAAGCTCCCCGAGCCGCCGTCGAGCCGCTCCTACGCCAGCATCGTCACCGCGAACGTCTTCACGATCTTCAACCTGATCCTGGCGGTCGCGGGCGGGATCACCATCGCCTTCGGAAACTCGCAGGACGCGCTCTTCCTCTTCATCCTCGTCGCGAACGCGGGGATCGGCATCTTCCAGGAGGTTCGTGCGAAGCACGCGCTCGACCAGCTCGCGGCGCTCGTCGCGCCGACGGCCAACGTCGTGCGGGACGGGACGGCGCGGACGCTCCCCGTCCAGGACGTCGTCGTCGGCGACCGCGTGCGCGTCCAGGCGGGCGACCAGGTCGTCGCGGACGGCACCGTCGCCCACGCGAGCGGGCTCCGCGTCGACGAGTCGATCCTCACCGGCGAGTCGAAGCCGGTCACGCGGCGCGGCGGCGAGGAGATCCGCTCCGGCTCCTTCGTCTCCGAGGGCGTCGGCGAGTACGAGGTGACCGCCGTCGGCGCCGACAGCTACGCGGCGAAGATCACCGACGTCGCACGGTCGTTCCGGCACCCGCGCTCGCCGCTCGAGCGTGCGCTCAACCGGCTGCTCTTCGTCATGGTCGGCGTCATGATCCCGCTCGGGGTCCTCCTCGGGTACGCGCTCCACGTCCAGCACAAGACGCTGCACGACGCGGTGCCGACGACCGTCGCCGCGATCGTCACGCTCGTGCCCGAGGGCCTGATCCTGCTGACGAGCGTCACCTACGCGGTCGCGTCGAAGCGGATGGCGCGGCGGGGCGCGCTCGTGCAGCAGCTGAACGCGATCGAGTCGCTCGCGTCGGTCGACGTGATCTGCCTCGACAAGACGGGGACGCTCACCGAGCCGCAGCCGCGCGTGCTCGAGGTCGTGCCGGCCGAAGGGGGCAGGATCGAGGGGCTGGAGCACGCATTCGCCAGGTACGCGGCGAGCGCGGCCAGCCGCACGGGCACGCTCGAGGCGATCGCGGCGGCGTACAAGGGCGAGCGGGAGCCCGTTGCAGCCGAGGTGCCGTTCTCGTCGCGGCGCCGCTGGAGCGCGCTTCAGCTCGGAGGCGACGGGCTCGTCCTCGGCGCTCCCGAGCTGTTTCCGCTCGGCGAGCTGTCGGACCGGGTGGCGAGCGAGGCGGCCCAGGGCCGGCGAGTGGTCGCCCTCGGCGAGACGCACGAACCGCTCGGCGAGGTCTCGAGCGACGCCAGGCCGCCCGCGGACGTCGAGCTCCTCGGCGTCGTCGTCATCGGCGAGCGGCTGCGGCAGGAGGCGCGCAACACGGTCGAGTACTTCCTCTCGCAGGGCGTCGAGCTGAAGGTGATCTCGGGCGACCGGCCGGAGACGGTGGCGGCGATCGCCGCGGAGGCCGGCATCCCGCAGTCGGGAGGGGTCCTCGACGGCTCGCAGGTCGACCGCGAGAACGCGCTGACGGCGTCCGTGATCGGGCGGATCACGCCCGAGGGGAAGCGGACGGTGATCGAGGCGCTCCGCGACGCGGGGAAGTTCGTCGCGATGGTCGGCGACGGCGTCAACGACGTCCCCGCACTGAAGGCGTCGCGGCTCGCGATCGCCCAGGGAAGCGGCTCGCAGATGGCGCGCAGCGTCGCCGACCTCGTGCTGGTCTCCGGCGACTTCTCGGCCGTTCCGGCCATGGTCGTCGAGGGCCGGAAGATCCTTCGCAACCTCGCCCGCGTGGCGAAGCTGTTCGTCACGAAGTCGGCCTTCGCCGTCTTTCTCGTCGTCTCGGCCGGCCTCGCGCCGCTCGACTACCCGCTCCTCCCCCGGCACCTGACGATCGCCGCGTCGCTGACGATCGGGATCCCGTCGTTCTTCCTCGCCCTCTCGCCGAGCTCGGGCACGTTCCGCGTCAGCGGCTTCCTCCGCGACGTGTTCCGGTTCGCCGTTCCGGCCGGCACCGGCGTCGGGCTCGGCGTCCTGTCGAGCTTCCTCTTCACGCGCTACGTCGTAAGGGACTCGCTGGTCGATTCGAGGACGGTCGCGACGACCGTGCTGATCGTGGTCGGTCTCTACCTGATCATCGCGCTCGAGGCAGCCGGCCGGCTGCGCGGCGCCGCGGTCTCGTTCCTCTGCGTCGTCCTCGGCGCGGCCTACGTCGGGATCCTCCTCGTCGCCCCGCTGCGGCGGTTCTTCGCGCTCTCGGCCTTCGACCCGGGGCTGATCGTGATCGCCCTCTTCGGCTCGGCGCTCGCGATCGTCGGCTTCTGGCTGACGGACGACCGGTTCATCCCTGCGCACTTCCGCGAGCACCGCGGCGAGGCGCCGGGCGGTCCGGCGCCCGGCTCGCATGTCTAGGGCCCGAACTGCGGAAAACCCGAGCCGTCGCGTCGGGCCGCGCCCGGATGCCTGCGCCGGCCGGGCCGACGAGACTCCTACGGGAAAGGACGGCGACTCCGTCCTCGGGCAAAGAGGCGGCGAACCCAGACCCCGCCGCCCAGACCGCGGGGGAAACCCGGTTTCCCCCGCGGGGCCCCCTCGTCGAAGTCACGCGCTTTCGCGCGCCGTAGCTCCGGCCGGCGAAGCCGGCCTCCGCCGGTCGGGTAGAGATCGAACGTGCTCTGGGCGCCGAACCCCGCGCCTACTTCTCGGACTCGTCCAGAAGGCCTTGCGCGAGGGCGTGGCGCACGAGCTCGGCGCGGGTCGTGAGACGGAGCTTCTGCATGATGTGGGCCCGGTGCGTCTCAGCCGTGCGCACCGAGATGTAGAGCATCTTCGCGATCTCCTGGTTCGTGTGGCCGAGCGCCAGCAGCCGCAGGACCTCGCGCTCGCGATCGGAAAGCGGATCGGCCTCCGCGCGTTCGGCCGCCTCCGCCTCGGCGGTCGCGAGCCGCGCGCCGAGCGCCGGGTGGACGTAGCGCCCGCCGCCGGCGACCCGGCGCACGGCCTCCACGACCTCGACGTCGGCGGCCTCCTTGAGGACGTAGCCGGACGCGCCGGCTGCGAACGCCTCGCGGACGTAGCGCGGATCGTCCTGCATCGAGAGGACGAGGAGCCTCGCGCCTGGCGCCTCCTTCAGCACCTCCGGCGCGCCCTCGATCCCGCTCTTCCCCGGCATGACGACGTCCATCAGGATCACGTCCGGCTTCGTCGCGCGCGCCTCGAAGATCGCGTCGCGGACGGTGCCGGCCTCGGCGACCACCTCGATGTCCTCCTGCGCATCGAGCAGGAGCCGCAGGCCGGAACGGACGACGGCGTGGTCGTCGACGATGAGGACGCGCGTCACCGGACGGGCACCTCGGCGACGACCGTCGTGCCGGCGCCGTCGCTCGACTCGACCCTCAGACGGCCGTTCAGGAGCCCGACCCGCTCGCGCATCCCGAGTAGGCCCAGGCCGCCGCCGTCCCCGCTGCTCGTGCCCTCGAACCCACGCCCGTCGTCCTCGATCACCGCCATCACCGCGCCTTCCTTTCTCGCGAGCAGGATGCTGACCCGGGTTGCCTCAGCGTGCTTGACGATATTCGTCAGCGCCTCCTGCACGATTCGGTAGAGGGCCGTCTCCGCCTCCTCCGGCAGCCGCTCGTCGAGCGAGGCCTGCAGGTCGACCCTGATGCCGCTGCTCTCGGCGAACGTCTCCGCCAGCCGCTCCAGCGCCGGTACGAGCCCGAAGTCGTCGAGCGCCTTCGGCCGGAGCTCCACCGCGAGCTGTCTGACCTCCCGCAACGTCTCGACGATGAGCTCGCGCAGCCGCCCGGCCGCAGCCCGCATCTCGTCGCCGTCCCGGGCCGTCTCGACCGCACGGAGCCCGAGCAGCACGGACGTGAGCGCCTGCCCGGTCTCGTCGTGGAGCTCGCGGGCGAGCCGCTGACGCTCGAGCTCCTGGGCTGCGACGACGCGGCGCAGCGCGTCCCGCGCGACCCGTTCGGAGAGCTCGACGGCGACCGAGGCACGCTGCGCGAACGCCTGGACGATCCGCTGGTCGTCGTCCGTGAAGCGCGGGTCGCGGCCGATCTTGTCGTGGAGCCCGATCACGCCGAGCGCCTGGTCGTAGGCGAGCAGGGGGACGAAGAGGCCCGTCCGCAGGCCGGCGCGACGGGCGATTTCCTGGTTCACCTCGGGGTCGTCGAGCGCCGAGTCGACGCGGTCGGCGCGCCGCCGCTGGAACACACGGCCGTGCTTCGAGCGGTCGAGGTCGAGCTCGAGCCCCTGGAGCGCCGCGGCCTCCTCGCCGTCGGCCGTCGCGATGCGCAGCCGTCCGTCCCCGGTCGGGAGCGCGATCGTGACGACGCGGGCGCCGATCAGCTCGCGCAGCCGGCGGGCGATCAGGTCGAGCAGCGGGACGAGCTCGATCTCGCCGAGCAGTGCGTTGCCGACCTCGTTCAGCGACTCCATCTGACGGAGCCAGCGCGTCGCCGACTCGTACAGGCGGGCGTTCTCGATCGCAACGGCGGCCTGGGCGGCGAGCAGCATCACGAGCTCCTCGTCCTCCTGGGTGAAGTCGGCGCCCTTCTCCTTCTCCGTCAGGTACAGGTTCCCGTAGGCGACGCCGCGCAGGGTCACCGGGACGCCGAGGAACGTCCGCATCGACGGGTGGTGCGGCGGGAAGCCGACCGAGCGCGGGTCGCGTGTGAGGTCGTGGAGGCGGAGCGGATGCGCCTCCTTGATCAGCACGCCGAGGATGCCGCGGCCGCGCGGCAGGTCGCCGATCGCCTCGTGCGCCTCGGGCGGGATGCCGTGCGTGAGGAAGCGCTCGAGCCCGCGGCCCGCCTGGTCGATCACCCCGAGTGCCGCGTAGCGGGCGCCGGTCAGCTCGGCAGCCGTTTCGATCAGCTTCTGGAGGACGGCGTCGAGCGAGAGCTCCGAGCTCAGCGCGATCCCGGCGTCGACGAGCCGGCGGAAACGCGTTTCCACGCGCGTATTATCGGAGCCGGTGCGGGAGTTCGACGTTGCTGCGGCGAAGGGCCGGCTCGAGGAGGCGGGCGGCGGTTACGAGATCGTCCACGAGTCGTCCGGCCTCGAGATCGGCGTCTACGTCCTCGTCGCCCCCGAACCCGACCGCCAGCAGCCGCACGAGGACGACGAGGTCTACGTGGTCCTCGAGGGACGCGGCGTGCTCGAGGTCGAAGACGAGTCGGTTCCGGTCGAGCAGGGGAGCGCGGTCTTCGTGCCCGCGCACGCCGAGCACCGCTTCACCGGCTACGAGGGGCTCAGCACGCTCGTCATCTTCCGCCGGCCGGTCTGAGCCGGCGGTTGAATCTGCCGGCGCCGTCCCTTACCGTAGGCAACGTGCGGGGCAGGCGATCGGTCAGGGCGGGTCTGGCGCTCGCTGCCCTGGCCGTGACGGCGTCGTCCGCTTCGGCAGGGGCGGCGTCCGGGCAAACCTTCGTCGTCACGACGACGGCGGATTCGGGGTCGGGCTCGCTGCGGCAGGCGATCCTGGACGCGAATGCGAACCCGGGCGCGGACGTGATCCGGTTCGGGCTTCCGGGGTCGGGAGTCCAGACGATCGCGGTGACGTCGGCGGCGCTGCCGGCGGTGACGGATCCGGTGGTGATCAACGGTCGCTCGCAGCCGGGCTTTGCGGGGTCGCCGCTGGTGCGGGTGGA
>Ga0070741_10011096_pt1 | contig 16744 bp, 20 predicted proteins | sample Coa_R1_4_FD_66440 | JGI IMG/M metagenome (GOLD analysis project Ga0070741, IMG submission 66440) | Surface soil microbial communities from Centralia Pennsylvania, which are recovering from an underground coalmine fire - Coalmine... | ecosystem: Environmental > Terrestrial > Soil > Unclassified ...
GGCGAGGCGCCGGCGCTCATGCGCCAGATCGCCGCCTACGACGCCGAGCGGCTCAACAGCCAGCCGCGGGGGCGCAACTCCGGGAGCACGTTCAAGAACCCGCCCGGGCGCAAGGCCTGGGAGTTGATCGATGCGGTCGGGCTGCGCGGGGAGCGCATCGGCGATGCGCAAATCTCCGAGAAGCACTGCAACTTCTTCGTGAACCTTGGCGCGGCGCGCGCCACCGACGTCGCGGCGCTGATGCGCGAGGCGCAGCGGCGCGTGAAGGAGCAGTTCGGCATCGACCTGGAGACCGAGGTGGAGCTGGTGGGGGAGGGCTTCTGATGGCGCTGCGCCTCGGCGTCGTCTTCGGCGGCCGCTCGGTCGAGCACGAGGTGTCGGTCGTCTCGGCGATGAGCGTGCTGCGCGAAGCCGACCCGGCGCGCTTCGACGTCGTGCCGTTCGGCGTCACGCGCGCGGGGCGCTGGCTGACGCCGGACGAGACGCGCGCGCAACTCGCGCGCGGCGACGCGCCCTATGAGAAGCGCATGGAGGGCGACGTGCCGCCGCTCCTCGCGCGCGACGCCGTGCTGCACGAGGTGCGGTCGCTCGACGCCGTCTTCCCGCTCGTGCACGGCCACTTCGGCGAGGACGGCACGATGCAGGGCATGCTCGAAATGTGGGAGCTGCCGTACGCCGGCTGCGCCGTCGCGGCGAGCGCGATCGCGATGGACAAGTCGCTGCAAAAGCAGATCTGTGAGTGGGCCGGCCTGAAGGTCGCCCGCTCGATGACCGTGCGCGCGGCCGACTGGCGCGCGGAGGGCGAGCGGATCGCTCGCTGCGCCGAGTCGATGGTGGGCTACCCGGCGTTCGTGAAGCCCGCGACCGGCGGCAGCAGCGTCGGCGTCAGCGTCGCGCGCTCGCGCGAGGATCTCGTCGAGGCCCTCGAGGCGGCGTTCCGTATCGATGGCAAAGCGCTGATCGAAGAGCGGATCGAGGGGCGCGAGGTGGAGTGCGGCGTCATCGCCTCTGCGGCGTCGCCGGTCGGCGAGGTGATCCCGGCCGGCGAGTTCTATGACTACCGGGCGAAGTACCTCGAGGACAGCGCCCGGCTGGTGGCCCCGGCCGACCTGCCGGCGGATGTCGCCGACGCCGTGCGCGAGCGCGCGGTCGCGGCGTTCGACGCGGTCGACGGCGGTCGCGGGTTCGCGCGGATCGATTTCTTCGTGACACCGGACGGGGAAATCGTCCTCAACGAGATCAACACGATCCCCGGCTTCACGCCGATCAGCATGTTCCCGCGGCTCTGGGGGCTGGCGGGCGTGAGCTACCCCGACCTGATCACGCGCCTGGTGGACCTCGGGCTCGAGCGGGCACAGGAGCGGAGGGCGCGCGATGCCGGCCGCTAGGACCCCCGGCCGCTGGCCCTACCGCGCCGCGGCGCCAGGCCGACGCCGGCGTGTCGTGCGCCGCGACGACGCGCCGCGGGGCGTGCGCGCGCTCGCGGACCGTGCGCCGCGCTTCCGGGTGACGCCGCTCCAGGCGCGGCTCGGCCTCGCGGCGGCGCTGGTCTTCTGCGCCGTCTCGGCGGCGTGGTGGGCGTACCACTCGCCGTGGCTGACCGTGCGCCAGGTGACCGTGAGTGGCACCCAGTCCGTCGCGGCCGACGACGTGCGCGCGGCGGCGGGCCTCGATGGCAAGAGCGTGTTCTCGCTCGACCCGGCGGGCGCGCGCGCGCGCATCGCCGCGCTGCCGCGCGTCAGCGGCGTGACGGTGCGGAAGCAGGGGATCAACGGCGTCCGCATCGACGTGCAGGAGCGCACCGTGTGGGGGGCGTGGCAGATCAACGGCGTCAACGTGCCGATCGATGACGAGGGCTACGTGCTCGACGGGGACGCCGTGCCGGAGGGCGCGCCCGTGATCGTCGAGGTCGACCCGCAACGCGCGGTCCGCGCCGGCGACCGCCTCGACCCGGGCGCGGTGGAACTCGCCGCGCGCCTCGAGCGCGAGTCGGACACGGCGTTCGGGCGGAAGGTGCTGGCGCTCGTCTACCGCCAGAGCTCCGGGCTGACGGCGGTGCTCTCCGGCGCGACGGTCGATGACCACGGGGTCTGGGTGACCTTCGGGGACTCGCGCGACTACGACTACAAGGTCGCCGCGCTCTACGTGCTGCTGGAGCGGGCGAGACAGGACGAGCTGGCGCTCAACGCGGTCGACCTCCGGTTCGGCGACCGATTGAGCTTCAACTAGGGGAGGGCGCCATGAGCCGCGGTGGCACGTTCGCATCCATCGACATCGGGACGAGCAAGGTCTGCACGGTCGTCGGCGAGGTGACCAGCGACGAGGAGATGCGGATCCTCGGCGTCGGCGTCGCGCCGTCGGAGGGCCTCTCGCGCGGTATGGTCGAGAACATCCGGGACGCGACCGAGTCCATCCGGGCCTCGGTCGAGAAGGCCGAGCGGTCGAGCGGCACGCGCATCCTCTCAGCGCACGTCGGCATCGCCGGCCAGCACATCGCGTGCCTGAACAACCGCGGCATCATCGCGATCCCGGACCGGACGCGGCCGATCCTGCCCGACGACGTCGCGCGCGTGCTCGATGGCGCGCGCGTCGTCAGCATCCCGACGAACCGGGAGATCATCCACGTCATCCCCCGCTACTACGTCGTCGACGGGCAGGACAACGTGTCCGACCCGGTCGGGATGTACGGCACGCGGCTCGACGTCGAGACGCACATCGTCACGGGCATCGACAGCGCGATCCAGAACGTCACCAAGTGCGTCGAGAACTGCGGCGTGCAGGTCGACGGGCTGATCCTCGAGCCGCTCGCCAGCGCGGAGGCCGTGCTCGACGAGGAGGAGAAGGAGCAGGGCGTCGTGCTCGCGGACATCGGCGGCGGCACGACGGACATCGCGCTGTTCATCGAGGGGAGCGTCTGCCACACCGCCGTGCTGCCGGTGGGCGGCAACCACGTGACGCGCGATATCGTCGTCGGCCTGCGCGCGCCATACCAGGCGGCGGAGGAGGCGAAGCGCCAGTGGGGGCACGCGATCCCGAGCATGGTCGACGCCGGCGAGGAGATCACGATCGAGGCCTTCGGTTCGGAGGGCACGAAGACCGAGCTGCGGCGGCGGCTCTGCGAGATCATCCAGGCCCGCATGGAGGAGATCCTGGAGATGGTGACGGCGGAGGTGAAGCGCGCCGTGCACGACGACATCGTGAGCGCCGGCATCGTGCTCACCGGTGGCGGCGCGAAGCTGAGCGGCATCGACCTGCTGGCGGAGCAGGTCACGGGCTGGCCGGCGCGCGTCGGCATGCCGCGCCACCTGCAGGGGCTGACGGACCTGCTGATCGACCCGGCGTACGCGACGAGCGTTGGGCTGCTGCAGTGGGCGGTGAACGAGGCGGAGGCGGCGACCTGGCACCGGGCGCCGCGCGCGTCGTTCGACCTCAACGGGTTCTGGCGCCGCGTCGGGAACTGGGCGCGCGTGCTGCTGCCGGAGTGAGCGGCATGCGGTGACGCCGGCGCGGCGACGGCAAGCGGGACGGGGATCCGAGCAGGGAGGGAGCGTGATTCATCGCGGCAGGTCCGGCGGGACGCCGGACGAAGGAGCGCAGATGGCAGATGACGGCAGGGAAGAGCGCGCGCCGGCGCGTCCGCGGGCGCGCGCGGAGGCGACGGCGCCCGTGTACCGGCAGTCGGTGATGTTCGAGGACGAACTCCGAGAACTCCAGCGCGAACAGGCACGAAGGGAGGCCAGCATGACGAAGGCGTATTCAGACGGGCTGCCGCCGATCAAGGTCGTCGGGGTCGGAGGCGGCGGCTGCAACGCCGTGAACCGCATGATCGCGGAGGCCATCGCCGGCGTGCAGTTCGTCGCGGTGAACACCGACGCGCAGGCGCTCCAGCAGTCGCCGGCCGAGGTGAAGATCCGCATCGGGGACAAGCTGACGAAGGGGCTGGGCGTCGGCGGTGACCCCGGGCGCGGGTTGCGCGCCGCCGAGGAGAGCCGCGATGAGCTGCTCGACGCGGTGCGCGGCGCCGAGATGGTGTTCGTCACGGCGGGCATGGGCGGTGGCACCGGCACGGGCGCGTCGCCGATCGTCGCCGAGGTCGCGAAGGAGGCCGGGGCGCTGACGATCGGCGTGGTCACGAAGCCCTTCGGCTTCGAGGGGAAGCGGCGGCGCGCGCAGGCGGAGGAGGGCATCCAGCGCCTGCAGGACAAGGTCGACACGCTGATCGTGATCCCCAACGACCGCCTGCTCGCGACGTGCGACGAGCAGGCGACGGTCGAGGACGCGTTCCGCACCGCGGACGACGTGCTCCTGCAGGGGATCCAGGGGATCAGCGAGATCATCACGCTGCCGGGCGAGATCAACCTCGACTTCGCGGACGTGCGGAAGATCATGGCGGAGGCGGGGCCGGCGCTGATGGCGATCGGGCGTGGCAGCGGCCCGCACCGCGCGGCGGAGGCGGCCCAGATGGCCATCCAGAGCCCGCTGCTCGACGTAGCGATCAATGGCGCCAGGGGCGTGCTGTTCAACATCACCGGCGGCAAGAACCTGGGGCTGCACGAACTCAACGCGGCCGCGCAGGTCATCGCCGATGTCGTCGACCCCGACGCGGAGATCATCTTCGGCACCGCGATCGACCCGCGCATCGGCGACGAGGTGAAGATCACGGTCATCGCGACCGGCTTCGCCCGCCCGGTGGCGATGCACCCGATCCCGGAGGAGTACCGGCGCGTGGCGCCGGACGACGCGGTCGCGGCGCCGCCGGCCGACGTGGCGCCGCTGCGCGAGCAGGCAGCGATGAACGCGCAGGACACGGAGCTGCCGACGTTCCTGCGCCGCACGGTGGCGGCGCGCTAGGGAGCGTGGGTTAGTTGGGAAGGAGGTGACTGTCTAGCCAGGAACTTTCCCCCACCAGGGAAAGGCAGAGGCCGTGAGCGGCGTTTTGGGAGATGACGCCGCTCACGGCCAACCCATCTCCGGCGGCCGGAGAAAAGGAAGTAGCCCGACCCGGTGAGGCGGCACGGGCAGTTGCCGCAAAACCGGGAACCTGGGCTACCGGACGCGATTATACGACAGCCGGCCGGCGATTGCCATAACAGGCGCGCGCATTTCTGCCCGCTCCGCGGCGGGCTGGGCGCCCTACTCGAGGCGCATCGTGTTCGAGGAGCTGATCGTGAGGTAGCTCGAAAGGCTGCCGCCGGTGAACACCGTGATCAGGCCGCGGACCGGCGTGATGTAGTTGTACTGGTACTTCGACGACACCGTCACCGTATTCCCGGAGACGCACGATGGCGTGCACTCGACCTTCACCTGCGCGCGCGACTGGTTCAGCGAGCCCATGGTGCTGCAGGCCTTGCTGACCACCGTGTTCGTCGACCCGCTGTTGCAGGCGATCCAGGCCCCCGCCGTCGAACCCTGATTGCCGATAGAGGCGTATCGGCTCGCCTCGCGGCTTGCCGAGGCGACCGTAATGTAGGCCTTCAGCCCGAATCCGAAGTCGATGACGCCGAAGACGAGGATGAGGAACATGGGCAGCATGAGGGCGAACTCGGCCAGGCCCTGCGCTCCCTGCTCCCGGTGGAGCCGCCGAAGCATCCGCATCGTGTCCCCTTCGCCCCAGCGGGCGTCGATCTGCCGTCTTCCCCGGTCCGCCGCTGCGGGCGGCGCCCGGGATATCGAGCAATGACGGACCGACGCCGGCCGTCAACTGGTCTCGCACATCCAGTATCGGCCGCACCCCGCGGGTTCCATAGCCGCCGGCTCGCGTATTCGAACGCGGCAGCTTGACGGCCGTTACGCCCTCGGTCGGCCTCGGGGCCCGGCGCGAGGGCCACCCGACGGCCCGCAGGCAGGCCACCGCGACAACAGGGGTTGCGACTACTAGATATAGTGGGCGAGTTGCCCGACGGGGATTGACAGGCACAACATCTGGTGATAATCTCCGGCTTACCCGCGAGGTCGAAATGCTAATGCGGGTAAGCGAGGGCCGAATTGCGTTGCCCGTTCTGCCGGTCGGAAGCCTCCCGCGTCGTGGATTCCCGCGACGTCGGTGATGCCGTCCGGCGCCGGCGCGAGTGCCTGAACCCGGAGTGTGGCGGTCGCTTCACGACGTACGAGCGGGTGCAGGCGGTCGCGCTGTGGGTGGTGAAGAAGGACGGTCGCCGCGAGGAGTTCTCGCGCGAGAAGCTGACCGCGGGGCTGCGCAAGGCCTGCGAGAAGCGCCCCCTCCCGGCCGGCGCGATCGAGACGATCGCGGGCGATATCGAATCCCGCTTGTACGCGACGAACGCGTCCGAGCTTTCCTCGCAGATCATCGGCGAGCTCGTGATGGAGCACCTGCGCGCGCTCGACCCGATCGCGTACGTGCGTTTCGCGAGCGTCTACCGCGAGTTCCGGGACATCGAGGCGCTTCGCGAGGAGCTCGAGGCGCTGGCTTCCGGGAGCCGGCCGGCGCAGGGGCAGCTGTCGCTGCTCGACCTGGCCCAACTCCCGGCGCGACCCCTTCGGCTGCAGCCGGCCGCACCGAATGCACGAACCCGTACCCGCCGCCCGGTGCGGCCGGTGCAGACTCCCGTGCCGTTGGCGGGGAAGTCTGCGCGCGGGCAGGCGAAGGGGGACGCTAACGGCGACAAGCGCGAGGCGGCGCGGCGGCGCCGGCGCGGATAGCGCGGCGATGCAGGAGCGGAGCGAGGCGTGAGGACGGAAGGGAAGCTGACCAACGCTGACGGCGAGTTCATCGCGAGCGGCCCGTGCGAGGTCGACCGCGAGCGCGGCGAGGTGACCATGTGGCCCTCGTGGGAGCTGCACATGCTCGAGCGCCAGCGCGGCCCGCTCGCGCTCGAGCTGGCCGATGGCTCGACGCTCGACATCAGCGACCGCCACCTGACGTTCAAGCTCGCCGGCCCGACCGAGCAGCGGATCTCCGTCTACCGGCTCCGGATCAGCGAGCGCGTGCCGGAGCACCTCGCCGCGGGCTACCGCGAGCCGGAGCCGGCGGCGCCGGCGGACGACCCCGCGCCGGCGGCAACGCCGCCGGTCCTGCGCATCATCGGTGGGCGCGAGAGCGAGGGCGGCGGGCGCCCATGACCACCGCCACGCGCGTGCGCGCCGAGACCGCGGTGTCCTCCGCTGACGTGGAGCGCTTCATCGAGCTGACCGTCGCCGACTACCGGGCGCGACTGGCGCTGCTCGCCGACGGCGGCGACCGGCGCGCGGTCGAGGACGCGGTCGCGCTACTTACCGACTACCGCCTCTCCGGCATGGACGCCGACGCCCTCGCGCGGCTCATCGCGACGCTGCGCGCCGGGCGCTCGCCGGTGTGGATGCGCGTGCTCCGCGCGGAGGCGATCGGCGCGGAGCTGGCCCGCCGCTGGGATGCGGCGAGAAGCGAGGCGAGCGCGCCCGCGCGGGACTAGGAGAGCGGCGTCGCGCCGGCCGCTGCGCAGCGGCCGGCGTCGTGCGCAGAGCCATGCGTGGATTAGACGCTTCGGCAGGTGGAATGAAAACCGTTGCGGCGCGCGGGTCCATCGACGACGCTATCGCGGAGCTGAGCATCGAGGCGATGGCGTTCCTGTGGCGCGTGCACAGCGGCGACGCGCGCGACGTCCGCGCGACGGCGGAGGCGCACCTTCGCCGCCTGCGCGCACTCGTGCGCGCCACGGGTGCGGATCTCGATGCGAGCGGCGCGTGGATCACGAACATGACGACCTGGCGGGCGATCGCGAGGCTCGCCGGGACGGATGTGCGCGCGGCATCACAGGCAGGCTAGTCATTCCGCAGGAGATCAGCGTGAGGGAACAGCACAAGCCAGGTCAGATCGCGAAGGAGTCAGGTCAGTACCCGATCATCGGGCCACGCGGCGGTGATACGGGGAAGGAACGCACGGTGACGAAGGGTGAGCCGTTCCCGCCCACGCCAAAGCCCGGCCAGACCTACGGGACGCCTGACAAGACCAAGCACTGAGGAGGGACCACCCGGGCATCGCAGGTCGGACAAGACAACAGCGAAAGGATTCCCCGAGTCATGGTCCTCCAGGCTGAGCCGCAACTCCGCACGTCACCCGGTACCGCGGGCGCGCGCCTGACGCGTCGCTTCACGCGCGCCGGCGCCGATCCGTTCGCCGAGGTCGCATGGGAGATGCGCGCGGCAGTCATCGCCGATGAGAGCGGCAACGCGTTCTTCGAGCAGAACGACGTCGAGATCCCGGCGACCTGGTCGCAGACCGCGACCAACGTCGTGGTCTCGAAGTACTTCCGTGGCCCGCTCGGCAGCGACCGCCGCGAGCGCAGCGTCCGCCAGCTGATCGGCCGCGTCGTCGACACGATCACCAACTGGGGGATCAAGGACGGCTACTTCCTGGACGCGGACGAGGCACAGGTCTTCCGCGATGAGCTGACGCACCTGCTGCTGCACCAGCGGATGGCCTTCAACAGCCCCGTCTGGTTCAACGTCGGCGTCGAGGCGAAGCCACAGTGCTCCGCCTGCTTCATCCTCTCGGTCGAGGACACGATGGAATCGATCCTCGACTGGTGCAAGACGGAGGGGATGATCTTCAAGGGCGGCTCCGGCTCCGGCATCAACCTCTCGCCGATCCGCTCGAGCCGGGAGCAGCTCTCGGCGGGCGGGCAGGCGAGCGGGCCGATCAGCTTCATGCGGGGCGCCGACAGCATCGCCGGCTCGATCAAGTCCGGGGGCAAGACCCGGCGGGCGGCGAAGATGGTGATCCTCAACGCTGACCACCCGGACATCGAGGAGTTCATCGACTGCAAGGTGAACGAGGAGCGGAAGGCCTACGCCCTCGGCTCGGCCGGCTGGGACATGTCGCTGAACGGTGACGCCTGGTCCTCGATCCAGTTCCAGAACGCGAACAACTCCGTGCGCGTCACGGACGAGTTCATGCAGGCGGCGGCGGAAGGCCGCGAGTGGACGCTGCGGCGCGTGACCGACGGCGAGCCGATGCAGACGGTCAACGCGCGCGAGCTGCTGCGCCGCATGGCGGCGGCGGCGTGGGAGTGCGGCGACCCGGGGATGCAGTACGACACGACCATCAACGCCTGGCACACCTGCCCGAACACGGGGCGGATCAACGCGAGCAACCCGTGCTCGGAGTACATGCACGTGGACAACAGCGCCTGCAACCTGGCGTCGCTGAACCTGATGACGTTCGTCGACGACGACGGCCGCTTCGACGTCGACGCGTTCCGGCACGCCGTGGCGATCACGATCTGGGCGCAGGAGATCATCGTCGGCAACTCGAGCTACCCGACGGAGAAGATCGCGCGGAACACGGTGGCGCTGCGACAACTGGGGCTGGGCTACGCGAACCTCGGCGCGCTGCTGATGTCGCTCGGGCTGCCGTACGACAGCGACGCGGGACGCGCGCACGCCGCGGCGATCACCGCGCTGATGACGGGACACGCGTACGCGACGTCCGCGCGGATCGCGCAGCGCATCGGTCCGTTCGCGGCGTTCCACGAAAATCGCGACCCGATGCTCGGCGTGATTGCCAAGCATCGTGACGCATCGCGTAGAATAGATGCGACGCTCGCGCCGCAGGAACTGATCGACGCGGCGCAGAATGCGTGGGATGATGCGCTGGAGGCGGGCACGAAGTTCGGATACCGCAACGCACAGGCGACGGTGCTCGCGCCCACCGGGACGATCGCGTTCATGATGGACTGCGACACGACGGGCATCGAGCCGGACATCGCGCTGGTGAAATACAAGAAGCTCGTCGGCGGCGGCATGATGCCGCTCGTCAACCACACGGTGCCGAAGGCGCTGCGCCGCCTGGGCTACGACGACGCCGCGATCCAGGCGATCGACGCGTACATCACGGAGCACGGGACGATCGAGGGCGCGCCGCAGCTGCGCGCAGAGCACCTGCCGGTGTTCGACTGCGCGTTCAAGGCGGAGAACGGCGAGCGGTCGATCCACCACATGGGCCACATCAAGATGATGGGCGCGACGCAGCCGTTCATCTCCGGGGCGATCTCGAAGACGGTCAACCTGCCGAACGAGGCCACGATCGACGACGTCGCCGACGCGTACCTGCAGGCATGGCGGCACGGGGTGAAGGCGATCGCCATCTACCGCGACGGGTCGAAGAAGGTGCAGCCGCTCTCGACCTCCAAGGGCGAGGCGGCGGCCGCCGCGGCGGAGCCCAAGCCGGTCCGCCGCAAGATGAGCGACACGCGGAACTCGATCACCCACAAGTTCAGCATCGAGGGGCACGACGGCTACATCACGGTCGGCCTGTACGACGACGGCACGCCCGGGGAGATCTTCCTCTCGATGGCGAAGCAGGGGTCGACGGTGAGCGGCCTGATGGAGGCGTTCGGGCGGGCGATCAGCTACGCGCTGCAGTACGGCGTGCCGCTGCCCGACCTGGTGCGGAACTTCACCCACATGCGCTTCGAGCCGATGGGGCGCACCGAGAACCGGGATATCCCGGTGGCGCAGTCGATCATCGACTACGTGTTCAAGTGGCTCGCGAGCCGCTACCTGTCGGCGGAGGAGGCGTACGAGGTGGGCGTGATGACGCCCGAGATGAAGGCGGCGCTGGCGGCCGGGCAGTACCCGCTACCGCTGCCGCTGGCGGCGTCGCCGAATCCCGCAGAGCCGGCCACGGCCGGCACGGATGCGGTCCCGCTGGTCTACCGCGCGCGACGCGCGAACGGCCAGGCGGATGCCCCCGCATGCTCGGTCTGCGGGTGCATCATGAGTCGGTCGGGGACGTGCTACCGCTGCGCGAACTGCGGTAGCACGAGTGGCTGCTCCTAACGGTCCGGGAGCATAGTCAAGGAAGACAGGAGGCAGGGTACGTAATGGCTGTAACCGCGAGGAAGCCGGCGGCACGCAAGCCGGCGGCGAAGAAGAAGACCACGGCACGGAAGACCACGGCGAAGAAGCCGGCGGCCCGCAAGACCGCCGCGCGCAAGCCGGCGGCCCGCAAGACGACCGCCCGCAAGCCCGCGGCGCGGAAGACGACCGCCCGCAAGACCACCACCCGGAAGGCCGCGGCGGCGAAGTCGCGGACGACGACGGCCCGCAAGCCGGCCGCGCGCAAGACGACGGCGCGCCGGAAGACGGCCGCGAAGAAGTAGGCCCGGACGGGCGGCAGTCGTCCCCGGACTGCCGCCCGCACGCCTCTCCCCCGACAGGCGTGGACGTAGTTGTGGGAGGCCCCGGCCGTTCGGGGCCTGCCACTTCCAACCGGCGGATGCCGGCAGCCAGGGAAGGACGAGATGACGTTCTTCATCGCGCTCGCAGCGCTCGTCACGGCCAGCAGCGCCTACCTGGTGCGACAATTCCTCGCGCGGGCGCTGGCGGACGAAGAGCCGGTGGCGTGCGAGGGGCCGGACCAAGAGCCTGGCGAGCTGAAGGCGGCCTGATCCCGGCGCTTCGGCGAAAATCCACATAAAAAGACCACACGCCGAACCTCGTCCACTGTAGTATCCCGGGTAGCTCCGCAACGAAGCAGCCCGCCGAAGGGTGGTGGCGTCCGAAGCAAGGACGCTCCCCGCCGCCCCCTTCGGCGGGTTGCTGTTCGTCGCGGAGACGAACGGGAGGGGCGCCGTGGGCGCGCCCCTCCCGTTCGGTATGGACCGACGCCCGCGGTCAGGCCCGCCTGCGCGTCCCGGTGACCACCACGCCCGCGCCGATGAGCGCCACGAGCACGCCGCCCGCGATCAGCCACATCGTCGTGCTCGTGCCGCCGCCCGAGCCGGTACCGGACGAAGGCAGCGTCGCCGCGCCGGCCGCGCCGCCCGCCGTCGTCGGCGTCCTCAACGACGTGATCGACGTGCCGGCGGCAGTCGGCGAGCCGGCGGCCCTGGTCGCCGTCCCGGCAGCCGTCGTGCCGCTCGTCGTCGCGGTGCCCGAGACCGACGTGCCCGTCCCAGACGGTGTCTGTCCCGATGCGCTGCCGACGAACGCGAACGTCATGACGGCGAGGCCGAAGATGACGCCGAGCGCTCCTAGCAACTTCCTGTTCAAGGTCACGGTCTCCTCCTGAGATGTAGTAGTGCGACCAACATGCCGCGTCCCCGATAGGCCAACAATCACCCTTCGGGCGGCGAGGACACGGCGTACACGGGTTTGAAACGATCCGGAAACTGCGCCCACCCGCGCGCGCAACTGTCATTACACGCGACAAACGGGCCGCTATGATGGCGCGGGGCGCGCCCGATGGACGCGCGCCGGAAGGACGGGCCCGCGCATGCAACCGCGCACGAAGCTGTGGGTCGAGCGAAACGGGAAGATCGTCCTGAGTGACTACCGCGTGCGCCTGCTGCGGCTGGTCGACGAAACCGGCTCGCTCGCCGACGCCGCCGCGGCGATGCACCTCTCGTACCGGCGCGCCTGGGGCAAGGTCCGCGAGATCGAACGGAACCTGGGCGTGAAGCTCGTCGAAAGCGAGGCGGGCGGTGCGGGCGGCGGCGGCTCGCGGCTCACCGCCGACGGGCGGCGCCTCGTCGAGCTGTACGAGCGCTTCCGCACGTCCGTCGAGCGCGACGTGAGCGACGAGTTCCTGCGCACGTTCCGCAGCCGGGCCTGATGCCGCCGCCGCTCGACCGTCGCGCGCGCAGCCGTTATGCTCCGCCCGACATATCGATTCGGAGAGGAGGCGCCATGCGTCGTGCTGCCCTGTGCGCCGCCATCGCGATGCTCATCGCGCTCGAGCTCGCGGCCTGCGGCGGCGACGCGAACTCGTCGCGGACCGGCGCCGCGGGCGCATCGCCGGCGCGCACGAAGGCGCGCGGCGAGCTGATCCTGGCGACGACGACGAGCACGCAGGATAGCGGGCTGCTCGACGTGCTGATCCCGATGTTCCAGGCCGAGACGGGCTACACCGTGAAGACCGTCGCCGTCGGCTCGGGCCAGGCGATCGCGCAGGCATCGCGCGGGGACGCCGACGTGGTGCTCGTGCACTCGCCGGACGCGGAAAAGAAGATGGTCGCCGCTGGCGCCGGGATCGAGCGGACGCTCGTGATGCACAACGACTTCATCATCGTCGGCCCGAAGGACGACCCGGCACACGTGAGAGACGCGCAGACGACGGACGACGCGATGAAGGCGATCGCCGGCGCGAAATCCAAGTTCATCAGCCGGGGCGACGACTCCGGCACGAACGCGCTGGAGCTGAAGCTGTGGAAGGCGGTGAACATCGACCCCGCGGGGCAGGGCTGGTACGAGGAGACGGGCCAGGGGATGGGCGCGACGCTGCAGGTGGCGAACCAGAAGGACGGCTACACGATCTCCGACCGGGCGACGTACCTGGCGCAGCGCAAGAACCTCGACCTGCAGATCCTGCACGAAGGCGACCCGGCGCTCCTCAACGTCTACCATGTGATCGTGGTGAATCCGGAAGAGCATCCAAACATCAACATCGCCGGCGCGCGCGCGTTCAAGGACTGGATCGTGCGCGCGGACATCCAGCAGACGATCGCGGAGTTCGGCGTGAAGGACTACGGGGAGCCGCTGTTCTTCGCCGATGCCGGCAAGCCGGAGCCGGTGCCGTGAGCCCGGGCGAGGGACCATGGACTTAGTCTGGGAGGCGCTGAAGGACGGGGTGCGCCTGCTGGCGCACAACGACGAGGACGTCTACTCGATCACCATCCGCTCGCTGTACGTCTCGGGCGTCGCGACGGTGATCAGCCTCGTGCTCGGCATTGGCGCCGGAGCAGTCCTCGCGTTCCGGCGCTTCCCGGGCCGGCTGGCGGTGCTCACCCTGGTCAACACCGGCATGGGGTTCCCGCCGGTCGTCATCGGCCTGGTCGTCGCGATCCTGCTCTGGCGCAGCGGTCCGCTCGGCGAGCTGCACTGGATCTACACGACCAGGGCGATGATCATCGCGCAGGCGGTGATCGCGACGCCGGTGATCACGGGGTTCACGGCGGCGTCGCTCGCGTCGCTCGACCCGCGCCTGCGGCTCCAGGTCTACGCGCTCGGCGCCTCGCGGCTGCAGATGCTCTGGCTCCTGCTGCAAGAAGTGCGCCTCCCGCTGCTGGCGGCGCTGATGGCAGGCTTCGGCGCGGCGATCTCGGAGGTCGGGGCGTCGGTGATGGTGGGCGGCAACATCGCCGGGCAGACGCGCGTGCTCACGGGCGCGATCCTGCTGGAGCAGAGCCGCGGCAACTTCGGCCCGGCGCTGGCGCTCGGGATCATCCTGCTGGCGTTGATGATTTCGGTGAACGCGCTCTTCACGTGGGTCCAGATCGGCGTGCGCGACCGGCAGCGCGCCGAGGCCTCGCCCGGACGCGCACCGGATGCGGCGACGATGACCTCGGCGGGCGCGCTGCTGCGGCGATGAGCGCGAAGCTCAGCGCGCGCGACGTCGTCGTCCGGCGCGGCGCGCGCGCGGTCCTCGACCTGCCGGCGCTCGACGTCGAATCGGGGGAAACGCTCGCGATCATCGGCCCGAACGGCGCCGGCAAGACGACGCTGCTGCTGCAGCTCGCGCTGCTCGAGCGCCCGGCCGAGGGCGAGGTGCTGTACGACGGGGCGCCGGCGCGGGGGCGCGAACTGGCGCTGCGGCGGCGCATGGCGGTCGTCTTCCAGCAGCCGCTGCTGCTCGACCGGACCGTGCGGAAGAACGTCGAGACGGGGATGTCGCTGCGGCGCATCGGCGGCGGCGAGCGGCGGCGGCGGGCAGAGGCGTGGCTCGCGCGCTTCGACGTCGCGCACCTCGCCGACCGGCGCCCGCTCGCACTCAGCGGCGGCGAGGCGCAGCGCGTGAGCCTGGCGCGCGCCTTCGCGCTGGAGCCCGAAGTGCTGCTGCTCGACGAGCCGTTCAGCGCGCTCGACGCGCCGACGCGCGCCGGGCTGATCGAAGACCTCGCTGCGGCGCTCGCCGACACGCGGACGACGACCGTGCTGGTCACGCACGACCACGACGAGGCGGCGCGTCTCGGCGACCGTGTCGGCGTGCTCATCGGCGGACGCATCCGCCAGATTGGGCGCCCGGCGGACGTCTTTGGGGAGCCGGCGGACGCGGAGGTCGCGGCGTTCGTCGGCGTGGAGACGATCGTGCCGGCGGAGGTCATCGCGCGCGGCGACGGCATGCTCACGCTCTCCGCCGCGGGGCACCAGCTCGAGGCGGTGTCGGCGGTCACGGCGGCGCGCGCGCTCGTCTGCCTGCGGCCGGAGGACGTAAGCCTGTCGGCGCCGGGCGAGCGCATCTCGGGCAGCGCCCGCAACAAGCTGCCGGCGCGCGTCACGCGCATCACGCTGACGGGGGCCGACGCGCGGGTCGAGCTGGACTGCGGCTTCCGGCTCGTCGCGCGCATCACGCGGCGCTCCTTCGAAGACCTGGGGCTGCGCGAGGGCGCCGAGACGGTAGCCTCGTTCAAGGCGACGGCGGTGCACCTGATCCCCGTGGGCGTCAGCGCTCGCGCGGAGACGCATTGAGCGCAAGCACGTCGAGGTTGTCGGCGATGAGGCCGTCGACGCCCCACGACAGCAGCTCTTCCGCTCGGTGGGGGTTGTTCACCGTCCACGCGTACACGCGGAGCCCGGCTCCATGCAGCCGCCCGACGAGCTCCGGCGAGAGGAGCGTGTGCCGGATCGAGGTCCCTGCGGGCGGGTGGTCGGCGCGCGCGCGCTCGAACAGCGGTTGCACCTGCTCGGCGCGTCCGACCGAGTAGAACACCTGCATCGCCGTGCCGGAGCGGGCGAGCTGGTCGAGCACGCGCCACTGCTGGGAGGAGACCCGGGTCGGCGGCATCATCGACTCGTGGTCGTGGTACAGATCGAGCACGGCATCGGCCGCGCGCGGCGTCGCGGACTTGATGTCGAGGAAGAGGTCAGCGCGAAAGTCGACCTCGCGCAGCAGGCGGCGGAGGCGCAGGACGCCCCACGACCAGCGCACGTACCAGCGGTCGTAGAGGACGGGAAGCGCGGGCAGCTTGCGCTCATGGCGCAGGGCGAGCTTCCCGTGGTAGTGCCAGAGGTCGCACTCGATCGCGTCCACGCCGGCCTCGAGCGCACGCTCGAGATGGTGCAGGTTGTTCCCGGCACGATGCGCGATCGCGTAGAAGCCGCGCCGGGCGCGCCGCCGCTCCGCCTCCTCGCGCAAGGTCGCGTGGTTAGCCGGCGCCGACGACGTTGACGAGGACGCGGCGCGGTCTCGGGTGGTCGAGTTCGACGAGGAAGACGCGCTGCCACCGTCCCAGGCTGATCCGCCCATCGATGATCGGAATGGTCTCGCTCGTGCCCAGGAAGAGGTGCTGGCAATGGGCGTGGCCGTTGGCGCACTCGTCCTCGTTCATGTTGACGGTGCGGCGGGTGAAGTCGTTGTGCTCGTAGTACGAGCCCGGCGGGGCGAACTGCCGCAGCACGCGTGCGAGGTCGCGGAGGAGCAGGGGCTCGTTCTCGTTGATCTTGATCGCCGCCGTGGTGTGCTGCGAGAAGACGGTGACCTGCCCGAACTGCACGAGCGACGAGTCCACGATGCGCACGATGTCGTCGGTGATGTCGATGAACTCGGGCGCGGTAGTGGTCTCGTATTCGATCGCTTCGCAGATCACGCGCGCCGCCGGGGCTTCCGCGCGCGCGACCGTCTCCCTGCGCGCCTCGAGTGTCCGTTCCATTACACCGCCTTCAATGCGTCGCTGGTTCGGCGTCATTCTTGGGTACGATCCCTCCAAACGCAATTCAGCGAGCGCATAGCCGAATCTGCCGTTACGTCGATTTGAGGTCGCACACCTCCCGTCAGCTCACGGTCAGCGAACCCTTCATGTTCGGGTGG